>ERZ778028.604-NODE-604-length-65515-cov-8.502032_pt1 | contig 65515 bp, 68 predicted proteins | sample MGYA00375758_ERZ778028 | MGnify/ENA primary metagenome ERZ778028 (study PRJEB29350, sample SAMN05389828) | bioreactor metagenome | isolation source: Thiocyanate bioreactor | place: South Africa: University of Cape Town | collected 2014-03-17 ...
CGCACCTGCATGGCATGCAGGGGGTCAGGGGTTCGAGTCCCCTCAGGTCCACCAAAACGGTCTTATCAGAAACATTCCACGGATCGAATAGCGACCGATACGGTCGTCTCTCCTGTGCCGAGACCCCTTGAAGGGCACCTCCCTTCGGCGACGTGCCGTTCTTCGCCTTGTTCGGTGACTTGGCTCGCGCAAGGTGACGAGGAGTCTTGGTGAGGGTGGCGAACGGCTCGATGAGCTGTTCCCTAACGCTGTCCTCGTCGAAGACGTCGATGCGCGCGAAGAAGACCTGATTGAAGACCTTCTTAATGTGGTCGTCGGCCAAGCGATACGCGCGCGCCCCGTTCTCGATCAGGTCGAGTGCGAGCTTCAAAGTGCTCTCGACGTTCTCAAGGTCGGTGCGCAAGAACTCCGCTTGACGAGCGTTGTTCGCGAGTGCGTGCTTGATGCGGTCCTGCTCGCGCTTCAACAGGTCAATGGGAATTGCGTCCGCATAGTGCGCCTCGAGGAGTCGCTGTTGCTCGCGCTCGAGTTTTTGGCGCTCGGCGCTTAGGTGCTGGCGGGACTGCTCGGCGGAAGCCCGCTCCGATGCCAGCTCCCTAGAGATGGCGGTCTCGACCTCCTGACGGAACTCCGGGGTGAACCGCCTGTAGAGACGGTCGTAGACCTCCTCCACCTTCTCCTCGACCTGGTGGATGAGGACTGCCTTGAGATCGCAGTCTGTGACCTTGCGAGCACGCCCGAGACAGACGAAATACGGATACACCGTGCCAGTCCGAGTGCGCGTCATTTGGACCACCAGGCGCGAGCCGCACTTCCCGCAGTAGAGCGTGGTCTTCAAGAAGTGATCGTGGACGCGCGAGCGTTCGCCATACCGCCGCGATTGCAGGATCATCTGAACGCGCTCGAAGGTCTCGTCGTCGATCAGCGGCTCGTGGCGACCCGGGTACTCGACCCCCTGGAACGTCACAATGCCCCTGTAGTAGGGGTTGGTCAGGATCTTCTGCAATGCGCCTTCGGTGAGCGGGCGGCTTGGAATTTTGGGCGTTCCAAGCGTTCGCAAGCCTCGAGCCGTCAATGCGTTGACAAGGTCTTGGAGACTGTAGTCGCCAGTTGCGTACTGGTGAAACGCCCAGGTGATGTGGTCGGCACGACTCTCATCGAGGACTACCGTGCGCAGTTCGCGCCCCTCGGAGTCGACAGTTTGGAGGTTCTTGTAGCCGAGTGGAGCTCGTCCGGTCGTGCCGCCTGAGCGCGCCTTCATGGACATTCCCTTGAGCACCTCGATCGAGAGGTTGCGGGAGTAGAACTCATTCATCGAGGCGAGGATGCCGTGAAGGAGCATCCCAGCCGGGGTCTCGTCGATAGGTTCGGTGGTCGATATCAGGCGTACATTGCGACCGCGCAGGGCCCGGGTGATGTCGCTATCGTCGTCGCGGTTCCTCGCCAGCCGATCGAGTTTATGGATGATGACGTAGTCGATGTCGTGGTCGTCGAGGTATTCGAGCATTGCGTTCAGGTCGTTACGTCGCGTCGTCGAGCGACCTGACTGCCCGCCGTCGGTGAACTCTTTGACGACGATCGCGCCGAGGCTTGCCGCCTTGTTGCGGTTGGCCTCTCGTTGAGCCGGGATCGAGAATCCCTCGGCGTCACCGCCGCCGCGACGTGCCTGTCGCACCGTCGAGACGCGCAGGTATGAGACGGCCCGCTTGGGCACGAGGCCGAGGGCGCTGGCCGCCACCTGGGCGCTAGCAGTAGCTGTTGGCATGGCTTGGGTACCTCCTTCGGGCTCCGGGGCTGTAACCCCGCCTGGGGGCTGCACCGTGGCCTTCGGACGGTAACTCCGACGGGCCGAGGAGTCGAGGGCTCCGGGTATGTTTTCGGGCCCTGTTGTGGATTCCACGGCACTTTCCAAGAGGTCGCGCGGTCCCGGCGAAATGATGTGATTTTCACCACGATTGGTGGCCTCACTCGAACGCTTTTCGGTCGTCATGGGTCCCGTCCTGTCGCCGCCTCGGCTCCGGTGTCAGGGGCACGGATCGCCTCGATGAGCCGCTCTGTCGTCGTGACAATGAAGAGGCGTGGGATCAGGCGCAGATCGTGCCGGAGGGCCTCGAAGAATCGCGCTACCCGCTGCTCGGTTGGCAGGAGCCAGAGCACCTTGGGGAAGACGCCGACCTTCCGCTGCTCGGTGCCGCTCTGGTAATAGTCGCAGTAGACCTCGCTCTTTCGAATGAGGACGGGAATGGACTCCGTCGCGCGGTCTACCTCGATGAACCAGTGATCCTCGAACTGCCCGTCGGCAGTTACGACGTGGAGATCCGGCTTCAAGGTGCGCACGGTCCCAAGGGCGCTCAGGAAGTTGCGCCAGTTGCGTGGCTCGCCTCTTAGGCTCACGAGTTTGAGCGTTCCCCGGCGGTGGGCATGGACAAGAGAGAGAGCAGCATCCGCGACGGCGAGGGTGTGCTTGGCAAAGGTCATCGACGGCTCGAAGACCCGGGCTCGCGATCCGACATCGGCGTCTCGGGCATGCCGGAGCAAACGGCCGCCAGCCACGTCGAGCGTCCAGATCAACGATGACGAGCCACCGTGAACACCGCCGATCTGCTGCTTGAGCGGTCGCACCAGCCGATGTTCGGCGAGCCGTCCGAGCACTCGGGTGCAGACCCGGTGTCCGGTGACGTGGGAGGCGTGCGACGCGAAGTGGAGTTGACAGAGGTGTTCCGTTGTCAGAAGTCGAAACTCGGCGAGCGACCCGAGTATCGCCAAGTCTCGTTCCGAGACGAGCGAGCGAAGTCGCTTCACTCCAAAACTTCCCGTCCGGTTGTTAGGTCGGGGGTCGAGTAGGGTCACGATGAGGCCCCCGGGATTCGGCGGCAGACAAGTCGGAGTGTGCGAGGAGTCGTCGCTCGTAGTGGCGAATGCCCGCCTTCTCGCAGGGGCAACGAGGGGTGCGAAAGTCGACCGGCTGGTACATCGCCGGAGAGGAAAATCGGAACACTAGTCACGCCGCTTCCTCCTTCCGATTGCCGCCTCCGGCTCATCCGAGTCGAGTTCTGACGGCTCAGGCTCGGCCTCGAGCGCGCCGTAGTTGCGCTGGCTGAGGCGGCGCAGTTCTGCGGGGTCGGATGTCGTCGGCGGTGGCGGCAGGGTCTTGCCGCTGATCCACGATCCGGGGCGACCGTCATGCACGAGGCGCGCGTAGAAGTGGAAGCGCGGCAGCGCCATGAAGTCGTCGGGTGCCAGCTGGGGTGACATCGCGGCCAGCGCCTTCGCATCGGCGATCTCCAACCCGAAGGCGACCTTGCTGCGGGCGTTGGCGTCGATCGCCGAACGCACCTCCGGCGTGAACTGGTCGCGGTACTGGTGCGCCAGGTGCCAGGCGACGCCGAGTGATCGGCTGCGGGCCAGGGCGTCTGGCAGTTCGCCGCCGAGCCGCAAGAACTCCTGCGCCTCGTCGATAAAGATCGACACAGGACGGCGCTCGCGTTCGGGGATCGCGGCACGACCGAGGGCTAGCCCCCACAGAGACGAGACAACGAGGGAACCGAGGAGCTTGGCCGACTCCTGTCCCATCAGGCCACCGTTGAGTGGCACGATGAGGATCTTGTTCCGATTGAAGACGTCGCTCAGGTTGAAGCGCGGTTCCGTCTGGCCCAAGGTGCGGCGCAGTTGCGGCCGGAGCAGGAACTGCCGCAGGCGGCTGAGGACAGGACCGGCCCACTGAGCTTGGTTCGTTTCCGTCAGCTGGTCGTACTGCTGCCAGAAGGCGCGCAGGTGGGGATCTCGGATGGTCGGGATCACTTTGGCGCGGTAGCCCGGCTCGGTCAGGAGGCGCGGGAGTTGGTCGAGTGTGGCTCCGGGCATCGCGGCTTGAGTCAGCAGTGCTGAGTGCAGCACGTCGCTCGTCCGCGGCCCGAACATACTCGGGAAGAGGTCGCGAATGATGGTGAGGATCGAGTCGGCGATGAGTTCGGGGGAGCGCCCTGGAACGCGGTAGGGGTTCAGTCCTACTGGCAGCTCCTGCGTTGGGTCGAGCACCACGACGTCCTCGCGGCGTCTCTCTGGCACGCGGGCCAGGACGTCCATGGCGAGGTCGGTCTTGGGGTCGATGACCACCACGCCACGGCCTGCCCGCATATCTGCCGTGATGAGATTCAGGAGCAAGACGGACTTGCCCGATCCGGTCGGGCCGGTGACGACGAAGTGTTGACTGGCATCGGCAATCGGGAGTCCGATCGACTGCGCCTCGCCCGGGGCGGAGCTGACGGCGAAGGGTCGCGACCGATCGGCCTGGTCCGTCTCCATGCGGAGTTGCTTCGGGTGCGAGGACCCGATGCCCGGCATGGCTTCGGCGTCGAGGGGGAGGCCCAAGAGCCCGACTAGTTCCGTCGCGGTGAGCTCTACTCGGCAGTTGCCCGGTGGTTCATCAAGGCGGGTGGCCGATGCGCCCGAGAAGTAGACGCGCGAGCCGACGCCTTCAGCGGCGTGTAGAGCGGACGTGAGTCCGCGCAGGAGGTCTCGTGTTCGGTAGGGCGATTCGGCTGCGGCAGCGACACGGACGTAGATATCGAGTCGGGGCTCATGCACGCGCTTTCGCATGGCGTGGGCCGTCTCGGCTGATGCGCGCCGTGGACCGAAGAAGAGCTCGGAAGCGATCCCCTGGGCTGGGTCGAGCGGTCGCTCCGCCATGGTCTGAGGCGGGTAGCCGCGACCGATGGTGATTTGGAGAACAAGTGACTCGCCGGACTTGGTAGCCGCGAGGGCGGTCAATAGTCCTCGGGTCAGCTGTTCGGCGTTCGTCTGGAAGCCGAGGGCGGGGTGTCGAGCATGGAGGCGGAGAGCGACTTCGACATCGGGGCGTCCTGGGTCGGCGTCGAAGACCGTGCCAGGCATGAGCGAACGGATCAGATGCCTGGTGCCACCTGCCACCGCTGGAGCGGTGCCGATGCGGTAGGACACCTTTCCGCCCGATCCAATCGCCTCAAGGATTAGTGGCGGGCGTCTGTGTTCGGCAGCCAGTCGACGAAGGAGTTCGATCGCTTGTGTCGACGAGGTCGGGTTCGGCCAGTGCACCTGGCTCCAAATAAGGTCGCTCATGGCTGAGCCTCCCCGTCACGAGAAGGAGGTTGTTCTGGAGAATCAGCGCGCCCCTGAAGACTGCGAGCGAGTGCGATGAACGCTCGGGCGAGCTTCCGAAGGTCCCGCGTGTCCGTGGGCACTTCTCTGACGTGGAGGCGGCGATCCCTAATCGGACGGCCGCGGGAAGGTCTACGGACGGTCATGGGGATTCTCCTGAACAGCGAGGCATGACCCTCATCTGCTTGGAAGCGCCGATCCTGGGCAGCCCCGTTGTGCTCTCTTTGTGCGCTTTTCGGCTGATTTTGTCAAGCATGAGCGGGACCGCACAGGGGTCAGCTACCAGCGATCGGAGGTCCGACGTCGCCAAATTACGAGGAGGCTGACGACGGCGATAAGCAGCCCGATGAGAAGCAGCACCCACCAGATCTGGCTCAGGAGCTGGGTGAAGAAGAAGAGCACGATGGTGGCGGCGAGCACGAGCCAGACGCCGCTCCAGAGGATCGTCATGAGGGACTTGGGTTGCATGGATCGTTCCTTTCATCAGGAGGTCTCCGCGACGACTTGCTCATCGAAGTCAGAGGGGACGGGCCAGCCGTAGTTGAGCAGGCTGATCGTGGAGGGCACTTCATTGCCCCAGTAGTCCCAGGGCTCAGCGGACTCGGGCTTCCGTCGAGCGAACAGTTCGAGGCGCGGTCCCGGGCTGAGCCGCTCGATGATCGCGAACTGCTCGGCGGGCTTCTGCGAATGCGCTTGGAGTGGTGCGAAGGTCCAGCTCGGCTGCCCCTTGAAGAGGACGGGAGCGCGTCCGCGAGTGGCGAGCAGAAGTTGCTCGGTCGCATTCCTCAGGTAGTGGCCGAGGCCGATACGGGGCTTGACCCAGGTCAGGATCGAGCGCGGCGTGAAGCCCCATTGCCGGATGAGCCGGAAGCTTTCCTCGAGCGCGGAGTTGGTCGACCATAGGTACAGGTGGCAGTTGGGTGCGGCAAGCTCAGGCACCGGGAGCTCGCGCAGGCGTTCGATCGGGAGGAGGTCGTAGTGCTCGCTGGCACCACGCCCTGCTCCCTGCTGGTTGATGTCGGTTGGCGGGTCGATCAGGATCGCGCCGTAACCGGGGGTCTTTGTCATAGAGACTCCTCCTTCTGCCTGCCTCTTGGGTAAGCCCACTCATTTCGCGCGAGGGGCGAAGTTGACGCGACGTACCAGCCGCTCTGTAGGCACGCATGGAACATGTGGAACCGGGGTTCGCCGATGTTGTGGTTTCGACATCGGCGAGCCGTGGAGCGGGGCAGAAGATCGGTCGGCTGCCCCGCTCGCTCGGTTCTTACTGGTCGCGGGGGAGACGGCCACTCGCGAGGAAGGAGGCACGGATCATGGCCTTGCGGGCCTCGTGCCCCTCGCGGTGTAGGGCGTCGGCGATCTCGAACATGCGCTCGCGGAGCGCCTGCGCCTTCTCGTCGAGTTCGGCCTCGATGCGTGCGATCCGTGTCCTTCGGCGGCGCACCTTCGCAGCGCGCACTTCCGCCCACACGACGCAGACCACGACAGCGGCGATCGCGACCAGGACGACGACGCCGATGACGACAATGGGAAGCGGAGCGTTCATGGCTACCACCTCAGGATCTTCATCGAGGCGCCGGTCGTGAACGCGTTGACGATCGCCGCAACACGAGGCGCCGCCGCAGGAACCGTGGCGCGCAGGTGTTCCTCAAGGGCGCTAAGGGCAGCCACCTCGTCGATGGCCGTGTTGGCGATGACGGCGCGCCCCCGCTCGTGGAGGTTCGCGAGCCCGATGCGCGCCTGCTCGGCGCGGACGGCCACAGCCGTCTCGGCCGTGACGCGCTCGAGCTCCCTGGTGTAGTGCTTCTGATCTGCCCGGTTGGAGAGCCGCAGCTCTCGGGCCGGGTATTCACCCCCGAGCGTGGTGAGGTCGGTATTGGTCATGGCAACTCCTTGGCTTCGGTTCCAACCGGTCGGGTGATCGGATGCAAGCAACATAGGAATCGCAGAAGTTGGCGCATTCGTTGCGCGTTCGAAATTCATTCGGGGATCATTCGATGGGTGTGGACCGCGAGCGACTTGGCCACAATGAGTTCATGGCAGAGGACACCAAGATCGGCCCCCTGCATTCCGCGATGCTTACGTATGGGGTCAAGTCCCGACGTGCGCTCGACTGGACAGACTTGCTTAGGCACCGGATGATCTTGGAAGCGCTCTCGAGCACGCTACCTTCGACGCCAAGCGAGCAGGAGAAGCTAGCTAAGGCAGTCGCAACGAAACTGTTGGAGCTGGTAGCGCAACTTCAGGATCCGGATGATCGCCAAATTGCGGACATCGCGCTAGGGACTACAGGCGAGTTGGGAAGGCGGAGCATCACCGGGCGCTACACAATTGCGCGCGTAAGTAAAGATGTCTACTTTCAGGCACGCCACAGCGTCGTCGCCGATCTGGCGGCCAGATTAGAAGAGTGGTGGGGATCCGAGCCCGCGGCTAAGGCGACGTGCGCCGACTACCCGGCTCCGCGCCCAAGGGCGTGGCGAATCGGACCACCCTCCGAAGCGGACTTGCGTCTAATGAATATCGAGTCGGAATTGGCGAACGTCGCGGTAGATATGCGCCACGCGAAACGGTTCGCAGCGCGAGCGGCCTCGCTCGCGGATGCCGTGTTCTGGACTGTCCACCTGCGCAATGTGAAGTTTGGGCAAGGTCGCGCGGAGTATCTGCCCAGCTCGTTCAAATCGTTAGTCTACGGTTCAGAGTGGTTTGAGGCGGTCATCGAGCGCGAAGCTGATGGCCGACGGTGGACGAGCAGACCGTCCAGGCGTACACGTTGGGGTACCTGGGTTCGCCACCCCTACTGGATGGGCCGAATGTACGTGGGCACGTGGTTGCGCGTGCCTCGGCGCCTTCCGCGCCGGAAAGAGGAGCGTCTGGACGGCGGCTTGGTGCTAGTCCCGCACGAGCTCTTCGATGAATTCCTCCGCCAAGGCTGGAACGTGTACCTGCGAAACCCCCGTTCGCAGCGGTGCGATGTCTGCGGCCGTACCATGACGATGTATCCCGGCCAAGTCGGTCAGTACCATGCCGTCCGGTTGGATTGCTCGGCTCATGGATCTCGCCTTATGACAATTCCGTTTAGCGACGAGGAGCCGCTCTATATGGGCCCCCAGTCCGGACGGGAGCCGCGCTATCATGACCGATTGGATCGACCTTGAGACTGTCTTCGACTTCGTCCTCTCACTGAAGCGCGACACTGAATGGCGCGGTAAACCCGACGAACGCCACCCTTCAATCCCGTATCGCGGCTGTGCGGTCTATGGCATCTAGGCGGTCCCTCGCGGGCAAAGAGAAGAGCCCGACTCTGCGAATGAGGGACTCGACGGCAGGTTGCCGGGGTCTTCTCTTCCGTGAGATCGGGCTCAGGTGCCTTCGTACTTGCCGGTGTCTTCGATTTCCCATTTGAGCTGCACGAAGCTTGCGATCGGGATACCGGAGTCGCGCACGATCCGGAATCCTTCGGTCATGAGCGCCAGGAGGGCCGACGGAACCGGAACCTCCGATTGCTCCTTTGAAGCGAGCGGAAGTTCGAGGACCGACAACCTCGCGGCGATCGCTGTGTATTCGTCCGGATCTGCCGCTTCCATGATGTCGCTGATCATGAACACGCTCTCGACGAGCTTGGGCATCTTCCACGAATAGGTGTCACCGAAATAGGCGAGGCCCTCGCGGCGAAGACCTGCCGCTACGGCGGCCAGTCCATCCGTATCTGTCTCCATGGGGTGTCTCCATTCGCTACCTGTTCCGCAGGTAGGCGGGACCTCCCCGATGCGGCAGGCCGACGCGCTCTCGAAGAGTCAAGAACGCATCGGCCTCACGCAAGCGAGACTGAGCGCATTATAGAACAAATGTTCGAATAGGTCAATAGACAGCGGCGGTTGCTTTCGCGCACGAGCCGCTTAGCGAGTTCCTTCTCAGAGGGGCAAGAGCGTGCGCGCCGCTGTTTCGAGAGCACCTTCAGCAACCCGGTAGTAGGCCCACTTGCCTCGCTGCTCCCGCGAGACCAGCCCAGCGTCGACGAGCTGCTTCATGTGGTGCGAGACAGTCGGCTGAGCAAGACCGACCGGGTCGGTCAGGTCGCAGATGCAGAGTTCGCCGGTGCCGCTCGCCGAGAGCATCGAGAGCAAACGAACGCGAGTTGGATCTCCCAAAGCCTTGAACACCCTAGCTATCCGCTCTGCTTGGTCAACGTCGACGGTTCCGCTCGCAACGGTCGGGCAGCATGCTCGGTCTTCCGTTGCAGTGACTGTCAGGACGTGGGCCATCGAACCATCTTGACAGTCACATTGACATTTGTCGATGCATCGACAATTCTCGATGTGAAGTTTGCATCGAGTTGAGGAGCATGGAATGAGTCTTCCCGTCATCGTGATCGGAGCGGGACCGCAGGGCCTCGCCGCTGCCGCGCATCTCCATGAGCGCGGGCTCGAGCCGCTCGTGCTCGAGCAGGGGAGCGGGCCGGCTGCCGCGGTCGCGGAGTGGGAGCATGTGCGGCTGTTCTCCGAATGGCCGGAGCTGATCGACCCGGCGGCCGCGCGCCTGCTGATGGGTACTGGCTGGCGACCGCGTGAACACGGTTATCCGACGGGCGCGGTCTGGATCTCCGAGTACCTCGCGCCACTTGCTCGGGCGCTCGGGGACAGGGTGCAGTACGGGGGCCAGGTCGTCGGGGTGGGGCGCAAGGGGCGTGACCTGCTCGTTGACGCGGGACGTGCCGCGCAGCCTTTCGTGGTCCACGTCCGCGACGTAGACGGCGTCGAGTCGCGCATCGAGGCGCAGGCGGTCATCGACGCGTCAGGAACTTGGTCGAGCCCGAACCCGGCCGGTGCCGACGGGCTCCCCGCACTCGGCGAGGCGGCTGCTGCGTTATTCCTCACCTACCGGATCCCCGCATTCTCCGCCGCTGCCGAGTACGCGGGACGTCACACGGTCGTCATCGGCAACGGGCATTCGGCGATCACTGCCGTGACCGAGCTCGCTCGGATCGCGCGCCAGCACCCGGGCACGCGGGTCTCGTGGGTGCTTCGCCGCGGCGCGATCGGCGACACGTTCGGTGGCGGCGACGCCGACCAGCTCCCCGAGCGCGGAGCTCTCGGTCTTCGCGCGAAGGAGGCGGTTGAACACGGTCTCGTCGCGCTCGTCACCGGATTCCGGGTCGAACGCATCGAGACGACCGAACTCGGCGCGGTCGTGGTCGCCGAGGATGGCCGTGCGCTCGAGGCCGCGGATCGTGTCGTGGTCCTCACCGGATTCCGTCCGGACCTGTCCTTCCTCTCCGAGGTCCGCCTCGATCTCGACCCACGGCTCCAGGCGCCAGTGCGGATTGCCGCAGACATCGATCCGAATATCCACTCCTGCGGTTCGGTCCGCGCGACCGGTGCCGCCGAGCTGACACAGCCGGAGTCCGATCTCTACATCGTCGGCGCGAAGTCCTATGGCCGTGCGCCGACCTTCCTCGCCATGACCGGGTACGAGCAGGTTCGCAGCGTCGTCGCGGAACTCGCCGGTGACCACGAGGCCGCCGCCCGCGTGGAGCTGGTGCTTCCGGAAACGGGTGTGTGCGGGGGTGCAGGGCTCTTCGACGACCCGACGGGCGCGAAGGGCGGCGCGTGCTGCGCTCCGGTGCAACAGGTGTTCCAGATCGGACGGGCTCCGATTCCGGTCTCGGCACAGTGACCGGCGGCGCGGCCCTCGCGTCGAGCGTCTCGCTTCAGCGCACCCGCCTTGCTGCACTCTCGCTCGGCCAGGTCGTCAGCTGGGGGGTGCTCTACTACGGCGTCATCGTCGCCGGTTCGCACATAGCAGACGAGACCGGCTGGTCCTTCGCCCTCGTCAACGGCTTGTTCTCGATCAGCCTCGTCGTGTCGGCCATCGCCGGCATCGTCGTCGGGCGCATCCTCGATCGGCGCGGTCCGCGTCTCGTCATGACGCTCGGATCGGTCATCGCGGTCGTGGGATTCGCGATCGTCGCAATCGCCCCGAATCCCTGGGTGTTTGCGCTCGGCTGGGTCGTCGCGGGAGTAGGCCAGGCATGTGTGCTCTACCAGGCCGCGTTCACCGTCGTCACGAGACGCTACGGAGAGCGCCGTCAGGGCGCGCTGACGATCGTTACGCTCGCCGGCGGGCTCGCCTCGACAATATTCGCGCCGATCATCGCGGGGCTCCTGTCGGTGACCGACTGGCACACGACGTTCCTCATCCTCGCCGGCATTCTCGCCGTCGTGACGATCCCAATCCATTGGCTGACGCTCGAGCGGGATTGGGCGCCGATCGAGCATCATCCGGACGAGCAGCATCACACGGTCTCGACGGTGCTTCGGACGAGACGGTTCTGGTTCCTCGAGTTCTCGACCCTCGCCGTCATGGTCGCCGTCTACGCGGTCACGCTCTGCGCCATCCCTCTCTTCATGGAGCGGGGGATGAGCTTCGAACTTGCTGCGCTCGGACTCGGCCTGCTCGGCGCCGGACAGGTGGTCGGCCGGCTCATGTTCCTCGTCCTGCCTCGCGGGGCGAAGCCGTGGGTGCCACTCGCAGTCGTCTCCGGGCTCGCGGCGCTGAGCCTCGGCGTCATGGGCCTGGTTCCCGGCCCCGCGTGGCTTCTTATCGCGGTCGGGATCCTGGCTGGTGCGGTGCGCGGAGCGCAGACCCTCGTCAACGCTTCCGCGGTGTCGGACCGCTGGGGCACCCGGAACTACGGGGCGATCAACGGTGCCTTCGCAGCTCCGGTCACGATCCTCACGGCGTTCGCTCCGGCGATCGGACCGCTCGTCGCGGACGGAGTCGGCGGTTTCGCGGCGATGGCGCTCGTCATGGCGGGTGTTGCTGCGGTCGGCACCGTCCTCGCTCGCGCGAGCTGACTCGGCCCACTCATCAAAAATGTATAGATAGACAGCTATGTAAATCTGTCCGCAAGCGTCCGTTCACGTCGCGTTCATATAGACCGCCTTCTATGATTCAGTCGGAGATCACCGACGAATCCAGCAGAGGACGGCGTGACCGTCCGCGAAAGGACCAACACAGTGAACACCAAGTCCAGCATCGCTGGCGTTGCTGCCGCGGCCGCGGTCGCCGCGCTACTCCTCGCCGGCTGCAGCTCGCAGCCCGCTCCCTCCTCCTCGAGTGCTCCATCGGAGCCGGCGTCGGCAGCCCTCAGCGGTGCCGTCGCCGCCGATGGCTCGTCGACCGTCGGTCCGCTCGCGGAGGCGGCCGCCGACCAGTTCCGCAGCATCGAGTCGGGCGTCCAGGTGACCGTCGGCATCTCCGGCACCGGCGGCGGCTTCAAGACCTTCTGCGCCGGAGAGACCGACATCTCGAACGCGTCGCGTCCGATCAAGGACGAAGAGGCGCAGACCTGCGCCGACGCGGGCATCGAGTTCACCGAGATCGTCATCGCGAACGACGGCCTCTCGGTCGTCGTGAACCCGGAGAACGACTGGGCGCAATGCCTCACCGTCGAGCAGCTCCACACGATCTGGGCGCCGGAGTCCGAGGGCGTGATCACGAACTGGAACCAGGTCGACCCGTCCTTCCCTGACGTCCCGCTCACCCTGTACGGCGCCGGCACCGACTCGGGCACGTTCGACTACTTCACCGGAGAGATCAACGGTGAGGAGGGCGCGAGCCGCACCGACTACAGCCCGACCGAGGACGACAACGTCACCATCCAGGGCGTCTCCGGTGAGCTGGGAGCACTCGGCTACTTCGGGCTCAGCTACCTCGAGGAGAACCCGGACGTGATCAAGGGCGTCGAGATCGACGGCGGTGACGGCTGCGTCTTCCCGACGACCGAGACGGTCCAGGACGGCACCTACACTCCGCTCGGCCGCCCGCTCTTCATCTACGTAGCGAACGCGAGCTACGCCGACAAGCCGCAGGTGAAGGCCTTCGTCGACTACTGGGTCGAGAACGCGGTCGCGACGGCCGAGGCGGCACTCTACGTGCCGCTGACTGCGGAGCAGATCACGACCGCCCAGGAGGAGCTCGCCTCGATCGGCTGATCGAGCAGCCGGATTGGGCCGGGGCGGCGACTACGGACAATGGGGCCGCCCCGGCTCAACTCACGACACCCAAGGAAGGACGCATGACGACGCAGTTCGCCGGACAGCTCGAGGGCCGCCCCCGCCCCTTCGACGTCGTCGTCCGACTCCTTTTCCGCCTTGCCGCGGTGATCACCATCGTTATCACCGTCGGCATCCTCCTCGCCCTGCTCCTGCCGTCGATCGGTTTCTTCAGCGAGGTGCCGATCACCGACTTCCTGTTCGGCACGCGCTGGGCACCGAGATTCGCCGACGCATCTTTCGGGGTACTGCCGCTGGTGACCGCGACCCTCTGGACGACGTTCATCGCCCTGGTCTTCGCCGTTCCGCTCGGTCTCGGCGCAGCGGTCCTGCTCTCTGAGTACGCGCACTGGCGTGTCCGCAAGGTGCTCAAGCCGATCCTCGAGGTGCTCGCCGGCATCCCCACGGTCGTCTACGGCTACTTCGCCGTCCAGTTCATCCAGGCGACCGTCCTCAAGGACTGGCTGCAACTGCCGACCGGTTCGTTCAGCGTGCTGGCCGCCGGCTTCGTGATGGGCATCATGATCATCCCGACGATCGCCTCGATCAGTGAAGATGCGCTCTCGGCGGTCCCGAACGCGCTGCGCCAGGGATCAGCGGCCCTCGGCGCCAACCGGATGCAGACGACCGTTCGCGTCATCTTCCCCGCGGCGGTCTCCGGCATCGTCGCCGCGATCATCCTCGGGGTCTCCCGCGCCGTCGGCGAGACGATGATCGTCGCGCTCGCCGCCGGCCAGCAAGCCCGGCTCGTCGCCAACCCGCTCGAAGCAGGGCAGACAATGACGGCGTTCATCGCTCAGGCGGCTCTCGGCGACTCGGTCGTCGGCTCGCTCCAGTACGACACGCTCTTCGCGGTCGGCCTCCTCCTCTTCGTGATCACCCTCGTCGTGAACATCATCAGCATCACGATCGTCCGTCGCGTGCGAAAGGCGTACTGATGGCGACCTACGGGATCGGCCGAGTCGTCGAACGCTCGCTGGCTGGCCGCTCACGAGGCGGGGAACTGAGCTTCCGCCCGGTCCTCTTCCTCATCGGGCTCTGGTTCTGCCTGTTCTTCGCCCTTCTATTCCTCGTCGTCCTCGTCGTCACCACCTTTGTCGACGGCGCCGGTCGGCTCGATCTGCGGCTCTTCACGGAGTATCCGGCTGCCGCTCCCGAGCGTGCGGGCGCACGCCCTGCGATCCTCGGCTCGCTGTGGGTCATCGGGACGACGGCGCTCATGGCCGTGCCGCTCGGAATCGCCGCAGCCGTGCACCTCGAGGAGTTCGCGGACCAGAAGAACTGGTTCAACCGCATCATCGAGATCAATGTCCAGAACCTCGCCGCGATCCCCTCGATCGTCTACGGCATGCTGACCCTCTCGGCGCTCGCGCTCCTCGGCGTCGCGAACAAAAACATGGTGTGGGTCGGTGCGCTCGCGCTCGCGATGCTCATCCTGCCCGTGATCATCATCGCCACGAGAGAGGCGCTGCGCGCGGTCCCGAGGGAGATCCGCCAAGGGTCGCTGGCACTCGGGGCCACCCTCCTGCAGACCACGTTGCGCAATACGCTTCCAGCGGCGATTCCGGGGATTGCGACCGGGACGATCCTCGCGCTCTCGCGGGCACTCGGCGAGGCGGCCCCGCTGTTGCTACTGGGCGGCCTCGTCTACCTGACGTTCGATCCGAACGGCCTCGCGAGCGGCTACACGACGATGCCGATCCAGATCTTCAACTGGACCGGACGCCCCCAGGACGGGTTTCATGAGCTCGCCGCCGCGACGAGCATCCTCCTTCTCGTCATCCTCGTCGCGATGAACGCCATCGCGATCATCATCCGAAACCGATTCCAGAAACGGTGGTAGCGCGTGGTCATCCATACTTCGGTCCGCACGGGGGCGAGCCTGCCTGACAAGCCGTACGGCCAGCTCGCCTGCGAGCAGGTCGACGTCTACTACGGGAGCTTCCGCGCGGTCACGGACGTGTCGCTCGCATTCGGGATCAACGAGATCACGGCGCTCATCGGTCCCTCCGGCTGCGGGAAGTCGACCCTGCTTCGCTCGTTGAATCGCATGAACGATCTCATCGACGGCGCGCGCGTCGAAGGTCGCGTCACGTTCATGGGCGAGGACATCTACGGCAAGCGGGTCGATGCGATCGAGGTTCGGCGGCGGATCGGCATGGTCTTCCAGAAACCGAATCCGTTCCCGAAGTCGATCTTCGACAACATCGCCTACGGCCCGCGCGTCAACGGGATCCGCGTCGACTCGATGAGCGATCTCGTCGAGGAGGCGCTCACGAAGGCCGCGCTCTGGGACGAGGTCAAGGACAAGCTCAAGCAGTCGGCGCTCGGTCTCTCGGGCGGGCAGCAGCAGCGGCTCTGCATCGCTCGCACGATCGCCGTCAAGCCGGACGTCATCCTCATGGACGAGCCGTGCTCGGCACTCGACCCGATCGCGACGGCGCGCATCGAGGACCTCATGCACGACCTCCGGCGCGAGTACACGATCGTCATCGTCACGCACAACATGCAGCAGGCCGCGCGCGTCGCCGACCGAACCGCGTTCTTCACCGCTCAGGTCGACGAAGGCAACGGCGACCGGACCGGCGTGCTCGTCGAGTACGGCAAGACCGCGCAGATCTTCGAGAACCCCACCGATCGTCGGACCGAGGACTACATCAGCGGGCGGTTCGGATGACCACCGCGGTCGCTCCGGCCTGGCCTCCACGGGTGATTGCGATCGCGTCGCAGTCGGGCCCCGTCGCTCGCGGCCGGCCTGCCGAGTTTCTGCACCACGGGGTCATTCTCATCCGGGTTCCCACGGCGACCGCTGCACTCATCGAGCTCGGCCGCGACCCCGAAATGGCGGCGATCCTGGTCCCCGGCGATTTGAAGGGGATGGACCTTGAAGAGTTCCTTCCGATCGTGCGTCAGTTCATGCAGACTCCGGTGATCCTCGGCTTCGGTAGCCAAGAGCGGATGCCGACGGGGATCATGGCAGGCTCGCTGGACGGACTCGTCACAGCCATGCTCCCGGTGACACCGCTGCGTCTCTCTCAGGCGCTTCAGAACTGCGAGCCGAGCGCCACCGCCTCCCACGTCGTCGAGGTCGGGGAACTCGTGCTCGATGCGGATGCGTTCCGAGTCTGGTGGCACGGGGCCGAGGTCCGACTGCCTTTGCGTCCATTCGAGATGCTTCGATATCTCATGGAAGCGGCTCCCCGCGCCGTGGGGAGGGAGGAACTCATGAGTGAGTTCGTGCGGCCCGGTATCTCGTGGCGTTCTGACAGTGTCTCCACCGGCATCGGCCGAATCCGGGAAGCGCTCCAGTCAGCCGTCCCCGCGGTACCGGTGCCGATCGAGACTGTGAAGAAGGTTGGCTATCGGATCGCCACCGGCAACGGCCTCGCCGCAGCGATGCCGAGCTCCGAGACGAGCGCTCCCACGCGAGTGATGATGTCATCGAGCACACTGCGAACGCGCGAGATCGGCTGACCGGCCGGGTCGGCGATTATCCAGTCCATATAGCGGCGCCCCGGGTAGACGGGGCAAGCATCGCCGCATCCCATCGTGATGATGAAGTCCGAGGCCTGCACGACTTCGTCGGTCAGCGGTTTCGGAAACTCGGTTGGCACCGTCAGGCCGATCTCATCGAGTGCGCCTGCAACGATGGCGTTGACGCGCGACGCCGGCGCCGAACCGGCCGTGCGAACGTGAACTCGGTCACCGGCGACGTGCTGCAATACCGCCGATGCCATTTGGGAGCGTCCGGCGTTTTCCCTGCAGATGAAGAGCACCTCGGGCGTGTCGTGGAGGCTCAGGCCTCGTGCCGTCGCGAGCGCCGCGAGCCGGTCCGTTGCGAACCGCGCGGTGAGCGTCGGGAGGAACGTGCGTACTTTGGCACGCGCGGCGAGGAGCTCATAGCTTTCGGCGACGTAGCGGCGCACCGTTTCTGGTGAGAAGGTCGAACTGAATCGGTACTCCAGTTCCTTCACCGTCCGTTGAATAGGGGTCGGCAGGACTGGCTCGTTGCCTACCGCGAGGAGACGGTGCTCGGCGCGGAGCATCCCTCCGAATCGCATCCAGGCATCAGCCGTGAGCGACGCAGCTCGATCATCCCCGATATCGACCAGACCTGCATGGCGGAGCACGTCAGTCATCGCCGTAATCTCGCGCTCGTCAGCGTTCAGCCGCAATGCGGCCATCGCGGGGGTCAGGGCTCCAGTTGCGGAGGCCGCGATGGTAGCGAGGAGCATAAGTCGATCGGCGTCGGCGATTGCGGCAATCTGTGCGGCGCGCTCGAGCGCGGCCTCTGCGTCCAGAGGGCGGGCGTGCTGGTTCTTTCGTGTGTGCACGGGCCTCACCGCAAGATGTCCTGGACAGCGGAGAGCCTGTCCGGGGCGATGGTGAGCAGGACCTCGCGACCTCGGGGCTCACGCAGGAGGACTCCATCGTCGACAAGGATGCCGACGTGGTGGGTGATCGTCGGCTGGCGCAGGTCAAGTGCTGCGGCGAGGTCGCCGACCGTGACCTGGCCGTCGGGGGAGCCCGCGATCACGCTGAGCATCTGGAGCCTCGTCGGGTCGGCGAGGACGCGCAGGACGCGCGCGATGTCCTCCGCGGCACTCCGGTCGAGGGGTGCTTCAGCGGGAACGTCGCGTGCTCGGCGTTCAGAGGCTGACACGCGTGCGAGTTTACCGAGGCCATGTTCGCGCGCATTTCAGGCGCCGACCGGGATCTCGAGTTCTTCGAGCAGCAGAAGCACCCGCCGCTCGATCTCGTCCCGCACCGGGCGCACGCCGTCGACGGTCCAGCCCGCGGGATCGGGCAGCGTCCATTCCTCGTATCGCTTGCCGGGGAAGACCGGGCACGCGTCGCCGCAGCCCATCGTGATCACGACGTCCGCGGCGCGGACGACCTCGTCCGTCCAAGGCTTCGGGTACTCCTCGGAGATGTCGATGCCCCGCTCGGCCATGACCTCGATCGCGACCGGGCTGACCTGGTTGCCGGGTTCGGAGCCGCCCGACCAGGCGATGCCGTGTTCTGCGGCATAGTGCTGGAAGAAGCCAAGGGCCATTTGCGAACGACCCGCATTGTGGACGCAGAGGAAGAGGACGGTCGGCTTCCCATCGGCCTGGAGTCCGTCGACTCGGGCGAGGGCTCGGAGTCGTTGCCGGGCGAACTTCTCGGTGAGGAGCGGCAGATAGTTCGGCACCTTCGCCGTTGCGGCCAGTTCTGCGTACGAGGCGTGCAGGAACCGTTCGATCGTCTCGCGACCGAAGGTGCCGGCGAACTCGGCCGAAAGCCGGGCCGCTGCCGAGTCGATCGCAGCTTCCTGGTCAAGTGTGATGGTTGCACGAGCGGAGTCGGACGTCATCGTCGTTCCTTTTCTCAAGCGGGAGTCAAATGGGGGGCGAAGTCCTCGATACGCCGCGCGATGGCATCGAATGCCTCGTCGAACGCCGCGTCGGTGCCGACCCGGACCGGGTCCGGAATCGACCAGTGAATGCTCCGGTCGAGACCGAGCTCCTCGTGCGCGGTGTCGCAGACCGTGACGATCCAGTCACCCTGTTCGAGCACGTCGACGAGCGCCCGCGGCGTGATTGCCGCCATAGACATGCCGTGGCGCTTCGCGGCCGCGAGCGCACCTCGCTCGATCGCAGCAGCCGGATGGGTTCCGGCCGAAGCCACCGGCACGTCGCTCGCCTGCTGCCAGAGTGCGGCGGCGAGCTGGGACCGTGCGGAGTTCGCGGTGCAGACGAACACGATTCGCCTGGCTTCAGCTGCCGAGCGCGGGGCAAGGCCGTCGAATGCTCCCGGAACGAGACGGACGTAGCTGCGGCGCCGATCCGCCTCGGAGCGGGACCGGACCAGGATGCCCTCGCGCTCGAGCAGGTTCAGGTGATGGGCGAGCAAACTCGATGAGATGCCGAGCGACTCCTGCAGCTCGCTCGGGGAGCGGTCGCCGAGCGTGAGCAGGTCTGCGATGTGCAGTCGAGCCGGATCGGCGAGGGCCGCTAGACGCGCCGCACGCCTCTCCAGGGTCATTTCCTCAATGTTCATTGCCTCAAGTTTGACTTAGGTAAATCGTCCCGTCAAGATGGACCACGATGAACGCCGAAGCACCGACCCCCGTGCCGCTCTGGCGCCGCCTCTCGGCGGAGTTCCTCGGTACCGGACTGCTGGTCGCGATCGTCGTCGGCTCCGGCATCATGGCCGAGCGGCTCTCCTCGAGCGATGTCGGACTGCAGCTGCTGGAGAACTCGCTCGCCACCGCGCTCGGTCTGGTTGCCCTCATCCTCGTGTTCCAGCCGGTGAGCGGCGCGCATCTCAATCCCGTCGTCACCCTCGCGGACCGTGCCCTCGGGGCTGCTCTCCGCCCGAGTGGGATCCTTGGCTATGTGCTCGTGCAGATCGCTGGTGCGATCGGCGGCGCAGTGCTGGCGAACTTCATGTTCGGGGTCGCGACCACTATGTCGACGAAGGATCGGCTGGACACCGGCCACTTGCTCGGAGAAGTCATTGCGACGGCGGGACTCGTCTTGGTGATCTTCGCGCTCGTCCGCACCGGACGCGCCGCGCTCGCCGCGCCGGTCGTCGCCGCCTGGATCGGGGCCGCGTACTGGTTCACCTCCTCGACCTCGTTCGCGAATCCGGCGGTGACCATCGGCCGTATGTTCTCCGACACCTTCGGCGGCATCGCCCCGACCTCCGCCCCGTGGTTCATCGGTGCGCAGATTATCGGCGGCGCCGTCGGCGTGGGTCTCGTCCTCCTGTTCTTCCCCATCCGAACCGTCACCAGCAAGGGATAGCCATGACTCACCTCGTCGCCATCGGCGGCAGCGACGCGGGCATCACCGCCGCGCTGCGCGCCCGCGAGCTCGACCCGTCCGCCGATGTGACCGTCGTCGTCGCCGACGAATACCCGAACTTCTCCATCTGCGGCATCCCGTACTACTTCACCGGCGACGTGCAGCCGTGGCAGTCGCTCGCGCACCGCACCAGCGCCGATCTCGAGGCGACCGGGATGCAGCTGCGGCTGAACACCTTCGCGACCGATATCGACGTCGACGGACGCCGTCTCGCCGTGCGGACGCCGAGCGGCGCGGTCGACATGATCGACTACGACGAGCTCATCGTCGGCACCGGCGCGCTCCCCTCGCGCGCGGGCATCGCCGGACTCGACGCGCTCACCGCAGCCGACGGGGTCCACGTCATCCACTCGATGGGCGACACCTTCGCGCTCGACCTCGACCTCGCCGAGCGCCAGCCCGAGTCGGCGATCATCGTCGGCGCCGGATACGTCGGGCTGGAAATGGCCGAGGCTTTCATCGCCCGCGGCATGCGCGTCACGCAGATTCAGCGCGGCGGCGAGGTGCTCTCCACCCTCGATCCCGAGCTCGGCGCGCTCGTTCACGCAGAGATCGCCGCGCACGGCGTCGAGGTCGTCACGGACACGACCATCGGCGCGATCGAGACGACGCCGACCGGATTGACCGTCAGCGGCTCGCGGCACGGCGCACCGTATACGGCGACCGCCGATCTGGTCCTCGTCGTTGTCGGCGTGCGACCGAACACTGAACTGCTCGAGCGCGCCGGCGCGAGGCTCGGCGCAGGCCACGCCGTCGTCGTCGATGAGCACATGCGAACGGGACTCCCGCACGTCTGGTCGGCCGGCGACGGTGTCGTCACGCACCACCGGCTCCTCGGCGTCACCTACCTCCCGCTCGGCACAACCTCGCACAAGCAGGGTCGAGTCGCAGGGGAGAACGCACTCGGTGGCGATGTGCGGTTTGCCGGGTCGATCGGAACCCAGGCGGTGAAGGTCTTCGATCTCGTGGCAGCGCGCACCGGTTTGCGCGATCATGATGCGGCGGCAGGCGGCTACGAGCCAGTCACCACGGCTGCGTCCGCTGACGACCACAAGCGGTATTACCCGGGGGCGCATTCCATCGCATTCCGCATCACTGGCGACACGCGCGACGGGCGACTGCTCGGCGCGCAACTCGTCGGGCGGTACGGCACGGAGGTGTCCAAGCGCGTCGACACCTTCGCCACGGCGATCTACGCGGGTCTGACGGTGGCGCAGATGAGCGAGCTCGACCTTTCCTATACGCCGCCGCTCGGCTCGCCGTGGGACGCGGTTCAGGTCGCGACCCAAGCGTGGGAGAGCGCGATTCGCGTAGCCGTCTGACGCATTCAAGGCCGACCAGCGCGACCCCGTTTCATTTATAGAGGTAGCCGTTGTGAAAGTCGCAACGCCGGGCGCCTGGTACGTTGCCGAGTTTTCCATTCCGACTCACAGTGAGGCTCGTCCCGCCTGGCCGCATTCGTCGAGGCGGGAAGCACCTTCCCCTGCAGCCGCCAGCCTGAGCCCGGGCCGTTCGCCCTCACACCTCATTGTTCATGCGTCTGGCGGCTGTCACACGTCCAACTCTCGTTGCTGGTTTGCGGCGCGTCCGGAGATCACCATGATCGTCGACCGCAGCTTGATCACTTGAGCCGCTATCGGTAGACGCGAATAATGTCCCAACCGCGCGGGATCTTGCGGATGTCGAATACGAGGACCTCGCCGTCATCGGCCTTGGCCGTGAACCGCCAGCCGAGCCACGGGGCCGACGGATGAGTGATCAGCGCGGAGAAAGCGGCGTCATCAGGCAGGCCGAGTCGTGTCGGTTGATCGATGACCTGCCACCACCTCCCACTGCGCTCTAGGCGCACCGGCACATCCCCCTGGAGCTCCACTTCCTCGGCGCCATGCACCCGGCTCATCTTCATCACTCCCAGTCATCGAATCTATGTTCGATGGGTGGAATACTAAATCGAGGCTCAGACGAAGACAAGCCGCGTTGCTCCGGACTGTGTCCGAAGCTGGAAGTACTCTGATCTGCTCATCACCGATCGACAGCGAAGGAGAGGCCGGTGACCACCGAAAACAGCAAGGAGCTGGCCACGCCGGTCTTTCTTCAGTCCGTGAAGAACACGCTTGCCGGAGCGGAGATGGACCGGATGACCGCGGCCCGGGCGGCAGCCATCACCGGCCCGCTGACCGCGGCGATTCACTCCACCTTCCTGGACATGGCCACTGAGCAGCCGTCGTTCATGACCACCGCGATCGGACGACCGAAGTTCATGGATCTCGCGGCGAAGCCGGCGTTCATTGACTCGGCGCTTGGGCGGCCCAGCTTCATGGATTCCATCGGGCGCTCCTTCGCCGAGTCGACCCGCCTCGCGGGTTCGGTGCTCGGCCCCGATTCGATCCCGGCCATCGCCCAGGCGAATGCCGCGATCGAAGCCGTGGCTAAGGCGTCCGTGCTGGATACATCGGTGATGGGTCACATCGCCTCCGCCGGCATTGCGGCAGCGCACCTTTCCGCGACGTTGCCGGAGGTTCCCGAGGGAATCTTCACGGCAGCGTTCGCCGAGAACCCGCTCTCCTCCCTGATCGCGCCTACCGTGCCGCTTCCGGACTGGCTGCCCTTCGTTGACGACCTGATTTCTGGCAGCAGCTTCGAGGCGGTTGCGAAGACGGATCGCGTGGAGGTGTGGCTGCGCACTACCGGGGGGTATTTGGTGAACAAGCGCGACGCGATGTGGTGGGCGCTCCATGAGAGTCCCGACCCGGTGAGCCAAGCCTGCAACTCGGCCGTCGAACTCGTGATCCACTCGCTCCAGGAACGCGGCGTGTCCGATGCCAGGGTTCGTGCCTGGGCCGAAACGAGTCCGCACCGCAACGAGGCGCTGGCACCGATCGAGGGCGGCGGGGTGCGAGTGACCTGGCGCGGTCGGTTCTACTACGCCGCCCACCTTGCCGGATTCGACGCGGTGGTGGTCGAACTACTGCTCTCCTACGCTGACCTGCCGCGCACGCTGCACGAGCTCAAGCATGTCGAAGGCGAGCCGGGCAAGGAGTTGGCGCGGGTGCAGCTCGAGCGGGTCGAGGACCTGCTGATGCTGCTCTCCGAGTGGCGGTAGCCAGAGCACTGATCCTGCCCTACGCCAAGGGCCGCTCCTCCCGAATCGTCGCCCGGAATCTGTGGGAGACGTTCGGCCGTGCGACCTGAAGTAGCTCCCGGGGAAAGTCCCGTCGGGCTGTTGGCTCACCCGAGCCGTACCTCGTCAGCGGGTCGGATTTCGACCGGGTCTACCGTGTCGCGCCAAGCCTCGCGGATCTTTGCCGCTCGTGCTGCGCTCCGAGGTTTGGCAGATCAATCCGATGTTTTTTCTACTCTTTACTTCGCTCGCGCCGAAGCGCACAGTAAGGGTGGTAAACGGAGAATGTATGTATGACCACACCAATCTCAGTCTCGGAGCCCATCACCGCTGAGCACATTAGTCACAAGCCGGGCGACCCGAACGCTTGGAAATGCCTCTGCGGCAATGGGCCTTCGGATGCCGGGTTCTACCCGATCAGCCGGGCAGGTTCAGGTGTCGACCGCGAGGTCGAACCCACAGCCGAGGACTGGCCAAATGGGGAGTATTTCTGCGCGCAATGTGGGCGGGTCTTTCACCCCGACACTTTGCTTGTCACGCGGCGCGTCAACCTCAGTACCCTCGTTCGGCTCTAGCCGCCTAGCAATGCTCATGAAATGCCCCGTAGCAAGCTACGGGGCGTTTCGTCACACTGAGTCCCCAGGCGGCCAAAGTAAGGCGACCGACCCTGGTACGGGGGACGGGGAGCACCAGGGTCGGCCACGTCTCACTTGTCCACTGATTCCTTGGGCGTAGAGGCCGAGGGCTTGGCAGCGGACTTCGGAGCCCCGGACTTGGCGGGGCCGAGGATCGCCGAGATGGCGTCGCGCTTGGCCTGCGCCTCGCGCTCGATCTCGTTGGCGACCTGCTGGGCGCGGGCGGCGACCTTCGGGTCATTCTTGGCGTTGATCACCCAGGTCTCGAGTGCCACGCGGCACTCCTCGGTCGTGGACCGACCGTTGAGCTGAGCGAGCATGTCCAGGTGGGTGCGGAGCTCTTCCGGCATGCGCACGGCGAGCGGGGTGATGGGACCGAAGAACTGTGCCCCCGGATCCTTGGTGGGGTCACTCATGGCGACGACCTCCTCGATTCTGTGCGGCCGGCGAACCGGATGGTTCCCCTGGTGAAGCCGCAGTGAATCGAGGAGTGAGGGCCGGAGCTCGCGTCCGAGCTCAACGGCCTGCGCTCACTATCTCCCAGGAGCGAAAATCCGCCAACGTACCAACCGCCTCGGATTGTGAAATCCAGAACGGGCACCCCTGTTCGCGGCTTCGGCGAACTTGAGCAGATCGGTGCTACAGCGCATAGTCAAGATGGCAGGTGTGCTCTGGCACGCACTGGTCACGCTGCGCGCCCTCACTCGTGACGTGGGAGGGAAGGTCAACTCTAGGAATAGCTCCCGTGAAGTGACGTGAGGGCACGCAACTTGATCAGGTGGCGGTTTCCTCGTCGGCAACGACCGTTCCGGTCATGGCATGTTCGAAGTCGAGGGTCACGCCCTGGAAGATCTCGTGGGTGAAGAAGCCAGATGGTCTGGGCGCCGTCTCCGGATTGGGCGGGAGCGTGATCGTCTCACGGGTTCCCAGCACCAAGTTCCGGAGCAACTGACTCGGCGTTGGACCGAGCGGCAGTCTCGGGAAAGGTGCGTACTCTGCGCTCGCGTCGCCTTCGAAATGTCCTCGGGCCGCGACGTGGAAAAAAGCCGCGTAGGGGATCGCCATGAGCCAAGCCTCGGCGAGGACGTGCGGAACGCTGACTTGCAGCGACGTCGCCTCGACGCCTCGTGGAGGTTGTCCGAACGGCCGACCGAGATAGGTCAGTTCCGGCTTGTCGATGATCGGAACTGACTTCCCCGGCCCAAAGGCGCTCACGGGGATTCGAGTTGGATCGGCTATCGGAGCGAGGATGAACTCCACTCTGCGGTCGCCGCGAGCACTTACCGCGAGGCCGTGCTTCAGCTTGTTATTCGCCGCCTGGGAGCTGAGCTCGTCGTTCCTGAGTAGCCGGATCGCGTGGTTGAGCCAGTCCTGGGCGATCTGGCCGGCGGCGAAGACCTCTTCCGATGCTGTCGTCTCGAGCGGCCAAAACAGTCGGGAGAAAGTCTCATTGTCCCGATCGAATGCGGCGAGAACGTCACGAACCATCTGATGTGTTGAGTTGGGGCCATCAGCGATCTGAAGCCAGATGCAGCGAGCATCACCGGGCTTGGGTTCAGAGGCCGTGAGCGCGTGGAGAAAACGAATCAGTGTCTCGGCGACGTGATGTCGCAATCCCACCGCGTCTGCAGCGACCTGTAGGCGCCGTTCGGTGTCGTCGAACTCGAGCAGGTTCGCCTCTCCGTCGAGCCCAAGGACGCCGCGGAACTCTGCCAGTCCGCTGTCGCTTGGTCGGACTGACGATTCATGCGCGGTGAGGAGCGCCGCGATGCGAGCACTGAAGTACGCCAGCGGGCGGAAGCGGAAGAACTCATCGTCCAGCGACATTGCCTGTTGTTCGGTCAGGGTCGAGCCCTCTGGCTTGATGAATAGCACGCGGTCATTCTGGCGCGTGCGACGGGCAAGGAGCGGAACTGATTCAAGCGATCAGACTTCTGTCGTCCGCCGCTTCCGCTGCCAGCGGTAGCCTGTCGCTCGGCGCTGTGCTCGCCCGCGGGGAAGGAGGGGCGATGGCTGGACCGGATCTGGCATCCGTCCGCGCAAGCCTCGCAGCTGATGGCTACGCGGTGTCTAACGGGACGCTGGAACAGGTTGAGCGAGCGGTTCAAATGGAGCATCTTCTCTTCCGTGCGCAGGGGGCAAAGGCCAACGGTTCCGTAAAGCACTTGCGGCCGTACATCACGAAGGATGCCCCACCTCGTTCCCTCAGCGCGGTCTATGGGCTTGGGGCTCAGCCCCTTCACACCGATGGCGCACATCTTCTCGAACCGCCCGATGTGACCGTCCTGTATTCATCGAGTCCGACGCCGACTGGTACAGCGATTCTCAAGCCGGGCAGCGGCACCTGCTCTACCCCTGTCCCTGAAGCGGTGAGGGAGGGCGTCTTCGTGGTCAGGGGTAACGGGTTCTCGTTCCTGGCCTCGGCGTATAGCGGCCGGAGATTCCGGTTTGACCCCGTCACCATGAGTCCGGGCGACCAGATGGCGCGCCAGGCTGTCGCGTGGTTCCAGGAGCAGCGAGACATGGCAGTCATTCACCAATGGGACCAAGAGGAGCAGCTCTTGTTCATCGACAACCGGCAGGCGCTACACGCGCGTGAAGCGGTGGTCACTGATTCCGAGACTCGCGTCTTAGGGCGCCTCTCACTGAACTTCGTCGAGGAAACATGAGCCTTCACCCATATGACCCGGACCGCCTTTGGATCAAAGCGCGGATGTTCGTCCACCGCGCGATGGACGATGGCCGCGAGTTCGACGAACAAGCCTTCTGGGCGTCGGCGGCATTCGAGCTACTCGGTAAGGCGGCGCTTGCGAAAGTCTCACCGATCCTCATAGCCAACCCGAACCCGGACGGTCATAGCCTCCTCGTTGCGAGCGGCCTCCTCGAGGTTGACGACAAGTTCTTCACTATCCCGGCAAAGGCGCTCTGGTCGCGCTGCCATCGCGCCTTCAAGCCATTCAACGAACAAGAAGCCGCCTACATCTCGTCCGTTCGGAATGACTATCTCCATGCGGGTGGCGTAGGCAGGGAGGGCACGCCAGAGGCCTGGTGGCCGCGCTATTGGGCCCAGGTGGCGATTCTCGTGAGCCATCTCGATCGTGATCTGGAAGAGCTTGTAGGTCGCGAGCGGGAGCGTGTTGTCACTCAGTACCTGGAGACGAACCGCGAGAACGTCAAGCGGAGAGCCGAGGCTCTGATCGAGCGGGCTCGAAGTCGCCTTGCATTGCACGAGAGCGGGAGTATGAGCGTCACGCTCGAGCGCGCGTGGGCGGGGTTCTCGCCTTACTACTTCCAACACACGACCTCGGCGGAGTGCCCGGCTTGCGGAAGTTCAGGCACGTTGTCAGGAGACACGGTGCTTGAGACCAAAGCTGAGTTCGTCACGCTTCACGGTGAGGAAGACCAGTTTGAGGACGTGATCGTGTTCGTCACGGTAGCGACCGATGGTTTCGCCTGCCCGCGTTGTCATCTGGAGCTCAATGATCTTGATCTGATTGAGGCCGTTGGTCTTGATACGGACTTCGAGGTTGAAGGCGATCCCTCCTCATACTACGAGCCCGAGTACGACAACGAATAACGACTCGTGGCCGAGTTCGCCGCTACTGTCTTTCGGCGCTACTGCCGATCGTGCCGGTTAGTCGCTTCTTCATCGTCTTGGGGTCGATCCCATACTTCCGAGCGAGCCGGTTGAAGGACCAGCCCTCTACTCGAAGCTGCCTTGCCTCGTCCATCTCGACCTCGACCTCGCCCTGGGTTCGGACGCGTTCCCCCGCGCGCCGCAGATGGTTGGACACCGTCGCCCGGTGGATCTTCCACCTCGCGGCAAGTTGATAGGTCGAGGCGCCCGCACGATAGTCACCAACTAGCGATTCGATCTCCTCCGGGGAGAGGCGTCGCTGAACCTGGCGGATTGAGTGGGTGCCTTCGTAGGCAGGATCGGCTTCGGGCTTGGGCAGGTCGCCCGCGAGCACTCGCTCCGCTAGCCTTAGCGCCGTCTCAAGCTGTTTCTGACCGGCTTCGGATAGGTCCACCGAAGAGGCTTTGCGCAAGCCTCTGACCGGGTTCGCGCCGGCTCGGGTCGGGACCGCCGATCGACATGTATGGCGGGATCGGCGTCCGGCCGAGGGATCGGGTCGCATCGACTCCGTCCGCCGCCGCGACCGGATGTTCGGTCCCGCTCGGTGAGGGCGGGCGCACTGTCGAAGTCGCTGTTCGGCCTCGCCCTGCGCGAGGCTGTCGGAGGGCCTCGATATCGTGGGAGCCGTGAGCGAGGATGTCGACGACGCGGCGGGATCGGCCAGGTGGGAGATCCTCGGGCAGGCGTTCCAGGCGAATCAGTTCCCGTCGGAGAATCTGCCACTGGTCCAGCGGATCATGGACCGAGTCGGCATCGACCACTACGAGGGGACTCGGTCCCGGTACTTCAAGGCGATACGCCATGACGGCGCCCGCCATCTGACGGTCCACTACGGGTACACGTCCGGATTCGAGACCGAGGAAGCTGCGGTCCTGGCTGCCGGTGACGTGGACCGCGAGTCGCACGGCTCTCGTTGGCGTGTCAATCACCCGCTGAACGATGTCGGCGAGCACCACCGTGGGGGCTATGGAACCGCGCCGCCGCAGAGGGCCGTCGTGGTCTGTCCGACCTGCTTCACGGAGTTGCCGACGTCGGGCGTCTGCGACGTCTGCGCAACGTGAGAGGCCGCGATGAGGACTGATGTGACCACCCCGCAGGGCATCTTCGTGATGCCGCAGCACTTGACCGTGCCGATCTACCAGCGTCCTTACGTCTGGACCGAGGACGAGCAGTGGGGACCGCTATGGGCGGACATTCGTCGGGTGGCCGAACATCGCCTCGGCTCAGCCGGCTCGATGGCGACTCACTTCCTGGGAGCGGTCGTCACTCAGCAAGCAGAGGCGGCACCGGTCGGCGTCCAGGAGTTCCAGATTGTCGACGGTCAGCAGCGACTCACGACCCTGCAGCTCGTGCTGGATGCCACCGCGGCCGTCTTCAAGGGCCGGGGGTTCGACGCCCTCGGCGGCCAGCTGGAGATGCTCACGCACAATAGCGACGTCTATGTCAGCGGCGATGAGCCGGGGCTGAAGCTGCGGCACACGAACCGCGACCGAGCGGCCTTCGACGAGGTCATGCAGGCGGCGCCTCCGTTCGACTACTCGGCGCTGAAGGGGCGGGAGTCGCTCCTGATCAAGGCCCACGAGTACTTCTTCGGCCGTGTCGGCCAGTGGCTCGACCAAGGTCTGGAGTCGGCCGCAGTCCGAGCGGATGCGCTGAGCGTGGCACTCCAGAGCGCACTGCAGCTCGTCGTGATCCGGCTGGAAGCGAGTGAGGACTCGCAGGAGATCTTCGAGACCCTCAACGCGCGCGGCACGCCGCTCACCGCTGCCGATCTCATCAAGAACTTCGTCTTCCAACGGCTGAGGCTCGAAGGCCAGGATCAGGCGAAGGTCTATCAGGAGGCATGGCCGTTCGAGACCCGGTTCTGGGAGGAGGAGGTCAGCGTCGGCCGCTACAGCACGACGCGCAGCGCGCTCTTCCTCAGCCAGTGGCTCGTCTCTCGCGTCGGCCAGGAGGTCAGCCCGCGCTCGACCTTCACGCGGTTCAAGTTCTATGTGGAGCACGAGAGCAGGACCTCGATGGTCGAGCTGCTCGAGGTGATCACCGAACAGGCCGACTTCTACCGGGAGGTCACCGAGCGCAGTTGGGACAAGCACGCCGACCTCGATCGGCTCGCGCTCCACGTCTATCGCATGTCGGTCACTCAGTCCGAGATCACCAAGCCGGTGCTGCTCTGGCTGACCGAACCGGGTAGTCCCTACTCCGAGGCGACCGTGGGTCGGGTCATCGCGTCCGTCGAGAGCTGGATATTCCGTCGCCGCCTCCTTCGGCTACAGAGCAGTGATCAAGGCCGCATCGCCGCGCTGCTCATCGAGACCGCACGAGGGAAGTCCGACGTCGATCTCGTCGGTGCCGTCGAGCAGTTCCTCGCGAGTCAACAGTTCGCGAGCACCTATTGGCCGGGCGACGAGGAGATCGAGACGACGCTCGCGACCGAGGCGTTCTACCGACGGTTCTCGCAGCCGATGCAACGCGTCTTCCTCCAGGCGGTCGAGGACTGGTTCCGTGGCTACGCGACACCGAGGCGCTCGAAGACCGGTGTCCGAGTCCATCGCGACAAGCAGCAGGTCGAGCACATCCTGCCCCGCAGTTGGAAGGCGAACTGGCCCGTCGACGACCTCGCGGCCCAGGCGGATCGCGACGATCACGTCAACCGACTCGGGAACCTCACGCTGATCACGGCCTCGCTCAACGCGTCCGTCTCCAACGGCGCCTGGCTCGGTGACAAGGGCAAGCGGGCAGCGCTGAACAAGCACGACACGTTCCTCATGAACCGCCGGGTGCACGAGATCTCGGCCGAGGGGTGGAACGAGGAACTCATTGACGCGCGGACGATCGAGCTGACCCGGGCGCTGCTCGACACCTGGCCGGTGCCCGCCGGGCACGAGGGCAAGGTGATCGACCGCAAGTCGCGGTTGACGAAGGCGACGGTCGGCTACGCGGACCTCATCAGCGCCGGCCTGCTCGACGTCGGAACCACCCTCGTCTGCGCCGATCAGCGATGGCCGGACGCCCGGTGCGAGGTGCTCCCGGCTGGACAGGTGCTCTACGAGGGCGAAGCGTTCAGCACGCCTGCCGCCGCAGCCCGCAGGATCCGCGGCGGTTCCGGCAATGCGTGGTGGTTCTGGCGGGTCGAGGGAGGGCCGCTGCTCAACACTCTCCGGGATCGGCTGCTGGACGGCGCTGCCGCTGAGGACTCCGATGTCGCGGAGGCCGAGGCTCCGGCCCCGGACGACGACGCGGACTGAGCAGTCGCCCGCCTCGGGGTCCGGCTGTCGATCTTGGCGCCGGGATCCGATGCCGGGGGACGGATCCCGCCGGCTCAGAACCCCCGCCAGCGGCGGCCGAACGACGTCGCGAGGATCGCGGCGAGGTACAGCACGGCGGTCGCGGCCAGCGCGGCGGCGAGACCGAGCCCGTCGACGCCGAGTCCGGCGACCAGGCTCCCGAGCGGCATCGCCGCGGTCACGCCGGCGGTGATCGCGCCGAGCACCCGGGCGCGGATCTCCGCCGGGATCAGCCGGTACAGCGCCGAGTCGATGAGCGGGTTCAGCGGGCCCGCGGCCAGGCCGGACAGTGCGAGCACGACCGCGACCACGGGGAACGGCGGGGCCAGCGCCATCGTCGCGTACGGCGGCACCCCGGCCAGCAGGAACAGGACGACGTACAGCGCGTGGCGCGGCACGCGATCGCCGACGATCCCGTAGATCGCCGCGCCCGCCAGCGCGCCGCCGGCGAAGCAGGCGACCATGATGCCCAGCTCCGCCCCGTCGTGGCCGAGGCCGGCGGCGTACAGCGGCTTGAGCACGGTCATGCCCGCGGTGTCCAGCGCGTTGGTGACGACGACCATGATCACGATGGCCCGCACGAGCGGCGTGCGCAGCACGAAGCGGACGCCCGCGGTCAGCGCCCGCCATCCGGAGTCGGCCCTCGCCGCATCCGCGCCGCCGGTCACCGGGAGCGGGACGACCGGCACGAACGCGATCGTGAGGAGGATCGCCACGCCGAACGCCGCCGCGTCGACGAGCATCGCCGGAGCGGCCCCGGCGACGGCGACCAGCAGGCCGGCCACGCCGGCGCCGACCATCGTCGCCGTCCGGGAGACCGTCGCCTGCGCCGCCACCACCCGCGGGAGGGCGGCGCCGGCGCGCTCGCACAGCTCGGGGATCTGGCTCGACCTGGCCGCCGCGCCGGGCGCGTCGAGCAGGTTGGAGAGGAGCACCAGCAGGAGCAGCGCCCAGAGCGGCAGCGCGCCGAGCGCCGCCAGGATGGGGATCGCCAGCACGGTCGCGCCGCTCGCCGCGTCGGCCAGGATGCTCGCCCGGCGGAAGCCGAGCCGATCGACGACCCAGCCGCCCACCACGCCGCCGACGACGAGGGGGAGGGTGGCGGCGATGCCGGCGGCCGCGATCGCCAGCGGCGTCCCCGCGATCTGCAGGGCGATCAGGGGCACGGCGACGATGGTGATCGCGTTCCCGGCGCGGGACACCCCGTCCGCGGCCAGCAGCGCGACGAGCGGACCGAGCCGCCGGCGCTCGACCGGGAGCGCGCTCACGGGCGATGGAACGCGGTGTAGACGAGATGCACCGGCGCGGCCCCGGCGCGGCCCCGGTCGCCGCGGGCCTGCCACCGGGAGGCGAGCTCGGCGAGCTCGGCGCCGAGCTCGCCGAGCTCCTCCGGCGTGAGCCAGGCCACGTCGTCGCCGATCGCGGCGGCGGCGACCCATTCCGGGGCGAGGGTCTCCTCGGTCTCGAGGTAGGCGAGCTGCTCCGCGGCGTAGCGCTGCACGATCGTCCGTCGCAGGGCCCGGCCGGCGGCGCGCCGCTCGGGGTCGCGCTGGAGCTCGGCCGCGTCGAAGGTCGTCACCTCGGCGGACGCCCGCCACCAGCGCTCGCGGCCGTCGCGGGCCAGCTCCGGCGCCTGCTCCACGAAGCCGTGCCGCTCCAGCGTGCCGAGGTGGTAGCTGATCGAGCCCGGGGCCGCGTCGAGGCGTTCGCTCAGCGCGCCCACCGACTGCGGACCGTCCGTGCGGAGGCTTCCGACGATGCGCAGTCGCAGCGGGTGCGCCATCGCCCGGAGCGCGGACGGGTCCTCCACGTGGATGCGGCGGCGCGAGCTCTCGGGCATGCCGCGAGCGTAACCCTGCAAGGGATGTTGCACAAGGATTCTTGTTGAATTGTCGACCGGATCGGCCTTCCCGCGTCCACCCCCTATCCATAGGGGTTCCGCGCGAGCCGGGGCTCGGCGGCGTCGACCGGCCCCCTAAGCTGTGTGCTCGTCCCCACTCCGACAGAGAGGCCTGCGATGTCCGAAGTCACCATCCCGCAGCGCGGCGCGCGTCTGGCGCTGGTCATCGGAGGGGTCGTGTCCGTGCTGTTCGGCGCGGCGATCCTGGTCTGGCCGACCAAGGCGGCCGTCGTGGTGACCGCGATCATCGCGATCTACGCGATCATCGCCGGCATCGTGTACGCCGGCATGGGCCTCTTCACGAAGGGGCTCGGCTTCGGCGGCCGGCTCGGGCACATCATCCTCGGCATCCTCTACGTCGTCGCGGGCGCCTTCGCGTTCGCCGAGCTGCAGCAGTCGGCGGCCTTCCTCGCGCTGTTCATCACCCTGATGCTCGGCGTGCTCTGGATCGTGGAGGGCTTCGCCTCGCTGTTCACCATCGGGTCGGCCGGCTCGAAGCTGTTCACGGTGCTGTTCGCGATCGTCTCGATCGTCGCCGGCTTCACGCTCGTCACCAGCCCGCTGTGGGGCGCGGTGTTCCTGTGGTGGTTCCTCGGCATCGCGCTGGTCGTGCTCGGCGTGCTGAACGTCTTCCGCGGCCTGTTCCGCCGCCAGTAGGCCGCCGGCCGGTCGCCGACCGCGGACTGGCCGCCGGCCGGACCGTTCTGCCAGAATGGCCGTGACGCCTCGCGGCGTCACGGCGGTGGGGCTCGCCGTACCCAACCTCGGACACCGACGACAGTCCCTACCTGGAACGCGCGAACGCGCCCGAAGGTAGGAGGCCCGATGATCCATCCGGAGAGAGATCCTGCCGATCCCGCCGATCCGATGGACGGCGAGCCGGATCCCGCCCTCCCGATCGACCCGGACGTCGACGCGGACGAGTCCGTCAGCGGCGCTCCGCGGCCGGTGCACCTGCGGCCCTCGACCCTCGCCGTGGTGTTCGCGGGCGGCGCGGTGGGCACCGCCGCGCGCGAAGCGCTGAGCCTCGCCTTCCCGCCGGTGGACGGGGTGCCGTACGCGATCCTCGTCATCAACGTCGTGGGCGCGTTCCTGCTCGGGGTGCTGCTCGAGGCGCTCGTGCGCCGGGGACCGGACCACGGCCGCCGCCGCACCCTCCGGCTGCTGCTCGGCACCGGCGTGCTCGGCGGCTTCACCACCTACAGCGCCCTCGCCGCCGACACGGCCGCGCTGCTCGGGTCCGGGGCCGCCCCGGCCGGGATCCTCTACGCCCTCGGGACCGTGCTGATCGGCGCGGTCGCGACCTGGGCGGGCATCGCCGTCGCCGCGGCCGCCCATCGCGCCGCCAGGGCCGCCGATCGCACCGCGGGGGACGAGGCATGACCCCGCTCGCGTTCCTCGTGCTGGCGCTCGCCGGCGGGCTCGGCGCCGCCTGCCGGCTGCTGCTGGACGGCGTCGTCCGCAGCCGCGCCCGCGGCGCCCTGCCGATCGGGACGATCCTGATCAACCTGTCCGGCTCGTTCCTGCTCGGCCTGATCGCGGGTCTGACCGCCGCCGCCGCGCTGCCCGAGGAGGTGCACCTGGTGGTCGGCGCCGGGTTCCTCGGCGGCTACACGACCTTCTCCACGGCCAGCTTCGAGACCGTCCGGCTGCTGCAGGAGCGCCGGCGGCTGCTGGCCGCGCTCAACGGCCTCGGCGTCCTGGTCGCCGCCACCGCGCTGGCGGGGGCGGGCCTCTGGCTCGGCTCCCTCGTCTGAGGCCCGGCCTCACCACTGACCATCGCGCCCGCTCTTCGCTACGCTCACGGCATGGGCGGCTTCGAGATCGAGCAGATCCCGTTCGTCCCCGATGCGATCCGCAGCTGGCCGGACCCCAGCGGTCGCCTGGCGAACTGGCCGGTCGTCTACACGATCAACGACACCGCCGACATCTATGTCGGGGAGACGGCGAACGCGCTCACCCGCATGCGGCAGCATCTGGCGAACCCCGACAAGCGTCATCTTCGCGCGGCCCGGATCGTGCTCGACGACACGTTCAACCAGTCGGTCTGCTTCGACCTGGAGTCGATGCTCATCCAGTGGTTCAGCGGCGACGGGCACTACCGGGTGCTCAACCTGAACGAGGGGATCCGGAACCTCAACTATCCGGGCCGAGAAGGCTATCAGCGGGTGTTCCGGGAGATCTTCGATGCGCTGCGGGGGGAGGGCCTGTTCCGCCAGGAGCTCCGGGACATCGAGAACAGCGACCTCTTCAAGCTGTCACCGTTCAAGGCTCTGAACATCGACCAGGTCGCGGCGATCGAGAACATCCTGGAGGGGCTCTTCCACGATCTCGACGGGGGCGTGTCGAGCACGAGCGTGATCCAGGGACAGCCGGGTACGGGCAAGACGATCGTGGGCATCTATCTCATCAAGCTGCTCCGCGACATCCAGTCGGCCCGCGGCATCGACGAGGTGGAGCAGAAGGGACCGCTCTCCGACTTCTTCGCAGAGGGCTACCCGGAGCGGCTCGAAGGCTTCCGGATCGGCCTAGTGGTGCCGCAGCAGTCGCTGCGAGCCTCCATCGCCCGAGTGTTCGACCGGACGCCGGGACTCTCGCCGCAGATGGTCATGACGCCTTTCGAGGTCGGGTCCGCGACAGAGCCCTTCGACCTGCTCGTGGTCGACGAGGCGCATCGGTTGAACCAGCGGGCGAATCAGGCGTCGGGCCCTCTCAACACGGCCTTCCGGCGCATCAATGAGCGGCTGTTCGGCGAGGACGCCGTTACGCGCACTCAGTTGGACTGGATCCAGGAGCGCAGTCGCCACCGGATCCTGCTGCTCGACGCCGAGCAGAGCGTGCGGCCGGCCGACCTGCCGAGCGAAGTCGTCGCCGAACTCGTTCAGAAGGCGAAGACGTCCGACCACTACTTCCGTCTCGCGACCCAGATGCGAGTCCGGGCAGGCTCCGACTACGTCGGATACATCCGCGAGGTGCTCGCCGGGAGCGCACCGACCATGCCGGATCTAGGCGAGTACGAGTTCGCGATGTACGACGACATCGGCGAGATGGCCGAGCAGATCCGCGATCGCGACCGCAGGCACGGTCTCGCCCGTCTCGTCGCGGGGTACGCCTGGGAGTGGCGCTCGGACCCGAAGCGGAAAGGCATGTCGACCATCCCGCTCGCGCAGCGTCCCTACGACATCGAGATCGAAGGCCACCGCTGGCGCTGGAACTCGACCGATCGCGACTGGATCAGCTCGCCCGGTTCCATCGGCGAGGTCGGCTCGATCCACACCGTCCAGGGCTACGACCTCAATTACGCGGGCGTCATCGTCGGTCGCGATCTGCGTCTGGACGAGTCGACCGGAGAGATCAGGTTCAGCCGTCGCGACTACTTCGACAAGAAGGGCGTCGAGAACAATCCGAAGCGCGGCATCGTCTACACAGACGAGGACATCCTGCGCTACGTCCGCAACGTCTACGGCGTGCTGCTCACCCGCGGCGTCCGCGGGACTCTCGTCTACGTCTGCGACCCGGCGCTTCGGGAGCATCTGCGGCGATTCATCCCGGCAGCCTGAGCGCCGCCTCCCTTCCGCGTCGCCCGTCCGGACGGAGTAGCGTGGACGTTCCTGACAGGGGCGAGGGGCGATGTCCGACGAATTCCGCGAGTGGCTCGTCCACGCGTCGCCGATCATCTTCTACCTCGTCGTATGGGGGCTGGTCTTCGCGGGCACGGCGCTCTTCCTCGGCCTGTTCATCCCGTTCGTGACCGGCGACTCGCTGCTGTTCGCCGCGGGCATCGCGGCCGCGAGCATCCCCGGCATCGACATCTGGGTGCTCTCGATCGGGGTCGGCGTCGCGGCGATCGGCGGCGACCAGTTCGGCTACTGGCTCGGCAAACGGGTGGGCCGCCCCTACCTCGCGCGCCGGCGGAGTCCGTTCGTGCAGCGCACGGTCGTGCGCACGGAGCGGTTCTACGAGCTGTTCGGCTGGTGGTCGGTCGTGATCGCCCGGTACATGCCCTGGGTGCGCGTGCTGATCCCGCCGATCGCCGGGGTGTCGGGCATGGGGTTCTGGCGGTTCGCGACCGCGAACGCCGTCGGCGCGCTGAGCTGGGGCGTGCTGATCACCGTCTGCGGCTACTTCGCGGCGAACGACCCGAACGCGCGGATCGTCGCGTACGTGATCGCCGCGGTCGCGATCGCGCTCTCGATCGGCGCCGGCATCCGCGCCGTCGTGCTCGATCGCCGCGCCCGCGCTCGCGCCGCTGCGGCGCCGGGCGCCGAGCCCGAATCGGAGGAGCCGGCCGGATAGCCCCGCCGCCGCGGGTCGGACTCGCGCATCCTCGGCCGCAACCGCGAGAATGAGCGGGACACGTCGGTCGGCGCAAGGGGCAGCAGTGGTCGCAGCAGCGGGACGGGTGCTCGTGGTCGACGACGACGAGGACCTCGCGCAGTTCGTGCGCACGCTGCTCGAGCGGCGTGCGGGCTACGTCGTCGAGACGGCGAGCGACGGCGCGGCGGCGCTCGCGGCGGTCGGGACGTTCCAGCCCGACATCGTCGTCGCCGACATCGAGATGCCCGGCATGAACGGGCTCGAGCTGCTCACCGCGATCCGGGCGCAGGCCCCGTGGATGCCGGTCGTGATCATGACCGCGCACGTGTCGTTCGACTACGCGGTGTCGGCGCTGCGCTCCCAGGCCGACGAGTTCCTGACCAAGCCGCTCGACACCTCGGCGCTGGTCGGGATCGTCGAGCGCCTCATCGAGGAGGGCCGGTCCCGCCGCGAGGGCGAGCGGCGCAGGGAGGTGGTGCTCGCGGTCGGCGCCCACCCGGACGACGTCGAGATCGGCGTCGGCGGGATCCTCTCCGCGCACCGCGCCGCCGGCGACGACCTCACGATCCTCACCCTCTCGCGCGGCGGGCGCGGCGGCGACGCGGACCTCCGGCAGCACGAGTCGCTCGCGGCCGCCGAGCTGCTCGGCGCCCGGCTCTTCCTCAAGGACCTCGTCGACACCGAGATCGAGGGCGGCGGCCCGACGGTGCGGCTCATCGAGGAGGTCGTGCGCGAGGTCCGGCCGACGGTCGTCTACACGCACTCCGCGCACGACCGTCACCAGGACCACCGCGCCGCCTTCGAGGCGACCATCGTCGCGACGCGCGGGGCCGCGACGGTGGCCTGCTACCAGAGCCCCTCCTCGACGATCGACTTCCGGCCGACGCGGTTCGTCGCCATCGAGCGCTTCATCGAGCGGAAGATCGAGCTGCTCGCCTGCTTCGCGTCCCAGTCCGAGCACCGGGCCTACCTCGCGCCCGACTACGTGACGACGACCGCCAAGTACTGGGCGAGGTTCGGCACCGGCGCGATGGTCGAGCCGCTGGAGATCATCCGCGACGGCAGCGCCCTCGCCGACATCGTCGAGCGGGCGGGGGCGACGCGGTGACCTCCCGCGTGCTGGTGACCGGGGCCGGGGGACCGGCCGGGATCGCGGTGATCCGCTCGCTGCTGCGCCGGACGGACCTGGAGGTGCTCGCCGCCGACATGGACGGCTGGGCGAGCGGGCTGTACCTCGTGCCCGCGCCGCGGCGCCGGCTCGTCCCGCCCGGCACGAGCGCGGAGTTCGTTCCGGCGCTCGCCGCCATGGTGCGCGAGGACGGCATCGACGTGGTGGTCTCCACGGTCGACGTCGAGCTGCTCGCCCTCGGGCCGCGCCGCGGCGAGCTGCGCCCCGCCGTGCTCGCCGCGCCGTCCGAGGCGACGATCGCCGTCGCCCTCGACAAGCTCGCCCTCGCCGAGCGCTGCCGCGGGCACGTCAACGTGCCGCGGACCGCCGGTCTCGCCGAGGCGCTCGCGATCCAGGACTGGCGGTTCCCGGTCATCGCGAAGCCGCGCTTCGGCGCCGGCGGCCGAGGCGTCCGCAAGGTGCCGGACCGCGCCGCGCTCGAGGCGCTGCCGGCGGACGAGGGGCTCCTGGTCCAGGACCTGCTGCCCGGCGACGAGTACTCGGTCGACGTGCTGGCCGACGCGGCCGGCGTCGTCGTCGCCGCGGTGCCGCGCACGCGCGCCCGGGTCGACTCCGGCGTCGCGATCGCCGGCCGCACCGTCCACGACCCGGAGCTCGAGCTCGCCGCGGCGGAGGTCGCCAGGACGATCGGCCTGGTCGGCGTCGCGAACGTGCAGCTGCGCCGCGACCGGGAGGGCCGCGCCGCCCTGCTGGAGGTCAACCCGCGCTTCCCCGGTGCGCTGCCGCTGACCATCGCCGCCGGCGTCGACATCCCGTCGCTGGTCGTCGACCTCTTCCTCGGCCGCGCCCTGCCGGCGACGGTGCCGTTCCGGGAGCTCGCGACCGTGCGCTTCCTCGAGGACGTCTTCCTCGATCCCGCGGAGGTGCTGGTCTCCGACCACGCCGCGCACCAGGACGCTCCGGCATGAGCCACCCCGCGCTGCGCGGCGACCACCACGTGCACTCCACCTTCTCCGACGACGCGGTGTCCACGCTCGAGGAGAACGTCGCGGTGGCGGCCGCCGCCGGACTCGTCGAGCTGCGGCTCGTCGACCACGTGCGCGTCGACACCGCCTGGGTGCCGGAGTTCGTCGACGCGGTGCGCCGCCTGGAGGTGCCCGACGGGCTCACGGTGCGCACCGGAGTCGAGGCCAAGATGCTCGACGCCTCCGGGACGCTGGACCTCCCGCCGCTGCCGCCCGGCGTCGACCGGGTGCTCATCGCCGACCACCAGTTCCCCGGCCCCGACGGCCCGTGGTCGCCGACCGCCACCCGGGAGCGGATCGCCGACGGGCGGATCAGCGCGGAGGCGGCGCTCGACCTCCTGGTCGGGGCCACCGTCGCCGCGGTGACCCGTCACCCCGGCAACCAGCTCGCGCATGCGTTCTCGATCCTGCCGAAGATCGGCCTCGACGAGGACCTGCTCGGCGCCGAGCGGCTCGCCGCCTGGGCGGCGGGCTGCGCCGCGACCGGGACCGTGGTCGAGGTGAACGAGAAGTGGGGCTGCCCCGGCCCGGCGGCGCTCGCCGCGGCCCGGCATGCCGGCGTCGCGCTGGTCGCCTCCACCGACAGCCATGACGCCCGGGACGTCGGCCGCTACGACCGCGTCGCACGGCTGCTCGCGGGGCTCGGCGGGTGAGCGGGCCATGAGCGTGGCGGACTGGCTCGCGGTCCTCGACACCGTGCTGACGGTCGTCCTGCTGCTGCTCGTGCTGATCGGCTTTGTCCCGGTCCTCGCCACCGCGTTCCAGTTCCTCGTCCTGCCGTTCCACGCGGTCGTCAACCACTACCGACGGGCGGCGCCCTACTGGCCGAGGGTGGCCGTCATCGTGCCGGCCTGGAACGAGGGCCTCGTCATCGGCCGCTCGATCGACCGGCTGCTGGCGCTCGACTACCCCGAGGACGCGCTGCGCATCGTGGTCGTCGACGACGCGTCGACCGACGACACCCCGCAGGTCGTGCTCGAGCGCGCCGCCGCGCACCCCGGTCGCGTCGTGCACCTGCGGCGCGAGCAGGGCGGCGAGGGCAAGGCGCACACGCTGAACCACGGCATCGCCCGCGTCCTCGCCGAGCCCTGGGCCGAGGCGATCCTGATCATGGACGCGGACGTCGTGTTCGCGGCCGACTCGCTGCGCAAGATGACGCGGCACCTGGCCGATCCGCGGGTGGGCGCCGTCACGGCGTACATCGCCGAGGGCAGCCGGGACCGGAACCACGTCACCCGGTTCATCGCGCTGGAGTACATCATGGCCCAGCTCGCCGCGCGCCGGGCGCAGACCGTCCTGGGCGCGATCGCCTGCCTCGCGGGCGGCGCCCAGCTGCACTCCCGGACGAACCTCGAGGCGATCGGCGGCCGGATCCCGACCGGGACGCTCGCCGAGGACACCATGACCACCTTCGAGTCGCAGCTGCAGGGGCGGCGCATGGTCTTCGAGCCGCACGCCGTCGTGCTCGCCGAGGAGCCGCGCACCATCGACGCGCTCTGGCGGCAGCGGCTGCGCTGGGCCAGGGGGAACGTGCAGGTCACCCGGCACTTCTCGAAGATGTGGTTCCGCCCGAGCCGGACGCACCGGCTCGGCAGCCTGTCGTTCGGCCTGATCTGGTTCAGCATCCTGCTGCTGCCGGTCATGATGATCGCGGCCTCGGTCGGGCTGCTCCTGCTGCTGCTCGTGCACGGCGAGATCGCCGACCTGGCGTTCCGGCTGATGTGGATCCTCGCGGCCTGCGTGTACATCTTCTCGGTGCTGGTCTCCGTCCAGCTCGACCCGCGCAACGGCGCGCGCTCGTGGCTCGAGGCCCTGCTCTTCCCCGGCCTCGGCTCGATGCTGCTGATGGCCGTCGCGATCTTCCCGCAGCTGCTCGACCTGATCTTCTTCGAGCCGTTGGGGATCGCGCCGGACTCGGCCGGGAGGCTCGCGTGGCTCATCGCGGCGTACGTCTGGGGGCCGCTCTCGATGCTCGGCGCCTGGCTGGTCCGGGCACTCGAGCGGACCGCGGTCGGCCGGGTCCTCTCGCCGCCGCTGCTGTACCTGTTCGGCTACGGCTCGCTGCTGTGCGCGATCACGGTCGACTCCTACTTCAAGGAGTGGCGCCGTGCGGACGCGCGCTGGGAGAAGACGGAGAAGGTCGGGAGGGTGTTCGGATGAGCGACCCCACGCGGGCGGAGGTCGTCGCCGGCCAGCGCGAGATCCGCGAGGACGCCCGGCGCGAGTGGCGGCTCGTGCCCAAGGCGCTGCTCGCGCTCGTGATCGTCGTCGCGATCGCCGTCGTCCGGGAGCTGCTGCTGCGATGAGCGACCCGGACCGGTCTCACGCCGCGCGGCGCCGCTGGAGCCTGCGCTGGGCGATGCTGCTGGAGCGGCCGAGCCCGCTCGCCAAGCAGCTCCCGACCGTGTTCCTGCTGCTGCTCGGCCTGCTGCTCGTCGGCGTCGCCCCCGCGGTGCAGTTCACCTCGGCGCTCGACGCGCTGATCGGGGTCGCCGGCGTGGTCGCCGCGACGATCCTGGCCGTCGCGATGACCGTCCGCGGGGTGTGGGACGGCTGGGTCGTCGTCCTGGTGCCGACGATCGACATCCTCTCGCTCGGCCTGTTCCGCTCCGGGACGGGCGGCGCCGCCTCGCTGTTCGGCGCGTTCATCCTGGTGCCGATCATCTGGCTCGCCACGGTGCCGATGCGCCGGGCCGTCGTGGTGCTCGTCGTGATCGGGCTGACGGCGCTCGGGCAGCTGCTGCCGTACTTCCGCCAGCCGCCGGCGAACGGCGAGGAGTGGCTGCGCGGCGTGGTGACGCCGATCGTGTTCGCGATGGTCGCGTTCGTCGTGGCCGAGCTGTCGCACCTGCAACGGCAGCGCACCGGCCTCGCCGAGCGCCTCGCCGCGTTCCGCGAGGCCGCGCTGCAGGAGAACTCCGAGGTGCTCGTCCGGCTCCGCGAGGAGGAATCGCGCTACCGGCGACTGCTGGGCGAGTTCCAGAGCGTGTGGGACGCGACGACCGAGCAGGCGGTGATCAGCACCGACCTGGACGGGGTCGTGGTGCGCTGGAACCCGGGCGCCGCGCGACTGTTCGGCCGGACCGAGGAGGAGACGTTCGGCCGGTTCCGGGTCGACGCGCTGTTCCCCGAGGACGCCCTCGAGCTGCTCGACGACGACGCGAGCGATCCGGTGCCCGACGGGGAGCTGCCCAGCGGACTGCGCCGGGTGCTCGCGCGGGCGGCCGCGGGGGAGCCGGTCGACCACGACCTCGGGCTGTTCGGCGCGCGCGGCGAGGTGGTCCCGATGCGCCTCACCGTGACGGCCCGCAGCGACGAGCACGGCGCACCGCTCGGGTACCTGCTCGTCATGACCGACGAGACCCGCGCCGCCGAGGTGGCGCGGATGAAGGACGAGTTCGTCGGGATGATCTCGCACGAGCTGCGCACGCCGCTCACCTCGATCCTCGGCTACATCGAGCTGCTCGGGCACGACCGCTCGGCCCCGCTGACCGAGGACCAGCAGCAGTTCCTCTCCGTCATCGACCGCAACGCCCACCGGCTGCTCAAGCTCGTCAGCGACCTGCTGTTCGTCGCCCAGGTGGAGTCCGGCCGCTTCTCGATCGAGCCGCGCGACGGCGATGTCGTGCCGGTGATCCTCGCCGCGATCGAGTCGGCGCGGCCCGCGGCCGAGCGCGCCGGCGTCGAGATCGTCGACGAGCTGCCGGCGGACTCGCCGGCGTTCCGCTTCGACCCGGAGCGGATCGGCCAGGCGATCGACAACGTGCTCTCGAACGCGATCAAGTTCACCCCGCGCGGCGGCCGCGTCGTCGTGGGGCTCGACGTCGGCCCGGATCAGGTGCGCATCTCGGTGCGCGACACCGGGATCGGCATCCCGGACGACGAGGTCGGCCGCCTGTTCGTGCGCTTCTTCCGCGCCTCGACGGCGATCCGCAACGCGACGCCCGGCGTCGGGCTGGGCCTGACCATCACCAAGGCGATCGTCGTCGCGCACGGCGGCTCGATGGACGTGTCGAGCCGCGTCGGGGAGGGCACCGTGATGCGCATCCTCCTGCCGCGGCAGGCCTCCCCGGCGGCGGCGCCGTCCTAGAGCGCGCCGCCGGCGGCGGCCGGGGCGTCGGCCTCGGAGCCGGTGTCCTGGGACGCCACGTCGCGCGCGACGAAGTTCTCGATGTCGAACAGGTTGTCGGTGCGCTCCGCGACGTTGAGCAGCGTCTGCATCGAGGCGATCTCCTCGACCTGCTCCTTGAGGAACCACAGCATCGCCTGCTCGCCCAGTCCGTCGTTCTCGGCGCGGGCCGCGGCGAACAGCGCCTGGATCTGCTCGGAGACCTGCTGCTCCTGCGCGAGCGCGAGCCGGATCGGCTCGCGGTGGTCCGCGAAGTCGTTCCTGACCGGCGGGATGCCCGGGATCGCGACGCCCATGTCCCGGTCCAGCCGGTACTGGACGAGCATCATCGCGTGGTTGCGCTCCTCGATCGACTGGCGGTAGAAGTGCGCGGCGAGCTGCGGCATGTCGTGGTCGTCGAACCACACCGCGATCGCGATGTACTGCTGCGAGGCGGCGAACTCGTGGCCGATCTGCTCGGCGAGGAGGGTGTCGAAGCTGCTCATGGGGCAAGGCTATCGCCTGCGCCCCCGCACGAGCCCGGTCCGGAGCGTTACCCTGTTCGCGTGACGATCACCGACGCTCCCAGCACCACGAACCTCCCGCACTGGATCGGCGGTCGGCCGGTCGAGGGCGCGAGCGGCCGGACCGCCCCGGTGTACGACCCGGCACTCGGCCGGGTGACGAAGCAGGTGCCGCTCGCGAGCGAGGAGGAGGTCGCCGCGGCGGTCGCCTCCGCCAAGGCCGCGTTCCCGGTGTGGAGCGGCCAATCGATCGCCAAGCGCCTGGCGGTGCTGTTCAGCTTCCGGGAGCTGCTCAACGCGCGCAAGGCGGAGCTGGCCGAGATCCTCACCTCCGAGCACGGCAAGGTGCTCTCGGACGCGGCCGGCGAGATCGCGCGCGGCCTGGAGGTCGTCGAGTTCGCGCTGTCCTTTCCGCACCTGACCAAGGGCGAGTTCAGCCAGAACGTCTCGACCGGCATCGACGTCTACTCCGTGCGCGAGCCGCTCGGCGTGGTGGGGATCATCTCGCCGTTCAACTTCCCGGCGATGGTGCCGATGTGGTTCTTCCCGATCGCGCTCGCGGCGGGCAACACCGTCGTGCTCAAGCCCTCCGAGAAGGACCCGTCGGCGGCGAACTGGATGGCCGCGCTGCTGACGGAGGCGGGGCTGCCGGACGGCGCGTTCACCGTGCTGCACGGCGACAAGGTCGCGGTCGACGGGCTGCTGGCGCACCCGGACGTGCGCTCCATCTCGTTCGTCGGCTCGACCCCGATCGCCAGGTACATCTACTCGACGGCCGCCGCGAACGGCAAGCGGGTCCAGGCGCTCGGCGGGGCGAAGAACCATATGCTCGTGCTGCCCGACGCGGACCTCGACCTCGCGGCCGACGCCGCCGTGAACGCGGGCTTCGGCTCGGCGGGGGAGCGCTGCATGGCGATCTCGGCGCTCGTCGTGGTCGACGCCGTCGCCGACGCCCTGATCGCGAAGATCCGCGAGCGGATCGCGACGCTGCGCACGGGCGACGGCCGCCGCGACTGCGACATGGGCCCGCTGGTGACCCGCGAGCACCGGGACAAGGTGGCCTCCTACATCGACGCCGCCGCGGCCGACGGCGCGAGCGTCGTGGTCGACGGCCGCGACGTGCAGCCGGACGGCGACGCGAACGGCTTCTGGCTCGGCCCGACGCTCATCGATCGCGTGCCGACGAGCTCCAGCGTCTACCGCGACGAGATCTTCGGCCCCGTGCTCTCGGTGATCCGCGTCGCCTCGTACGAGGAGGGCGTCGCGCTGATCAACGCGAGCCCGTACGGCAACGGCACCGCGATCTTCACGAACGACGGCGGCGCCGCGCGGCGCTTCCAGCAGGAGGTGACCGTCGGCATGATCGGCATCAACGTGCCGATCCCGGTGCCGGTGGCCTACTACTCCTTCGGCGGCTGGAAGGACTCGCTGTTCGGCGACGCGAAGGCCTACGGCGAGAACGGCTTCCGCTTCTTCACGAACGAGAAGGCCGTCACCTCGCGCTGGCTCGACCCCAGCCACGGCGGCCTCAACCTGGGCTTCCCGCAGAACGCCTGACGCGGACTACGCGGCCTCCGCGGGAGGGGGCGTCGTCGGTCGAGGCAGGTCGCCCGGCGGCCAGGCTCAGTCCGTCTCGGCGGACTCCTCGGACTCGTCGGCGGTGCGCGCGTCATCGTGGCCGTCCTCGACGCCGGCGAGCAGCTGGAGCTGCGCCCGGGGCTCGTCGAGGGCGATCAGCTGGTCGGCGCTGGAGAGCGCGCGGAGCTCGAACGCGTACTCGTCGACCACCCGCCGCTGCTCCTCGAGCACGGCGAGCCGCAGCTCCGCCTCGGCGAGCATCTTCGCGGTGTGCTCGTTCGTCCGGGTGGCGATCTGGTCGGCGCGGTCCCTGGTGCGCGAGAGCAGGTCCTGCGCGCGCTCGCGCGCCGCCGCGAGCAACCGCTCGCTCTCGCCCTTCGCCCGCTCGAGGTGCTCCTCGGCCTCCGCGTTCAGCGCGTTCGCCCGGTTCACGACGTCGGCGAGCATCTGATCGGCGTCCGCGGTGCGCTGCGAGACGTGCCGGGTGGCCTCCTCGTGGAGCGCGATGCGGTCCTGCTCGGCCTGCTCCTGCAGCACCTTGATCTCGCTCTTCGCGCGCAGCGCATCGCGCTCGGCGATCTGCCGCAGCAGCGCGACCTCGGCCTTCGCGTCCTCGGTCTCCTGGTGGATCTGGGTGCGCAGATCCGCCGCGTAGCGCTCGGCGTCCGCCCGGATCGAGGCCGCCTTGAACTCGGCGCCGTCGAGGGTGTTCTTCGCCTCGACGAGGTGCGCGTCGGCGCGGTTCTCCAGCTCCGCGGCCTTCCGCTCGGCGCGGTTGGCGAGCTCGCCCGCCCGCTGCTCGGCCTCCTGGATGCGCGCCTCCGCGGCCGACACCGACGAGCGGCGCAGCTCCTCGGCCTCCGCCTTCGCCCCGTCGCGCAGCGCCTTCGCCTCGGCGGAGGCCTCGCGGATCATCTTCGCCGCCTGCTCCTCGGCGAGCCGGAGGGTCTGCTCAAAGGCCGAGCCGAGGTCCGCGAAGGACGGCTTCGCCCTGGCCCGCTGGACGGCGCTGCGCGCCTCCTCGAGCTCGCGCTGCAGGCGCTCGATCGTCTTCGAGTCCCGCGAGCGGTCGGCCTCCAGGCCGTCGAGCTGCGAGCGGATCTCGGTGATCGCGCGATCGACGTCGGCCGTCTCGTAGCCGCCCTTGCGGGCGACGCGGAAGGAGAGGACGTCTCCCATTGCCCCTCCGATCGGCTCGGCCGCGGCTGCCCGGCCCGCGAACGTGACGCCATCCTAGCCGGTCACACCGCCTGGCGCGGCTCGGCGATGCGCTGCACGACGCCCGCGACGCGGCCGACCCGGCGGGTCCGGACGCCCCACGCGGCGTGCCCGGCGGCCAGCACGGCAAGGCCGACGGCGGCGTCCTCGAGCCGGTCCTCGGCGTCGTCGGAGGAGACCGCGGCGAGGGTGTCCTCGCTCGCGTCCACGAGCACGGGATAGCCGAGCGCGGCGATCCGGTCGAGGCTGTTGAGCATCCGCCACGGCTCGGGGTCGGCGGCCGAGACGCCGACCCCGGCGTCGAGCACGATCCGATCCGGCCGCACCCCGGCGTCGAGCAGGCCGGCGATGTTGCGGACCAGGCCCTCGGCGTACCGCTCGGCGACCTCGCCGCCGGCCCCGCGGTCGCCGTGCGGGCTCCACGGCCCGATGATCCACCCCGCCCGGGACGCCGCGACGACGCCGCGCATGGCGGGGTCGTCGCTCCCGGCGGAAGGGTCGAGGATCCAGCCGACGCCGTGCTCGATCGCGTTCGCGGCGACCTCCGCGCTCGTCGTCGCGACCGACGTCGGCACCCCCGCCTCGGACAGACCCCGCACCAGCAGCGCGATCGTGTCGGCGTCGGCCTCGGCGAAGGCGCCGCCGGGCAGCGCGTCGAGGTCGACGACGTCGGCGCCCGCCTCCCGCAGCGCGATCGCGTCGCGGATCAGGCCGACGAGCCCGGCCCCCGCGGGCGCGAGGATGCCCAGGACCCTGGTTCCCCGCCGGACGTCCATGTCGCGGCGAGCCTAGCCGGGTTTCGGGGTGCGCGGTCGGCCCGGCGTCGGACTAGCATCGCGGGGTGACTGCTGGTCGCTCCGGACGCACCCGGGGGTTGACCCATGCGATCCAGCCGACCCGGATCGTCGCCGTCGGGTTCCTCGGCGCGATCGTGCTCGGCGCGCTGCTGCTCGCGCTGCCGATCGCCAAGGCCGGCCCGGGCGGGGCGACCTGGAACGAGGCGCTGTTCACCTCGGTGTCCAGCGTCTGCATCACGGGCCTCACCGTGACCGACACGGCGACGTACTGGACGCCGTTCGGCCAGGTCGTCATGATCGTGCTCGCCCAGCTCGGCGGGCTCGGCATCATGACGTTCGCGACGTTCGTCGGCCTCATCGTGCTGCGCCGGATGTCGCTGTCCGCGCAGCTCAGCTCGGCCACCGAGAACCGCTCGATCGGCATCTCCGACGCCCGCTCGATCATCCGCGGCGTCGTCGTGCTCTCCCTCGTGATCGAGGGCGTCGTCGCCCTCGTGCTCGCGCTGCAGTTCGGCCTCGCCTACGGGATGGACCCCGGCCGCGCCGTCTGGTTCGGCGTGTTCCACGCGGTCTCGGCCTTCAACAACGCCGGCTTCTCGCTGTTCACCGACAGCATGACCGGCTTCGTCTCGGACCCGGTCGTCTGCATCACGCTGAGCGTCGCGACGATCCTCGGCGGCCTCGGCTTCCCGGTGCTCATGCAGCTGCGCAAGCACCTGCGCACCCCGCGGCTGTGGAGCATGAACACGCGGCTCGTGCTCGCGATGAGCGCGGTGCTGCTGGTCGGCGGGTGGGCGTTCATCACGGCGGTGGAGTGGGGCAACGCCGCCACGCTCGGGCATCTCGACCCGGCCACGCGGCTGCTCGCCGGCTTCTTCCAGTCGGTGCAGACCCGCACCAGCGGCTTCAGCACCGTCGACATCGGCTCGATGCAGGACGAGACGCTGTTCGGCATGAGCGTCCTGATGTTCATCGGCGGCGGGCCGGCCGGCACCTCGGGCGGCATCAAGGTCACCACCTTCGGCGTGCTGCTGTTCATCCTGATCGCCGAGCTGCGCGGCGACACCGCCGTCAACGTGTTCGGCAAGCGGCTCTCCCGCTCCGTGCACCGCGAGGCGATCACCGTCGTGCTGCTCGCGGTCGCGCTGGTCGCGGCGTCGACGATCGTCCTCATGCTCATGACGGGACAGCCGCTGACCCCGGTGCTCTTCGAGGCCGTCTCCGCCTTCGCCACGACCGGCCTGTCGACAGGGATCACGCCTGGCCTGGACTGGCCGGCCCAGCTGCTGCTGTGCCTGCTCATGCTCGTCGGCCGGATCGGCACGATCACCTTCGCGTCCTCGCTCGCGCTGCGTTCGCGGACCATCATGTATCAGTACCCCAAGGAGAGGCCGATCATTGGCTAGCAGCAGGACGGGCGGCATCCCGCACATCACGGGGACGGCGCAGACCGTCGCGGTCATCGGGCTCGGCCGCTTCGGGACGGCGCTGGCCCTCGAGCTCATGAGGACGGGCGCCGAGGTGCTCGGCGTGGACGGCTCCGAGGAGATCGTCCAGGGGCTGAACGGCCGGCTGTCGCGGGTCGTCCAGGCCGACACCACGAAGCCGGAGGTGCTCGAGCAGCTCGGCGTCACGTCCTTCGACCGCGTCGTCGTCGCGATCGGCAGCCACATCGAGGCGAGCATCCTGACCACCTCGCTGCTGCTGCGCGCCGGGGTGAAGGAGCTGTGGGCGAAGGCGGTCTCCAAGCCGCACGCGCTCATCCTCGAGCAGCTCGGCGTCCCGCACGTGGTGCGGCCGGAGCGGGACATGGGCCGCCGGGTCGCGCATCTGGTGCGCGGCTCGATGCAGGACTTCCTGCGGATCGGCGACGACTTCTCGCTCGTCACCATGAAGCCGGCGCTCGCCCTCACCGGCGCTCCGCTCTCGGAGCTGTCGATCCGCCGCCGCTACGACGTCACGATCGCCGCGGTGAAGCCGGCCGGGCAGACCTGGACCTATGCGACGGCGGAGACCGTGCTCGGCCCGGACGACCTGATCCTGGTGACCGGGGCGACGGAGCGCGTCGAGCACTTCGCCCAGCTGCGCTGAGGCCGCGCGTAGGCTCGGGCTGTGAGCACCCTCGAGCGCGACCCGCAGGAGCTCGACCTCGTCCGCGTCACGACGCCGGGCCCGGTCGCCCGGATCGTTCCCGAGCGGGTGGTGCCGCTCGGCGGCCCGCGCGGCCTCGAGGTCAGCCGGACGCTCCCGGAGCGCTCGCTGCCCACGGTCGGCGCCTGGTGCTTCCTCGACCAGGGCGGGCCGGCGCGGCACCGGTCCCGACTGCTGCCGCACCCGCACATCGGGCTGCAGACGGTCTCCTGGGTGCTCGAGGGCTCGATGCTCCACCGCGACACGCTCGGCTCCGAGGCGCTCATCCGCCCCGGCCAGCTGAACCTGATGACCTCCGGCTGCGGCATCGCCCACTCCGAGTTCACGCCGGGGGAGGCGGCGGCGGAGCTCCATCTGCTGCAGCTGTGGATCGCGCTGCCGGACGACGCGCGCTGGCAGCCGCCGCACTTCGAGCAGCACGCCGAGCTCCCGGAGGCGGCCGGCGACGGCTGGCGGGCCCGGGTGCTGATCGGCGGGCTCGACGGCATCGTCTCGCCGGCCGCCGCCTACACGCCGATCGTCGGCGCCGAGCTGCGCATCGACCCGTTCGGCACCGCGGTGGTGCCGCTGCGGCGCGACTTCGAGCACGCGCTGCTGGCCGCGGTCGGCGAGGTCGAGACGGCGGGCGACCGGCTCGCCCCCGGACCGCTGCTCTACCTCGGCGCCGGCCGGGACTCGATCGCCGTCCGCGCCGGGGCGGCGGGCGCCGTCCTGCTGCTGCTCGGCGGGGAGCCGCTCGGCGAGGACCTCGTCATGTGGTGGAACTTCGTCGGTCGCACGCACGAGGAGATCGTCGCCGCCCGCGAGGACTGGGAGTCGGGCTCCGAGCGCTTCGGGCCGCCGATCGTCGCCCATCACGGCGGGCGGATCCCCGCGCCGCCGTTGCCGGGCGTCCGGCTCACCCCGCGCCGACGGCCCCCCGAGCCGCCTCGATGAGCTCGGTCGCGCGGCGGATTCGCGCGGGTGCGGCGTTCCGCGCCAGAATGCCCCGCATGAGCATGCGAACGCCGCACGGCGCGATCGGGATCCTGGCGCTCGGGCTGACCGGGCTGCTGCTCGCCGGCTGCGCCGCGGCACCCGTCGCGGCGACCGACCTCGCGAAGGGCGAGTACCCGGACGCGGTCGAGGTGTCGGTCGGCGACGCGGGCGGTGTCCAGGTCGTGCTGCGCGAGATCACCATCCAGCCGGGCGCCGGGACAGGCCGGCACTGCCACCACGGGCAGCTGGTCGGGATCGTCAAGCAGGGCACGCTCACCCACTACGCGCCGATCTACCCCGGCGGCGTCCACGAGTACCACGCCGGCGACGCGATCATCGAGGGCGAGGGCTACGTGCACGAGGGGCGCAACGAGGGCACGGAGCCGGTCGTCCTCGACGTCACCTACCTCATCGAGGACGGGCAGCCCCTCGCCGAGACGGACCTCGCGCACTGCGACGCGGGATGAGCTCGCCGGGGCGCGTCATCCCGGAGGATGATCTTCGCCCCGCGGCGCCGCGGCGACGGCGCGTCGCGCCTAGCGTGGTGCGGGTGGCGGATCGTTCCACACGCCGGATCCAGGCGCTCGTCGGCGTGCTCGTCGGCGCGGTCTGCCTCGTGCTCACCGGCGTGCCCTCGATCGCGATCGCGATCGTCCGCGCCGACGGCGCGCTCGCCGCGCTCGCGGTCTCCGTCGGCATGTCCGTCGCGCTCGGCCTCTCGCCATGGTTCCGCGCGGTCGCACTCGCGGTGGCCTGGCTCGCGGCGATCGTCCAGATGGCCGCCGGGCTGCCGGTGCTGCCCGCGGACGTCGCGGTGCTCGGGGTGCTGTTCGCCGTCGGCGGGAGCCCGGTGCGGCCGACGCGCATCGCCGGCCTGGTGTCGGCGCTGGTCGGTGCCGTGGTCGCCACCGGCTATCTCGCGCTGCCGGGCCTGCTCGCCGAGCCGGCTCGCGCGCTGCCGGTGTCGCTGCTGCTCCTCGTCGCCTCGACCGTCACGCTGCTGCTCGCCTGGACCTTCGGCCTGCTCACCGCGACCCTGCGGCGCGCCAGGGCGGCGCGGGCGCAGGCCGCCGTCGCCGCCGAGGAGGCGATCGCGGAGCAGGAGCGCGGGCGGATCGCGCGGGACATGCACGACGTCGTCGCGCACTCGCTCGCGGTCATCGTCGCCCAGGCGGACGGGGCGAGGTACCTCGCCGGGACCGAGCGGGACCGCTCGGCGGAGACGCTCGCGACCGTGTCCGCGATCGCGCGCGAGGCGCTCGGCGACGTCCGGGCCCTGCTGGAGCGGCTCCGCTACCGGCAGGGCGAGCTGCCTCAGCCGGGCATCGACCGGCTCGCCGTGCTCGTCGCGCAGCTGCGCGAGGCGGGGCTCGACGTCGAGCTGCGCGCCGGGGCCGCGCCGGCTCGGGTCCCGGCCGGGACGCAGCTCGCCCTCTACCGCATCGTGCAGGAGTCGCTCACGAACGCGCTCCGCCACGGCGATCGCGGTCGCCCGGCGCTGGTGGCGATCGAGTGGCGTCCAGCGCTGGTCCGGGCGGAGATCCGCTCGGCGCTGCGCGCCGGGGCGACGGTCGGCGAGCCCGGGCACGGCCTGGTCGGCCTCCGGGAGCGGGCCCGGCTCGCGGGCGGCCTCGCGGTCGCCGAGCCGCGCGGGGACGAGTTCGTGGTCGTCGCGGAGCTGCCGCTCGAGCCCCAGCCGGGCGGCGAGGCGGCTTCCCGATGAGCGCGCCGATCGGCGTCGTCATCGTCGACGACCAGGCGCTGTTCCGCGCGGGCATTCGGATGCTGATCGAGTCGCAGGGCGACCTCCGACTGCTCGGCGAGGCCACCGACGGCGCCGCCGCGGTCGGGCTCGTCGCCGCCGTCGCGCCCGACGTCGTGCTGATGGACCTCCGGATGCCGGTCATGGACGGGATCGAGGCCACCCGACGCGTCCTCGCCGGGCCCGGGCCGAGGCCGCGCGTGGTGGTCCTGACCACCTTCGACCTGGACGAGGCCGCGGCCCGAGCGATTCGCGCCGGCGCGAGCGGCTTCGTCCTGAAGGACGCCGAGCCGGGCTTCCTGCTCGCCGCGATCCGCACCGTGCACGCCGGCTCCGCCGTCATCGCGCCGGGCGCGACGGCGGCCCTGTTCGAGCACCTCGGGCGCGAACGCCGCCCGGAGCCGCCGGCCGCGTTCGAGGCGCTCACCGAGCGCGAGCGGGAGATCTTCGGACTCGCCGCGCAGGGCCTCAGCAACGCGGAGATCGCCGCGCGCGAGCACGTCTCGGAGGCGACGGTGAAGACGCACATCTCGCGGGTCCTCGCGAAGCTCGGCCTGCGCGACCGGGTCCAGCTCGTCGTGTTCGCGCACGAGCACGGGCTCGCGCCGGACCCGCGGACCCAGCAGCGAGATCATCCTCGGGGATGACGCGGATCGATCCGGCGGCCGACGACGGCGTCCGGATCCGTCCGTAGCGTGGCGGCATGCAGACGAAACCATCCGACCTCGGCCTCGTCGCCCGCGTCGCCGGCCTCACGAAGACCTACGGCAGCGGCGGCTCCGCCGTCACCGCGCTCGACGACGTGTCGCTCGGCGTCCGCCGCGGCGAGCTCACCGCGATCATGGGTCCGAGCGGCTCGGGCAAGTCGACGCTCATGCACATCATGGCCGGCCTCGACGTCCCGACCGCCGGCCGCGCGTGGATCGGCGACCGGGAGATCACCGGCCTCGGCGACACCGAGCTGACGCTCGTGCGGCGTCGGTCGATCGGCTTCGTCTTCCAGGCGTTCAACCTCGTCCCGACCCTGGACGTCGAGGCGAACATCCGCTTCCCGTTCGAGCTCGACGGCCGGTCCCCGGACGACGCCGAGCAGGCCTGGATCGACTCGCTCGTCGAGTCGCTGGGGCTGCGCCCGCGACTGCGGCACCGCCCGGCCGAGCTCTCCGGCGGCCAGCAGCAGCGCGTCGCGATCGCCCGCGCGCTCGGGTCGCGCCCGGCGCTGGTCTTCGCCGACGAGCCGACCGGGAACCTCGACTCGCGCACCGGGCGCGAGGTGCTCGCGCTGCTCGCGACGGCGGCGTCGGAGTACGGGCAGGGCATCGTGATGGTGACGCACGACCCGGTCGCCGCCGCGCACGCCGATCGGATCGTGTTCATCGCGGACGGCCGGATCGTCGCGGACCGCGGGCGGATGCCGGCCGCCGAGATCGCCGAGTTCGTGCTCGGCATCGAGGTCGCGTGATGCGCCGCGGCGCGCGGGGCGGCCTGTTGCGCGGGCACGCGGCGACGGTGCTCGTCGCCGCGCTCGCCGCCGCGTTCGGCGTCGGCCTGCTCGCGGCGACCGAGGTGCTGCTGCTCGCCTCCGCCTCCGGCCCGTTCGAGCTGCCGCAGACCGCGCGCGTCGTGCTCGAGGTGGTCGCCCTGGTCTTCACCGGCATCGCGATCTACGTGGCGGCGATCGTGACGACGAACACCGTGTCGACGATCGTCGTCGGCCGCGTCCGCGAGATCGCGCTCGTCCGCCTGCTCGGCGGGACCGCCGCCGGCCAGCGCCGCCGGATCGCCGTCGAGGGGCTCGCCGCGGGCGCGCTCGGCGCGGCGATCGGCGTCGTCGGCGCCTGTCTGCTGGTGGAGGCGCTCGTCCTGCTCGGCGTCGCGACCGGGACGCTGCCGGCCCGGGACTACCCGTTCCTGGTCCCGACCATGGTCGTCCCGGTCGTCGCGGTGCTGCTGTCGACCTGGCTCGCCGCCTGGGTCGGCTCCCGCCGCGTGCTCGCGGTCGCGCCGATCCAGGCGCTCGGCGCCGCGGTGCCCGACGATCCGGCGGCGCTCGGTCGTCGCCCGGCCAGGACGGTCGCCGCGGCGGTGCTCGGCGTGCTCGGGGTCCTGCTGCTCCTGCTCGGCGTCGTCGTCGGCCGGTCGAGCCCGTTCGGCCTGCTCGTCGCGCTGCCGGGCGGCGTGCTGTCCTTCACCGGGCTCATGCTCGGCTCGGCGCGCGTGATCCCGCCGCTGCTCGCGCTCGTCGGGCGGCTGCTGGGCCGCGACCCGGCGGCGGTGCTCGGCACCCGGAACGCGCTGCGGCACCCCGAGCGCTCGGCGCGCGCGGCGATCGCCCTGGTGATCGGGGTCGCGCTCGTGACGATGTTCGTCGTGGCCGGGATGACGGCGCGCGAGATCGCGCTCCGGGCCGCGGCCGCGAGCCTCGGCGAGCGCGGGGCGGCGATGATCGACGCCGCGCTCGCGCCGATGATGTCGATCATCGCGTTCCTGGTCGGCTACTCCGCGGTGATCGCCGCGGTCGGGCTGGTCAGCACGCTGACGGTCGGCGTCCTGCAGCGCACCCGCGAGTTCGGCCTGGTGCGGGCGCTCGGGCTCAGCCGGGCGCAGCTGCGGCGGACCATCTCGGTCGAGGCGGTGCAGCTGGCCGCGACCTCGGTGCTGCTCGGCGTCGCGCTCGGGATCGGCTACGGCTGGATCGGCGCGCAGAGCCTGCTCGGCGCCCAGCAGTCGACCGGGCTCGTCGTGCCGGTGGTGCCCTGGTGGCTGCTGGTGGCCCTCGTCGCCGTCGTCGCGGTGCTCTCGCTCGCCGGGTCGCTGGTGCCGGCGCGGCGGGCGGTGCGGATCCCGCCGGTCGAGGCCATCGCGGTGGAATAGTCGGCCCGGAATGCCCGGGTGGAAATGTTCACCCCGGTAGGCTCTCGGCGTGACCGTGCGCAGCGCCATCCTCGCGATCCTCACCATGGGCCCCGCCTACGGCCTGCAGCTCGCCGCGGAGTTCCGCCGTCGCACCGGCGGCGCCGAGGAGGTCGTCGACGCGCAGATGTACGCGACGCTCGGGCGGATCGAGCGGGACGGCGTGACGCGCAAGCTGCCGAAGGACGCCTCCGGCAAGGTCCGCTACGAGCTCACCGAGCGGGGCCGGGCCGAGGCGGAGGCGTGGCTCGCGGCGCCGGTGCCGCAGGACGCGCCGGGCGCCCGCGACGAGCTCGCGCTCAAGGTCACGCTCGCCGCGACCCTGCCGGGGGCCGACGCGCCGGGTCTCATCGCGGCGCAGGCCGCCCTCGCCCGCGACGAGCTCGCGGCGGCCCTCGCCGCGGCGTCCGACGACCTGCTCGCCGACGTCGTGCTCGCCCGCCGGCGCGCCGCGCTGCAGGCCGAGCTGGCCTGGCTCGGGGAGGCGCGCACCCGGCTCGGCGGCCTCGTGCCGTTCGGCTACGCGCCGCCGCCGAAGCGCGGCCGCCGGTCGAAGGCGCCGCACGCGCCCCAGGGACTGCAGGAGCGGGACACGCCCGACGAATGACAGAGTTGTAATCCTTCAAGTCGCGCTTCATACTGAGACCACAACCGCATAGGCATCACGAGCGCCATTCGCGCCGCCGCACGGGTCGGAGGGGAAGCCGCACCCGCCGGGTCGGCCGACGGATGGAGGAGATCGTGGCCCGTTTGGTGTCGTCCGGAGCCCTCGCGAGCGGCGTCCTGTACGTCCATTCCGCGCCGAAGGCGCTGTGCCCGCACATCGAGTGGGCGACCGGACGCGCGCTGGACACCGCGGTCAACTTCGCCTGGCGCGAGCAGCCGATGATGCCGGGCGCGCAGCGAGCCGTGTACGTCTGGGAGGGCGCGCCCGGCGCCGGCGCCGCGATCGCCTCGGCGCTGCGCGGCTGGGAGCACCTGCGCTACGAGGTCACCGAGGACGCCGGCGCCGGCCGCGACGGCGGCCGCTGGATGCACACGCCCGACCTCGGGGTGTTCCACGCGCAGACCGACACCGCCGGGAACACCGTCATCCCCGAGGACCGGGTGCGCGCCGCGCTGGAGACCGCCGGGGCGAACGCCTTCGAGCTGCACCGCGAGCTGCGCATCGCGCTCGGCCAGGCCTGGGACGACGAGCTCGAGGCGTTCCGCCACGCGCACGCGGACGCGCCCGTGGTCTGGCTGCACAAGGTCGGCTAGACCGACCGGAACGCCGCCACGGCGTTGTGGCCACCGAAGCCGAAGGAGTTCGACAGCACGAGCTGATCGCCGGATCCGAGCTCGCGCGGCGCGGTGACGACATCGAGCGGGATCTCGGGATCCTGGTTCGCGAGGTTCGCCGTCGGGGGAGCCGTGCGGTCCGCGATCGCGAGGATCGAGAAGATCGCCTCGACCGCGCCGGTCCCGCCGAGCAGGTGGCCCGTCGAGCCCTTCGTCCCCGTCACCGGGATGCCGTGCACGGCCTCGCCGAAGACCGCGCGGAGCGCCTTGTACTCGGCGATGTCGCCGACCGGGGTGCTCGTCGCGTGCGCGTTGATGTGCGTCACGTCGGACTCGGTCGCCCCCGCGACCTCGAGCGCGAACCGCGTCGCGCGCGCCGCGCCCCAGCCCTCCGGGTCGGGGGCCGTGATGTGGTACGCGTCGGAGGTCACGCCGCCGCCGGCGAGCTCCGCGTAGATCCGCGCGCCGCGCGCCGTCGCGTGCTCGTAGGTCTCGAGCACGACTGCGCCCGCGCCCTCGCCCATCACGAAGCCGTCGCGATCGACGTCGTAGGGCCGGGAGGCCGTCGCCGGGTCGTCGTTGCGCTTGGAGAGTGCCTGCATCGCCGCGAAGGAGGCGAGCGTGATGCCGTGGATCGCCGCCTCCGAGCCGCCGGCGACCACGACGTCGGCGTAGCCGGCCTGCAGGTGCTCGTAGGCGTTGATGATCGACTCGGTGCTGCTCGCGCAGGCGGAGACCACGGTGCGCGCGTACGCCTTCGCTCCGAGCTCCATGGAGAGCGCGGTGCCGGCGGCCGCGTTCGGCATGAGCATCGGGACCGTGGTCGGCAGCACGCGCCGCGGCCCCTTCTCCTTGAGGGTGTCCCAGGCGTCGAGCAGCGTCCACAGCCCGCCGATCCCGGTCGCCCAGTCGATGCCGAGCCGCTCCGGCTCGACCTCGGGGGCGCCGGCGTCGGCCCACGCCTCGCGCAGCGCGATGAGCGCGTACTGGGCCTGCGGGTCGTTGCGCTTGATCTCGACCCGCTCGAGCACCTCCTCGGGGCGCACCTTCGCCTCGGCGGCGAAGGTGACGGGCAGGTCGAGCTCGGCCACCCACTCCTGCCGGAGGGTGTGCGCGCCGGACTCGGCGCGCAGCAGCGCCGCCCAGGACTCCTGGGCGGTGCCGCCGATGGGGGTCGTCGCACCGATGCCGGTGACGACGATTCGCTTCTTGCTCAAGATCTGGGACTCCTCGGCTTCGAGGCGGCCCCGACGGGCCGCCCCAACCAGCGGCTACTGGGCGGCGACGATGAAGTCGACCGCGTCGCGGACCGTCTTCAGGTTCTTCACCTCGGCGTCCGGGATCTTGACGTCGAACTTCTCCTCGGCGTTGACGACGATCGTCATCATCGAGATCGAGTCGATGTCGAGGTCGTCGACGAAGGACTTGTCGAGCTCGACGACGTCGGTCGCGATGCCGGTCTCCTCGTTGATGAGCTCGGCGAGGCCGGCGAGGACGTCTTCGGTGGACAGCGCCATGGGGTTCTCCTTGGGTTGGGTGGAACGAATTCTACGGAAGCCGGACGACCTGGCCGGAGTACACCAGCCCGGCGCCGAAGCCGATCTGGAGGCACAGGCCGCCGGAGAGCTCGGGGTGCTCCTCGAGCAGCCGGTGGGTGGCCAGCGGGATGCTCGCGGCCGAGGTGTTGCCGGTGGTGGCGATGTCGCGGCCGATCAGGACGTGCTCCGGCAGCCTCAGCTGCTTCGCGAACTCGTCGATGATCCGCATGTTCGCCTGGTGGGGGACGAACGCGGCGAGGTCGTCGGCGGTGACGCCGGCGGCCTCCAGCGCGGCCTTCGCGGCCTTCGCCATCTCCCACACCGCCCAGCGGAACACGGTCGGGCCCTCCTGCCGCAGGGTCGGCCACTCCGCCTCGCCGTCGCGGTACTCGATGAGCGTCGCGTTCATGCCGACCGCCTCGGCCTTCGAGCCGTCCGAGCCCCAGACCACCGGCCCGATGCCGACCTCGTCGGACGGGCCGATCACCACGGCGCCGGCGCCGTCGCCGAGCAGGAAGGAGATCGAGCGGTCGGTCGGGTCGACGATGTCGGAGAGCTTCTCGGCGCCGATCACCAGCGCGTGGTGCGCGGCGCCGGCGCGGATCAGCGCGTCGGCCTGCGCGACGCCGTAGGAGAAGCCCGCGCAGGCGGCGTTCGTGTCGAAGGCCGCGGCCGGGTTCGCGCCGACCCGGTCGGCGACGACCGCCGAGATGGACGGGGTCTGCCGGACGTTGGAGATGGTCGCGACGATCACCAGGTCGATGTCCTCCGGCGCGACGCCGGACCTCGCGACGGCCTCCCGGCCGGCCTGCACGGCGAGATCCAGGGCGAGCACGCCGGCGCTCGCCCGCTTCCGCGTGACGATGCCGGTGCGCTGGCGGATCCACTCGTCCGAGGACTCGATCGGGCCGATCAGGTCGTCGTTCGGCACGTCGAGGTCGCCTCGGGCGGCGCCGTAGGCGAGGATCCGGGTGCCCGTCGGCCCGGTGGTCTGCGCGAGTGTCGTCATCGGCCCTCCCCGTCGCCCTGCGCCTCGATCATCCCACGAGCGGCCGCGAGGTCGTCCGGCGTCTTCACGGCGACCGTCGGCACGCCCTTCAGCCCGCGCTTGACGAGGCCGACGAGCGCGCCCGCCGGCGCGAGCTCGATGACGCCGGTCACCCCGGCCGCGGCCAGCGAGTCCATCACGAGGTCCCAGCGCACCGGGTTCGCGACCTGGCCGACGATCAGGTCGAGGAACGTCCGCCCCGACTCGATGCGGGAGCCGTCGCGGTTCGTCCAGATCGGCAGCGCCGGGTCGGCCGGCGAGAGCCGGTCGGCGGCCGCGCGCAGTCGCTCGACCGCGGGCGCCATGTACCGGGTGTGGAAGGCGCCGGCGACCTGCAGCGGGATGACCCGGGCGCCGGTCGGCGGCTCCGCGGCGAGCAGGCCGATCGCGTCGCGCGGGCCGGCTGCGACGGTCTGGCCGCCGCCGTTCATGTTCGCCGCGACGAGGCCGCGGGCCTCGAGCGCGGCCAGGACGTCCTCCGGGTCGCCGCCGAGCACCGCCGCCATGCCGGTCGGCTCGAGCGCCGCGGCCTCGGCCATCGCCCGGCCGCGCTCGGCGACCAGCCGGATCGCCTCGTCGTCGGTGAGGATGCCGGCGCCCGCGGCGGCGGTCAGCTCGCCGACCGAGTGCCCCGCGATGCCGCCGACGCCGGAGGTGCCGAGCGCCGTGAGCGTCAGCAGCCCCGCCGCGACGATGAGCGGCTGGGCGACGGCGGTGTCGCGGATCGCGTCGGCGTCCCACTGCGTGCCCGCGGCGACCAGGTCGACGCCGGCCTCGGCGCCGAGGGCCTCCAGCCGCGCCCTGGCGCCGGGGAGCTCGAGCCACGGCGCGAGGAATCCGGGGGTCTGGGAGCCCTGGCCGGGGGCGACGACGACGATCACCGTCCCATCCTGTCAGCGCGCCGGACGCTCCGGGTGGAGGAATCGCGCGAAGGCTCGCGGCGCGCCTTGTGGCGGCCCCACAACCGCGACGGCCGGAGCTGGGACTAGGCTCGACGCGCGGTCGACTTCGTCGGCACGGGACTAAGCGCCAATTCCGTGCAGGTCGCGCAGCTGCGACGGCTCCGCGCGGTCTTGGCGCGCGGAAGCGAGGAGCCGATGGCGACCACGGGCAGCGACACGATGGACGAGGCGATCGCCCGTCCCGAGCACGATCCGAGCCGGGTCCGCCGCGTCGCCTGGGCCTCGCTCGTCGGGACCTCGCTGGAGTCGTACGACTTCTACGTCTTCGCGTACTTCGCCGCGTTCTTCGTCGGACCGCTGTTCTTCGAGCCGCTCGGGCCGGTCGGCGGCACGGTCGCCGCGTTCGTCTCGATCGCCATCGCCTTCGTGATCCGGCCGGTCGGCGCGATCATCTTCGGCCACCTCGGCGATCGGCTGGGCCGGCGCCCGACGCTGATCCTCACGATCACGCTGATGGGCGTCGCGACCGGGCTCGTCGGCGTGCTGCCGACCTTCGACCAGGCCGGCTGGCTCGGCGCCGTGCTGCTCGTCGTGCTGCGCCTGCTGCAGGGGCTCTCGCTCGGCGGCGAGTGGGGCGGGGCGATCCTGCTGGCCACGGAGGGCGCCGCCGAGCGGAAGCAGCCGCTCTACGCGGCGATGCCGCAGCTCGGCTCGCCGATCGGCTCCATCCTGTCCGGCTCGCTCTTCCTGCTCATGGTCGCGACCGTCTCGGCCGAGGACATGGTCGCCTGGGGCTGGCGGATCCCGTTCCTCACCGCGATCCCGCTGCTGCTGATCTCGCTCTGGCTGCGCTGGTCGGTCCAGGAGACCTCCGTGTTCCGCACGATCGACGCCGAGGGGCTGCGGCCGAGGTTCCCGCTCGGCGCGGTGCTGCGGGCCCAGCCGTGGGCGATGGTCGTCGCGGTCGGCGCGGCGCTGCTCGGCATCGGCTCCTACTCGCTGATGAACACGTACACCATGAACTACGGCGCGACCCCGGTCTCGGACGGCGGGCTCGGCTTCAGCTACATGGACCTGCTGCTGGCCACCACGATCGGGGGCCTGCTGCAGCTCGTCACGATCCCGCTGTTCGGCTGGTGGGCGACCAGGATCGGCTCGGCGCGGGTGGTCGCGATCGGCGCGCTGGGGACGCTCGTCATCGCCTTCCCGATCTACCTGCTGCTGACGCAGGCGACCTTCCCGGTGCTCGTCGCGCTGATGCTCGTCGGCGGGATCCTGCCGACGTTGAGCTGGGCGGCCCTCGGCGGCCTGATGCGGGACCTGTTCGACCCGCGGTACGCGTTCACCGCGCTCTCCTTCGGCTACGCGATCGCGGCGACGCTCACGGCGTTCGTCCCGAACATCACGCAGGCCGTCGGCATCGCGACCGGCTACGCCTGGTGGCACCCCGGCATCGTGCTCGCGGTGCTCGCGGTGCTGACCCTGGTGTCCGCCTGGATCGCGGCGCGCCCCGGCATGCGCCGCGGGTCCGCGCCGGCGGGCGGGTCGTGATCGAGGTCCTCGACGCGGGGCTGCTGGCCCCGGTGCCGTACCCGGCGGCGCTCGAGCAGCAGCGCGCGCTGCATGCCGCGGTCGCGAGCGGCCGGGCGCCGGACACTCTCGTGCTGCTCGAGCACGAGAGCGTCTACACCGCCGGAAAGCGCACCGAGCCGCACGAGCGGCCGACGAACGGCGCCCCCGTGATCGACGTCGACCGCGGCGGGAAGATCACCTGGCACGGCCCCGGCCAGCTCGTCGGCTACCCGATCGTGCGCCTCGCCGAGCCGATCGACGTCGTCGCCTACGTGCGCCGGCTCGAGCAGCTGATGATCGACGCGATCGCCGAGCTCGGCGTCCGGGGCGAGCGGGTCGAGGGGCGCAGCGGCGTGTGGCTGCGCGGCACCGAGAAGATCGGCGCGATCGGCGTCCGCGTCTCGCAGGGCGTCGCGACGCACGGCTTCGCGCTGAACTGCAGCAACGCGTTCGATGCGTACGAGGCGATCATCGCCTGCGGCCTGCCGGACGCGAGCGTCACCAGCGTCTCCCGCGAGCTCGGCCGCGAGGTCCCGCCGCGCGACATCGCCCCGCTGATCCGCGACCGCTTCGAGACGGTCGTCGGGCCGGTGCTCGCCGGAGCGGCGGTGCCCACATGACGATCTCGAACGGCCTGAGCCCGGCGGGGGAGCCCGGGGAGCGGCGCCTGCTGCGGATCGAGGCGCGGAACGCGCAGACCCCGATCGAGCGCAAGCCGGAGTGGATCCGGACGCGGGCGAGGACCGGTCCCGAGTTCCTCGCGCTGCACGCGCTCGTGAAGGCCGAGGGGCTGCACACCGTCTGCCAGGAGGCCGGCTGCCCGAACATCTACGAGTGCTGGGAGGATCGCGAGGCGACGTTCCTGATCGGCGGCGACCAGTGCACCCGGCGCTGCGACTTCTGCCAGATCGACACCGGCCGCCCGGCCGACTACGACGTCGACGAGCCGCGCCGGGTCGCCGAGTCGGTGCGCGCGATGGGCCTGCGCTACGCCACGATCACCGGCGTCGCCCGCGACGACCTGCCGGACGGCGGCGCGTGGCTGTACGCCGAGACGGTGCGGGAGATCCACCGGCGGAACCCGGGCACCGGGGTCGAGAACCTCATCCCCGACTTCAACGGCCGCCCGGAGCAGCTCGCCGAGGTCTTCGACTCGCGGCCGGAGGTGCTCGCGCACAACGTCGAGACGGTGCCGCGGATCTTCAAGCGGATCCGGCCCGCGTTCCGCTACGAGCGCTCGCTCGACGTGCTCTCGCAGGCCCGTGCCGCGGGCCTCATCACGAAGTCGAACCTCATCCTGGGCATGGGCGAGGAGCGCCACGAGGTCTCCCAGGCGCTGCGCGACCTGCACGACGCCGGCTGCGACATCGTCACGGTCACGCAGTACCTGCGGCCGACTCCGCGGCACCACCCGGTGACGCGCTGGGTGCGGCCGGAGGAGTTCGTCGAGCTGCGCGCGGAGGCGGAGGAGATCGGGTTCCTCGGCGTGCTCGCCGGGCCGCTGGTGCGCTCGAGCTATCGGGCCGGCCGGCTCTGGGCGTCCTCGATGCTCGCGAAGGGCCGCGAGGTGCCGGCCCAGCTCGCGCACCTCGCCGGGGCCGCGCAGGCCGAGGGCGGCTTCGCCCAGGCGGTCTGACTCAGCCGCGGCGCCGGCCCTCCGGCTGCTGGATCGCGCCGACGATGAGCGCCGACTGCAGGATGAGCGCCTCCCGGGCGCCCGTGGCGTCCCAGCCGATCGTCTCGGCGATCCGCTTGAGGCGGTAGCGCACCGTGTTCGGATGGACGAACAGCTCGCGGGCGGTCGCCTCCAGCGATCGGCCGTTGTCGAGGTAGGACCACAGCGTCTGCAGCAGGTCGGTGGACTGCACCCGCAGCGGCTCGTAGATCCGCTCCACGAGGGCCTGACGGGCGAGCGAGTCGCCGGCGAGCGCTCGCTCGGGCAGCAGGTCGTCGGCGAGCACCGGACGCTGGGCGCTGCGCCAGGCGCGGGCCACCGCGAAGCCTGCGAGCGCCGCCCGCGCGCTGCGCGCGGCGTCGACGAGCGCCGGCACCTCCGGGCCGAGCACCAGGTGCCCCTCGCCGAAGTTCGGCTCGAGCTGGGCCGCGATGTCGCGGAACGGCAGCAGCGCGCTGTCGTCGCGATCGGCGCCGGCGGCCTCGGAGCGGCCGATCACGACGACCAGGCGGTTGCCCTGCACGCCGATCAGCACGTCGGAGGCGAGGTGCCGCGCGGTGCGCCGCAGGTGGTCGACGTCGAGCTGGCGCGGCGCGACCCCGACGAGCACCGCGACCTCGCCGTGGCCGTTCCAGCCGAGCGCGGCGACCCGGGACGGCAGCTCGGCGTCGTACTCGCCGGTCAGGATCGAGTCGACGACGAGCGCCTCCAGCCGGGCGTCCCACAGGCCCCTGGACTCGGCGGCGCGCGCGTAGACGTCGGCGGCGGCGAAGGCGATCTCGCGGGAGTACAGCAGGAACGCCTCGTGCAGCGCCTCGTTGCCCTGCGGGATGCGGCTCTCGATCACCTCGACCGTGGTCTTGATGAGCTGCAGGGTCTGCGTCAGCGAGACCGAGCGGAGCAGCTCGCGCGGCGCGGCGCCGAACACGTCGGCGGCGATCCACTGGGTCGCCTTCGGGTCGTCGAACCAGGAGATGAAGCTCGTGATGCCGGCCTGCGCGACCAGGCCGACCGACGAGCGCCGCCCCGGCGGCATGTCCCGGTACCAGGGCAGCGTCTCGTCGAGGCGGCGGAGGGTCGCGGTCGACCACTCGCCGGCGTTGGCGCGCAGCCAGGCGAGGGTCTGCGCCTTGGAGCGCTCGGCCATCGCCTAGCTCTCGCCGCCCGCGTTCCCGGAGGTGCCCGCCGTGACGTCGAACAGGCGGAAGTCCTCGATCGCCTTCGCCACCACCGCCGGCTCGACCTCGCCGCGGTCGGCGAGCGACTTCAGCACCCGCACCGCGATCGAGGGGCCGTCGATGAAGAAGTACCGCCGTGCCGCCGCGCGGGTGTCGGAGAAGCCGAAGTCGTCGGCGCCGAGCGTCGCGTAGTCGCCGGGCACGTACGGCCGGATCAGGTCCGGGACGGTGTGCGCGTAGTCGCTGACCCCGACGAACGGCCCGCGCGCGTCGGCGAGCCGGCCCGTGAGGTACGGCGTCTGCGGCGCCTCGAGCGGGTGCAGCAGGTTGTGCTCCTCGGCGTCGAGCCCGTCGCGGCGCAGCTGCGTCCAGCTGGTCACCGACCAGACGTCCGCCGCGACGCCGTAGCCGGCCAGCAGCTCCTGCGCCTCGAGCGCCCAGGGCACGCCGACGCCGGAGGCGAGGATCTGCGCGGGCGTCCCCGCGGCGTCCGGCGCGGGCCGCAGCAGGTGGATGCCCTTGACGATGCCCTCGACGTCGACGCCCTCCGGCTCGGCCGGCTGCACGATCGGCTCGTTGTAGACCGTCAGGTAGTACATGACGTTCGGGTCGGGATGCGTCCCGCCGTACATCCGCTCGATCCCGGCGCGCACGATGTGCGCGAGCTCGTAGGCGTACGCCGGGTCGTAGGAGAGCACCGCCGGGTTCGTCGAGGCGAGCACGGGGGAGTGGCCGTCGGCGTGCTGCAGGCCCTCGCCGGTCAGCGTCGTGCGGCCGGCCGTCGCGCCCAGGATGAAGCCGCGGGCCATCTGGTCCGCCGCCGCCCACATCGCGTCGCCGGTGCGCTGGAAGCCGAACATCGAGTAGAAGATGTAGACCGGGATGAGCGGCTGGCCGTTCGTCGCGTACTGCGTGCCGGCCGCCGTGAAGGCGGCGAAGGCGCCGGCCTCGTTGATGCCGACGTGCACGATCTGGCCCTGCGGCGACTCCTTGTAGGCGAGCAGCAGCTCCCGGTCGACCGAGGTGTAGTGCTGCCCGTGCGGGTTGTAGATCTTCTGCGTCGGGAAGTACGCGTCCATGCCGAAGGTGCGCGCCTCGTCCGGGATGATCGGCACGATCCGCTCCCCGAAGCCCTCCGCCTTGAACAGGTCCTTGAGCAGGCGGGCGAACGCCATGGTGGTGGCGACCTCCTGCTTGCCG
>ERZ778028.613-NODE-613-length-64917-cov-7.965311_pt1 | contig 64917 bp, 79 predicted proteins | sample MGYA00375758_ERZ778028 | MGnify/ENA primary metagenome ERZ778028 (study PRJEB29350, sample SAMN05389828) | bioreactor metagenome | isolation source: Thiocyanate bioreactor | place: South Africa: University of Cape Town | collected 2014-03-17 ...
CGCCAGCGCGACACTTCGGAGCACCCCATGGTGGCCCACATTTTCGGCACCGAGTCTCGCTACGGCACCAAGTACGCCCGCCACGGCCTCTCGGTGGCCATGAAGCAACCCGACACGGTCGAGTATCGACCCATGCCCGTGTGGAGTGCAGCCTACAGCAATCCGTACACCATGCCTCAACCACAACGGCCGCAAACGGGTGACCTGAGCCCCGAGTACACACCCTCGACGCCGTATCGGCCGTCGTCGTTGAGCCCGGACTTTACGGACGGTTCGCCGTTCCGTGAACAAGACGAGTACGGCGGCGAAGGCTCTGGCACGTTTTTTGCCCCCATTGATTACGAGCTGCCGTCTCAGTGAGGAGAGATTTTCATTCTGTACACACACAGTAAAACGAACGACTAGGACACTAGGCTCCACTCTGTAATGGTACGGCGGCTGCTACAGTGTAGGTGTTGCCGTGGATGTCGCTGATGCCACCATCGCTACCATAGTAAGGCTGTGGGGATGGGTAGGGAAAAGACTGACGCAAAAGAGTGAGTGAGAGCATGGAAAGGAAAAAGAACAAAAAAACATCAGCACTCACGTCGCCGCGGCAGCACGCGTGGGCGTATGGCCTCAATGGCCGCTTTTGAGCGGCATACTGCAGCACTTGGTCGGTAATGTCGAACAACATCTCTGATTGATTGAAGGAAAAAAATAAAAAAAAGTTTTTTAGCCTGCCAGACAGTTTTTCTTTCTTTTGTCGAGGAGAGATGAAAAAGCAACAGCGATTGGACTTGCAAAACACAGAGCGAGTACTGGGCAACCCCGAGTTTGTGGAGCGCCTCACACGATGCCGAGGCATTCGCCGTTGGCTAAGCAAGACCGTGTGCGAGGGGCGACGGGAGGGCGAGTTGTGGAAGGTGGTGGTCATCAGTTCGTACGGCAAGCGCAACAACTCCTTCATGACCATGCTCCGCGACATTATCGAGAATGAGCGGGAGGGTATGCACTTGCTGGCCTTGTACGACAACGAGACCGCCGGCCCCATTGACCTGCCGAGCCGCGTGTTTTGCACCGAAAACCACAAGCACTGGATCCACGTGGCCAACGTGGCCGACTTTGAGGAGAACGTGCTGTGTCTGCCTGGCGTACTGGCGGTGGACTGGCACGACGGTACCAAGACCTCCAAGATCGACTTGGGCGATCCCACCAACTTGTACGACATGCGGCCGGAGATCCGCAAGTTGCATCACGCTTGGGGCCTCTCGGACAAGAATGTCACACTCTTTGACGCTCGACCGGGCGACGTGATGCGCGAGTGCACCTTGTCGGACACCACGGGCATTCGGTACAACCCCAGTGTCATCAAGTCACACGGCCCCGCTCATGTCATTCCGCTGGCCATGCTGGTCACCGCCGCCAAGGAAGAAGAAGAAGAACAGGAAGAGGAGCAAGACGAAGATGAGTGGCGTCCCGGCGTCCTCTTTTCGGAGGAGGATCCAGATGACCAGCCAGCAGGTGAAGAGGAGGAGGAGGAGGAAGCAGTGGTCGAGGAGGAAGAGGACGAGGAAGAGGAGGAGAATGTGGACGAGTACGACAGCAACAGCGATGATAGCGACAGTGACGACGACGCCGACAAGGCCATCAACGAACACGATGCGGCTGGCAGCGACAACGAAGGGGACGAGTACGAGTGACAAACCTCCTCCTATATATTTTGTGCTCAAAAATGCATGTCGGCTGCTTCGTCTTGTCTCTTGATATACCAGTTCCAGAAGCACGCTCGATAGGCCACCAGGCCAGTGATGATGGTGACTACGCACACGCAAGCCAGGTAAATGATAAAGTCGGTAATCAGGCCCCACGTCCGAGGCTCGGACGTGATGACGCTGCTGGGATTGTTGGGGTCGTACAAGACTTCCACGGTCTGACCCTTGTCGAGTAGAGTAGCGGACGCCATCTCGGCCACATTGGTGTACGAGGTGGCGGCCACTTGGTATTGCACCTCGTAGACGGCAATGTACTGCGGCCACGGCCATCCGGCCAGATAATCGTAGCGCTGATAGGCGTTGAGAATGAGGGCCGTGGTGCTCACATGCTGCGACCAAAACTGCTTGATGGTGTACCACTGGTAGATGGTCCACACGAGGTAACCCATAAACACCACCCACATGCAGGCAGAGTAGATGAGGAAATCGCGCACGTCGGACGTGGGCTTTTTGGGCTGCTGTTTCATGCCGTGCTTCTTATTTGTTGTATGTGTTGTTGTTGTTGTGTTGAAACCCCCAAGCAAGCAATATAGAGAGAGAGAGAACGATGGAAGAGGACTTTGACATTGGTGCCTATCGGTGCGGGCGGGATGAGGAGAACAACGACCCGTTCTGGAACCGTGCCAACGAAATCGAAGAGCCCGTGTTTGTGATGGACTATGACGGACGCAACGGAGTGTGGCTGGGCCGTACCGACAAACCCACTCGTTTTGTGGTGCGAGTGCACCACAGTGGAAGCCGCGAGCGCATTTTGTTGCCACGCAACGCCAGCGTGACGTACGACAACACCGACAACGAAGTCTATTTTTCCATCCACTATGGACGGCCCCGAGAACCCGGCATGCCACGGCCGCAACTCGCCTGCAAAAACGTCATTGCCGTGTCTCACCAGCGCACCATGGCCCGCTTCATGTACGCTCAAGAGCGAAAGCAGCGGGCTTTTGCCGTGGAGTGCATCCGCAACACGCGGGACAAGGCTCTGGAAGACAATCAGCTGACGGCCGCCTCCTTGTGTGACATGGCGTACGCCAACATGAAGAATCGGCCGTCGCAGCTCTTGCCTCCCAGTCTACGTCTCATTGCGGCCAGCACCTGTCCTCTGGATCAGCCGTCGCCCGAGGCTGCGGTGGTGGAGCGCTCCGATGTGGTTAGCGAACGTCTGCTGCACATGTTTGGCACGAGCACCGCCCTGGCCAAGCACGCGTGCTTGGACGTGGAACTCGGTATTTTGTTTGTGACGCAGCCGGTGCACGAAGACGTGAGTATGGTGATTACCAAGTACGTGACGCTGATGGACTTTTGCAAGCGCCGTCGTGTCATTATCAACTTCCCGTGTGGTTACGTGGTGAACGTGCGTCGCGGTGAGGCCACCCAACGGGAAGGAGAAAAGCGCGGCGTCTTCCCGCGCCACGTCCAAGTGCGCCAGATTGTGCTGTGGCATGCGCCGTCCCCGGTGCTGGTGTCGGTGGCCAACGCGGTGGGCGGCCTGGTGCGCAAACGCGATCTCCCGCCCTTTGACCTGGCCGAGGTGCATGCCAAGCGTCAGCAGTGGCTGGACGCGGCCGTGGGTGAACCGCACGACGTGTCGTGGGTGCCGTCGGCGGTGATGGACACGTGCAAGCAAGTGTACACGGCCATTGCGTTTAGCAAGAGCAGTGTGTTGCGCATTGCCGATGTTGACCCGCAGACGGCCAGCCATCTGGGCAGCTACTTGCAGCCACAGGCGCAGCAGATGCGTCGCCGTCTCGAGTGGTTGGGCGCTGTGCGCATCGATTTGGCCCACATTTGCGGCAACGACGCCGTGGCTGTGTACGAGTACGACGACGAAACGGCGTGGATTGTGCGTGGTAACGTGCCACTGGAGAGCTCCAATCTGGCCGACGAAATGGGCTACGAACGTGTGTTTTTGGACCACTATGGCACTGAAATCGTGCAGAGTGTGCAAAAGCGCATCAAGCTCAGCAACGAGAAGAGGTACGCGGCCTTGTTGGCCGACTGCGTGCTGGAAGCCAAGGCCATGAACATGGGCGGGGCAGACTTTGTCGTCTGTCTGCACAAGTTGGCGCTGGCAGCCACTCGGAATGAACGCGAGTCGGAGATTCACAAGAAACACTTGCGTGCGCACATGCAAGAGGCCAAGGAGAGAGCCGAGGAGCGTTTCGAGCACGAGGGAACGTCGTGGAGTCGCTTGATGTGGAAAGCCGAAACCACGGCCATGCAACGCGTGTACAACTCGGTGGTGGAACTGTTGGAAAACTATCACAACGACCAGCTCAAGCCAGTGCTCGAGCAGCACGTGCATCAGGCACGACGAATGCAAGAGCACGCGCGGACGGTGGAAAACCAGTTTGCCCATCAAATCGCCACCGACGACAGTCTGGTGCCGGAAGAGCGCGTGCGCCAAGTGGTGGGCATCCGTCACCAGGAAATGGAACCGGGCCGCGCCGTGTCGTACGTGGTGGACTTGGTGGATCAGAGTGGCGAGTTGCCCACCCAACACCGCCCGACCATCATCGGTTCCATGACAGACATGGAACAGCGCGGTGCCATGATCGACACCATTCGTGACTTGGCTGTGGCAGCAGGGTTGTTGACCGCGGAGCAAAACCAGCGGCTGGGTGAGGCGGGCCGGATTGTGTCCGAGGTGGACGTGGCGCTGCTCGAGTTGGACCCGACGGTGGGCATTGAGACTCGCGACCTGTTGCGCATCTTGTCGGGTGGCCTGGTGCCCGTCACCCGCTACGTGACTGCGGCCGACCTCATTCTGGTGGAGGCCGTGTATCGTGTCATGTCCTCCTCCTCCTCCTCCTCCTCTTCTGCCCGCCATCTCTTGTGTGTCAAGAGTGCCGTCCGCGACACGGACTTGTACTTTGACGCCCAAGGAAAACAAGTGGACACTGACGATGTGGATTTGGCCAACACATTCGTACTGCTCAAGACGCTCGACTGCGAAGACACCATGGCCTACTACAACTTGCCACTGCGCATGGTGTAAACCAAACACATAAAATTGCCCACGACACGCATGCTGTTGACCACCACAAAGCAAGCAATGAGCGGGGACGATAGATCGTCGAGTTCCAGGAAAAACATATAACGTGTCACAATAGTCAACAAGGTAAAGATGTTGGCCACGATAAACATGACACGCGCCGGCAGCGGTCGATCCAGGACATTGAGAAGGAGAAACATGACGGCACAGAAAAAGAGCGTGACGTTGGACAGAAAAAACATTTGCGGAAACATGAGCACGCGAGACACAATGAGGGCAGCGTAACCCATCAGTGCGGCCGAAGTGGTTTTTTGATTCGAGATGACCACGGCCACCGGATTGAGTAGGGCGCCAAACAACAGCACAGCCACGGCCGCCTCGTAGGGCAGCATGAGCTGCAACACACGTCCGGCAATGGCCACCGCTGTGGCGAGATTGTACAGGAGCTGGGCCACCACAGCGACATGCATTTCACGTCTTTTTTTATTCCCATGCACCTAGCAACACATTTCCAAACAGATCCCGCATGCTCCCATGCCCTTCGTCGTCGTCCATCAACTCGAACACTCGCAACATTGTCAGTGTCAACAAGTCGGCGCAGTGCAGATAGTTGGCCGTCATCAGCAGACGACACAGCTGTTGTACTGGAAAAGCGTCGCTGACAATGCGCCTGTCAATGTCCGTGGTGACGCGTTCCGCCAGCTTTTTGAGGGATGTGGGAGACGCGAGTTCTAGCGCACTCAGTGTAAAGGGGCTGTGCGTGTGCACCACAGCAAACTCCACGGCCAACTCCATCTCCTCGCGTCCCACTCGGTCGGGCAATTGAATGGTGAGCGGCTCGTCGTCGCTGCCGACCAGGGGCAGCGTGTCGGTGGGCACGACTAGTCTGTGGGTTTGGTGCACAGCGTCGGCCGTGACGGTGGTGTCAGTGTCTTGCCTGGCACCGGCTTCGGAGACGAGCCAGTTCATGACGTAGCCGGGAATCAACAACGTTTCTTGAGCAGTGGTCAGCGACGAGTTGGGTTGCGGCACCATTCCAAACACAGTTTCCGCTGGCACGGTCAAGCAAAACCCGTTGCCTTGCAGAACCACCGGTTTGTACATGCTGCTGTTAATAGTGTACACAAAACTGGAATTCCTCTTACTTTTTTCACTCTTGAGAAAGAACATGCGCGTGCTTTTCATCGTCCTTCTACTAGTGGCCGCCGTCTCCTCTTGCAAGGCGGCCACAGTGCTGACTCGCGCCTCCAATGCGTCCGAGGTGGAATTCAACCCGACCACGTCGGCATCGTTTGCTTCTGTCACACTACCTGTCGACAATCGAGTGCTGGGTGATCTGGCCAACAAGGCGTCGGGCACTGACGGTTGCGATCAGCAACAGTATTGTGTGAGTGGTCTGCAGTTGCCCGAAGAGGTGGACGGTTACAAGGTGTCGGACGTGGTGGTGCCGTGTGCCGACAATGTGTACATTTTGACGGCTGAAATGTCAGCCTCGACCTCCGGTTGCAGCGACCCTACTCTGCTGCTGCAGTCGTCGCACGCCACCCTGGTCAACATTACGCGCGTCATGAGTGTGGGTTCGTCGGCGGTGGACTTTGTGGATGAAGCCTCCTCGTCGCCGTACCACGTGCTCCTCACTCCGGCCAGTCAGCTCATTGTCAGAAGCGACATGACCAGCGGTGTGCACGCGCACGTGGACGCCGGTGCCTCGCTGATCTTTGACACCTCGAGTGCACAGCTGCAGACAGTGGGTGACGACTCGACTGTGCATTTGCAAAACTCAACTCTGCGAGCCGACGGCGATGTGGTGTTTGGAACCAACACGGCTGTGACGGGCGCCAATAGCACCCTGGCCGTGGCCAAGCTGTGGTTTGGCGCTGGTGCGTCTGTTAGTCTGCAGGGCGTGACTCGCACCGCCAGTGCCGTTTCGGTGCAGTTTGGCTGCGGCAGCACACTGCACCTGGAATCATTCCATGTGCGCCACAATGTGCTCTTCAACTTTACCTGCGGCGACGGCGTGGTGACGGGCGGCGGCGCCTGGCGAGTGCACAGCAGCCAGGGTGGTCATTTGGTAATGAAGGGTGTCAAGCGCATGGAAGGCGTGGACATTGCCACGGACTCGGCTACCGCTGCTCCGGCCGAGATTAGTGTGCCGGTGACGGGAGCGTGCATCAAAGCTCAGAGTGATTTGACAGTGGCGCGGACGCGGTTGGTGTCGTCGATGAGCAAGGTTGCGCTGTCCCCTGAGATGCCTAGTATTTTCTCCGACACCGTCGTTGGACTGAGTGGCTACTACGACTACGCGGATGGTTACGAGAGAATGATGGAAGCTATTTTGAACGCCGAGTACGGCACAACACCGTCCATGTCGTTTTCTAGCACGTCATATGTTGGCGGCATCTACGGTGGAGCTTCCGACAACAACACCACCACGACCTGCAGCGCCTGTGACACCGACGCGGCCGACAACTGCATCTCGACCGTTCAGGTTGCTCCCACAGACGACACGGCCGAACCCACGCCAGCCAACACAGGCGTGCTCACCAAGAGTGTGAGTGTGGATGGTGCTCTGCGGACCGTCAACACCTTGCTGCAGACACGCGCGGCTTCTACCGGCACCACACGGACGCAGGTTCAAGTGCACCCCACGAATGTGAACCAAGTGCTGAGCGACGTCAACGACGGCGTGTACGGCGTAGACGGAGCCGACGCGCTGTTGGTGTTGCAGGATTTGAGCGCGCCTCTTTCGTCCTTGGTGGCCAAACGCGCTGCTATTCACTGGACCAAGGGTTACCTCCCACTGACGGTGACAAACAGCCACGTGAGCTCAGTGTCCTTTGAGGGTCAGGATCTGACGGGTTTGGCCGACAGCAGCAGCAGCAATTCCACGTCAAGCACACAGCCGCTCATCCTGAGCAACACCATCATTGACGGACCGTTCGACTCGCCGTCTGGCGTGCCGGTCATCATGACCAACGTGACGGTGGTGGGTCCAGCCACATTTGCTGGCAACGCCACGGTGGACAACAGCACGTTCCAGTCGTCTGCGAGCTTTAACGGTGACATGGCGCGTCTGTACGATGTCAGTATCAACGGCACACTGAGTGGCACGGCCGACATTGCGGCTCAGGGTGTGTGGAGCACGGTGCTGGCCACTGCTGGCGACCTCATGTACACTGACTCGCTGGACCGTTCGTGCCTCTTTGGTTCCTACATTGTCACCACCAACACCTTGCGCAATGTCCAGTGCAACACCAGAGTCTTTGTTCAGACGTCGTCGTCGTCGACAACCAACGACACGCGCGCCATCATCATTGGCAGCGTGGTGGGTGGCTCGTTGATTCTGGGACTGTTGATTGTGTTGATTGTCACTCTTGTGCGTCGCTACCGCCGCGGCCGTGTTTATAGTGTGTTGCCCACCAGTGAGGGTGCCAAGTAAAAAAACAAACATGCGTGTACGTCTTCATGCGGCCATAGTAAGTGACGCGCCGCTGGCTTCGGGGCATTTATCCCAGAAGGACAAGCATTTCTGATAGAGCACGAGAAATGTGATCTGCAGCAATGGCGAGGCGGCGCAGCTCCCGGGCGCTCAGGCGTTGGCTTTGCGACAGTGTCTGCAGCGTCAGGAGTGTTTGGTGTACACACGTGTCGACAGTCGACAGGAGAATTCGCGTGTCGTTATCCACGCAACACTTGCCGCGGCCGCGGTTGCGGGCGACGAGTCGGCCTTGGGCGTGCAGGATGAGAGCTTCCACATCCAAAATCGAACTGTAAATCTTGTCCATCTTATCTCTCTGTTGTCAGACACGACAACTTTTGTCTTTCCTCCGTTTCAACGAAAATGACTCCCTTTGCCTTTGCCGGCGAACTCAACGACGACGACGCCATCGCCGCCCTCGACGGGTTTGTCGACAAATACCTCCAAGAGTTTCACTGTCGCGACGGCATCAACGACGCCACTGTCGCCTACGCTGTCTTCTTGGTGGTGCACGAGGGTATGCCGACTGAGAGTCGAGACTGGACCGGGCTCACCACCGGTGGCGCCGACGAAGACAAGAGTTACGAGCTCATGGAGGAGATGCTGACGCTGCTGTCGGAGGACAATTTCGTGAGTCGCGCCATTCGCGCGGCCTCTCATGTGCTCGTCTATCGTCGCGCCGCCTTTGTGGCCAAGGCCGCCATGTACGGCAAACGGGAGCCGAAGGTCCTGGTGCAAGTTCTGCAGCTGCTCGACTGCAAGAGAGCCACCATCACAGGCATCCCCGAGTACGCGGACGCCTCAGACGCCATGCTGTACAAGGCTGCCATTGACGTCATGGTGCGTTTTGGTCCGCAGACAGTCTCGGAAGAGTATCGACCCGACGCCAGACAAGAAGATCCGAACGTGGGAGAGAAGCTGGTCAACTATCTGTTGCCGCGCATGATGTTTCCGTACGTCGACTTTGACCGCTGTGTGGAACTCTACAAGTATGCCATCGTCCGCGGCATCTTTGGTGAGATTGTAGTCAAGGACGTCGGCAACCGCCACCCCGGCCGCGAGTGGTGGGTGCTGTATGCTAAAGTGACGGATGCGATCATCGAGACCATTGTCGACAGCCGACCGTTTGCGCAAGACTTGGTGCACTATCACTTTGGAAAGAATGGGCGCCAAGACTATCTGTATCCGACCCCGGCGCCGAGCAGTGCCAACGCTTACTGCTTCAGCCTGGACGACCACGCTGAGGTGCGCAGGCTTGTCGGACTGCCGGACGAGCCGACGAGCACGGATAAATTGTGGCGTTCGCCTTGAGGGACGTGGTTTTTTTGTTTTGCGTGTTGCGGCGAACTGGTAAACACCCCCCTGACAATGCTGTCCAAGGAACGAGTCCTGAAGATGATGGAGGACGAGACGTTCCCCAAAAAGGAGGACACAGACCCCCGGGACTTGGAGGTGCTGGTGGAGTGCGGCGCCACTCGGCTCATTGAGTACTATCTGCGCGATCTGTACCGCACCATGGACGAGCTGGGCAACGGCGTGTACAACTTGGGGCTGTGTCTTGCGCTGCAGCACAAGCACGAAGGCGCCTTTCGCGCCATTGCCGACTCGGCCCTGCACTTTGCAGTGGTGTGCATGAGCAGCACCGAGAACGTGTGGCTGCTGCGCGGCGCCCTGGTGTTTGGCGGCGCACGCGCGTTCGCAGACATGGTCAAGGCTCAGCGCAAGAGCTTTGAGTCCATGCTGCGCCACCTGCACGACCCCCAGTTGCACGAGACGTGGCTCGCCACCTACGACGACATGTACGACGCGTGCCCCCACCCCCGGCGCGTGACTCACTCGGCCCTGGTGGCGGCCCTCATTGACTCGGGCGTGCACGACGCGGCCGTCGACGTGGCCTCTCGGCACGGCGTGCAGCTCGTGCCCGACATGATCAAGGTGCGGGCCAAGAATAAGGACGCGCTGGGACTGTGGCTGCGAGCCGTGGAACGCAAGTAGGATGTTTGGTGTACATTTTTTCACGTCAGTCAGTAAACCCACACATACGGGGCTTGCGCGCGATTTGACACTCGGCGTTCCAGAAACAAGCTGGAAATCAAAGAGCTTTCAAGAAGACCGCCGAAAGAGGAAACGACGGCCTCGCACTCGGCGAGAGGCAGCTGGCTGGCTTCCACAGAATCTGAAACACAGGGTGGTGCCCGGAAACGCCACGGACTCTAGGCTATCGGCAATTCCCAGATCGGAGAGCAGCGCCCGAGGAAGCTCTGTCGGAAATCTTTGGCTGCGGCATCCATCGCCAGATCAATGTTCTGCACAGGAAAGAAAAACGTCAGACGTCTATCTTCTTACCCACACCCACACCCACCACCTTCCACAGCTGCGTGGCCCCTCAAACAAGTCCATGACGCACTGACACAGCTTTCGAGCACCCGTATTGAATTGAGCCGTTCTTTGCCCAGGCCCGGGCACGAGGATCCGTGGAGAGAGTCCCATTATTAGCGGCAGCGTGTATGCGTTAGCGCACGTTGTGGTGTACGTCAGAGAGTGTTGAACACGCTCCTATACGTATTGCTGGGTGCATCGGAAAAATCGTCGGCCACCGACATTTCGTTGCCTTTATTGTAATCACTCTCTCCGTCTCTGTGGATGATGAGACAGTGAGAGCCTGGCAGCCTGTGTCCTCCGTGAGGTGATCGCTGCTTGTTTTCTTCTCGCACTCCTCGAATTCTTCCGCGTCCAATCCTCGCGTCCGGGATTCGCCTTGCCAAATCGGGCGTTGAAGTCTGATAACGAAGAAAAAAACGACTCTCGCGAGTTGTAGTCACTTCACGCGGACGTGCGCGTATAGCAAGAGGAAGAAGAAAAGGGAGAGAAAAGGAGCCGTATGTACTCACTCGGACGTGCGTGTCTGTCTCGTTACTTTCCTCCTCTCCTCCGTCCGCCCATCCCCGCTCTCACTTCCTCTCGTCTCACTCCTCGTCCTCGCCCTCTTCTTCTCACTCCCTCTCGTCTCACTCCTCGTCCTCGCCCTCTTCTTCTTATCACGCCCGCGTCCGCTGCCCGCGCTCGTCGTGATGAAAGTGAGGAGGACTAATCATCCGCATCTGCCAATTATGGGCAACGAACGCGAAACATTGACTGGACTCTGACTAGTTGTGGTGGTGGTGGTGGTTGTGTGTTTTTCTCTCGCACGCTTGGTGGTGAGCAAGTCACCACGCTCGCCAAATGCATTTGCCCCCATCTCACTCTTTTCTCGCTCTCTTTCCAGAACATGTCGGTGCCTGCTGCTCCTGCCACAGAGGTGCAATATGTTGCGCACTGCCTGCGCGCCGCCGGCGTCTGTGCCATCCGCTTGCAAGACTTGGGTTTTCCGACAGAAGAGCTGTGCCAGCTGCGTACTGCAATTCGAGACTCGCTCGCACACGGCCGCGTGGAGGCTGACGGCCGCGTCGTGGGTGTGCAACAGCAGTGCAGCGCCGTGCAAGAGGACGCTAGGTGGATTGCTTTTGCTCGCGAGCTGAGTGCTGCTCTGCCTGCCACCGCGCTGTTGCCTGGCGAGGTGCACGCGACGGTGCCCGAGAAGGCGCACCTGCGTCTGGGGTGGCGGCAGGCGAGTCGCTATCACGCTCCACCGGCTCAGATTGTGCCGGGTTTCGTGGCGTCGCTGCAACTCAGCAACAACAAGGCCGGCGGTCAACATGGTGGCTCGATGGGTTTCTCAGTCGGCGTGACTGCAGAGGTGCAAGAGCTGGCTGACTTGTGTGCGCGAAACGACTTGGAACTGGATTGGAACCGGAATCCTCATGTGCCTCCGTGCGTCGACCGCGAGCGCATCCTGGATCTCAGCGCTGTGATTGCCGACTCGGTGGTGTACCCCGACTACCAGGTGGGCACGGTCTTTTTGGTGGGACCCTACACGGTGTGTTTTGGAACCACGATCAAGTGTTTGGCCGTGGAGCCGCAAATCCGGTGTTCGATGCCACTGTGGACTCGGCGCAACATCGAAGACGAGGTGGACCCTGACTTTTTGTGCGGCATGATCAACGACTACGGTCACGGTCTTCCGTTCACGATAGCCGAGCTGTACGACCCCTTCTTATGCTGCGGTGACGAGGGAGAGGGGTGTAATGTCGACGACGCTCTCCCGACGGCGGCAGGCGAGTACCGCGGAGACGGAGACCAAGACGACGACGACGACGACGGCCAAGATCCGTACAGTTTTGTTCTCGATCCCATGGTCATTGACGAGACTCATCGCGAGGACGACGACGACGACCACCAAGATCCCATGGTCGTTGACAAGAGCCCTGAGTCTCCTCGCGAGGACGAGCAAACGGTAGTGGACATTAGTCCCACTCACCGCCACCGCACGGTAATCGTCCTTTGCGAGGGCTCGCGCTTGGAGCTGCAGCGAAAATAGTAATAACTCCTTTTTTTGTATCGTTTCCAACTTTTATACCCTTGATTGTAGAGCAAATGTCTTTTGACGACGACGACGACTTTGATGCGCTGTACGCCGAAGAAATGGCCCTGATGCGGGAGATGGACAAGAAAGAAAAAGCTTCCTCCTCCTGTGCCGTTCCACCACCGCAAAAAGACTTGTCGTACGAGCAACAGCTGTGTTCCGAGACACTGCAGCGTTTGCTGGACGATGGTCGCGGGGGATACATTTTCCTGGTGGGCCAGGCTGGCAGCGGCAAGACACACTGGATTGACTATGAACGGCGAAAGCGCAACAACATGGTTGTGACGGCCATGTCGGGCACGGCGGCCGACAACGTCAGGGGCATCACGTTCCACTCGTACCTCATGTGTGGCCTGGCCAAGGACACGGTGCCGGTCTTGCTAGGGAAACTACGTTGCCGAGTCAAGCGCACACTGCCCAACGGCGAGCAAGTCTACGGTCGCAAGAGCGACAGGTTCCGCGAGACCGAGGTGTTGGTCATTGACGAGTTCTCCATGATGGATGGGCAGTTGTTTGAAAAGTTCGAAGCCATTCGGCAAGCGTTCAATTCCAAGATGGTCGTGGTGGTGGTCTTTGATCCGTTCCAAGCCTTGCCGGTGCCAGAGAATGGGGCTAAAGACCCCTTTTTTGTGCACGAAACCGAGACCTACAAACGTCTGTGTGACGATCACCTGATTACGCGGGTGGAATTCAAGCTCAATCACCGACAACAGGCGCGTTCCGAGTACGTGGACGTGCTGAGTCGTATCCGAGTGGGCAAAGTTACGCCCGAGGACGACGCCTTTCTGGCCAAGCGTACGGAATGGATGCAACACCTTTCACCCGAAGAACGACGCAAGCAGTACCCCATGCCGCCACCGCTGGCCAACGGCATCATTCCTACTCAGCTGTACACCAACAACAAGCAAGTGGACGAGGTGAACCAAGAGTATCTCTCCAAGCTGGATGCAAGCACTCGACACGTGTATCATCGCACGACAACACGAACACCCACCAGCACGGAAGACGATCAACGCGTCATCGAGGCCAGCGCTCGCAACAGCAGCCTGAAAGAGTGTGTCGAGTTACGCGAACGAGCTCAGGTCATGCTCCTCCACAACATCAACAAGGCCGAGGGTCTGTGCAACGGCTCTCGGGGCGTGGTGATTGGGTTCGACCCCGACACCGATTACCCCATTGTGTGTTTTCTCAAGGGTGCCATACGCACTATCAAGCCCATTGATCGGGAGGTGATGAACGAAGCCGGCCAAAAGATTGGCGTGCTGCGACAGGTGCCACTCAACTTGGCTTGGGCCCTGACGGCCGACAAGGCTCAGGGCGCCACACTGGACGCGGTGGTGGCCTCCCTCGACAGTGCCTACACTCGTCACCACATTGCCTATGTCATTCTCTCCCGCTGTGTTTACGAGGGCCTGTATTTGCGTTCGTGGAACAAACGTTGTGTGCGTGTACATCCGTCCATTCAAGAACACTACAAGGAAATTGTGGATGCGGCTTAATGAACAGTTATTGTTTGCCCCTGTTGGCGGCCTTCCGTTGTTCTTGCTTGCTGGCAAAGCCACGCGTTGCGTTCTGCTCTCGTCCAAACCGTGCACTGGTGGCCACCCCGCGTTGGCTCTCGCGATCGCCGCCCAAGTAGGCAGTCAGAGCCGACCCAGAGCCACGCGCTGCCTTCTGCTCTCGTCCAAACCGTGCACTGGTGGCCACCCCGCGACCGCCACCCAAGTTGGCAGACAGAGCTGAACCGGGTTTGTGTGCGACCTCGTCACCTTCGTAGTCTCTGTTCCCCAAGTAGGCGCTCAACACTGACTTTTTGTTGCTCGTTGGCAAGGACTCCTTTTCTCCGGTAAATCTGCTAAAGGGGCTGGTAAAGGAAGATGTCGACGCCGCCGCCGCCGCCGCTGTGGGCGGGCGTCGGTTACCATAAAACGACGGCGACGCTGCGGCCGTGCTGCGTCCAAATTTCGAGGCAGTGCCGAAACCACTCGGGCGACTCGCAGTTGGAACACCAGAAAATGGCGGTGGTCCAGAGAAAGGCTTGATTCGCGACGACATGGGGTTCAACTATCTTATTGTCTTTTACTCTTTTTCATTCCAAACACACACTCCTCCTCCCCCGTCCACCACGTCGGCCAACAGTTGCTCCAACATGAGCCGCTGCCGCTGAACAATGGACGTAGTCGGTTGGAGTTTGGCCTCGATGCTGCGCTGTAGGGCTTGGCACTTGGCCGCAATGTCCAGTACGTGCTGTTGCAAGTCCAACAGGCACGCCCGTCGAGCCGACTCGTCCAGGCGCGGAATCGCCGCCTGCAGCACACGTTGGATCATGTCGAGTTCCATGGCTCCGCAAACGGCAAAACAAAAAAACAACCGTGTCCGGCACATGTGTCGAATCCCGTCGACTCCGCAAATGCGGCATAAATATAAGCGATGCAGCAGCAGCAGAGCCGCGAGTGGTTCTTTTACGAACCCACTGGCTGCTTCCTGTCGTGTGTTATTCTCATTGTCGTGTTTGTGGCGCTGGCATATCTGGCCACGCCCACCTATTGGTCTTCCTCTTCAACCTCATCATGCACCATCGCCTTGTCGGGCACGCCCGGTGCGCCAGGCGCGTCGCTGTACAATGCTCAGCTCTCCACCATTTACAACAGCAACAACGCCGACGCCATGGCCGAGTTAGCAGACGAAGCCACGCAAGCGCAGCTGCTGCTGACTAACACAACCTTTTCGGCCTACTTCAAGGAGGCCATGCGTCGCGTGGGTGTGGAGGCGCTAGTGGGCATCCCCGGCACCTCGTCGCTTTTCGTGTGGCAGCAGTTTGCCTACGACTTTGCCGTGAATCCGTCAGCCACACCGCGCGTGAAAGCCATCATGGCTCGCGACGAACGCAATGCCGGCTTCATGGCCGTGGGTTCCAGTCAGGCCTCGGCCCGGCTCCTGAACCAGACACCGCGTCTCATCATGGCCATGGCCACCACAGGTCCGGGTACCACCAACCTGGCCACGCCCGTCACAGCGGCTGCACACAATAATCACTTTGCCATGTTTGCCGTCAACACGGGCGACGTGGGCGCCGGTGGCGGCTTTGACCAGAATTTGAACCAACAGGTGCAGGGCGTGGCCCCCGAGCTAGTGTTGGGTGGTGTGGCCAAGCAACTGATTCGTCTGCTGCCCGAGGACGTGGCCAGTGGTGCCGTGGTGGACGTGATGCTCAACGCCATCCGGGCGGCCGCCAGTGCTCCGGCTGGCCCGCTGGTTTGGGTCATTACCAACAATGTGTCGCTGGCCGAGGTGCCGTCGGCGCTGTGGCCACGCCTGAATGAGTTTTCCACTGTGCTGGGCGCCGGCATGGTGCCGGACGAGGTGGTGGTGGCTGCTGATCCCATCACTGGTGCCAACACACCACAGGCTCTGCAGTGGCAGCAGGCATTCAACAGCACCAACAGCGACCGCATCTCGTCGGTGGCCCAAGTCACCAGCAAGTTGCAGGGTGTGAAACGGGTGTTGGCCATTGTGGGTGTGGGTGTGGCTCTGGCGGACGTGTCGACCGTGACTGGACTCTTGTCCCAAGCCCGTGTGCCGTACACGCTGACGCTGCCCCGCTACGACTTTGCCGATCCCACCGATCCGTACTTTGTGGGACGCGTGGGTCACACCGGCTCGTACCAGGCCAACATGGCCTTTGACGCGGCCGAGGCTGTGTTGTTTATTGGCACTTCTATGAATCAGTACGCCGTGTCGGCCGCCCCGTCGCTCCAGTGTCCCAACGCCACCGCGGCCGTGGTGCTGGTCAACACCAATCCTTGGTTGTACGCCAACACGGAACGCGTGACGGACTTTGTCGTGCAAGACGCCGCAGCGTTTGTGACGCAGTGGTTGCCTGAGGGCGAAGTGGTGTACAACACGGGCGCCTGGCTGCAGCAGATTCAAGCCTGGCGAGCCTATGGCGACGCCATGCTGGCCACGTGCCTGGGCGTGGGTTATCTGCCGCAGTACCCCAACGTTTTCGCGTCCGTTGATGCGTTGGCCACCGAGAAAGCTACGACGTCCACTATCATTTACGTGACCGACGCCGGCACTCACCAACCCATGGCCGCCAGTATGGTGCCGTGGACCGGCGGTCAGGGCAAAGTGTTGCTGACCGACCACAAGATGGGCACCGTGGGCAACGGACTGGGCACGGCCATTGGCGCCGCTCTGACGAACCCGGACGCCACTGTGGTGCTCTTTAGCGGCGACATGGGTGCCGTGTTTACGTCCACCGAGTGGCTGACGCTGAGCGAGGCTCAAACACTGTCCAACCTGTGGATTGTGGTTTTCGACAATGGTGGCGCCGGCCTCATCAACGAAGAAGCTCACGAAAACAACCTGCCCCCGCTCATGTACATGAACGGCTATCGCTATCAAATGGACTGGCTCAAACTGGCGGCGGCCACCCGCGTGGCCGGCAACCTGGTGCAAATGAACTCTTATGTAGGAAACGCGGCTCGGTATCTGTTCGCCTCGCGCCTGCTGGTGGCGCTGGTGGCGTTCGAGGCTGGCTACTCACCCATGACCACGGTCGGTCAGCCCATGTCGCAGATGAAGTGGCACTGTGTGAACCCCGAGTATTCCATGTTGAACGCAGATCGGGCTTTTGTTTACTCGGCTTACAACTGAGTAACGACGCGCAGCATTTCACCGTCATAAAACTCGTCGTCTGCAGTGAGCATGGGATGTTGTTGAAGCTTTAGAATCATTTCTTGCCCCTTGTTGCGTTCCCCAAAGACCAGTACACCCAGGTGTTCGATCAAACGCTGATGATTGCGTATGTTGGCCTTGAAACCCCACACGCGATGCTCCACATTGGGCTGTGCGACTTTGTAGCGGTACCAAGCCCTGAGCCACTTTTCGCTGTTGGTCTGGTTTCGATACGCATGTGGCGACCACAGACGCATTTCCTCCCTGGTATTAAAGATGGAGGGTACTCGGACTTCTGGATGTCTCAAAATGTCAACGGCCATCACCAGCACAGACAGTACTTGGGCCGACGCGGCTGTCGGTTGCCAGTAGAACTCGCTCAAAGCCACATGATGTCGCTCCCCTGGTCGGTTGGCGCGGATCGCGTCAAAGAGTTCCACGATCGTGAGAATGTACGGCCGAATTTCCTCGGCTCGGCTCTCCAAGTTGGCCAGCACAAGCAACTGTTTGACGGACGCCTTGAGCATATGCTCTCGAAGGGAAACTGATTGGCGCTTGGCGTATCGCTCGGCGAATGCCTTCCATTGCTCTTGCGACGACGTTCTCCGCGGCCGCGTTTCTTCGGGTTCCGTCTCGACCAGTTCCATTCGCTTGTCGAGTACAGTAGCCAACACTTGAGACTTTTGGTTGACCTCGAAAGACGCTGCTACGTTGTCAATGACGCGGCCTACTGACACTGACGTGCCATTGTCGATGAAAAAGGCGGCGCCAAAGATCAAATGTCGAAGAGGCAACATCGGTATCACGTCTTCGTCGTGGTAATGGAAAGCACGCATGTATCCACCGTAAAGGAGAGGAAGCATCAAACTAACAGAGGCCACAAACGCGTCGTCCCCGTTGGCTACCTTGCGAGCCGCCGCCACAAGCCAATCGCGCAGGCGGAAGCGACTGTGGTGCTGCAAGATAAACTTGGCAACAGGGACGGCGTAATGCATAACGCCGCGCCACGAGTAGGTGAGTTCGTGACAGAAACGCGCCAATGCAGTATCTAGGCTGTCTCCTTGAGACAGCGAGGTCTGCCATTCGTGCAAAGCCGCAACGGATTCATGCTTTGCCAGCGCCCCTCCATACGAGTCGTCGGAAAAGTCAAAGTTGTTGAGCAACTCTGGCGTAAGCAACGCATCAAACGGCTGGGCGGCCGGGAAATGCTCCGTGGCTACACACGGGGCCAAGTAGCCGGCATGCATCTGGAGTTGGCACAAGTTGTCCGAAAACTTGGGAGAGATGTGATTGATTCTCCCTCGTCGGTCACGAGCCCACGCATAACGTACAGCTTCCACCGGAGGAGAATCAAAGAACGTGGGACAGTCGTCGCCCACAGGCACATGAGCAATCGTCATGTGGTAATTGCGCGTACCAACACCCTTGACACGGCCGTACCAGGGCTCCCAGAACTCTGGCACCCCATCGTCCCGCACAATTTCGTGCATTTCGTACAGGTCAACGTCGAGTTGCTGAGCCTGCTTGATAAACTCGACAACGTTCCTCTTGCTCTTGACAATGCTGGCTGCGTTGCGGGGGTTACTAAACACTGACTCGTCATCCAGGATCTTGATGGGGTGGTGCGACGACGGTCGCAACAGGACAAGGAGGTGATACTCAGAATTCACCACCAGACTGGCCAGTAGTTTGTACGAGGGGAACGGTTTGTCGTGCGGCCAGCGCTGCTGCAGGGTCAACAATGATATGGCCGTGAATGAAGACGTACTCACAAACACGGTGTCGTCATAGTAGGTGCTCAAGGTGTTGAGAGCAGCAGGATTCTCATCGATGGTCCGGGTCAGCGCGTCCATGCGTGGATGGGATTGTTGTGGGGTTGTGTCGCCAAGCTCAAGCTCACGGAACGTCAGGCAGATTTCATAGTTGGTGTCGCCCACCTTGTACCACGTTTGGCGGTTCCACCCGTAAGCTTTGTGGAGTGTCAGTAGTTTCTTTTGGTCGTTCAACGACAGAGTGTCGGCCACCAACTCGTCGGGTGTAAATGTACGGTGTCTCCAGACATTGCGTGTCGGTTGCTGGGGGCGGAAACGAACCGGATACTCTCGAACCGTGTTAAACGTGTCGAAAAAGGCTTGAAGCAGACGCTGAGAGAGCGCAAACTCTTCACGGCTCAGGCCAGTATCCTCTTCACGGAGCCACAGTGGAACATCGGGCTTCAAAATCCAGGTCCCTTCTTCCAGTGCGGCCAGTCGTTCCTTGTCCGCGGCTTCTGCTTTGTTTTCTGCGAAAGTGGCCGCCATGGCGTAACGAATTCGAATTCGTTCACCAAATGGTACGTTGGCAAACAACATCTTCTCGCGTTCGCGAGGACCAAGCCTGGGGTTTTCCAGTGCTGCTAGTCGTTCCTCGTCCGCGGCTTCTGCGCGAGTGACTCGAGGAGGCTTGGGATCTTCCGGTCGTGGCATATTGATGTCATCGGGCTCTACGTTCGTCTCGACTGGAGGCGGCGGCGGCGGCGGCGGTGCGTCATCCTCCACGATAATGATCTGGCGCGGTGGCGATGGCGACGGAATGATAGACTGATCCGTTTTGCGGGGAAAGAAGCGCCGGCGCGGTTTTTCTTCTTCTTCTTCTTCTTCGGTCAAGTCAATGATACGAGTGGGTTGAGGGTCGAGAACGATGGGCGAAGTCGATGATTTGGCCTTCGGAGGTGGGGGCGGCACTTCGTCCACTTGCATCTCTTCAGCCGGAGGAGCGGCAGCAGCAGCAGCAGCAGCTCGTCGAGCCTCCCTTTGTGCTCGCGACAACATTTTACACTCTTTCTTTATTGCACAACTGACTCGTCAGCACCCCCACCACACACTCACTCCTGGGAAAACGACCACGCCTGGATGCGAGCCGGGCTAACAAACTCACACTCTTCCACCTTGGCGGCCTTGTTGGCGTCCACCTCCAAGGCATGGGTGGGCGACACACCCTCGGCCAGACGCACCGTCATGTGTGGGCGACCAGTGGCCACGGGGAAGGGCACCCGGGCTTCAAAGTACGCAATGTCTTGCGTCACCACCAGCCGCGTCAGTGTCACTTGCACCTCGGTGTCAAAGTGTGAGCGCACATAGTCGCACACCTCGGGCGTGCCCGTGTTGCGGCGGTGGGAGATGGTAATGTGCAGCGGCTGGCTCTTGAGGCGGCGCATCAGGTGCGGAGGCACGTGGCGGTCCACAAAGGCCTGGATCTGGCCAATGATGCCCGGCTGCAGGAACGCCGCATAGTACTGCACGTCGGGGTACTTGTCCCACACTTCGGCCACCACCCCGTCAAACTCGATGTCCTCGGCCACCACCACGGCCTCGTCGTCGGCCGACTCCATGATCTGGCGGAAGCTCGGTGCAACTTCGGTCGTCATTGCCTCCTCTTATAAGCCGTTGGAATAAAACAGGCAGTGCCAAGGTGAAAATGTATGGGGGTTTTTACCAAAAAATTTTAGGTGTGACACACCAGAAAAAATTTTTGCAACTTTTTTCGGACCCCCCTCGAAAATTCCTGAAAACTTTTTTCTGGTGTGACACACCTAAAATTTTGTCCGGCATTTACATTGTCATTCCTCCCCTTGCTGCCTGGAACGCCTGCACTGCGTCCGTGGCCAGGTAGTAGTCGTCAAAGTGCACGCCCAGGGCGCCGGCCACGTCGCCGTAAATCTCCCGCGTGGAACGCCAGGCGTCGAGTCCGTCCAGCATCGGACAGCCATCCACCAGCGTGTAAATGTGCCAAGGTTCCTCAAACACCATCTGTGCAAAGACGAGACGATCGCCGCAGGCCTCGACCACCGTTTGATACATGTCTGCTGGCACGCGGTGCAGCATGTGCAGCGACGTCAGCTTTGGCAAGCGAGCCAAAGCGCGACCCACAGCCGCACACGACAAATGCGTGTTGCCGCTGAGGTCCAAAGTGTGGAGATTTGGGAAGGCGTCGACGAGGAGCGCCACGTCCTCGTCCGTGAGTGCACAGTGGCTGGCGTTGAGCGTCTGGAGTGACTCCATGCGGACGCCGCTGCTGCGCAAAGCCTGTCCGAGGTGGGTCTGGCCACTCAACACCAGTTGCTGGAGGTGGCAGCCCAACACACGGCGCAAGTCATCGGCTGCTGCAGCATGGCGCACAGACACAGCACCGACGAGTTCCAGAGCCTCGATGATCGCTGCGCCGTTGGTGGCGGTGGCAAGTTTCACGTTGCGAACGTTGGGAAAGAGCGTCTTGAGGTGGAACAGGTGCTCAGTGGTCAGTTTGGCGGTGTCTGTGGAAAGGGAGGATGTGAGGTGGATGGTTTTTTAAAGGAAAGGGAATAACAATCACCGATATGTTCCAGGTCCAGCGTCACAACGTCGGTCTCGATCGCGGGAATGGGGGCAGTCTCGTGGTAATGAAACAGCACGACGCATCCATCGTACTGGTTTCTGAAATAGGTAGTGAAGGGAAAGGAGGCGACCATGGCGTCAACAGGACCAAAAAGAAACGCTTTTATCCATCAGGACAATTTCTCCCTCTCTTACACGGCCACGCCACGTTCGCGGTACTTGCGCAGCGAGTCGCTGGCGGTGGCAGACTCGTCTTGCTCTCCGACACCGAGGGCGGTGCCCACGTCGTACGCACTAAGCCGCCCTTCGTCGTCCATCGCGGTCAGGGCCACCAGGTGCTCGAGCCGCGGGCAGCCGTCCACCACACGGCGGACTTGCTGGTCGTTATAAAAGACCATCTCCAGAAAGGTCAGGCTCGGCATCACCTGGCTGTACCAGGCGTCGTCATAGTACGTCGGCGTCAGCCGCAGGGCGCGGAGCGAGGGCAGTGTGTTGAACATGGCCGGGGTGAGTTGGTCGTTAAAGGTCACGTCCAGCGAGTGCAGCCGCGGAAACATGGCGGTAATGTGCACCACATGGTCGTCGGTGAGGTCGCACCCGCTCACGTCCAGCGCCTGGATGTTGAAGGTGTGGCCGGCGCGGTGCCCATCCTCCAAGGCCACGCCCATGTTCTTTTGGAACGGCAGCATTAGTTGGGGCACCGAGCGGAGCACGACGAGAGCCTCGAAGAGGTTGTCGCGCGGCTCCATACCACCACAAACTCGCACAGACTGCAAATCCCAACCATCGTCCGCCACCAGCCCTTCCATCAGTTTCTTGTTGCGGGTGCTGGACAGCGTCACTTTGGTAACGTTGGGGAACAGTTCGTAGAGGCGCTCCATGTCGTCGTCGGTGAGGCGGGAGGCTCCATCGTGGAGAGCTAGAGAGGGGTGAGCGTGGGAGGGGAGAAAGAGAAAGAGACAATCTCATACCCATGTCAGTCATGACCAGCGTTTCCACGTCATCGCGCTTGTCTTGCGGCTGCGGTTGCTGCGGTTGCATCCACAACTTGGCGAAGGCAGGGTAGACTCCTGCCACTGATCCGTAGCGCTGCTTACCGTCAGCGTCGACGCCGTTGTCGTGGATTTCGACAAAGAAGTTGGAAGAGGTTTCCATCGCGCCGCAAGTAGGGAAATAAAAAAGCTCTATGATGAGCAGGACGCTTTTATCGGAAATATTACGGCGCCCACGTCGTAAAAACTAAACCGCCCTTCCTTGTCCATCGGGGTCAGGGCCTCCAGGTGCTCGAGCTGCGGGCAGCCGTCCACCACACGGCGAACTTGCTGATCGTTGTAAAAGATCATCACCAAGGAAGCCAGGTATCGGCCGCATGCAAACAGCATTTGGTTGTACCAGGCGTCGTCGTTATACGATGGTGTCAGCCGCAGGGCGCAGAGCGAGGGCAGTGTGTTGAACATGGCGGGTGTGAGATGGTCGTTGAAGCACACATCTAGCGAGTGTAGCCGTGGAAACATGGCGGCAATGTACGCCACATGGTCGTCAGAGAGGTCGCACCCACTTATGACGAGCGCCTGGACGTTGAAGGTGTGGCCGGCGCGGAACCCATCTTCCAGTGCTAAACCCATGTTCTTTTGGAACGGCAGTACTAGTTGGGGCACAGAGCGGAGCACAATGAGAGCCTGGAAGAGGTTGTCGCGCGTGTCCATGCCACCAAACACTCGCACGGTCTGCAAGTCACCCACCACCAGCCCATTCATCAGCTCCTCGTTGCACGTGGTGCTCAGTGTCACCTTGGTTACGTTGGGGAAGAGGTCGTTGAGGCGATTCATGTTGTCGGCCGTGAGGCGCGAGTCGCCGACGTGGAGACCTAGAGGGAAAGGGAGTGAGAGAAAGAACAAGGAGAGAGAGAGAGAGAGAGAGAAACCACGTACCCATGTCAGTCATCACAAGAGTTTCCACGTCCTCGCGAACCTCCCAATCCTCCTCTTCCTCCTGATAGTGTGCGCTCGCGGCAAAGACGACAGCCACTGATCCATAGCGCTGCTTACCGTCGGCGTCGACGCCGTTGTCGTGGATTTCGACAAAGAATTTGGAGGAGGTTGTCATTGGGCCACAAGACGTTTTTTATCAAACATTTTCTCAAAAACACATACATAACATGTTTCTCGCCTCCTTTTCACGCATTCGCCCCACGGCCGCCGGTGCTGCTTTGCTGGAGCGCGCCACCCGCAAGGTCGAAGGCTGGCACACGGCTGCGATGATCTCTTGCCACGCAGTGTACGCCTTGCCTCTCATCGACTTGGCCCAAGGCGTAACCGATACCTGGCAGCCCCTGGCTTTCATCGGTACTCTCCCGGCCTTGTTCGCGTACAGCATGTATGGAGAGTACCGCTGGCGTCACCGAGCAGTTCGCAGCCTCTTGACCGACGACAAACTGGACCTCACAGACGAGGAACGACGCAAGCAACTGCACGAACTCCACAAGGTCTACTCCCCTGCCGGCAGTTTTCCGCTCCCGTTATTTGTCAAGGACCAAGAATAATGAAGATGCTGCACTGGTGTGTGTACGCGTTGTGTGCCTACTGTCTCGGCGCCACCCTCTGTGTGGCAGAAAGCTGGATTCTGATGGTCTGCTTTACTCTCACCTACGCGGTGCCTGCCCTGGCCGTAACGTCGCGCAGCCACAGCAACGTGGGCGAGATCGTGCTGTTGGTACAACTGTTGTGTCTGTCGGTGCTGGCGACGACCGTCATGCACGAACCTGCTCTCTTTCCTTATTCGATCGCCTGGGCGTTTGCCTTGGCCAACGCCGTGGCCTTGTGGAGTCGATGGAACAGTTTACTGAAATGAAGAAGGAATGGCCGAGAGCATCTTGTCCAGGAAACGAGTACAGATAGCAGTCTCTCCCTCGCACATTTGGTCCTTGTACAACACTTGAGCCGTCACCGCCAACATTATAATGTTGTTGAGTTCGTCTCGGCTGAGGTGCTGCTTGGTGAGTAGGTCTTCCAGCGTGTGTCGGTGCAGCGACGGGTGAGCGTCGTGTCGAGAGAGAATATACACGACCGTTTTGGCTAGGCTCACGATCTCGGCGTCGTCGGCGGTCGTGTTCAACATGAGGAACGCAGACGAGAGAAAGTGGGAGCACAGAGTGACTTGCCGAGCTGGCATTTGATCCGAGAACGAGCCCAGCGTCATCATGGCCATGGCCATGCTGGCGGCCAGATCGTTGCGAGAGAAGCGTTGTTTTTTGGAGTTGATGACATCGCGAAACACGGTCGTGTCGGGGTCGTGTTGGCAGAGAATGCGCGTCACCACTTTGATCATGACGGCCATTTCACTGACAATGCGTTGTTTCAGAGATGGTGACGACATGTCTTTTTTTGTTTGCACACACAAACTCACTTGGCCAAATCCGTCTTGGCGGCGGGGGCAGGGGGAACGGCTTCCATCACCTTCAAGAGGAACTCGTGGCAAATGGTCGTCTCTCCATAGGTCATGCGGTTGAACCAGCGCCGAGCCTCGGTCGAGTACAGCATGACGTCGCGCAGCTCGTCGTCTGAGAGTCGATCCTTGGTGACGATAGCCTCCAGAACCGCCACGTACTCGGCCGTGTAAGGGTGGTGGATTCTGGCCAGAGTGTACATGACTGTCTTGGCCATGCACACCAGGTTGTCGGCCTCGGCCGAGGGGGTTGGAACCGAGCAAAGAAAGTCTGCACACAACGTCTTTTGACGCTCTGTCATCTCATCCCTGTACGACGCGAGGGCCATCATGGCAAACGCCGCAGCAGTGGCCATGTCGTTGGCGTCGAGCTGCTGCTTGCCGGCCATGGCTTCGTGGCAACGACGCACCACGGCCGTCTTGCCCTTGTCAAAGCAAAAGAGGGCGTAGGTGGCGTACTTGGCCTTGACGGTGACGTCGTCGTCGTCGTCGTCGTCGTTGTTCGCACTAGGGAGGAGGTGAGACATGCGGCGCAAAGGGGAAAAGAAAATGAATGAATGGGCCGTCCGGCACGCTTTTATGAGCAATCAACAAAATTGTTGCACACAAACAACTGCTTGTCCGTCATCTGGTCGCCGTGCACTCCAGAGCACATCTGCGCCATGGCCGTGATAGTCGACATGGCCTCTGGGCCGATTTCGTCGACCAGGATGATCTCATCGCGAAGTGTGGAGAAAGCGGCCGTGTTGGGGTCGTGCTTGCACAGAATATGGATAATGGTCTTGGCGCGACTCTGGCTCATCGTCTCGATGGAGAACGTCGAGTCCAGAAAACGCTCGCACAAGGTAAGCTGTTTCTTTGTCAGGGCAAACGAAGTCACTGCAAAAAGAGCCAGCGACCGCGCAGCTGTCGCCTCTCCTGGGGTGAGTTGCTCCTTGCGCAGGAGAGAGTGGAAGAATTGAGAATACACGGGGGCTTCGTCCAGTTTGTGCACAAGATACGCGATAGCCTTGGCCGCGGCCACTTGTTTGGATGTCAGTGACGTCATGGGGTGTCTTTATGGGGAAAATTACATCGAATCGGCCGCGGCTGTTTCGGCAGTGGGGACTGGCGAGCTGTCGTCCAACACACGTTCCAAGAACCGAGCGCACATGCTCTTCTCCGCTGGCGTCAGCTTCTGCGCGTACGTCGTCTCGGCCATCATGGCAAACGACGCAACAGCCGACAGCTCGCCTGGCGTGAGGACGGACTTGAAAATAATCTCGTCGCGAACGCGGCGAAACACAATGGAGTTGATGTCGTGTCCGAAAAACGTGTGAGCAATGGCTTTAGCCATGGCCATGAGCTCGATGAGGGAAGAGGGCTGAGAGGACATTGCGCTGGAAGACGATGAAGAAAACAGAGGAAAAAATCGTCGCTCTTTTTATAGCGGATAAGCGTAAAATCATTTAAATTTTTTACACCAACACCATCGATACCCACACGTCCTTGCCCGGATCCACCAGCAAGTTACGCGTATTCTGGTAAATCTGGTCGGCCAACGCCTTGGCGGCCGTAAACTTTTCTGCAGGCACCAGTCGCAGCATGCGTCGCATCTCATCGTTGACACAGCGGCGGTGGTCGACTGTGGCCCGGAAGGGTTTGCCTGGAATGAGCACGATGCTGTCGAGAGCGGCGGCACTCACTTCACAGTCACAGAGCACGGCCAGTTGTTGCAGAGCACGCAAGAGGTCAGTAGCGTTCATGTTAATTGTTGTTTATATCTCACAAACATCACCAACACCCATCGTCGGACATCTCACTGCGCGTCTGTGACAGGAGAGATGTGGTTTTCACAGTCAGAGAGTGAGAGTAGTTTGCAACACTTGCGTGCATACTCTGCCAGCAGTGGGTCCTTTTCTGCTACGGCACGCTCTTCCACGTCTGGCAAATATCCCGCACCACACTCTCGTCCACCATTCTCTGTGTGATGACGTCGTCGTTATCGAGACACAGCGTCGCGCTGTTCGCCACGTTGGCCACAGTGTACTCCCACTGCTCGGGCCGCAGGACCGGTGGTTCGGCCGTCAGCAAACGAAACAACAGTTCAGACTGCTGCGACGTGTGTGTGACCGCATCCACCAACGCCTCTGGCCACTGGTGGCAGTTGTGCACAGAGAACCCGCGGGTGGAGCAGGCCGGGTCGGCGCGGATGCGGCGGGCTAGAATCATGCAGTTGTTGCGATCGACCCACTCACGACCGCGGTCGAGAAAGGCTTGACGCGTTTCGTCTTTGGGCGTACATCCTCGGCACAGACAGTGGTGATTGCCCGAGGCATAGTGGATGCGCTTGATGGGCCAGTGGTCGCAGAAGCTGTTCAAGTGCGTGTCGGCCACAAAACGCGTGCAGGTCATGCACACGCTGAGCTTCTCATCCCACTCGGGTTGTTTGCCGTGCATTTCGGTGCTTTTTATTCACGAAAAATGTCTCCTTTTTTTCGGAACGTGTCTGAAACGGGACGTCGGAAAAACCCGACCGCACAGGACACCCGCCCCTCTCGTTCGTTTTTTTCTTTTGACGACGATGGCGCTCTGGTTACCTCTGATTCGCGAGGACACCGTCTTGCTTGCTGCGCACCCACTGGCGGGAGCCATCGACGCGTTCCTCGTCAGCGGCCGCATTCCGGATGCCGACGAGATGCGCAGCCTGGCGGAGGAGTACGCTGCGCGCGTGCAACTGCAAGAACCCCGCAACTTTGACGAGCTCGACTGCATCGACAACCAAACGCACCTCGGCCTCTACGGCACACTCGCCTTTCTCGCGTCCCGGTTCATCGGCAAGGCGCACAAGGAGGTGAGTTCCGTGGGGCACGGCGACCGCGCGCAGCGCAAGAAGCGCCGCGAACAGGAGCGCAAGGAGGCCAAGAAGCGCGGCGGAGCGGGGGCCGCGGCAGCCGCCACGAGCGGTTGGACGGCCATTCACGGCGTCAAGCGCCTAAACGAGCTGCTAGAGTGGAGCCAGCGCTACGCGGAAGAACTGCCGAGTGCAACTCTGCTGGCCAAGTTTGTGGTGTACGCTGGCATTGGCGCGGGCGTGTTGGCTACGACGACGCCCAACGACGACGGCACGGCGCTGGAGGACCGCCGGCTGGGTGCAGTTTACGATCTGACTGGCCAGTTGAGCGAGCAAGCCCTGGCCAGCATACACGTCCTCGACACGGCGCGACACTTTGAGGCTGGCGTGGAACTGTCTGCCACGACCGCCATGGAACTGGCCTTGTTCTTGGTGTACAAGGCCATTCTCTTTTGTGACGGTGGCGCGCTGGTCACGGACGAGCTGGGGCTGCTGACCAAGGACGAGCGTGCGCGTCTGACGCACGAGCACTCGGACGCTCGGTATGGCAACAGCCACCGCCGCACATCGTTCGCGGCGTCGTCGCGCCGCTAAACTTTTTTTGTCTACACGACGTTCTGAAAAAAATAAAGACACGATGGCCGACGACCTCAATCTCACTCTTCTGTACGCCATTCGCGACGACTGTGTGGAACAAGTGGCTGCGCTGTGGGGTTTGTTTCTCATGGACCCAGACGACGCTTTCCGGGAGGCCGTTCAACACGGGGCCGTGCGCGTCACTCGTTTCATCGTGGACCAACCAGGATTTGTGTTTTCCGACAAGGTGCTCCAGGCACTGCATCGCGACAGCACGTTGGAGGTGTTTGAGATGTTGTTTGCCCACCACATCAAATTCGACCCGTGTCGACACGTCGATCCCGACGCACTGACACGAAACGAGGACGTGGACAAGTTGCGGCTGGTGTTGAACGACGGACGCGCACCGCCGCACGTGTATCTGTCAATGTGCGAGCCAGAGCCTCTGGCTCTGCTGTTGCGCGACGACCGCGTACATGTGTCGTGGTCGGACGTGTATTTTGCCGTGTTGAGTGACGACAGGGCATCTACGTTGATGCTGATCGAGTGTCCACAGCTCAAGCCATGCCTGGAGTCCATGGAACACGAGTTTGGGAATTGGAACGCGCCGTGCGTTTTCTCTCCCCTGTTGGGCGACGCATACGGCCGCATGTTTCTTCGCTGGTTGGCCGAGGATGGGAACAAAATGACAGTCAGACCCACGCAACACTCAGGAATGGTTGGGTTGGCTCTGCGTCACCTACTGCATAACCTGTCACGCCGCATTCAGTGGGTGGCCGTGATGCCTCTCTCGCTGAGAAAACTAAGCCATGTGCTCGAGTGCCAGTTGCGGCTGACGCAACGAGTGCTGCGAAATCTTTTTATCGTTTATCGTGGAGTAGAACTAAATGTAGAAGATGAATCGGTGTAATGTGTGCCACGTACTCAGTCTGGAATAACCAGCTTTGCCTCACTCTCAGTGAGCATATATTTGTAAACGTACATTTCTTCCTCTCTGTCCATCGACTTTAGGCGTACGTATACATCCACGGGCTGCAGGCCAGCGTGATGTGCTCGCCCACTTCGATGGTGTGCGCGTCACTGTTGATCGTCAGCGAGTCCGTGTCGACCTTGCGCTTGATCGTGAAAAAGCGGCACAGGTGGTCGCTGTGAAGGTGCAGTCGCTGAACCTTCTTCTTCTTCTTGCCGGTCTCCACAATGCCGTGCACGGCACAAAGGCCGACCATGTTGGCGGTGAGGCAAGCGCTGGCCATCTCGCGAGAGATGTCGACCACCATGTCAATCAGGTCGGAGACCCGCACGTCTCCCGACAGCGTGAATTCGTGCGTCTTGCACTTGGAGAGGTCGAGCTTGCGGTCCGAGTGGCGGTGCGAGCCCTTCTTGGGCACAACGACAGTGACCTTGAACGTGGACTGGGTGTGGAAAGACGTGAGGAGAGAAGGGAAGAGAGGAAGCAAGTAACCTGCTCACCGACATGGCAATAAAAAACAACGGATACGCAAATCAGAGTCCTTCAAATCCCCCAGTTTACAGTAACATTCGTGTGTGTGTATTTCTTTCACAATGGCAAAATACACTTGTACGCCAGCAACTCCTTACTGGCCTTGACTGTCTCCTTGGTGTGGCGCTGCACCACCAGGTAACGCACCACCACGTCCAGCTCGTTTTCCACCACAAAACACCACCCATTGTTGCCGACCAAGAACGAGCCGGGCACCACTTGGCACACCCCAAACACGTTGACAATCTCATCGTCTCGAGTTCGCAGCCGCGAGTGTGGCCACGTCACCGACCGGGCATGACAATAGCTGAGAGACACACCCAACTCCTTGGCCACATAGACACCGGCTCCGTGCACAGCGCCGTGCAGCATGCGTTTGGTGTCACTGGCGTTGACCAGACCCTCTTGCAGGATACCCAGCCAGTTGGAGAGCGGGCTGCCGTGAAAGGCCAGCACTGGCGTTCTGCCCGCCAGGCGGCGCTGGAACTCGGCCTCCCGGTCCTCGTCGACCGTGCGAAGCTTGAAGGCCGCCACCAGACCCGGCACGTCAATCTCGTTGGTGGGCTCAATGTCGGCCCGCAGGTTGGCAAACACACTACGCATCTCTTGGTGTACGTCCACTCCTAAAAAGTGGACGAGTGCGGCCTCGCCCTGTCGGGCTTGCTCCACCACGTCGGCCGCCGACATGATGTTGGATTCGAGCAAAGCGTGGGAGAGTTTGGGGTGGCGGAATGTAAACGTGGGCGAGGCATAAAGCAGGGTGAGAACCAGGTCGGCCACGGCCGGACCGGCGGCTCGCAGCTCTTGCGATAGCAGACAGCCCACGCCGAGTTCCAGGAAACCCATGCGGCACACATCCTTGCTGCACGGCATGAGGCGCACCTTTTGCGAACGCACGGGCGCCAGCTCGTCGTCGCACAGCGGACAGTAGCGGCGACAGTCGCGGACGCGTTGGCACACCGCGGCAAACAACTGGCGCAATGAGGCGCCCTGGTGCCGGCGCTGAAACGAAGCCGCGTACAGCCGCAGTTGCTTGTGTCCCATGCCGTGATTCACGCGGCCGCTGGTATCCAGAGCCACCTTGTCGTTGTCCACGTCAATGCCCAACAGAGCAGCACTCGTCTCGTCCACGTGGCCAGCAAACGAGAGGATGATGGCGTGGTCGTTGCGCACGTGGCAAGCGCTCTCCCCAAACTCCTCACAGCACTCGAGAACTTGGGCGTCCATGGCCGCGGAGAGGTTGAAACTTTCCAGTTCCATGACGAGTTCCTCTTCCTCTTCCTCGTCGTCGTCGTCAAAAGAAGGAGAGGGAGAGGGAGGAGGTGGAGGAGGAGGAGAAAGGGAGGAGGTGACCTCTGCGCTGCTCATGGTATGACAAAAACAAAGCAGACGGACAAGTGATCATTCGATCAACAGCTTACAGGTCTGGGTTCTTTGTGTCAACGAGACACACCACGGGAACGGGAAAAAGTCATGTCTCTCATTTGTAGCGCAAAAAATAAAAATACACTGTAGTTAGTCAGGCCGCGGAAAAGTTGTTTTCTGCTCTTCTCTTTGGCGCCGTGTCTGCAACATACCATGTTCTCTAACGCCGCACTCCCCAAGACTATTCGGGGTGTGCGGGTGACGTCGATGGCAAGAAACGCGCCAGGTACGTATGTGCATCCTGTTGACTCTTCTGCTGCGTGCTGACACATTCTCTCTGCGCAGACGACTTTGACGGCGACGAGCTGGTCAATTACGTTGCATCTGTGATGAGGGTGGTGATGGAGAAGAAGGAGAAGGATAGTGCCAAGACCGCCGCCGCCGCCAGCATGCCCAAGGCAAACGGGGGGAAATGATGAGGCGGGAAAGAAAAAAGCACTTCTGTTGGCTCAGTGAACCACCCCTGCGTTGTATCGTGATGTCTACGCGGGAAACTTTGAAGAGGAGAGGGGAGAAGATGAGAGGAGCGAGAGAGAGAAAGAGAGAGAGAAAAAAGAGGAAGGATTCTTCGGGAGGGAGAGGAATCCTCGGAATTCTGTTGCTTCGGCCCCCCACCATCGTCTCCGCAGCCGTGTGCATGCTTCGTCTCGGTGTCACGAGGGAGGTCGTGAAGACAGTGCAGGGGCCCGAAAAAGGGCCCGCGCGCGGAAAACGAGCGGTTATGAATCTGCTCCCGTCCGGGTTGGCCCTTGCATTTCGTCGCGAATCACGACCGGACAGCGCACATTGGTCCTGTTTCTCCCGGAAACAAACGAGATGCTGAGTGACGGTGATGAAGAGTACGTGTGTTTTGCGCCGTGCGGGAGCATTCCCGTGCACAGGGGAGTGAGAATTAGTTGCAAGAAATGATTGATTGCATGTCGGAAATGAGTGTGTCACTTTCGATATGTGTAAGTAACGGACAAGTTTACACATGAATATTGTGCACGTTTCCACGCAAAATCAAACATAAATGTCCTGTCGCTTTTTCTCATGTCGGTTGCGACGCACAAGCAATCTCCTCCCAAACACTGGGTGTGCCCGCTCGTAGCACTGCGAGCGTGTGCGCACTCTGTGACCGGGTGGCGTCTGCGATTCAACAACATCCGAGAGAACAGCATCAAGTGGTGGCAAGCAGTGTACCACGGACACTACACGGCCGTGAGTTTTGAGGTGTCGCGCCGCCTGGTGCCCATCTTGCTGCGGTCGAGAGAAGTGGCGTTGCAACTCTTGGATCGGCTTGCCGAGGCGTGTGGTGTCAGTGACGTTGATGATTATGACGAGTTGACCGTGGCCACCAGCGTGTTGGACTTGATGCGTGCTGGCGGCTTGGTGATGGACGACCGACCGTCGTCGCCCATGTGGACTGCTCCGTCACCACCACCAGCGTTTCAAGAAGAGGACGACTCTCCCTCTCCCCTGCAGCTCGTTCAGCACATTGTACGACGCGCCGACAACTCGCCACGGGAGTGTGCCACGTGTTTGCGGCAAGAGGACGTCCTGGCATGGGCCCGTCTGCCCTGTGAGCACGACGTGTGTGTAGAATGCGACGTGGCCATTCGCAGCCAAGCCCGACAAAGGGGTGTGGAACCGCAGTGCCCGCTGTGCTGCCAGCCACGTTTTCGTGTGATTAGTAAAGTCTGAGTCTTTTACTGTTCCTTCTCCTCGGCCCCCTCGCCCACCTAGAGAGACGTCAAAAACTGCTTGACGGCGGGCGACACAAATTCCATCACGTCCTCTTGAGCACAAAACTCGTCCATTCGCACCACCAAGTCCAAGTCAAACTCCAGTTCGCGCAGCATGTCGATGAATTCTTGGTCGTTCGCCGAGCGATATGTGCACCACTTACACAGCATGTTCCAAGTCACCAGTGGTCGTGTGTCGCCCGTGGCGTACGTCTTGAGGACGCGAATGATTTCCTGCACCGGCACCTGCCGATCCTTGGACTGTGTCTCGACCATGCACGTCAGACGACCGCGGGTGATCCAGTCTTGGTGTGTTTCCAGCCATTTGTACAGTTGACGTTGCCGCAGCATGTGATAAATGCCATATCGCGATTCATTCACGAACGCGTAGTCGAACCACTTGGGATGCATGACTGCTCCATGGTTCCAGCGGCGGTCCAGCCGATCACCATTATCAGGCAAGTACTTGACAGCCATCTCCAGCACATCAGTGTCGAGTGCAGTGGGGTCAGTCTGCATGAGGTACTCGAACACAAACCAGTCGTTGAACGCGATCGTGGGCGGGACGTTGCGCAGCACGCGGCACAGCATGTCGGGAGGCGGAATGAAAGAGTCACCCCACGCACATCGCATCAACGTGTCAAACACACTGCTTGAACGACACTCACGCGCCAAGTCGGACACAAACGTGGGATGGTTGCAAGCAATGGATCGCACCTGCTCGTGGGCAAAGATAATATCCCACACGCGGCCGAGAGAGATCCCACCAGCCAACACGGACGCCAGTCGTTCGCAGTCCACGCGCATATCGATACACTGCAATGAGTCCCACATGCGCCAGTTGGGAGAGAAATATTCCAAGAGCACACTAACGGCGTCGGCCATGTCCACCGGCTCAGAGGCCGCGGCCCACGCTTCCCAGAGCGCACATTGCTGCTTTTCAGTAAACTCGTCAGCGTGGTTGCAGAGGCACTTGAGAAAAAGAGAGGGGCCGACAGCCTTGACAAGGGAACCCATGGCTGCACTGAGAAAAGCCGTGGCACGGGCACGAGGCACAAAGTTAACGGCCTTGACCGCGCGGCTCATGGAATGGGGAACGAGAATAAACGACGTGTCCTCTTTTTATTGCCGTCTGTCCTTCAAAAAGCCCCGATTTCGTGTGATCAGGTTTTTTACTGCAGCACACACGAGTTGTTCTCCACCACCTCCCTCTTCGGGGCTGCCACGTGCAGAGACAGCAAAAACTGCTTGATGGCGGGCGAGATAGACTTCATCACGTCCTTCTGAGCACAAAACTCGTCCATTTGTGCCACCAAGTCCGGCTCGAACGCCAGTTCACGCAGCATGTCGATAAACTCTTGGTCGCTCTCAGGGCGATTGAGGCAAAACCAGCACCACTTGTGCAGCACAGACCACGATACTACCGGTCGCGTGGCGGGGGTGGCGTACGTCTTGAGGATGCGAATGATTTCTTGTACCGACACACCCGGCCGCATAGACTGCGACTCGACCAAGTACGTCAGGTGTTTGCGGGTGGCCCAGTCCTTGTGTGTTTCCAACCACTTGTGAAGTTCACGTTGCCGCAGCATGCAGTGAATGCCAAACGGAGTCGAGTAGATAAACGTGTGGTCGAACCACTTGGGATGCACGTCTAGCCCCCAGATACAGTCACAGCTCAGCTGTTGGCATTCAGGCAAGTACTTGACAGCCGCCTCCAGCACGTCAGCGTCCAAGTCCATGGGGTTGGTTGACATTAGATACTGAAACATGAACCGATTTGTGTACGCGATCGTGGACAGGGTGTTGCGCAGCACGCGGCACAGCATGTCGGGAGGAGGGGCAAAAGAGTACCCCCACGCATCACGCATCACCGCGTCAAACACAGAGCTTGATCGGCAACCACTTGCCACCTCGGCCAGGAACGTGGGATGGTTGTGAGCAGCGGATTTCACTTGATCGCTGGCAAAAACGGAGAGCCACACACGGTCATTGGCAACGCCTCTGCGCGCAAGAGCAGCCAACACGGCCGCCAGTCGTTCACAGTCTACGCTCACGCGGATCTGGCTCAATGACGTCCACATGCGCCTGTTGGTGAAAAAGTGCTCAAACAGCGCAGTGACGGCGGTGGCCATGTCCACGGGTGCGGAGGCTGTGGACCACGTCTTCCACAGTTGAAGTTGCTCGAATTCGCTAAACTCGGAAGCGTGGCGGCACAGGAGGTCGAGAAAGGCAGAGGGGCCGACAGACTGGACAAAGGAGTGGAGAGCCGTATGGTCGCAACAGGCCTTGGCACGGGCCACAAAGTCGTCGTCGGCAGAGACAGGGAGGAGGTTGCTTGCGCTCATGGAAGGCAAAGAGAAAAAACACAGTGTCCCTTTTTATTTCCGGCTGTCCTTTACAAACTGTACAAACTCGCCCGCAAGCGTGCCCTCGAACCGCGTTCCGAGGCGTTCCAAGACCTCGTCGTCCAAGTCGCACTCCAGGTGCGAAAACAGTTCGTCGAGAGGCGCATGTTCGCCAAAGCGGTGCGTTGACCACAATTCCAGCACAGACACGTTGACCACGGGTTGCGTGGCGTACGTTTTCAGAATGTGCGTGAGAGCCTGGCTGCGTATGACGCAATAGTAGCCGCCAAATTGTGTCAATAAATAGGTCAGGCGGTCGCGGGTAATCCATTCGTGGTGGTGGGTGACCAGCCACTCGCACAGTTGGCCTTGAATCAGCATTCGGTGGATGCCAAAGGGAGAGGTGGTGATGGCAGGATACTCGAACCATCCCTGGTGCAACACGGCGTGCGACGAACCATCGTACAGCATGTCGGAGCGCAGAAAACGCTCGACAATGTCAGCGTCCAAGTCGTTGGGATCGGTGGCTGCTAGCTGGAAAAGCAGGAAATGGTTCTTGTACGTAAACGGAAGGCGCAGCGTACGCATGAGCATGCTCAGCGGCGGCTCGAGAGCGTCGATGGCCACGTCAAACATTCTCTGGGTGCGACAGGCCGCGAGCACCGTGGTGACCAGCGTTGGGTGAGCTTGCACAGCCGCGCGCACGTCGGGGTGAGCCACAATGTTGTCCCAGATACACTTGCTCGTGTGATTTTCTTCCACAATGCGAACCAGCACAGCCGTCAGTCGTTGACAGTCCACCTCCCGCACGCGGCCGTGTGATAAATCAGTCCACTTCATGCCACAGTTCCAGATCCCCCCAGTGCTGTGGTGGCCACAGCTGGCACGTCCAGTGTCATGTCGTCGCGCTTCCAGCTGTCCCGAAGTCGTTCATAATCGACCCAAAGCAACTCGTTCGCGTGATACGCAAACAGGTCGTGACAGTCTTGGGGAGAGAGGTCGCGAAAGTTGTTGGCACGGGCGCGAGCGAGGAGGGCGTCGTTGTCGTCGTCCGACATGCGCGCTGCAGGAGTGAAAAGAAATAAAAGAGGAAGACGGACGGAGGGGTTTTTTATAGGTCGACGAAAGTACACGGGACAACAGATAATCTCATTCATCAGATCATGCAAAAACGCCAAAACACACAACCACGAGTAACAGAGCTCCGAACATAGAATCACTCAGCATCACACGCATCGGAGTCAGCATGACTATAGATGTGTACATCGTGAACATCATCCACGGTTCAGCTTCATACCCACAACACACGCACACCGCGCACAGGCACAGAAATACGACACACGCGTGCACGTAAAAATTTGCCCAGTGAGGGTTAAAACCATACAACGGATCAGGGTTCCCCTGGTATGACGACGAGTTCATACACACAACGGCATAATAAAAAAGCACGGCGAATAGCTTCGGAGGACCTGTTTTTCTGTTCCGGCGATATGCACACACGTCCTCACTGAAACAACTGCACACAAACTCCAAGATATTGTACAGTGCGTGGAAAAACATGTACGCGAGAAAAAGGGCAGCCGCAGCCAAGCAGAAAATGATGACGGCGGCCATCGTGTCACACCACTCGCTGAGCGCGGGGTCAGAGGCACACCACTTGGCGAATGAACTGTTGTTGTTGTTCTTGACCGCGGCGCCGAAGAAGGGGGTGAGCCATTCCATGGCGATGACGGGGCAGAGAAAAAACGATGAAACGGACAACGAGTTGTCAGCTTCTCACAGTGGGTGCTGTCGCCGCGTGCATGTATATTTCCGACGAGGTCGTGAGAATAAACGTGCGCAGCTCTCTTTCTTCTTGCTGCATTGTCATCACAGACTCTCGTTGTTGTTCTCGACCAGCGGCTCGGACAGCTGCTGCTGCTGCTGTTGCTGCTCGAATCGACGGCGGCGGCGCACAACCACCACAACCACCAAGACCGCAATGAGAGCGACGGCAGCCACTGAGAGGGAGACCGCGATGGCAATGGTGGTGGTGTTGCCGTTGTTGGAACTCGGCTTGGGCAGGGGGTTCTTGGCTGTGTGGACGTGAGTATTCTAGATCCATGGCCTAGTTCCAAAAAAGACGTACCAACGAGCAAAGTGGAGGCGGCCGCCGGGGCTTGGACGCAGCAGCTTCCACCGCTCGAGTTGGTGCACTGGCTGCACTGCGGCCACATGCTCCAGTTGTAGAGAGGGGTGGGGTATCCGTTGACTGTCGGCATGCCAATGTTGGGGTCGTTCGCCCACATGGAACCGACGACCATGAAGTAGTTCTTGTGAAGTAAAGTGAGACAAGCTCGTAGTTCCAACCTTCTGTCTTCACGTACCACCGGGTTGCAAACATTGGTACCCTGACCAACGTTGAGGAAGGACTCCTCGAGAAGTTGCTCTGCTGCGGTCGAACAACCGGCTTGGAACATACCGTACACAAAGTTTTCACCGGCCCCCGAGATATTTACACAGTAATCTGGCTGAGTGGCAAACAGACTGTTTGCAATGCACTCGCAACACTTGGCATCCCACCCATGCAGGTTTGCGGCGGGAAAGGCACTTGGATAGGTAAACGGAATGTTGCACCAGTCGTTGATAGTGTACTCCTCCGTCGCTTCCAGCTGTTCTTGGGTGCACGCCTGAGCACCCACAGCCACTGCAGCCGCAGCATCGGTTCCGAAGTAACCATTACTGTAGCAGGCGTACACACCCGTCTGAACAGTGAGGGGGTATGTTTGTCCAGCACAGGGGTTCGTTGAGGCCGAACAAGTGGTAGTGAGAAGACTCTCATCACCAGTGGGCACCTGGGCATGCGCACCAGGCATGCCCGTGACAAGGAGGAACACACAAATCACGGTCACCACGACCGCCATCGTATTCTTGGTAAACATCTGAAGAAGGAGGGGAGGAAGACATGATGAGAGAAAAGAGAAGAGAAGAAGAGAAGAGAAGACATGATCTCAACAGAGCCCGCCAAAAAGAGAAACAAGTTGTCGGTTCGCAGTGGGTGCTATTCTGTACGGCTGCGGGCGTCACTTGTATTATTGGAATAAAAGGAAGTACGCGCAATGAAGCTTGCTAACTCGGACACGGTGCTGCAGTTTGGTGGAAACCAGTGGAGATATTTTCTTCAAACACTGTGGCTGCTGCCGATGGCCGTAATGTCCTTCCCCGGAATTGTATGGGGTCTATTCACGGACCCTTTGTCTCTGTTGGAAATTTACCTGGTGTTGTGGGCGGGTGTGGGTCTGAGTCACGTGTGTATCTACGTACATGACGTGCTGGTTATCGTCAAGTCGGTGTTGCAAGTGGTTGTGACGATCATCCAAGCTCCTTTGGCGTTGCTGTCAGCCCTGATCGCGGACATGGTAAACGCCTTTACGATGGTTTGTGTGCACGTGAAGCCATACGGCATGCCGGTGTGCGTCACTGTCGACTATAATTTTCGAACAGCCCATGAGTGCTCCTCTATTCCAGCCCCACTCGAAGACGTGGTCAAACCCGTCCAAAACTTCTTTTGCCAAGCCATCCTCCTGCCCACCATCCCACTCTCTGTCGACACTGCCCTTTCGAACCTGGCCATTTCCATCAACCCCAACATGTGTTACCCCTACGCAGACGTGTGGAAAGTGCCGTATGACTTGACGGCCCAAATGGTCGGACCCAGTGTCGACGAATTTCTGCACAGCGACGCCGTGTGGGCCGTCTCGGTGGTGCTCGTTCTCACGCTCATGATCATTATCGTGGCCGTGGCGGCGCGGTTGGTGGTCGATCTGCGTATTCCTTCGTCGCACACCGTGACCGAGGTCATGCTCTGTATGCGTTACGGCCCCATGAAAGCCAAACAACGCGAAAAGATGGCACGAGCAGTGCTGCGACGAGAGACGAAACAACGTGCGATTCTGGCGGCTGTGACAAGTGTAGTGGTCGGTGCTCTGCTGTTGCCGTGGACGGTGACACTAGCCAATCAAGTGCGCGCGGCCTTTACGGCCTCCCTCTCTCCTCTCGTGCTCACCAACCAACAGAGTACGGCCGACACCATCATCTGCGAACTCTTTTGCATGGGCTACACTGTACAATTCCTCGGCATTGCCTGGCTCGTGTGTCTCGTCCTCAGCAAGTCCAGCCAGACGCTGTGGTTGCTGTGGCAGTTTGCGTGGCGTCTGTGTCGACAAGCGGCCGTGTTGGCTGTGGCGCCGGTGGTGTTTATATGTTCCATCTACATTCCAGACGCGCTCATGTGGTCGCGAGTGGCGCTGCGGGAGGAGGAGGAGGAGGAGGTGGAAGAGGGGAGAGGGAGGAGGAAAAAGAGAGTGTGAAAAACGAGCACCAGGCACTTTTATAGCCGAGGGCGGATAAAAAAGTTCTAGGTGTGTCACACCAGGAAAACGAAAACGGGGGAAATCGACGGGCGGCAATTTCTCGCAAAATGCTTTTCTGGTGTGACACACCTAAAAACGCGAGTGTAAAAAAATAGACACATTCCCACAGCACCCACTCCTTCTCGCTCGCCGACCACGCCGAATCGTTACTGCCCACCTTGACGACTCCGCGCGTACACGTGTCGCGGCGTAACGGCGGTGGCGTTGACGACTCGCTCTTGTTGCTGAAGGTGAAGACGCAGTTGACCCACTTCGTAATGCAGACGCTCGACTTGTCGCCAAAGGTCGTTCTCACGAGCGCCGTCGTCCGTGGGGAGGGGTTGGTACTTGGGTGTGCGTTCCGTGACACACCACACAATCTTGCAGATGATTTTGACACAAAGCGCAGCAATCTTCAAGATAACAACCGCGTGGCTCATCGTACTCGAAGTGTTGCTCCACGTCCAGAGGCCGTCAAAGATGTCTATCGCGAGGTACACGCAAACAATGACAAACAACGTGTCGCTCTTCTTCCACATCATGCTGGCTTGCGGAGACGCGTGGTTTGTCCAGCAACTCATAAGTTGTCTGGGTCTCAACACCGTACTCGGCTTGACTTTACTGAGTGGCATTCTGCTTGTGGCCAACATTCCACTTCAGGTGCCGCACCAACGCGATGTTGCCCTCTTTGTAGCCCAGCATTTATCCATTGTCATTTTCTTGTTGTCTTCAGTTGCTGCACCGCACACTGCGCTGTTGCTCTCGTTTCGCCTGCTTTTCTTGACACCGTACATTTATGTGCGCCTCCGTCTGTACACACGGACCCTTGATGCCATGGGATGGTTTGTGCTCGTTGTTTTCGTCGTGTGGTTGGCGTCTGACGCCGTCAGAGCACCGCCGTGCAGCTCGTGGAGTGTGCAACTGTTTGATCGTGTATTTGGTCCAGGAAAACAAAACGACGCGACGTGTGCAACCTTTTTGTCACGGCACAAGTAAACCCTACCCCACGTTCCCCGCCATCTGGTCCTCGTGGACGGCAAATCAGATATCATAATATTATTATCCGGCCTTGTACTGGGCCTCAAAGTCGTCAAACTCTGACGCCTCGTCCAACAGCGGGCAAAGCTTGAAGAGGCCTAGGCCGCGGTCGTACAGGCCAAACAGATGCTCGCCACGGTCAAGTTGGCGCATCAGGCTTGCTTCACCTTCTCTGCTGGGTTAAAGTAGCGACCCATTCGTTTGTTGTGTGATGAAGAAAAAGAGAAAAAGCATCAGCACTTTTATAGTCAAGGGAGGATAAAATTTAAAAAATTATGTCGTATCTAATAGTCTTAAACTGTCGGACAAAATTTTAGGTGTGACACACCAGAAAAAAATTTTTGCCACTTTTTTTCGGACCCCTCCAAAAAATTTCCCAAAAACTTTTTTCTGGTGTGTCACACCTAAAATTTTGTCCGACATCTTTGCTATGTAAAGAATTTTTCTACTGTAAATTCGTGTCGTGCATTACGCTGAAACGTCATGATGTAAGATGAGCACATTCCTCTCATCCCTCCGCCAGTTCTGTCAGGCCTTTGAGCGCGTGTTCCACGAAGACGCCAAAGAACAACGCATCACGGCCTCGAGTGATGAGGCGTTGGAAGAGTTTCTGCAAGAGTACGCCATGCTCATGACGCAAATGTCGGGGTCCAGCGTCCGTGAGGAGTTGGTGGGGGTCGAGGTGAAGATGAAGGTGCTGTATGTGTGGGCGTACGCCATGCCCGTGTATCGGCGAGCCATGCGTTTGTTGCAGTGAAATGTATTTTATTCCTTCTCCAACAACGCCAACAACTCTGCCTTTTTCAAATCGTACCGCACCACGTCCAAGCGGTGGCGGGTGGGGTGCACACCAAACTTGTCAAACAGACGCACCACAAAGCTCATGACGCGGCGGTGGTGCGCAAAGAGCCGCAACAGGTCGTTCTCCGAGAAAGCGTTGGCGGCCGCGTAAATGGCCAGTGGTTGCACAAAACTCTCCACGTTCTCGTCGCACACGTGGTCCATCAGTCGGGCGTACTCGTCCACCTCGGCCTCCGAAAAGTACTGCAGGGCGGCGTTGTAGCACACGGCCACCTCGTCCAGGTCTGGAATTGGTTCAATCAAGCCGGCTTGCTGCATCAGATAGGCGCTGGTCATTTCCATCCAGCGTGGTGTATGTGAGGAGACGCGAAGGTAGGTGCCGGTGTGTGGCAAGTGGTACCACCGCAGCCATTGGTAAGCATCGCCCTCGGCCGACGCACACAAGCCGTTGAGCAAGTCAATGGTCAGTTGGTAAGCCGCCCGGGTGTGGAAACGCCACTTGCGGATGGAGCAGCCGTCCAGACAAAAGTCTCGCACAATAGCCTGGGGATCCCACTGCTTGTCGCTGACGTACACCTCCTCCTCGTCGTCGGGGTCGCGGGTGCCGAGAAAGTGGGCCAGGAGGTTGGTGACTGAGGCAGGTTGCATGTGCGTGTACTAGATAAAAAAAGTTTTTTACGCAACCGTGTAAAATTGGACCATAAAAAGACGGACAAGTGGTCTTTTTTTCATTGTAGCTAGCAGCGCCAGCATCACACGATGACTTCTTCTTCTTCTTGCAACTCTCGTTTCCAGCGTTGGACGTTTGTCGGGCTCGGCGCTGCTTCTTGCGTCTGGCTGGGATACAAGCTTGGTCAACTCGCGACGCGCCGTCAGCAAGAAGCCGAGAACGTGGCTCTGGTCGACGCTTTTCTCGACGTGGCGGTTGCAATGAAGAACGGCGACGAGCACAAGCTTCAGGGCACCCCGTCCGGTGATCGGGTGTTCACATTCATCTTCGGCAACGGTATGCGTAACCCGGAGACGCGAGCTCGGCTGGCGGCTTTGGAGGAGCTTTTTGTTGAAGGAGAAGAAAAGGCATCGGAAAACGAGTCTCAAAAGTAAACTCGACAAAAAATCAGCACTTTTTTCTTTTATCAGAGCAGCGCAACCATGTCGTCCTCTTCTCGTGATTCTTCCTTTTGGGACCACGCGGGAATTGTGTTCATGTCTGTGTCTTGCGTGGGCTTTGGATACCAACTTGGTCGGCTGGTGGCGCTACGCCAGCAAGCAGCCCAGATGAAGCTTGTGGCCAATGCCGTTGCCGAAACAATGGTCGCTCAGCGCAACGGCACTGACGTAATGAAGACCGCGGCCGGACGACAGTTGGCCGGGTATCTTCTTGGCATCGTCGCACGCCATCCGGAAGCACAGGCGCGGGTGGACGCCATGGAGGAAAAAGAATGAAAATAAACACCTCATGCTCCTCCTCCTCCTCGTCATCTTAACTATCGTCTCCATCGTACTCTGCGCTCGCCTGGTCGAGGAACGGGCATTAACACGACGCTGGTGCCAAGCCATGACCGACATGGTGGCGGCCGAGAAGAAGGGCGACGCGGCCGACAAGACTCGGTTCACGGAACAAGTGGTCCAACTCTGGCTCGACACGTGCTCTCGTCGCTTTCCCGACATGACGGCGCACGAGCTGAATCGGCCGATTACGTCGACATCGTTGGACGATTCGGGATAAAAAAATCTGGGGTATTTATTGTCCGTCAAGTAAGAACGAGTTTTCTCATTGCTCACTGCGGCGCCGAGGTAACATCATCATGGCTTGGAAGTCTCTCAACGCGGTCTTTGCTGTGACCGTCACTAGCGTGGCCGCTGGTCTGCACGTTTTCCTGGGTTCTCGCCGGGAAGCCGAGGCCCGCGACCGGGAGCTGACGACCGTAGACAAGCTGGAGGCTCTGGCCAACCAGTTTGTCGAGGATGCAAAGGTCAAGGTGGACGCGTACACGAAAATGTCCGAGGGAGCAGTAGACGCGTTTGCCAAGACGAAGGCCGCGGGGCTGCAGGAGCGGCAGGACGCTTTGGACCAACGCGAGACGGACCTGCACGAACGCGAGACCCGCTTCAACGGTGCCGTGTTCTCGGCGGCCATGGTGGCCGCAGTGAGTGTGGGTCTCCGCATGTATGACGCATACCGCAGCAGCAGCAGCGAGTAAACATCGTTCATTCACGACAAACAATCTGTACGTGGGGATACTTGGCCTGAAGACGAGCGAGATCAGTGGGCAAAGTCCAAGGGTGTACCAACAGCGTCTTGCCCTCGTCTGCAACGGTGGCCGTGGCGTTGTACACACCGAGCTCGTGATTCGAGTCAAAGACGGCGAAAATGTTGGTGAGCACATCGTGAGTCAAGGCCTCTGACGTCGAGTAACGCTCGTCGAAATCAAAAGCCACAAACTGAACCGGCACATTGTCCACCACCGCGTTGACCACGGCCAACACGGGCGTGAGATTCGTTTGCATGTGAAACGTGCCCGACTCTGTCGGTGCGTCAGACTCCACCCGTGGTTCGTCGGGTAGCATGGGCACGCGGGCGTATTTTCCGTACACCACGTTGACCACGCGAGCCTGCACAGGTAGGGTTTCCAGTGCAAGCGCGACTGTGGCCACAAACTGCTTGATAGTTTGCTCGTCGTTGCCGACGCGAAAGCCAATGTCGACATCACGCGGATGGTGGTGCAGACCGCACTTTTGGGCGACCGCCGAGCCAAACACGAACCACGACGATGCACCAAAGCTCTGGTCCAGCGCGAAAAAGAGCGAACTCACGGCCGGCTTGTCCAGCAGAGTGCGCGAGGGCTCGAAAGCTGCGGGCGGCTGCTGTGGCTTGCCACGAAACAACGCGACAAAGGACGACCACATGTTGTTTGATGAGAAAAATATTTTTTTGTGCTTTAAAATTCTCGAAACAGCGAGATGGGATTCGACGTCCGAGTCAAGTTCACCACCCACGTTCGCGTGCCGCGTGTGATTGTGGACGCGGCCAAACGAGTGTGCCAACCGTCCAAGTACTTGGCACAGCTGCGACGCCTGAAGCAAATCGGCAAAATGAGCGGCAAGCGCCTGCGCTCTGTATACTCGCGCAAGGCCAAGACTCTGACCCTGCGCCAAGTCTTGTGGGAGCTTCTCTACACTCCCGAGGCCGAGACCAAGTTTCAGTTTCTCGTCAACCGCGTGGACGACGATGATTTTGGCGACGAAGAGAAGCCGTACTGCTCGATGTTGACGATCTGGAACGAGACCAAGACACTTGCGCCGCCGAAAGCCGAGAAAGAGGACGACGAGGATGTGTGCAGTTTGTTTTCCATCGATGAGGATGAGAAGAACAAGCAAGATGGAGAGGTCGCAGATGACGAAGAGGAAGAAGAACACACCGACACATACACTGGTCCGAACTGGTTCGTCCTTGTTCAGGACAGTGTCTCGTGGCACAAGGGTGGCGGCAAGTGCGAAATGCCGCTGAACGTTTTGAACGGCACGGCGGCCGTCGAGTATTTGACCAGCAAGGCCAAGGATTTTGGTGACGACAAGCAAGACATTACCCCGACCGACGTCTGCGTTCGTGTTTCTATGGGTTGACATAATGTATGTACTCGACAGTCGCTAGTCTTCCCTTCCTTTTCCTCATATAACAACTGTTTCAACATGGAACAGCATCTGGCCATCGACGACTTGCCGCTGGAACCGTTGTACGTGGCTGACAATGAGAGCTACGCTGGCCTCTCGGAGGAGCATTGGCACGTGGCCTACACCGTGTTCCACGCTCTAGGACAGCATCGCAACTGGCGCCCGTACCCGGTGACGATGAAGGAGGGACCGGTGCGCCAGTCGTCGTCCACACCGTCGGCCATCATGCACACGGCGTACGAACAGACTGTGCACTTTGAGCACGATAATGTCCGCATCCAAGTCACGGACAGTGTAAAGTTCCAGAACGGGCGGGCAGCATACTGTGCCAAAGTCGAGGAGCAGAACCGCCTCCACGGCGACCGCTGGATCGAACACGGTGATGTGGTGATCAAAGTCAACCCCATCCTGAACACAAAGTACATTACCCCGCAGCCGCCGAGTAGCCGTCCTCCTGAAGGGTTTTACGGCAACCCTAAGATTGACTATCAGAACCCTGCCATCCTCGGAGACAACACCAAGTGGCTCGATTCTGCTGTGCTGGAACCTGTTGCTATGGTCACGCTTCAGAAGCGATGGGAAGACATGCAAATGGCAACGCATTACCCTGGTGCCAAACTTCTGTGCTCGTTCTTGGTGCAGTGTCCTCCTGACGAAGCTGACAAGAACGAGGAACCCGAGGTTTTCTATGACCAAGTCACCGTGTTGGCGTACAATCCTGGCACGGACCCGGTGTCGGCGCTCACTGAGGAGAATTCCTCCCCCTATCTCTACCTCGAATGCTTCCGCCAAACAGCCGAGTTCATCTGGGATGCCCGTGACTTGGGTGTGGATGTCATGAACCAGCGCGATGACTGCCGGGTGTTTGAAATGGTGTCTGACGATGAGGTTCAAGTTACCCATGTCGATTTCAAGGTGTGCCGCGTTCATGCTCACGGACCCGACATGCTGACGTTGGCGCCGTGTCCGTGGCAGATTCCAGACATCTGCCTGGACCCGAACCCCATACGCTGCTTCCGCAACGAATGGGCAAAAGCGCGTAACAGCAGAATGCTGTACTTTGAGGTGCCTCCGAGTTTTACCCAGGGCGAGTTGATGGCTCCGGGTGTGGCGATCCGGAGAAACCCACGCCTGTGGCTCTTTGAAAGCCTCGTTGAACGCGCGGGCCTTCGGAGAAAGCTGGCCATAGCGTACCAGTCACTGGAAGTGAAATTCTTCCACCCCGCGCTGCTGCAAGCCGTTCCTGGCATTGACAAGTTCTACAAAAGACACGAAACTGCCTACTCTTTGATGGTGGCGGAGAACGAAACCAGCAACTTTGAGCCCAAATTCCAGCCTCTGGACTACACTTTTGAGACTGCCCGGCTATACGGTGATCAGTTTGCTGCTCACATGATTCGCCGCGACATGGAAGAGGCTATTCGCGTTGTGCAAAGAGAAGTGTCTGCTTCGGCTTCTCAGCGCTCCAACACACTTTTGCCATACCTGTTGTTTGCCAAATTTGCGGACGCTCGCGTCCATCCGGGTGACGTTGGGTATCCGAAGACGTACCCCAGTCTTTCTACTCTGCAGCAGTGGGTTGCCAAGTGCCCTCGCATTGCGGGTCTTGTTCAGACGAGACTTCACAGTGATGTGATGATGGACTATACTTTGCAACAGCTGTCGAACGGAAACCCGGAGACGCGTCGGAACATTAGTCAAGCCATCTGCAGTGTCATTGAGCCTTGGCTGGAGTTTGAGGACGAAGCAGTGAACCAATACGAAGTTCACACTTTTTGGGACCTCCACTACACGCTCAAGTACATGCAACCGAAAACAACGGTCGCGTAAACGCCGACGCTTCCATGGATGCAGACGAGGACAGCAAACTGGCTTGAAACGTCATCAGTAAACAGTTTATCAGAACAACACAAACGTGACGGTCGTCAACAGCGCCACGACCGCCGAAGTCGCGGCCTCCGTAGCCACGGCAGAGAGCATAGGCACGTCCAACAGCTTTGGCTGTGGCGGCGTTGGGCCGTCGTCATCATTGTGGTCCTCGTGCGGGTGGACGTCGTGGTGGTCGTGGTCGTGGTTGTCGTCATGTTCCGAGTGAAAGAGCGCCTTGAACAGAGATGAGACTTGATTGGTGTTGCCCTTGACGTCATTCTTGTCATGTTCCGACTTGAAGAGTGCCTTGAACAGGGAAGAAGAAGAAGAAGAAGAAGAAGAGTCGTGGTCGCGGTGACTGGTGTCGGCGTCTCCGGCATCGTGGAGCACGTCAACAAAGGGCATGGTGATGGCGGCACACGTGTTGACTGAAGTAAAAAAATTATTTCCGTCCACCGCTTTTTTTTATTTCTTTCCCTCTCTGCGGCGCACAAGTAACGACATCATCATGGGCGAACCTCTCTTCCTTCCCGCGCTCTTCATCACTCTTGCCTCCCTGTACACGTTGACGCACACGGCCGACTTTTTGGCCCGCTGTGCCAACAAGTGGCACGACATGACCAAGCAGCTCATCTCGGTGGCCTACAACAACACGGGCGCGGCCACTGCTCTGGCCTCGCCGCTCGACGCCCCGCCGGAAGCGCTCAAGATGGCCGCCGTCTTTGACTTTTTGTTCAACTGTCAGCAGAAACACGGCATCAAGTACAAACGCGGTGCTTTCAGCACCACGCGACGCGTGTCGCCCACGCATTTCAAGAGCGTGACGCTGCCCAAGATCAACCATACCGTGCGCCTCAAGTTGAACAAGCAAGACGCGGCCACCTATGGCAAGATCTGGATCCGCATCCGCGGCACTCCTGGCGGCCAGGGCACCACGATTGTGACGTTTATGGGCTGGAAGCGGGCCAACGTCGTGCGCTTTGTGTGGGACAAGGTGTTTCAGCCGTACTTTGAGGCTCTGGGTGCCACCTATGAGTGGGACGAGGCCACGAAGCTGGGCTTGGTCATGGAAAAGGAAGAAGAGGAACAAGTAGTGGTCATGGCCTCGACGGTGGAGGCCAAATGATGAGGTTTTTTCTCTTTTTTGCCTGTTGCAAATAAAGATGACAAGATGCTGCTGTTGCACGAGTTTCACCCGGCTCGCGGACAACCACACAAACCAGTGCAAATCAACGTCTGGTACAACGACGACGATCCGACCGACAAAGAAGTTTGCGAACGCACAGACCGGATTGCGCGGCTGTTGCACGGCGACCACCGAGTCTTCAAGATACTTGCACACGCATTTTGTGGCGACATTAGCGCCAGAGTTGATGACAAGGATGTGGTATTGAAATTTCAGCGCAGACGCCGCGCGAGAGGGTGCCACGACGACATGCTGCAGTATGTCACTGTAACTCTGAAGCGCGGACGCAGAGCACGTGTACAGAGAGGTGCCTCCATCTGGATTTAATGCTTACAAATCCCAGTATACATCCCAAGCCAACCGCTGAACTCCGTCCGAGTCAAACGAGTACCTCTCGTCCTCACAGACGAGTTCCACTGCATTGTCATTACCCTCGCAAACGACCACGTCAACCTCAAAGACCCGGGTGCGATACGATGTAACGTGCAGCTGAAACCTGTCGACTCGTTCGTTACTGTTGTTGACGAACTCGGCACCGTTTTCTCGAAAGAGCTCAAAGCTTCCGTCATCGTAACACCGAAAGAACCCTCCGGACGCAATGACGTGCAGGGCCTGGGCAAACAACATTTCGAAATCTGCAATCTCGATCATCGGGCGATTGTTTTTTTTCTTCATTTACGTTTTTTGTTTCACAAAAAGAACCTTTACGGCCATGCGCACTGGAGACCTCGATTTCCACTGGAGTCTCTTTAACGACTACCAGAGCTCGTTGCAGCGCATGATCAAGATGATTGCCGACACGCCAGGCTTGACTCGGGACGACTTTGAGTACCTTGTAAAAAAATACAAGGTGCCACTCAACAGCGAAGACGACAGAACAAACTGCATCGAGGAGAAAGACGTACTCGTTGCTGCGTTGGTTTCGCGTGCGTCATACGGCACAGACAAGGTCGTGAACCCAGACATTGTCGACAGCATCATGGGCCGCGGGTTTGTGCCCAAGGATCGGCACTGGGAACGCGTGTGCCGCGAAGCAACGTCGGACGGAGCCACCACCATCGACGCCGTTTCCACGGACACGGATGCCATGGCAGGTCGCGCTGCACTGCGCGTCATGCTGCGTTACACTCGGCCGACGCCCGAGGAGGTGGAGAGTGTCAAGGCCGTGAACAAGACGATGATGTACCCCATGCTGTTGTCCGCCATGGAAGAGGCAGAGTAAAAATACAAATTTGTTTTTTTTCTTGTGCCAAGAACGCCAAAAGAAGATGACCATCAACGACGAACGCTGGTGGAAGTTGGTGGTCGCAAGTGGCGGTGTTGCACTTGGCTGGTTGCTGTTGCGCAACTATGTTGCCGTGGTCAACGAAAGAAGCCGCGACAGACAAGAGGAACGCAAGGCTCGTCGCGAGTTTTACATCAACATTATCAGGAATACGCCTGTGAACCTCTTGCCGCAAGTGGCGGCGGTTGCTATTCATGTTGACGCGGAACTAGAAAAGATGCAATATCAGGTGTAAAAAAACAAGATGAATCGTGCCAACGATGACTGTGACATGTTAAAATGTAAACCTCGAAAACTGCCGGTGATTGATTTTTTCTTAAAGAATGCTTACACCAAACCACATTGACGATCTCAACCAGAACAGCACCCCCGCCTCCGATCCGTTCCTGGTCCGGCAAAGACGACGCGCCGCCTCTGCGCCGGCATGCTGCTTTGGTCCGACTGTCGCTACGCTTCCTCCTCAGCACTTTGACCGTGACACTGCACTTCGCCGCTGGTATTACGCCTACTATGGCACCGAGATTCCTGAGGCACCACGGCGCTACACGGACGACCGCTCCGCGTATGCTGAGCAGTTTGCTACCACCCGCGAGGTGCGTCGTCTCAGCTTACACCACGACGTGTTTTGTGCCCTGACTGTTGCTGTCGCAGAGGCCATTTCCTGCATTCGATGCCGACGGAACCTCGATACATCACTGGAACATCTTTGGATCTCGCGGTGGCTCGTGGTGCGTGCCAACACTTGAAGCATTCACGAGGGATGAGCTCTTTGGCTTGCTGTGTCGCTCGAAGCGCGAGCAGCCTGACGCCGTGGCCGCGTGTCACGTAGTGCTGGGCAACGCTCTGACCATATTCTTGGCGGCCTTGCCCCACGACGCAAGCCATCTGTACCTGTTTTGCGGATACGAAGTAGGGTGGTACAAACTGACCGCCGAGTCGCTTCTCGATGACGATGACGATGACCACGTGTCTGCTTCGTTGCTGACGCACGCGATCGTTGCGGTAGAGCGCATCCCCGTCGAGGACGAGCGTTTAGTTGTCGCTTAGTACTCGAGCGTTCTGCTTTTGTTGTCACCATCATTTGTTGAACTCCGACACGGCCGTGGAAGAGGCCAAGTAATAAAAAACATGCGAGACCGCGTCTTCATTGTTTTGGCTGAAACGACGGCATCAAAAAGCCCCTGAACTTTGGTCCTTCACTCTCTCCACTTGAACTTGTCACCGTGCCGAGTACCGAGTCAAGCGAGTTTGTAGTGGTCTCGGACGACACAGTGGAACTGGGTTGCGAAGACCGGAATGGCGACGTTGGCGCACTGACGGCTCCTGGCTTCTCGAAACGAGCATCCAGCAACGGACGAGTCTCGACCACATCCCTCAGTGACGATGGTCGGAACCAAAGACTGACGTCGTCAAGGCCACCAGTGTCGCCGCTACCGCTTGGCGCTTCGTCCACTTCCATGCGTTCTCGATCGGTGTAGAAATAATTTTCGCACACTCTGACCACAGCCTCTAGGAGCGGGACACTGTGATTGGTGGATATACACGAACGTCAGAATAAGTCCTGTCTCAAACACGTGTGATGACCAACATACCGTCGAGGAAATATGTGGCCACAACGCTGGTCAACAATTGAGGCCCACCGCTCCACACGTAACTTCTCCGGTGAGAGGTTTTTAAAAGCTTGGCTTGCAAGTACCTGCGACAATATCCAACGTTCTCGTTGCGCTGTTCTCGTGGGTTAGCATTGCGATGAAACAGTGAGCCAGACTCCGATTTGACACAACGATCGCTGACAACAGTGCCGCATACGTGCAGAGCGCCGGTGTCCAGGGCACTCCAGCGCTCATCTCCACCCCTATGATGAACAATAAGTGTACTGCATCATGGGCAGTGAAGATAGCACACTGTACCAGCTCCGAGGCGGCGGCAGGACATCCAAAAGTACCTCCGGCAACTGAACTCTGCCTCGCACACTCCTCATGCGTGTAACCAGCGTGCCATCAACGATGTCGGTGACATCAAACGCAGTCTGCAAAAGCATCTTAGTTAACGGGTTGCAGCGACACGTGGCACCATACGCGTCACTCGCCTCGTCGCAGCCGATGAGGGACGCCGCGCCCTTGATTTGTACCGCAAGGCCACAGTACACGATGAGAAGTTTGCAGTCCGGCTCTGTCACCTCCTCCAGAGCCTCGTACAGCACGCGGTGTAAAGAGGAATGATCCAGATTTTCGTGCCGTGTGACAGTGAAGCCACGAGCTTCGAGCGCAGCGGACACGTTCCCTGTGGGTGCAGGAAAACGCAGTGGGTGGTGTGACAACAAAAGAGCTAACAAGGTACGCGCAACACACACTTGTTGGGCGGTAGCGTGCACAACCGCCCATAGTCATAGTTTTCGATAACCACAGCGAGGTGGTTTTCGTCGGGTTTTTGCTTTGATGGTTCGTACCAGAACTGTGACAAACACCGGACAGTGAACGGGTTTGTGAAGAAAGAGAACATGACACGCACGCACGCACCTCCTCGGATAACCAAAACACAGGTGCAAACGTGGCGCTGCACGGGCGATGCACGTCGTTCTGTCCAAACTTAAACACGAATCGGCCGTCTTTCATAAAAATGCGCAGTTTCTCGCAGCCGTCCGCGTCACTGACACAAACACCACGAGCGCGGAAGCACCACGCGGTGGCGATGCCCGTCATCCGTGCGACGCCGAAAAAGTCCGCGTCGTCAAACCTTCCTCGGAAGAAGAGGAAGAAATCCGAATCGAACACCAACGTGCGAACGCAGCACTACACACACGCACACGGTGAGGAGTGAAACCACGACGACAGCAACACCGTCCTCACCTTGCGTTTGTTTGGTTTGCTAGAAGGTGCAAGGTCGACCGCCACCCGCCGCATCTTGTTCATCGCATCGAACAAATCGTCCACACAAACCGCTCGCGCGACATCGTCTTCTCTCATCTGACCCAGCACGTCGATCTTCTCACTCCACACGTGCGAGTCGTCAAACGATGACGTAAAACGCCGCAACGCTTCGAGTGTGGACGAGGAAGAAGAGGAAGAGGAGGAGGAGGCCGAGTGCGAGGTGCCCATTGCGTGCCAACGGACAACTGAAAAAAACGACGCAATTTGTCACCAGACGATAATTTTGTCCGTTGTCCGTCCGTCGCGTTCTCTTTCCGCTTCACAGAATGGCGTCCCTCGGTGACCAGTGCAAAAACAGCTGGAGCAAGTGGCGTTCAGACTGTTGGAGCGTGTTTGTGGGCAAAAGTATCCCCTTATTGATTCTGCGTTTATTCGCTGCCTTCGGCATTTGCGGTTCGATTACTTGGCTCGAACTGGAAACTACTGCTGACCACGTGGTTCAGAAGGCCATCTTCATTGCCACCTACAATGCTGTTGCTTTTGCGGCTGCTCTTTTCTGCGCGGTACCTCTCAGCATCGACCTCGAGCGCCAGGAAAAGGGTAACTTGCATCATTTCCGGATGCGCTCTTTTTTTCTTTCTCTCACTGTTCAACTCACAGAATCCTCCATCAAGTTTTTTTCCTGCGTCTGCGACTTGGAACGTGCTATTGCGAGATACGTTTGCTTTCACGAACACCAGAGCGGGAGAAAGCTGCGAAGACAACGCCGATGTTGCTTTTGCTGCAAGAAGCACTGTCGTGGCAGGGACAGCCTGTTACCTGCCGAAAGTGAGACGGTGGAGAGCGTGCTGCGAGTGTGCCAGTCGGACCCGGCAACCTGGGACGGCACACATTTTTGCGTGCCGCGCCAGGTGGTCTTCCGCATAGTACTGTGGATACTGCCCATTTTCCTGTGGATCGTTCGTGGCTCTATGAATGAGTGGGCATGGAACTGCCTTCGTTCACTGTGGTTGCAACTTGTGGCGCAAGTGTGTGCGGCTTTCTTTCCGGCACGGAAAGTCAAAGTGGATGACGACGACGACGACGACGACGACGACGACGACCAGCAGACGTCACCTCAATTGCCGCGAACGGCTTCCATGGACTTTCCAGTTGCCAGCGTGCCCGGTGGTGGCAACACTGGCAGCAATGACACTTCCACTGTCACCACCGCCACTGTTACCAACATTCTCACCGACACCGTCGCCACCGCCCCAGTCACTGTCACCACCGCCACTGTTACCATCACTTCCACTGTTACCAACATTCCCACCGACACCGCCGCCACAGCTGACGATGTTACAAACACTTCCACTGACGACACCACCGCAACTGACGACGAAGGCACACCACGAGCAGAACAAGTGGAGCCACCGACGCAGTAAGTACTCACAAGCACGTTTCCGCCGTGGAGACTATGTCAACAGACGAGGATTTGCTCACTGTCACTGTCCGCTGTGAGAGAGGTAGTAAAACAAGTCCGTTCTTTGTTGTGCCCACGACAGCGAACGAGATGTGTGGATGATTGATTGGATGATGTACTCAGAAGAGATGTAAACCCGTGAATGCGCTCCACAAATCTTCTATATGGACTTCACACCGCACAGACACAGGTTGGTGCGAGATAACGTGTTTCGGCATACCGAGTCTGGCGTCCGCACCGATCCCTTCGTCCTCTCGGACTACATAGACCGTGGCTCTCTTGTCACAAACTACGTGAGCCCGCAACTCGGTCACGTACACCTGGCCGTCAACGGCGATAATGTCCAACTCGTCACCTCGTGGTCGCGAATCAAAGACGAGGGTCAAACCCCAACAAGGGGTGACAGACACTGCGACATCCCCTTCCAACAACCGACTCGGACGTGGTTCGAGAACAGACTCCGGCCCTGAGTGACCAAAAACACGGTTACCGTGAAAGAAGTGCGTTTTCTTTACTTGTCTTCTTCCTCTTCCTCCTCCCGCATTCGCTTTCCACGTCCACAGGCCGCTGGTTTGGGGAGATCGTCCACCGTCAATCCCAGCAGAGCCATGGCCAGACAGTAGCCGTGCCCAAACGGGTGCTTGGCGTCGTACAGCATCACTCCCAAGTTCTCCGGTGTGGCGTCCATCACGTTGTCGTCGTCAATAAACGTCTCCGCCACTCCGTACGTGTCTTGATAGTAACCCAAAGACTCCTTGTGCGGACCGTCTACCTCCACAATCAAGAGGTTCTCTCCGCGGGCGTGGCGCTGTTGGAGTTCCACAAACTTGGGCTTGTCTCGAAGGCACTCCATGTACACAGGCACATAACCCACTTTACGCGCCTCCACATAGTCCAGCAGTTGGTAGTTGGCCATGTCTTCCTCGTCGTCCGTGTACACACCTGTGTCGTCACCCGTGTGTCGCCACAGAAAACCCTTGCAGTGCTTGCGGTGCGCGCGTCCCACCGGATACCGCACGGCCTCGGGTGCCGCCAGCAGGGCCGCCCGCCACTTCCAGTAGGCCGGCGTGGGACCGTTCCCATCCCAGTGAACCTCACTTGGCCACTCCCAAATCACTGTCGAGTCGTACCGCGACCGTGGCTGCCGTGTGCGCGGAACATGTTCGTAGATCTTGCGCGCCTGCCACGCGTTCTCCATAATGTGCCCATTCTTGTCCTTGACACAGTAGGGACCAATGGAACCGTACGGTGTGGAGGCTGTGAGGCACAGCACAGTCTTGTAACCGGGTTTGGCCGAGTCGTGGAACTTGCCACCACCAACTGAATAGTCACGACGACCCACGGCAACACTCATGTGGTAAAGAAGAAGAAGGTTTATTGTGTTTCAGGTAAAAACTTGCCGGAAATAATTTTAGGTGTGACACACCAGAAAAAAGTTTTTTGGGGAGAAGGGGGTCGGGAAAAGTTGGAAAACAATTTTTCTGGTGTGTCACACCTAAAATTATTTCCGGCAATTTTTGGTTAGACACGTTTATTCTAAACCGAGCCGTGTCATAAGCTCTTTCTGCAAGTAATGTTTGCATTGCTGTGTCGCATACTCCGTGACCTCTCTCTGGGCTGCTTGCGACAGGGCACAAAACTCGTCATAAGATCGTAGTTCGTTCATCACGTCACCGGTGAACTCGGCCAGCAATCGCTGCAGGTATGGTCTGTCACGTGTCACCGCACCCTCCTTGCTGACAGCGGCGTCCACCCTGTTTGTTGTCAACATGGCAAACACTTCGTTCTCAAAGTACGTCGTCCACATTGTACTGGTGGTGGGGGTTGGTTTGGGGTTCGCCGAGTACCGACGCTCGCTAAACTCTGGTATCTTCACCTTGACCATGAACCTCTCGTGCACCTTGTTTCCACCAACCAACGGACGAACCACAATACCCTCGGCTGCGTTGTTCTCCTTCTTCTCGCCAAGCCGTGTGTTGAAACCCAGTGGGTGTGAAATGGCTTCGCCATAGGTGGAGTAGATGGCCAGCGGCGCGGCGTGGAGAACGTCGTGTCGTTCGCACAAGCGCAGTAGTTCCTGATAGTCGACAAACTCTCGGTCCACCAAGATGTCAAACACGTACAGACGCAGCTGCGTCGAGTACTCGATGCCTGTTTGGACACCGTCGCCAAAGAGCTCGCCATACACGCATACCACTGCGGCCGTCGGTGCGGCTTCTTCACACATCCGCTCCAACTTGGGCAAGACGTCGTCGACCAGGGCGGCGCGATAGCCAAAGAATTCGTCGCCCTCTTGCAGCATCGCGCGTCGCTTGCCAAACGAAAACGTCTTGGTCGCGGTGTCGTACACACAGCAGAAGCAGGCTCCGTGCACTTTTTCAGTGACGGCCCATCGCGTCTTGGGCGTGGCCGCTGGCAGTGTTTCGCCAATCTTGGGATACGCCGTGTAACTCATGTACGTTATCTTCCTTGTTTGTTGTGCACCCGTGTTTTTTTGCTTGTGGAGATTAGAAATGGTTTACTCACACCAACTGTCTCTCAAACGCTTCCTTGTTCGCATCGTTGGTGTGGCAACTCACAATAAACTTGGACACGGTCGCGCCCAAACCCACCCGCTCCAGGTACTTGCTCAGCTCGAACGCCACCCAGTTGGGGTCGTGACCAAACACACCACAGCCCACGGGCACAAACACGACCGTGTCAATGTTGAAGGCGCGCGTGGTGTAGGCCAGACTCTCAAAGACGTTGGAGTACAGCAGCGCACGTTCGCGGTTGTCAATGTGGTCGCGCGGCCGTGAAAACACACTGAGCATGTCCACCTGGAACGGCGTCTCCAGGAGGTCGTAGTCGGCGTCCTTGAAGATGGTGACGTTGGGAGTGTAGATGCCCTTGAGCTTGCCGTGCAGTGGCCAGCCGTCGCACTGCTCGCCGGCTCGTGCCAGGGCCAGGGGGAGGTTGGAACGCCGAGCATAACATTCTTCTTGCGCCTTTGCGCCGGTCAGCCAGCCACCGCCGGGCTTCTTCATGCTGGCGCTGTTGATGCACAAGACTTTTTTGTCTCCACCACCCCACACCTCGGACGCACAGTCGTCAAGTGCGTCATTGGCCGTCACCACCACCTCAAAGTCGGGATGGTGTTCACGTTTCATGGACGGGAAACGCTCACGGAACCAGTACACGGTCACGTCGTCGCCGCTCGTGTAGGGAAACCGCGTGTTGAACAACTCGGCCGTGTCGCGTGCTACCTCTCGCAAGTCTGTGCGAGTGAGCTCGACTGGCGAAGCGGCAGCGGCGGCTGCAGGAGGAGTTGATGAAGCGGCAGCAGCAGCAGCAAGCCACGGCTGGTCGTCTTCCTCCTCTTCCTCGCCATGTGTACGACGGACGCGGAGGTCGCTCTTGGAACGCCGTGAACCACCTCGATGTCGTCGTCGACGTTGATTGTTGGGCTTGTGTTCCTCTCCCTCCATGAGCACGTAGGTTCTCTATAATCAATTTTTTACTCAAACGCGCATATTTATCAACAACAATAGCGCACGCCATGACAAAGATCACATTCTCCGAAAGCACAGACGGTGGGTACGGACCGTTCACGCTGGACTTTGACTTTGCACGCACAACGATCGGTGACGTGCGCAAGTACTTCAAGGAGTGGTTGGGCATCGACGTGGCGTGGTTCCAGTGTTGCGACGCCCGCAGGTTCGACAACGATGACGCACTGTTGAAGGACTTGCACCCTTGCAAGGAGATGTCTTTTTTTGTGAAAGATCGGTACAATAGCGATCCATATGAAGTCGGGTCCATCTGCCCTCGAACCAAGGACGGCAAGTGTGCGGGCTGGTAAAGGTGTTGCAGGAAACGATCGCTGTAAAAGTACAGGTCTTGAACTTTTTATCCAAAAAAATACATTAACAACACAGCCGCCCATGGAAGACATTGCTCGTGCCTTTTGTGCCCAGTTCCAACAAGTCTTTACCGTCGACGCCGACGCTGGCACAGTTGACGCCAACGCGGCCGACATGGACACGTTTCTAACCGAGTTTCGACTCGACAGTGCCCGTTCATCTCGGTGTCTTGTCGCACCTGCCGCCCAAGATGCAGGTGTTACGGGCGTACGCCTATTGCCTCACCGTGTACGACAAGAGCAAGGCGTTTTTGAGTCTGTTGGACATCACAAAGTAGTAGTTCCTTGTACTCTCATCGACACATACACGACCGCGTCTTGTTCCACGTGCTTGCTACTGTTGCCCGTTGACACGAGAGTAGGGTTGGACAGGCGCTCGTCGCACGCCTCGCCAAAGGCAAAGTGAGCAATGGCCTGACTCTCCACGGCCAGCGCCAGTTGATGGTGGTTGAAGCGGGTGTGAGCGCGGGGCAGGCAGAGGTCGTTGTCGGCCGAGAAACGCGCCACAATGTACCACTCGTGCGTGTCGGCGGTGAGACTCAATGTTGACACATCGTCTTGTTCCACCATCTCCAGTGCCACCCGGCGATCGGCCTCTCGTCGCCGGTTGGTGGCCTTGTGTGTGCCCTTGCCAATGTAAAAGGACTTGACAGACGGCTGCGACACTAGCTCCGTGATGCGGGCAATTACGCGACGGCTGATGGGGGGCACCGATTCTCCATCCAGCGCGTCTGTCATCTCGTGCTTGAGCAACTCGTGGTACGCCCGCAGGTTGTTTTCTTGCACGCCAATCAGCGCCTCGGCTCTCTCTGCAGCCTTGGCCGTCGAAGTGGCCTTGGACAGACCGTCGTAGCGGCCGCCGGCATAGGTGCTGGCCAGGATGGTGTCGTGGTTGTGGATGCCAGTGGCATGGCTGAGTAAGGCGCGCCAGGTGGCAGAGGAAAAGTCGCAACCAGGCTCGGCACAGCGGAAGCGAGGGTCGGCTAGGAAGGCTGTGAAGAGAGGGCGTGAGGTCTCTTTTTTTCTTCTCTCTCTCTCTCTCTCTCTCTCTCTCTCTCTCACCCTTGTAACGCTCAATCTCGGCCGCGATGGTGTGTAAATCGTCATCGATAGAGTGGGAGGAGGAGGAGGAGGAGGAGGAGGAGGAGCAGCAGCCGTCGCTCATCTCGTCAAAAAACCGTTACAGGACACGTCAACGGTTTACATGTTTTCATTTTCCTCGTCATCGTCCTCCTCCTCATCACTATCCACATCCAACCTCACTACAGCAGCCTTCTTCATCTCCACGTCCTCCGCCTTCTCGGGCGGATAATCAACCTCATTTCGCGGCTGCAGCAGCGCAAACTCGAGATTGTCGTAAAACGTCGGCCGGCACTCTCGTTCTGGCGCCTGCAGGTCGACGAGGCCGAGTGTGCGACACACGGCCTCGCCGACGCGGCAGCGGTCGGTGTAACTGCCAGGCATCAAGTCAGCAAAAACCCGAAATGCAAGTCAGACAACAAACGCACAACACACCTCAAATCGCGTCCCACCGCGTCCTCCACGTAGCAGCAGACGAGCGTGACCAGCGGCACCTTGTTCAGCCGGCGGGCCACCATCCTGCCCTTTTCCTTGTACGCACTCATGATGCTCTTGCCGTGCACGCGCTTGAAACGCAGCAGCGGCGGCAGTTGCCAGCGCAGATCGTTGGCCTCGCCTGTTGACATGTGATTGGGCTTGCAGCGCACAGCCTTGCGGAAGCGGAGGAGGAGGAAGGAGCAGGCGAGAGAGATGGCGTGCTCGGTCATGACGGAAAACAGGGTGGAACGTTGTGACGGACAAAGGATTACGGACGCAATTTTTCGCTTGGTGATTCGAACAAGAGAGTGAAAGAGCGCCCGCTCTCCGAAGGAGGCGAGAGAAAGAATGTGCGTCTGCGCGATAAAACTACTTCAGTACACAAGCGAGGCACCTGTATCTCGTCACACGCACCTCGTTTCGCGACTCGCCGCGTCTCTCTTCTTCTTCTTCACCACAATGTCGCAACCGCAAGACGTCGGATCTGCCTTGGCGTTTCTCGACGCCCGCGAGGCTAGTGACTTGGATGCGCTGCTGGCAAACTGTGCGGTGGACAGCAAGAACGAGCTCGTCTGTTTGGCGGCCGCGACAGGTCGTCTCGTGCTCTTGCGGCATTTGTTGGCCGACGCGCACGTCAACCCAGGCGCCGACGACAACGAGGCCATTGTAGCGGCCGCAGAAAACGGTCACGTCGACGCAGTGTGTGCGCTTCTCGGCGACTCACGCGTCAACCCGGCCGCCGACAACAGCGACGCACTCTCCGCGGCCGCGATGCATGGGCACTGCGAGGTCGTGCGTGCGCTGCTCAGCGATCCGCGTGTCGACCCGACCGTGGCTGTCAACGTGGCCGTTGAACGAGGGCACACCGAGATCGTACACTTGCTCTTGACCGACAGTCGCGTCGACGTGGGTCGTGCGTGTGCCGCGCTAGACGAAGGCCCTGACGAGCTCGGCGCGTGTCTGCGCCACACCTTTTGGATGCTGGCAAGCCTGCTCTGTTTGCGTCGCGACGTGCGGTGCCCGCGCCTGCGTCCCGCTCGAGTCGAGTTGCTGCGAGCGATGCTGCACAGCGAGCAGGGCGAGATGCGCTTGCGAGCCGAGGAGGAGGAGCTGCTGCGTGTGAAGCGCGATGTGGAAGAGGAGCTCGGTCGACAGACGACGTCGTTGCTGACGTTGATGTTGGGCGGTGTGCTGGTCGAGGACACGAGACTGCGGCGGCGTGTGGTGTGGAAGGCGGCGCGAGAGATGGTGGGATGGCGCGACGACAACGCAGTGTGAAAAAGAATGTACAGCGCACGTGTTTGGCAGCATGATTTTTTTACGAACGGTCGTCTCGTAAGCAACGTGCTTTCCCACAGCTCCGCGGCCGCTCAACCGCTAGCAGCGAGAGAAATCATGTAGAGGAAGGAGAGGGTTCTATGTGTATTTTCTGTTTTTTTCTACTCGCAGTAACCAATCGTCGAGTTGACGAATCTGGGAACGCAGCTGTGGTTGCAGCACCGTTGCGGCAGGACCACAAGGCAAATGTGTTCGGGAGGATAGCAGAACTGGGTTGGCTGCCCGTTGGCTTGAATCTAGGAGGGAGGATGAGTGTACTGGTAGGCGAAGCAAGCGCAACACCACGCGAGGGATTTACCAGTAACGCAAGCACGACGGCGATGCACAGAACGACAAGATAATACGTCATACGCATCTCGCGGCGAACGGCAGAAGAATTGTGTATGAAGCAATATCCGTTTCGCTTTTCGATGGCACACAACTCCTGTCAAATGTGCAGTGCCCCCGTCAAGTATTTGTACTAGTGCTAGGTCCGCACATTGGTTTGCGACATTTTTTCGGTGCTGCCACGCCATGCTCGCACCCTCTCTCTTTTTACTCGTGGTCGCGATCGTTGCGCTCACGTTCCCCGGGCTCGTGGCCGACACATTGGCACAGTGCCAGATGGACGACTTCGGCAACTGCTACGGCACATGCGGCCACGGAACCACGTGCGAGGTCAACATCTACGAGCCTTACACGTGCACTTGCGTACCCGCTGCCCTCCTTCGCGGCAACGAAGTTCACCCGGTGTGTTTACAATGAGTCGAAGAACTTCACAAGAGCAGATAAGCACACTCGAGTTTGAGCGAGAGAGAGAGAGATACAGGTGCACGCACGCCAATACGATGAGATGCGTATTGACTTGTTGCGTCGCTTCTGCAGAGCACATATAGGCCCACATATACCAACGCGCACAACAACAACGACGACCACGACAACATCGATCCCCCATACCCATGTCAACCGGAAGGGCGTGCATGCGATCACAACATCGATTGTTGCTCGGGTATTTGTAAGTGCAACCGCTGGGGAGACAAGACTGGGGGCGACTACTGCTGTTGACGCGATGGAGGAAACTGGACCGCTTCTCGGGACGTGTGAAGAAATAGATTCTAAGAACCCCCAGTAAAAACATAAGTCGGCGCATATGACCTCGCACGCGAGCTGCGCATCGGACGAGGGTATTGGTGACGGCGGGTGGGTTGGCGGGCAAGGGTGCTCGTGACGGACAGAAGGTCATGGGTTGACGTGACGGCACGCATACTTTGCGTTTTTCTCCTCTTCTCTCACTAGCAAAGACCTCTTCTTGTACCAACAAAAACGCAACCGTTACGTGCGACCGCGTTGCCACACCGGTTCAACAGCTAGCAGCGAGAGAAATGCTGTCGTGACGGCGCGCGGGCAAAGGGTGCTCGTGACGGCACGCGCCAGGCAGAGTATTTTGCATATATCTCCTCTTCCAACCCCGCCAAGACTACAACATAGTAGCAACTCAACCAACGTCAAAAACGCAACGCACGCCCTCACATCCACGGCCACTCAACAGCTAGCAGCGAGAGAAAAGCAGTAGTAGTAGCAACTCAACCAACGTCAAAAACGCAACGCACGCCCTCACATCCACGGCCACTCAACAGCTAGCAGCGAGAGAAAAGCAGTAGAATCACTCCCGCTGGTGCTAGCGGTTGCGTTTGCTGGCCTCCTGGTAACGTTCCAGGGGTGTGTTGCATGTCAAACGAAGGCGCTTACAAGTGGCTAAACCTTTGCATGTGCAGAAGAAGGCTATTATGCATAGTTTGCGAGATATTTGCGAAATACGTATTTCCGTATGGCCGTTACCCGCGGCCCGTCATGAGGACCCTTCTGCGAGTACTAGCGGTTGCGTTTTCTCGCCTCCTGGTAACGTTCCAGGGGTTTGTTGATTGTCAAACAAAAGAGCTTGCTTGCTTCCATGCGACGGTATGCGATTATGAGCATGGAAGTAGTTGGAAGACGAGTTTTTTACGAAATACTTATTTCCGTATGTCTGTTACCCGTGGCTCGTCACGACAACCCTTTGACCCTTGTGTCCGTCACGACAACCCTTTGCTATAATCCCGCCCCCCGTCACTAGGAGCTCTCAGTACTGTATTGCTCACTCCTGTTTCTTTTTGAAATTTCACGGCCGCGATGATCTCTTGCAATTTGGCAGCTGTCTCCCGCTGATCGTTGTACGAACGTTCGTTGGCCTTGACGAGCAGCGTGGCACTGTGCAAACAAAGCCGTACGTCGTCCGTGGCACCCATCCCAAGGCTGCCTTGCGCCTTTCTTCTCCTACCTGTTGTGTTTGACGTCGTGGCTGCATGCGTAGTACTCGTATCTGTTTCACTTTCAACCCACTTGCCGTCACCAACACCCTTGCGGCCGTGGCCAGGTCACCTGCGTGCCGTCACGAGGTATTTTATTCCTCACTGAACTCCCTCTGGGTCCGTTTTTCACGGCCGCGATGATCTCTCGCTACTTGGCAGCAGCCTCCGGAGGTCGATGGACGACAGCAGGAATCGCACCATCCGAGGTGTTTGGTGCCGTCCTCGGAAATCAGCAAAACAGCACCTTCGCCCTTTCATGTGCTCGCTGTCGCCGTGGTCGTCGTGGCCTCTTTCACCGTCCTTCGTGTGGCTCAACACGGGTGACCACGATGCTCTCTGTGAACTCGGCATCTTCGACGTGCCACTGCAGCTGACACCGCCGCCGCCTCCACCTCTGTCACCTCCACCTGTGAACGTCGACGCCACGGTATCGGCCTCTCCCGAGGTAAGGCGTGCTGCAGGCAGATGTTACGTGTGCTCCTTTCACGCTCGCCGCACAGGCAGCTGCACAGCATGAGCACTACCGGCGTCCTGCACAGAGGTACGGCTGTGTGTTGTCGTAGTTTTTACTTTCATGGAACAAAATCGTCACCTGCTGCAGTGACGTCGAAGCAGCGGCCGCAGCAGTTTGTGAATTATTCTCGATGAGAACCCGCCGGGCGCCGCTGCCCAACACGACAGTGTTTCCTCAAAACCAGGACCGCTTTGTGTGGAGTGCCGACGCGTACCGCGATTTTGCCGTGGCGTGGGCTCAGTGTTCGTACACTGCTGCATGGTGTTTCCTTCTATGCTGTTTTTCACATGTTGTTTCCTCTTGCTTTCAACAGTGCCGCTTGACAGTTGCGCGCACGCACGGTTTGCCTTTTTTCGCGTTGTCCTCTTTCTAATTGCTGCTGCAGAGCGCATGCCCGCAGATATCTGCGCAGAGCTTCGCCGCAAGCACGCAGCAATTTCGCGATCACAGTGCAGGAACGTGCTGCAGCGATTGCGGAGTCTGGTTCGCCGTCTTCGCAAGCGCGCTGCGTCCACCCTCACCGCGGCAGAACGACAGCTGCTTGCGGCGGCTGCGTCGGAGCGCGCTTTACCGGCGCTTGCCGAACATGGAAAAGGAGATGAGAAATGAAGAGCGGACGTCACGCACGTTTTTTGCACCACCTTTCACTTGCAGTTGTACACACACTTAGTCACCGACTCACGACACTCGGCGCACACGCGATTACCACAGCACTCGAACGGCGCACCCCAGCCCCGCACAAACAGCGGCTCGGCCAGCTGGCAGACCACGCACTCCTTGACGCCGGGCATCACACGCGTAATGTGCTCACTGGCCACCAGCAGCCCGTCCTCCAGCGCCGTCTGCAGGTCGAGGCCGCGCTGCTCGGCGAGGCGCTCGATGGCCGCCACGTCGATTGCGTTGTTGAGCACGCTGCGACTGAGCGCCACGGCCGCGCCCAGGTCCTCGGGTCGCCACGCTGCGTCGTCGCGGCGCGCCAGCAACTCCACGTCCACCGCCTCGATGCCCGTCTGGTGCACCGTCACAAAGTGCAGTTGCTCGTCGTCGCTGTTGTAGCGAATGACGCCAACCAGCGGGGCGATGACCAGCAGCCGGTACTGCCCCTCATTCTCCTCCTCCTCCTCCTCCTCCTCCTCT
>ERZ778028.631-NODE-631-length-62928-cov-6.526474_pt1 | contig 62928 bp, 55 predicted proteins | sample MGYA00375758_ERZ778028 | MGnify/ENA primary metagenome ERZ778028 (study PRJEB29350, sample SAMN05389828) | bioreactor metagenome | isolation source: Thiocyanate bioreactor | place: South Africa: University of Cape Town | collected 2014-03-17 ...
TGGTGTCGGGCCCGATCAGCGGGGCCATGGCACGCGCCACGTCAGGCAGGCCCGGCGCCTTGACGGCGACCACCACCAGGTCTTGCACACCCAGGGCTGCCGGGTCGTTGTGGGCCGTGACGGCCGCCTGCGCCAGCGTGCCGTCGGGGCGACGCATGCGCAGCCCTTCGGTTTGCAGAGCGCGCAGTGTGTCGCCCCGCGCCACCATGCTGACGGTGTGGCCCGCTTGCGCCAGGGCCATGCCCAGCCAGCCGCCGATGGCGCCCGCGCCGTAAATACATGCTTTCATGGATGTCTGTCCTTGGGTCTGGAAGAAGAAAAGTTCGTTCAGTAGCCTGCGGGCCGGTTGGGGGCGGCGTCTGGCGCGCTGCGGTAGCGTGCCAGCAGCTCCTGCGCAGCGCTCACCAGCAGCATGGTGTCCACGCCCACGGCCACAAACAGCGCGCCGGCCGCCAGCCACTGGCGCGCCTGCGACTCGGTGGTGGCCAGGATGCCCGGCGCCTTGCCCGCGCGCAGGATGCGCGCAATGCCGTCGTGGATGGCGGCCTGCACATCCGGGTGCCCTGGGTTGCCGGGGTGGCCCATCGAGGCCGACAGGTCGGCCGGGCCGATGAACACGCCGTCCACAGCGGGCGTGGCTGCAATCGCATCGAGGTTGGCCATGGCCTCCACCGTCTCAGCCTGCACCAGCAGGCAGATCTGCTGGTTGGCCTCGTGAACGTACTGGGGGTAGGCCTGCCAGCGCGACGAGCGGGCCAGCGCGCTGCCCATGCCGCGCAAGCCTTCTGGCGCATAGCGCGTGGCGCGCACCAGTTGCTGGGCCTGCTCGGGCGTATCGACCATGGGCACCAGCAGGGTCTGTGCGCCGATGTCCAGGTACTGTTTGATGAGGGCTGTGTCACCCACCGGCACCCGGGCGATGGGGTGGGGCGCCTGCATTCCGGGGGGCAGGGCGCTGGTGGCGCTGGCGATGGCCTGCAGCTGGTGCAGGATGGAGCGCAGGTCGTTGGGCGCATGTTCGCCATCGACCAGCAGCCAGTCGTAGCCGGTGCCCGCGAGGATTTCGGCGCTGTAGCCGTTGGCCAGTCCGAGCCAAAGGCCGATTTGCGCCTGGCCCTGGGCCATGGCCTGTTTGAAGCGGTTGGTGGGTGTCTGCAATGTCAACTCCGTGCGGTGCCAAGCCCGCCATCGTACGGGCTGTTGTCTTTGTGTGCGGGGCGGGTCGCTATAGTCGGCTGCCCCTGCTTTTGCGTTCGCCCACCGACACCTGCCATGGCCAAAGAAAAAACCACGTTCACCTGTACCGAATGCGGCGGCACCAGCCCGCGCTGGCTGGGCAAATGCCCGTCCTGCGGCGCCTGGAACACGCTGATCGAGCAGGTGGCCGAGGCCGGGCCGGGCAAGAACCGCCTGAGTGCGCCGCAAGGCTACGCGGGCCTGGCCAACGCGCAACCCGTGCTGCCGCTGGCGGCCATTGAGGCCCAGGACGTGGCCCGCACCCCCAGCGGCATCGACGAGCTGGACCGCGTGCTGGGCGGCGGCATTGTGGAGGGCGGCGTGGTACTGATCGGCGGCGACCCAGGCATTGGCAAATCGACCCTGCTGCTGCAGGCCATGGACGCGCTGCAGCGCGCAGGCCTGCCCACGCTGTACGTGACAGGCGAGGAAAGCGGCGCGCAGGTGGCGCTGCGCTCACGCCGCCTGGGCATCGAGGGCAGCCAGGTGCAGCTGCTGGCCGAGATCCAGCTCGAAAAAATATTGGCCACGGTGGACGCCACGCAACCGGCCGTGGTCGTCATCGACTCCATCCAGACCACCTATTCCGACCAGCTCACCAGCGCACCGGGTTCGGTCGCCCAGGTGCGCGAATGCGCAGCGCACCTCACGCGCATGGCCAAGGGCACGGGCATCGCCGTGATTCTGGTGGGCCATGTGACCAAAGAGGGCGCTCTGGCCGGGCCGCGCGTGCTGGAGCACATGGTGGACACGGTGTTGTACTTCGAAGGCGATACCCACAGCCAGTTCCGCCTGGTGCGCGCCATCAAGAACCGCTTTGGCGCCGTCAACGAGATTGGCGTGTTCGCCATGACCGAAAAGGGCCTCAAGGGCGTGAGCAACCCCAGCGCCATCTTCTTGAGTCAGCACTCCGAGCCCGTGCCCGGCAGCTGCGTGATGGTGACGCTGGAGGGCACACGCCCCCTGCTGGTCGAGATCCAGGCCCTGGTGGACAGCGGCGGCCCCAGCCCCCGGCGCCTGAGTGTGGGCCTGGACAAGGACCGCCTGGCCATGCTGCTGGCCGTGCTGCACCGCCACGCGGGCGTGGCCTGCATGGACCAGGACGTGTTTGTGAACGCCGTGGGCGGTGTGCGCATCAGCGAGCCTGCGGCCGATTTGGCGGTGATGTTGTCCATCACGTCCAGCCTGCGCGGCAAGGCGCTGCCCCGGGGCTTCCTGGCGTTTGGTGAGGTAGGCCTGGCGGGCGAGGTGCGGCCTGCGCCCCGGGGGCAGGAGCGATTGAAGGAAGCTGCCAAGCTGGGCTTCAGCGTGGCCGTGGTGCCCAAGGCCAACGCGCCCAAAAAGCCCATCGAAGGCCTCACCATCCACGCGGTGGAGCGGGTGGAAGAGGCCATGGACGTGGTCCGGGGCTTGTAAACCCCCGTCTACGCAATGCCCACAGCGCTGCGCCTGCGCCGCCGTATGACAATCGGGCCCATGAATTTGCGCAACATCCTGGTGCCCCTGGGGGCGGTGGCCCTGATCGGTTTTGGTTTCTCGGCCTATGGCTGGGCGGGCGTAGCGGCGGTCGTGGGCGGGCTGGTCATGTGGGCGCTGCTGCACTTCACGCGGCTGGTCAATGTGATGAAGAAGGCCGCCAAGCGCCCCATCGGCTATGTGGCCAGCGCCGTGATGCTGAACGCGCGGCTGGCCGAGGGCGTGAACCTGATGCATGTGGTGGCCATGACGCAGGCGCTGGGCGAGTTGCTGTCGGCCGAAGGTGCTGACCCGGAGATCTACCGCTGGACCGATGGCACCCGTTCGCACGTGACCTGTGAATTTCGCCAGGGCAAGCTGGTGAGGTGGAAGCTGGAGCGCCCACCGGTAGACGCTGACACCCCCGCCCCAGGGGCATAGGCCTCGACCGGGTTCCGGCGGGTTTGCTGCGCTGCTCGGGCGGGCGGCGGTTCCTGGCGGGCTGGGGGCCCGTAAAATCCTGCTTTTGCGACCCACAGCAACCAAAGGACACCCATGAGCCCCGTAGTTCCCTCGATGGCCGACCGTGACGGCAAGATCTGGATGGACGGCCAGATGGTCGATTGGCGCGACGCCAAGATCCATGTGCTGACCCACACCCTGCACTACGGCTGCGGCGCCTTCGAAGGCGTGCGCGCCTACAACACCGCCAACGGCACGGCGATCTTCCGCCTGGAAGAGCACACCGACCGCCTCTTCAACAGCGCCAAGATCCTGCGCATGAAGATCCCGTTCACCAAGGAAGAAGTGAACGAGGCCCAGAAGGCCGTGGTGCGCGAAAACAAGCTCGAATCCTGCTATCTGCGCCCATTGACCTGGATCGGCTCGCAAAAGCTGGGTGTCTCGCCCAAGGGCAATCAGATTCACCTGATGGTCGCTGCCTGGGCCTGGGGCGCTTATCTGGGGGAGGAAGGCCTCAAGCGCGGCATCCGCGTCAAGACCAGCAGCTACACCCGCCACCACGTCAACATCACCATGACGCAGGCCAAGGCCGTGAGCAATTACACCAACTCCATCCTGGCCAACATGGAAGCCACGGACGACGGCTACGACGAAGCCCTGCTGCTCGATAGCAGTGGTTTTGTGTCCGAAGGCGCTGGCGAAAACATCTTTGTGGTCAAGAACGGCGTGATCTACACGCCCGACCTGTCGGCCGGTGCCCTGAATGGCATCACCCGCAACACGGTGTTCCACATCGCCAAGGACCTGGGCCTGGAGATCGTGCAAAAGCGCATCACGCGCGACGAGGTGTACATCGCCGACGAGGCCTTCTTCACCGGCACGGCCGCAGAAGTGACGCCCATCCGCGAACTCGACCGGATCGAACTGGGCAGTGGTTCGCGCGGCCCGATCACCGAAAAAATCCAGAGCGCCTTCTTCGACATCGTGAACGGCCGCAATCCCAAATACGCCCACTGGCTGACGAAAGTGTGACAACCCCCTGAGCCGCTGCGCGGCTTCCCCCTTCTCTCGGCTGCGCCGGGAAGGGAGACGGTGCCAGTGGCCGGGCAAAGCCCGTTCCACGGCGTCCGCTGGCCGAGGACGCGGCCAGTTTCAAGCACTGCACCCCAAAGTGCGCCAAAGAGAATCCAACCCTATGTCACAAGCTACCGTAGAACTCCTGGCCAAAGACCTGAATGCCCAAGGCGGCGTCTTCTGCCCCAGCCCCAAGGCCGACATGAAGCTGTGGAACAGCCACCCCAAGGTGTACCTGGACGTGGCCCGCACGGGTGAAGCCAAGTGCCCGTACTGCGGCACGGTGTACCGGCTGAAGGCCGGAGAGCATGTGCACGCCGGCCACTGACCGGTTGATGGGTTGATGCCAGTTGCAACTGGCGGCGCATCGGCGCCGCCCACGTTGACCGTGGCGGTGCTGACCCTCAACGAGGCGCACCGCATCGAAGCCTGCCTGCAAAGCGCCGCGTTTGCCGACCAGTTGCTGGTGGTGGACAGCGGCAGCACCGACGACACCGTGGCCATCGCCCAGCGCCTGGGCGCGGAGGTCCACAGCTACCCCGAATGGAAGGGCTTTGCCGTGCAGCGGAACCGACTGCTGGCCCATGCGCGGGGTGACTACATCTTCTTCCTGGATGCCGACGAGGTGATGACACCGGCGTTCGCCCAGGAGTTGCAGGCCATCGTGCGCTCGGGCGCGCAGGCCGTGTGGACCATCCGCTGGCGCATGGTGGCCTACGGGCACGAACTCAAGTACTTTCGCTCGCAATCGCAGATCGAGCGCCTGTTCGTGCGCGCCATGGTTCGCGAGTTCACGGGCGTGGTGCACGAGCAGGCCGAACTGTTGCCACCGCCGGGCGGTGGTGCCGTGCCGCGCCGCCTGATCCAAGCGCGGCTGCTGCACTACTCGCGCACCACCGTGCGCGGCAGCCTGGAAAAGCTCACGCAGTACGCGATGTTGGGGGCGGCCAAGCGGGCCGCGACGGGCAAGAAGGGCGGCGTGGTGCGCGGCCTGGCCTCGGGCACCAGCATGTTCCTGCGCCTGTATGTGTTCCGCCTGGGTTTTCTGTGTGGCGGGGCCGGTTTTTTGTATTGCCTGTTTGTGGCGCTGGAGGCGTTCTTCCGGTATGCCGCCCTGGAGTACGACCACCAGCAACTGAGTGAGAGCGTGCGCCGTTGACCAAAGCTGACGATCTTTTTGTGCGCCTGTCGGGCGTGGCGGCGTTCATGGTGCCGGGTCTGGCGCTGTGGGTGCGCTCGGGCTACTCTTGGGGCGCGGTGGTGCTGCTGTTGTGCAGCCTGGCCACCGCCGGGGTGTGGCTGCAGCGCCGGCCGGGGCGCGATGCCTGGCTGCTTTTTGGTTCCATCGTGGCGATGGGCACGGTCTGGGCGCTGGATTTTGACCCGGCACAAGGCAGCTGGTCCAACCTGGACCGGCCTGCCAAATACCTGCTGGCGCTGCCGTGCCTGCTGTACGTGCTGGCCTATCCCCCGCGGGTGCGTTGGCTCTGGGCCGGTATCGCGGTGGGCGCTTGCGGGGCGGGTCTGATCGGCATGTACCAGGCCCTGGTACTGCACCTGCCACGCGCCAACGGCTTTACCAATGCGATCCAGTACGGCGGGCTCAGCCTGCTGCTGGGGTTGATGTGCTCGGTGGCGCTGCTGGTGCTGTGGGACCGTTGGAAGCCCTGGCAACGCGCGGGCTGGGCGGTGGGCATTCTGCTGGGGCTGGAAGGATCGCTGCTGTCCGAGTCGCGCGGGGGCTGGGTGGTGTTGCCCATGGCGCTGCTGCTGTGCGTCTGGCTCCAGGGGCGCTCCGGCCAACCCCGCAGGGCCATCGTCGGTGCCGTGCTGGTTGTTTTAGGGGCTGTGGGCCTGATGGCCTTCAAGGCCAACGAGGTGCGCCTGCGCGTGGATGAGGCGCGGCAGGAGATCACGCAGTACGAGTCGCGGGGCGATGCGGCCAGTTCGGTCGGCCAGCGTCTGGCGCATTGGGGGCTGGCCTGGCGCATGGGCCTGGACCGCCCCCTGACCGGCTGGGGACGCTACGGCTACGAGGCCGAAAAGCAGCGCCGCGTGGCTGCCGGCGAGGCGCACCCGATTGTTTTGCAGTTCAGCCACGCCCACAACGAGCTGCTGGACATCTTTGCCAAGCGCGGCATCCCCGGCGTGGTGGTCTTGCTGATTTTTTATGGCGTGCCGCTGGTGCTGTTCTGGCCCACGCGGCGCCGCGTGTTCCCGGGGGCTGCGGGCGTGCTCGATGCTGAAGGGCTGTGCCTGCGCATGATCGGCGTGCTGCTGCCCGTGTCCTACATGGGCTTTGGCACCACCCAGGTGTTTTTGGGGCACAACAGCGGCACCATGTTCTACCTGTTCATGGGCATGCTGGTGCTGGCCATCCTGCAAGGCCGCGAGCGCCTGCGGCTGCAAACGCCCGGGCAAGCCGCCTCCCTTTCCTGAAGGACCTCTGCCATGCACATCCTGCTGGTCAACAACTCTCCCATCCCGGTGTACGGCTACGGCGGTACCGAGCGCGTGATCTGGGACCTGGGCAAGACGTTGGTGCAGCAGGGCCACCGCGTGAGCTATCTGGTGCCCGAGGGCTCGACCTGCGACTTCGGCCAGGTGCTGCCCATCCGGCCGGACGAGCCGTGGGAGGGGCAGATCCCGGTCGACGTGGACATCACGCACTTTCAGTTCAACCCGCGCTCCGAGCTGTCCAAGCCCTACCTGGTGACTGAGCACGGCAACGCCCGCAAGCCCAAGCCGCTGCCGCGCAACACGGTGTTCCTGTCGCGCGACCACGCAGCGCGCTATGGCTCCAGCGAGTTCGTCTACAACGGGCTGGACTGGGCCGGTTATGGCCCGGTGGACTTTGACCGCCCGCGCTCGCACTACCACTTCCTGGGCAAGGCGGCCTGGGGCGTGAAGAACGTGCGCGGCGCCATCAAGGTGGCCAAGATGGCCGGGGTGGAGCTGGACGTGCTGGGCGGCAACCGCATCAACTTCAAGCGCGGCTTTCGCTGGACGCTGTCGCGCAAGATCCACTTCCACGGCATGGTGGGCGGCACGCAGAAGACGGGCCTCCTCAACGCCTCGCGCGGGCTGATCTTTCCGGTGCGCTGGCACGAGCCGTTCGGGCTGGCGGTGATCGAAAGCCTGTACTTTGGCTGCCCCGTTTTCTCCACGCCTTACGGCGCCTTGCCCGAGCTGGTGCCCGTGCACTGCGGCGTGCTGTCAGACCAGGCCTCGGTGCTGGCCGAGGCGGTGCGGGGCAACCGCTTTGACCCGCGCGCCTGCCACCAGCATGTGGTGGAGCACTTTGGCGCCGAGCGCATGGCACGCAACTACCTGCGCATGTACGAACGGGTGCTGGCGGGCGAAACCCTCAATGCCCAACCTCCCGTGATCCAGGGCCCTGCGCGCGAACTGCCCTGGAGGCAGTGAAGCCCCCCTGAGTCGCCTGCGGCGCCTTCCCCCCAGGGGACGCCACCCTTGGCCTGGCAAAGCCAGCTCCACGGTGGCACGGGTTTCACAGCGCGCCAGTTTTTAGTGCCGTGCTCATATCGGGGAGGCTACTGCGCGGCTTCTGCGGAGTTTTTGGCTGCAAGCGCTGGTTCAATATGCCCCTGGCGCTATAAAAATAATAGTTATTAGTGGCCGATAGGGGAGTTGCCACGCGGCGCGGTGGCCTGCTGCCACTCCTGGGCCAACAATGCCACCAGCTGCGCCGCTGGCATGGGCCGCACCTGGGCTACGCCCTGGCCTGCCCACAGCGAGAGGCAGTCGGCCTGACCCGCCTGGGCGGCCGCGCGGCGCAGCGCGCCGGTCAGCGCGTTCTGCACGGGGTAGGGCGGCACGGTGGCCTCGTCCGCCTGCAGCGCTTGCATCATGCGGTTGACGATGCCGCGCGCCGGCCGGCCCGAGAAGATGCGGGTGGTGCGCGTGTCGGTGGCCTGGGCGTGGACCAGGGCCTCGCGGTAGGCGGTGCCAATCGCCGATTCGGGGCAGGTCAGGAAGGCCGTGCCCATCTGCACCGCCTGGGCGCCCAGCGCCAGCGCACCCGCAATGCCGCGTCCGTCCATGATGCCGCCCGCAGCGATCACCGGGATGGACAGGGCCTGCACGCACTGCACCACCAGCGGCAGCGTACCCACCATGCTGGCCGCAAAGTCGGCCAGCGACGGCGCCGCACCGGTGGCGCCGGGCTGCGTAGGGGTGAGAAAGGTGCCCCGGTGCCCCCCGGCTTCCATGCCGGAGGCGCAGACGGCATCCGCGCCCACGCTGGCCCAGGCCTGCGCCTCGGCCAGCGTGGTGGCGGTGCCCACCACCGTGCTGCCCACCGCTTTCAGCCGTGCCACCTGCGCCGCCGTGAGGATGCCGAAGGTGAAGCTGGCCACGGCCGGGCGTGCGGCCACCAGGGCGTCGAACTGTGCCGCGAAGTCCTCACACCACTGTGCGGGCCGCTCGGGCACCAGGCCGAACTCCGCGTAGAACGGCGCCAGGCGCTGCAGTGCGGCTTGCACCGTGGCGTCGTCCGGCGTGGGCGTGGCCTGCACAAACAGGTTCATGCCAAAGGGCCGGTCGGTGCGGCGGCGCACGTCGGCGGCGGCCTCGGCCATGGCGGCGGGCGAGCGCATGCCGCAGCCCAGCATGCCCAGGCCACCGGCCTCGGACACGGCGGCGGCCAGGGCGGGCGTGTCCGACCCGGTCATCGGGCCCTGGATGATGGGCAGCGCAAGGCCCAGGTGGGTGGTGAAGGCGTTGGGCATGGGGGCTCCTTGTGCGATCTGTGGAAGAGGGGTCAGTTGGATGCCGTGGGACGGGGTGCTTCGCCGGCGGTCAGCGCGGCGTGCAGCGCGCCCAGCGCGGGCGACTGGTAGCCGCGCCGGCGCACCAGCACCGTGTCGCAGGTGGCCAAAGGCACCAGGCGCAGGGCAGGCGGTTCGCGCATCAGGTCGATCACGGCCTGGGGCACCACCCCCGCGCAGCGCCCGGCAGCCACGCAGGCCAGGATGGCGTGGTACGAGGCCAGCTCCAGCACGCGTGGCGGGCTACCGTCCTTCTGCTGCAGGAAAGCCTCGCCCATGCGGCGGTAGGTGCAGCCGGGGCTGAAGGCGGCCAGGGTGTCCAGCTGCAGGTCCTGGGGCGCGTGCACGGGCGGGTGGTCGGCGGGCAGGGCCAGTAGCAGGGCCTCGGCAAACACGGCGGTGCGCTCCACCGGCGCATCGGCGTCAATGCCCGGCGGCGGCCAGGCCACCAGTGCACAGTCGATGGTGTGGGCCAGCACCTGCTCCACCAGCTGGCGCGAGGGGGCGGTGGACAGCTCCAGCACCAGCCCCGGCCACTGCGCGTGCAGCTGCGCCAGCGGCTGGGGCAGGCGTGCGGCGGCCGTGCTTTCCATAGCGCCCAAGCGCAGCCGGCCGCCGGGCTCGTTGGGGTGCACCGACTGGCGCGCTTCTTCGGCCAGTGCCAGCAGGCGGTCGGCATAGCCGCGCAGCGCCTCCCCGGCAGGCGTCAGCACCATGCGCTTGCCCTCGCGCAGGAACAGCGTGGCGCCGAGTTGCTCCTCCAGCTGCTGCACGCGTGTGGTCACGTTGGACTGCACGCGGCCCAGTCGCTCGGCCGCGCGGGTGACGCTGCCTTCCTGCGCCACGGCCCGGAAAATTTCGAGGGCGGCAAAATCCATCATGATTCTTGTTGTGAGATGATTAATGAAAAATAAATCTCAAAACAGAATCATAGACTGGAAACCGCCCGCATGGAACCGCGCACCGCCCCCCAAGACCGCCCCCTGTCCGTAGCGCTGGCGGGCATGGCCGCGTTGGCCGTGGCGATGGGCGTGGGCCGGTTTGCCTTCACGCCGCTGCTACCGATGATGCTGCACGACGGCGTGGTCACGCTGGCGGGCGGCAGCTGGCTGGCCACGGCCAACTACCTTGGGTACCTGATCGGGGCGCTGGCCTGCATGGCGCTGCCCTGGGTGGCGTCGCGTGCGCGGCAGCGGTGGCATGCGGCGCGGCTGGCGCGCTGGGGGCTGGCGGCTACGGTGCTGCTCACCCTGGGCATGGCGCTGCCGCTGCCGGGCGCTTGGCCCGCACTGCGGTTTGCGGCAGGCGTGGCGAGTGCGCTGGTGTTTTTGAACGTCTCGGTGTGGTGCATGCTGCGGCTGGTGGCGCTGGGCCAGGCTGCGCTCGGTGGGCTGATCTTTTGCGGCCCTGGGCTGGGCATCGTGCTCACCGGGCTGTCGGCCAGCGCCATGGTGGCGCTGCAGTGGCCTGCCGCTGCGGGCTGGGCGGTGTTCGGGCTGCTGAGTGTGGGGCTGTGCGCCGCCATCTGGCCCGTGCTGCGAGGTGGGGCCATGCCTGCGTCGGCTGCGACCTCCGGCCCGGTGGTGGACGGCGCCACCCCCGGCCATGGATTCTGGGCGCGCGCAGGGCTCACACTCGCCTATGGGCTTGCGGGGCTGGGGTACATCGTCACCGCCACCTTTTTGCCGGTGATTGCGCGCGCGGCGCTGCCTCCCGGGTCGCCCTGGCCCGACCTGTTCTGGCCGCTGTTTGGTGCCGGGGTGGCGCTGGGCGCGGCGTTGTCCACCCGCACGCCGGCCGCGTGGGACCGGCGCTGGCTGCTGATGGCGGCCTACGTGGTGCAGGCCGGGGCCATTGCGCTCAGCCTGGTGTGGCCGGGGCCTGCCGGGTTTGCGCTGGGCAGCCTGCTGCTGGGCTTGCCGTTCACTGCCATCACCTTCTATGCGCTGCAAGAGGCGCGGCGGGTGTGGCCTGCGGCGGGCGACAGTTTTCCGGGTCTGCTCACGGCCGCCTACGGCATCGGTCAAATCGTGGGCCCGCCCATGGTGGCGTGGATGCTGCACCACGCGGCCACGCAGGGGCAGGGCTTTGTCTACGGGCTGGCCGTGGCCGCCGCAGCGCTGGGGGTGGGGGCAGTGCTGTTTGCCGCCATGGCCTGGCGCTGGCCCCTGGCGCCCCGCTCGGCGGCGCGCTGATTCGCACGCCGGTTCCCGTCTCGATCAGTGCGTGGACGGTGCCAGCGGCAGCGCCAGCACAAAACACGCGCCGCTATCGCCGTCAGCCCGGTCCTGGCAGTGCACGGTGCCGTTGTGGCGCCCGGCAATAGACCGCACCAGCGCCAGCCCCAGGCCCACGCCGCCCGCGCGCTCGCTCGCGCCCGGTAGCCGGTAGAAGGGCTCGAAGATGCGCTCGCGCTGGCCGGGCGGCACGCCCGGGCCGTGGTCGCACACATGCACCTCGGCGCGGCCCTGGCGGCGGTGCACCACCACGGTGATCTCGCCCGTGCTGTAGCGGCGCGCGTTCTCCAGCAGGTTGCGGATGGCCCGGCGCAGCAGCTTGGCCACGCCGCGCACTTCCAGCGAATCGGGGCTCGCGCTCACGTCCAGGTCGGCGTCCACGCGCGCACATTCCTCGGCGGCCAGGCCAATCAGGTCCACCAGTTCCACGGTGCCCACGTCGGCCTCGCGTGCATCCAGGCGGCTGGCCAGCAGGATCTCGTCCACCAGCTGGTCCAGCTCGGCGATGTTGCGCAGGATCTCTTCGCGGAAAGCGGGCGAGGGCTGCTGGCCGCCCATCAGCTCCAGCCCCATGCGGATGCGGGTCAGGGGCGAGCGCAGTTCGTGCGAGGCATTGGCCAGCAGCGACTTGTGCGACTTGACCAGGGTTTCCACACGCTCGGCTGCTGCGTTGAACTGCCGCGCCAGGTCGGCGACTTCGTCCTGGCCTTGCTCGGGCACCCGCACCGACAGGTCGCCCTCGCCAAACTTCTTCACGCTGCGCTGCAGGGCCTCCAGCCGCTGCGTGAGGCGGCGGATAATGGGGTACACCCCCACGGCCACTGCCAGGCCCACGATGCCCAGCAGCCACAAGAAGCCGAAGGGCGGCCGGGTCCAGAAAGCGGCCTCGTCCTGGCCGGGGCCACCGGGTCGGCCGCTGTTGCGGCCCATGCGGGGCTGGCGGGGCGCCATCTGCAGGGTGAAGATCTGGCCGTTTTCTGCCTCGATGTGGAATTCCACCACCTCGCCCGGCTCGGACGGCTGGCGCGTGGCCATGCCGCGCAGCACCAGGTTGCCCGACGGGTCGCGCACCGCCATCTCGCGCGAGGGCGGCACAAACGGCTGGTTGTTCTGGGCCTTTTGCTCCTCGGCGATGCGCCAGGCCCAGCCCACGGTGAGCGTCAGCACCGCCATGCCGCCGACCACAGCGAGCCAGATGCGCAGGTAGAGGCGGCGGGAAAAAGGGTTGGACAGGGACATGCGTGGGGCGTGGGGCGGCAGCGCAGGCAGCGAGGCCTGCGTCAGCGATCAATCCTGCTGTTTGGCAAACACATAGCCCACGCCGCGCACAGTGAGGATGCGGCGCGGGTTCTTGGCGTCCTGCTCGATGGCCGCGCGAATACGGCCCATGTGCACGTCGATGCTGCGGTCAAACGCCTCCAGCTCGCGGCCGCGCACGGCCTCCATGATCTGGTCGCGGGTGAGCACCCGGCCCGCGCGCTCGGCCAATGCCACCAGCAGGTCGAACTGGTACGAGGTGAGGTCTGCCGCCTGCCCCGCCACGGTCACGGTGCGCGCGTCGCGGTCGATCTCCAGCGTGCCAAAGCGCAGCACCTGGGTGGCGGCTGCCGCGCCGCCACCATCCGTGCGCCGGCGCAGGATGGCGCGGATGCGGGCCAGCAGCTCACGGGGCTCAAAGGGCTTGGGCAGATAATCGTCAGCGCCCAGCTCCAGCCCGATGATGCGATCCATGGGGTCGCCCTTGGCGGTGAGCATGAGCACCGGCACCTGCGCCGCGTTGCCCTGCAGCGAGCGGATGCGGCGGCACACCTCCAGCCCATCCATGTCGGGCAGCATCAGGTCCAGGATCACCAAATCGGGCAGCGGCCCGGCATCGGGGCCCTGCAGCTGCGCCAGGCCACTTTTGCCATCGGCGCGGTGCGTGACCTGCAGGCCCGACTGGGCCAGGTACTCGCCCACCATCTGCGCGAGGCGGGCGTCGTCTTCGATCATCAGCAGTTGGGAGCTCATGGGGGCAGTGTAGTGGCGAGGCTTTGAAACGGTCTTCATGGTCCGGTAGAGCCGTCTCCCCGTGTTGAAGCCCCCGTAAAGTTCCGGTAAACCGGGTGGCGAGAGGCTTCAGGACTTGCTATTGATTTGGTAGCTGTCTGGGCATATGAATCAGGGGCCACCGACCTTCTGGATGCGCGATGCCAGCCACACCAGCACCAGCACCGGCAGCCCCAGCAGCGCCGTGGAGGTGAAGAACTGGGCGTAGCCAAACGCATCCACATAGTCGCCCGAGAAGCCCGCCACAAACTTCGGCAGCAGCAACATCATCGAGCTGAACAGCGCGTACTGCGTGGCCGAGTAGCTCACGTTGGTCAGGCTCGACAGGTAGGCGATGAACGCGGCCGAGGCGATGCCGCTGGCCAGGTTGTCGGCCGAGACCACGGCGATCAACGCCGTCACGTCGTGCCCGTGGCCGGCCAGCCATGCAAACAGCAGGTTGCTGGCGGCGCTGAGGATGGCGCCCAGCATCAGGATGCGCATCACGCCAAAGCGCATGGACAACACGCCGCCCACAAAGGCGCCCGCCAGCGTCATGATCACACCGTAAATCTTGGTCACGGCGGCCACTTCGTCCTTGGTGTAGCCCATGTCCACGTAGAACGGGTTGGCCATGATGCCCATCACCACATCGCTGATGCGGTACACGGCAATCAGCGCCAGGATCAGCGCCGCATGCCAGCCATAGCGGCGCAGAAAGTCGGCAAACGGGGCCACCAGTGCGCCCTGGATCCACTCGGCAGCGTTCTTGGCGGGAGGCAGCGCCACGGGCGCGGGCTCGCGCGAGAACAGCACGGTGACAATGCCCACCACCATCGACGCTGCCATGGCCAGGTACGCGGCCTGCCAAGCGCCGTTCTGGTACGCGGCAGCACCTTGCGCGAGGACCTGGCCAACAGCGGGCGCGACCTCGGAGCGTGCGGCAATCCACAGCACACCGGCTCCGGCCCAGATCATCGCGAGGCGGTAACCCGTCTGGTACGACGCCGCCAGCGCGGCCTGGTGGTTGGCGTCGGCCGATTCGATGCGGAAGGCGTCGAGCGCAATGTCCTGCGTGGCCGATCCAAATGCCACCGCCAGGGCGCACCACACGATGGGCCCCAGGGTCAGGCGCGGGTCGGTCAGGGCCATGCCCACCAGCCCCGCCACCACCACCAACTGCGCCAGCATCAGCCAGCTGCGCCGCCGCCCGAGCAGCCGCGTGAGTACCGGGATGGGCATGCGGTCCACCAGCGGCGCCCACACCCACTTGAAGCCGTAGGCCAGGCCCACCCAGCTGAGGTAGCCGATGGTGCTGCGGTCGATGCCCGCCTCGCGCAGGCGAAAGCTCAGCGTGCCCAGCACCAGCAGCAGCGGCAGCCCGGCCGAGAAGCCCAGCGTCAGCATGCGCAGGCTGGCGGGCTCCAGGTACACGCGCAGGGTCTGCAGCCAGGGGGTGCGCGGGGGCTTGTCTGCGGCGGTAGCGGGAGCGAGGCTGGGGGTGGAAGATGTGGAGGTGTCTGACATGGGCGAGCGGGGGTTTTGTCTATCATCGCCGACGCACCCTTGTAGCCATCCTGTCAGCCTCCATCTGCGCGGCAGGCTCTGGTGTGTTGTGTGCCAGCGCTGCTCATTATTCCTTCTGGGATTGCCTTGTATGTGTCTTTTCTGCCCCGCTCCCTCCGTCGCGCCGTCGTCCCCCTGGTCCGCACGCCGCGCATTCCTGCTGGCGGCGGGTGCCAGCGCGGCTGCGCCGGTGCTGGCGCAGGTGGATGTGGGCTCAGCCTCCAGCCTGCGCAAGCTGGTGCCCGCCGAGACGCTGGAGCAGTCTGCCGCGCAGCAGTACCGCCAGATGCTGGAGCAGGCCCGTGCCAAGCGCGCCCTGGCGCCCGACAACCACCCCCAGCTGCAGCGCCTGCACGCCATCGCCAAGCGGCTGATCCCGTACGCCACGCCCTGGAACGACCGCTCTCGCCAGTGGCGCTGGGAGGTCAACCTGATCGGCAGTTCGCAGATCAATGCGTTTTGCATGCCCGGCGGCAAGATTGCGTTCTACACCGGCATACTCGACCAGCTCAAGCTCACCGACGACGAAACCGCCATGGTCATGGGCCACGAAATGGCCCATGCGCTGCGCGAGCACGCGCGCGAGCGCATCGCCAAGACGCAGGGCACCAACCTGGCGCTGCGTCTGGGCTCGCAGCTGCTGGGGCTGGGCGACCTGGGGCAGGCGGCCGCCGGCCTGGGCGGGCAGTTGCTCACGCTGCAGTTCAGCCGGTCCGACGAGAGCGAGGCTGACCTGGTGGGGCTGGAGCTGGCCGCGCGCGCGGGCTACCAGCCATCCGCCGCCGTGAGCCTGTGGCAGAAGATGGGCAACGCCAGCGGCAGCAAGCAGGGCGGGCTGGCGTTTTTGTCCACCCACCCATCGGGCCCCGCGCGCATCCGCGAACTGGAGCTGAACGTGCCCAAGGTGCAGGGCCTGTATGAGGCCGCGCGCCGCAACGGTTGAACCACTGAGCCAGCGTATCTAAGGCAACGCTGAACAAGTCCCTCGCGCACCGCGCACCCCTGCTTTGGGCGGTCTGCCGCGTTGCAAATCCTCGCGATAGCTACGGCTATCGCTGTGGTTTGCGCCTTGCATCCCATCCCAAATCAGGGTGCGCGCCACTGCGGGGACTTATTCAGCGTTGCCCTAAGCGCTGGCCGCCACTGCATCGGTGGCGTTTTCACCCGCCAGCTGCACCCGGTTGCGCCCCGCGTGTTTGGCGGCATACAGCGCCTGGTCCGCGCGGGCGATGGCGGCCTGCAGATCGTCTGGCCCGTGCACCTGGGCCACACCAAACGACAGCGTCAGCGTGATGGGCGCAGGGCCCACGGACAGCGGCGCCTGGGCCACGGCGGCGCGGATGCGTTCGGCCGTGGCGCGGGCGGCGTCCAGCGGGCTGGCGGGCATCAGCGCCAGAAACTCTTCACCGCCCCAACGCGCCAGCACATCGCCCTCGCGCAGGTTGTCGGCCAGCACCTGGCCCATGGCCACCAGCACCTGGTCGCCCACGGCGTGGCCGTACTGGTCGTTCACGCGCTTGAAGTGGTCCACGTCGCACAGCAGCAGCGTCACGGGCACGCCGCTGCGCTGGCTGCGCTCCAGCGCCTCGGTGGCCTGGGCATCAAAGTGGCTGCGGTTGGCCAGTCCGGTCAGCGGATCGCGCGTGGCCTGCTTGCGCAGGCGCGCCTCGGCAATGAGGATGGTGCGGCGGTAGAACGCCGACAGCGCTGCCGACATGGCAAACACCACGCAGATGTGCACCCAGTTCACGATCTTCACGCTCTGCGCGGGCAGCGGGTCTAGCGGCCCCACGGCGTCGCTCAGCATGTGCAGGCCCAGGTAGTGGGCCAGCAGGGCCAGCACCATGGGCGCGGCATAGCCGCGCGTATTGGCGATCACGATGGCAGGAATGAACATCAGCAGGTAGTAGTGAAAGCCGCTCTCCCAGCCGATGAGCAGCGAGCCCAGGGCCGAGTGCCCGATCACCTCCAGCCAGATCAGGGCCAGTGCGGCAGTGTTGTAGCGCTTCTGGATGAGCCGGTAGGCGCCCAGGTACATGGCGATGCTCAGCACATTCACGGCCGCCAGCGGCATCGAGCCCAGCCACAGAAACAGCAGGATGTAGCCCGCGTCGATGGCAGCGGCCGTCAGCGCCACCCGCTGCACCATGGCCCAGTAGGCCTTGCCCGCGAGGCTGGAGCCACGCTGGGGTTCAAGCGGGGGGCGCGGCGCGTTGGATGGGGTCATGGCACGGGGGCAGGGGCGGCCCGCAGGGGTGGCAAACCACCCCATCGTAGCCCCCGGCGGTGTCGGAGGTGCGGCGAACTGGCCGGTATCCCCGGACCTGATCGCCGCTGCGCCCCCCCAGCGGCGCGGAGCACGCCCCAGAGGCCTGCGACGGCCTCCTGCAACCCATTTCAAGCCCAATCAGCCGGATGCGCTAGTGCAATATGTCTGAGTTGCTATGAATAAAGGAGCGTCGGCGATCAACGCTCAGGTCCCGCCCACGTAGGGATTGCTTTGCCGTTCGCGCCCGAAGGTGCTCTCGGGTCCGTGGCCGGGAATGAACACCGTCTGGTTGCCCATGGGCCACAGCCGCTGCGTGATGCTGTCGATGAGCTGCTGGTGGTTGCCCTGGGGGAAGTCCGTGCGGCCGATGCTGCCCGCAAACAGCACGTCGCCCACAAACGCGCGGTCGATCTGTGGCGCGTGGAACACCACGTGGCCGGGCGTGTGGCCGGGGCAGTGGCGCACGTTCAAGGCCTCGTTGCCGATCTGCACCGTGTCGCCGTCGTGCAGCCAGCGTGTGGGGGTGAAGTGCTGCGCGGGCGGAAAGCCGAACATCGCGCTTTGCTGCGGCAGCCCGTCGATCCAGAACTGGTCGCCCGGGTGGGGGCCGACGATGGGCAGCGACAGGCGCTGGGCCAGCTCGCCCGTGCCGCCGGCGTGGTCGATGTGTGCGTGGGTGAGCCAGATCTGGGACAGCGTCAGCCCGTGTTCTTCCACCGCTGCCAGCAAGGTGTCCAGGTCTCCCCCCGGGTCGATCACGGCGGCCTGCCGGGTGGCGTCGCACCAGACGAGGGAGGCGTTCTGCAGAAACTGAGTGACGGGGATGGTGAGGTAGCGGAGCATGGGATGGAGGCAGTAAACCCAGCGCCCGTCACGCCAGGGCCGCTATCCCCCACAGGGTGACAGCGGGCTGGCGCAGTGGCGGCAGGGCCGGTAGGCAACAGCCGCGAGTTTCGCACAGGGCCTGTGCGGCGCCCGGCGCCCGTTGGCGGTCGCTTCGGGCCTCAGTCTTCTGCGTCCACAGGCCGCCCCAGCAGCCGGTTCACGGCGGTGCGCAGGCCTTCGAGCGACGTGGTGTTGAGCACGAACACCACAAAGCCCTCGATCTGGCTGCTCAGCAGCTCAAAGCGGATGTGCAGGAACACCACCAGGTGGTTTTGGATGCGGGTGCCCAGGATGGTGCGGCTGTCGCCCATGTCGAACCGTGGCGGGCTCAGCTCGAACTCGTGGCCCAGCAGGTCGGACAAGGCGGCGATGCAGGCGTTGAGCATCACATTGCCCACCTCGGTCAGCGCATCCTGTTCGATGGCGCTCAGGTCTTCGCGCGGCACGTTCTGCCCGGCGACGATGCGCACGATCTCCAGGCTGCGATGCCCCGGAAAGATCAGCAAGGCATCGCCATTGAGCACGCCGCGAAACGGCTGGCGCACGCCATACATGGGGTGGCCCTGGGTGCCCAGCTGCTGCGCCGCCTCGCTCACGGTGAACACGCTCACATGCGGCACCGACAGCAGCACTTCGTCGCGCAGCAGGCTGCCCATGGCGGCAGCGGCCTTGCCCACGCCGATGTTGAAGATCTCGCTCAGGGCATCGATCTGTTCGGCGTCTAGCTGAATGGGCATGTCAGGCTCCTGCGAGGGCGGCGAGCTGTTGGGCGGCTTGCGCGGTGATGGGCTTGGCGATGAACACCATGCCCGCTTCTTCGATGCGCTCCTGCACCGCAGTCTGCACATTGGCTGTGAGGATGGCAATGGGCACCTGGGGCAGCAGCTGGCGCAGCGCCAGGGCGGCTTCCAGGCCGTTAATGCCGTGCATGTTGAAGTCCATGGAAACCAGGTCCACAGGGCTCTCGCGCACCTGCTGCAGGGCTTCTTCGCCGCTGCTGGCATGCACGATGGTCCAGTCGGGGTGGGCCTGCAGCACCAGACCCTGCAGGATCAGGCGGGACATGCGGCTGTCATCCACTATCAAAAGGCGAAGGCTCATGGTCGTTGTGTCGTGGGTGGAGATCAATGGGCGGGAAAGGCGGCCTCGTGGGCCAGCACCCGGTTGCGGCCGGTGGCCTTGGCGCGGTACAGCGCCGCGTCGGCATCGGGCAGCAGCGGCTCGATGCCCGTGTGGTGGCGCTCGCTGGCAGCCATGCCGATGGAGATGGTGAACGTGACCGGATGCCCGGATGGCGACACCAGCCCCAGCTGCGCGATGGCGCCCCGGATGCGCTCGGCCACCTGGCGGGCGCTGTCGGCACTGGCGTGGGGCAGGAGCGCGGCAAATTCCTCGCCCCCCAGGCGGCCGAGCAGGTCTGCCTCGCGCAGGGCTTGGCCGATGGCGTCGGCGCAGGCGCGGATGGCGGTGTCGCCCATCTGGTGCCCATGCTGGTCGTTGATGCGCTTGAAGTGATCGATGTCGATCATCAGCACGGTGCACGGTTGCCCGTGGCGGCGGCAGTGGTCGAACAAGGCCGTGCTGCGCTCCATGAAGGCCCGGCGGTTCAGCAGCCCGCTGAGGGCATCGCGTGTGGCCAGCTCGCGCAGCTGGGCCTCCAGGGCCTTGTGGGTGCTGATGTCGAAGCCCCACAGCAGGTGGGCCAGCCGGCCCTCGACATCGATGAGGCGGGCCGACAGCGAGCTCCAGCGCGGGGCATGCGTACCGATCTGGGCCTCCATGGCGTTGACCTGGCCGTACTGGTCCAGGGTTTGCATGAAGCGCTGGCGCGTATCGGGGTCGTGCAGCAGGTCGGGCAGGAACAGGGTCTGGGGCGCGGCCGGGAGGCCCAGCCGCTCGGTCAGCCGGTGGTTGATGAAATGCACGCGGCCGCTCTCGACCTCGGCCAGCAGCACATCGCTGGGGCTGGTATCCAGGATGAAGCCCAGCAGCGCACGGCTTTCTTCGAGCTTGCGTGTGCGGCGGGCTACGCGGTCTTCCAGCTCCCGGTTGGTCTGCGCCAGTTGCCGTGATGCGGCGGCGGCGGCGCGTGCGTCCTGCACCAGCCGCGCAATCAGCAGTGTGGTACCCACCAGCAGGGCGCTGAGCACCACGCTGAGCACGATGAAGCGCTGGTGCAGCTGCCGGCGCGCCTGGTCTGTCTGCTGGGTGCTGAACAGGTGCACGGTGGCCACCGCCTGACGCAGGCGCTCCAGCAATGCGTCGGACTTGCGGGTGATGTCCTCGGCCACGCGCAGCGCTTGGGGTGGTGTGGCGGTGGCGGTTGTGCGCCGCGCTGCGGTGCTGCCGGATTCGTGAGGCTTGGTGTTCGCGTTCGCGCTGGCCAGCGCCGACCAGTGCTCGACCTGGGTGCGCAAGTTGTCCAGGCCTTGCGCGGTGTCCGGCAACGCGTCGCGCAGCTGGGTGCTCACATGCGGTCCACGGCCCGTGGTGTCCAGCGTGCTGTAGAGCACGTCCAGCCGGTCGATCAGGTCTTGCGCGCTGGCCTCCCGGGCCCGCAGCTGGCGTGCCAGCAGGCTCACCCGCGCCAGCTCGTTGTGCACGCTGGCGATGTACCAGAGGTCGTTTTGCTGGTGGGGCTGCGCAAGGTCCTGCGCCTGGCGCAGTGTCCACCACAGGGCCACCGACGTGGCCAGGGCCATGGCCACCACCAGGGCGAGCAGCCGGTAGGCCGTGCGGGGGCTGCCGGTGGTGGGCGCCTGCGGCTTAGCGGACGGAGACTGCATGGACCTGCCAGATGGTGCGGTTGACGTAGTCCTGCCCTTGCTGCAGGGCAGGATGGGCATCGAATGGGTAGATCAGGATCAGCGGCCCCTTGTCGCGGATGCCCATGCGCTGGCCGTCACGCCGGTAGGCCAGCACGGGGTTGTAGCGGAGCAGGTCGCTCCAGGAGATCTCGACGGCATAGTCGTTCAGGGCCGTCAGCACGATGCGGCTGCGCTCGCCACCGCCAAGCTGCTCGACCAGGTGGCGCAGCGGCACACCGGTCCAGCGGTGTTCGCCCGCCAGGCCCAGCGCAGGGGGCAAGGCGGTGGTGATGTCGCGCGCTGGCAGCCGCTCCAGGGCCTGCAGGTCGCAGGCCTGTGCCGGGCCGTCGCCCGCAGGCTGCAGTCGCAGAACGCTGCGGCCCTGGGGGGCGGGGCACACCGGAGCGGGGTGGGCCCACAGCGGCAGGCACAGGCTCAACGGGCCCAGTAGGGTCACCAGGGCAGTGCCTGTGCGGGCCCGCAGGGTAGCCAGAAATCGGAACAACATCGTCACCACTTTCACATCCCATCAGCACGCCAGGGCCCGGAATGGCTCCAGGTACGGCGGCTGGCACGGCTTGACTATGCCCGTGAAAGCAGGAAAACCGGTCGCCGTTCAACGGAAAATTGCCGCGAGATGGGTGGTTTTGACAATTGTTGACGGTATTTGCCGTCGGGTTGGCGGCCTGGGGCCGCTGTCGGGGCTACAGGTTGGTGGCGGCCACTACTTCACTCATGTCGGTCAGGCCCTGCAATACCTTTTCGATGCCGTCCTGGCGCAGGGTGAGCATGCCGGCGGTCAGGGCGGAGTGCCGGATGTCCGAGGCCGGGGCCCGGTGGCGGATGTGCTGGCGAATGGTTTCGTCACTCATCATCAGCTCGTGGATGCCCAGACGGCCGTGGTAGCCGTGGCCTTCGCATTTGGCGCAGCCTACGGGGCGCCACACCCGCAGCTCGCCCTGGGCACCGCCGTACTGCTGGCGCCAGCGCCCGATCTGCGCCTGACGCGCTTCGGCGGTGTTGTGGGTGCCACTGTCCAGGTACTGCGACGCCAGGCCCGTCAGCATCTCTTCGTCGGCCACGCGCGGCTCGCGGCAGGCGGTGCAAAGGCGGCGCACCAGGCGCTGCGCCAGGATGGCCAGCAATGAGTCCGAAAAGTTGAACGGGTCCAGGCCGATTTCGAGCAGGCGCGCAATGCTTTCGGGCGCGGAGTTGGTGTGCAGGGTGGACAGCACCAGGTGCCCGGTGAGCGAGGCCTCGATGGCGATGCGCGCCGTCTCTTCATCGCGCATTTCGCCGATCATGATCACGTCAGGGTCGGCGCGCAAAAAGGTGCGCATGGCGGCGGCGAAGGTCCAGCCGATGCGCGGGTTCACCTGCACCTGGCGCAGGCCCTCCTGGGTGATCTCGATGGGGTCTTCGGCCGTCCAGATCTTGCGGCCTGCGGTGTTGATGTCGCGCACCACCGAGTGCAGCGTGGTCGTCTTGCCGCAGCCCGTGGGGCCACACACCAGCACCAGACCATAGCTTTTTTGCACTACCGCGCGCAGCGCCAGCAGGTTGGGCTGGCTCAGGCCGATGTTCTCCAGCGGCAGCGGCTTGGCCCCCGCCAGCAAGCGCAGCACCACGTCCTCCAGCCCGCGCGAGGTGGGCACTGTGACCACGCGCAGCTCCACCGGCGGGCCACCAAAACGCGCAAAGTCGATCTTGCCGTCCTGCGGTTTGCGGTGCTCCGAGATGTCCATGCTGGCCATGATCTTGATGCGCGCCACCATCGCGAAGCGATAGCGCGCCGGCAGCTCCAGGTAAGGCACCAGGTCGCCGTCGATGCGCAGGCGCACGCGCACGTTGTGCGGGGCGGGTTCGGTCTCGATGTGGATGTCTGACGCCCGGTGGCTGATGGCCTCGTCGATCACCGAGGTGATGAGTCGCACCAGGGTGGTGTCCGACTCGCTGATCACGTCGGCCTGCTCGGTATCGGCGTCCTGCGACGCGGTGGCCAGGTTGGTCAGCAGCTCCTGCGAGGTGGCGCGTGCGCCGGCTGCCGTGCCGCCTGCGTCTGCAGGGCGGGTGCGGTAGGCCTTGTGGATGGCAGGCATCAGCGTGCCGGGCGATGCCCGCAGCGGAATCAGACGCCGTTGGGTCAGAAAGCGGATCTCGTCGATCAGCACCCGGTCCCAGGGGTCGGCCATCAGCAGCACCAGGGCGTCATCGCGCGCGATCAGGGGCAGCACGGACTCCCGCTCGGCCACGGCACGGGGGATGAGGGCCAGGGCCGACGCCTCGGGCGTGATGTCGCCGGGGTGCACGGTGTATTCGCCCAGCCAGGTGGCAATCACGCTGCGCAGCTGGTCCTGGGTGAGCGCCCCCCGGTCCACCAGGATCTGGCCGATGGGCCGCTGCACGCCGTTGCCGCGCTCCTCCTGCTGCGCCTGCAGGCCCTCTGCCAGGTCCGGTGTGGACAGCAGCCCCGCGTGCACCAGCGCCTCGCCCAGGTGCCGCGCCTTGCCCACCGTGGGGTGGGGGGTGGAGATCTGACGCCACAGCGCCTCGGCGCTTTGGGGGCGGAAACTGTGGGCGGGAGGCGGGGCGGAGGTGCTGGCGTCGGTCATCGGGGCAAAGGGGCTGGGGCGGGGCTTATAGGGTCAGTGCGTAATCCACCGTGATGGGTGCGTGGTCCGAGAACTTTTCGCCCTTGTAAATATGTTCAGCGCGCGCCAGCGCCGCGATCGCAGGGGTGGCCAGGTGGTAGTCCAGCCGCCAACCCACGTTGTTGGCATAGGCCTGCCCGCGGTTGCTCCACCAGGTGTAGGCGGTGTCGGTGGCGGTAGGTTGTAACTGACGGTAAACGTCTATGATGCCGCCGCCTTCATCAGTTGTGTGCAACAACTTTGTCATCCAGGCGCGTTCTTCGGGCAAAAAACCACTGTTCTTCTGGTTGCTGCGCCAGTTTTTGAGGTCAATTTGCTGGTGCGCAATGTTGATGTCGCCACACAGGATGAAGTCGCGCTCGGCCTTCAGGCGCATGAGGTGGGGGTGGAATTCGGCCAGAAAGCGGAATTTGGCCTGCTGGCGCTCTTCGCCGGACGAGCCGCTCGGAAAGTACGCACTGATGATCGACAGCTTGCGGGCGGGCGTGTCAAAACGCAGCTCGACATATCGGCCTTCTGCATCGAACTCGGTAGACCCATAGCCAACGACTACATCCGACGGCTCGTGCCGCGTGTAGATGCCCACGCCCGAATAGCCCTTTTTCTGGGCAAAGTGAAAGTGCCCCTGCAGGTCCGCGAGGCGCTCGAACCGGTTGGCCATGTCGGCCGCCTGAGCCTTCACTTCCTGCACGCAAATACAATCCGGCCGCGTGGCTGCCATCCAGCTTTCCACGCCTTTGCTGGTGGCCGAGCGGATGCCATTGAGATTGAGGCTGGTTAACTTGAACAAGGATTTCCCCATGGTGGATGTTGGCGTGCAAACCCCCGAACAGGGCCAGCTGGCGCAGGATTTCGTCCGTTTTGCCGTCGAGTCGGGCGTGCTGCGGTTTGGCGAATTCAAGACCAAGGCCGGGCGCCTGAGCCCCTATTTTTTCAACGCCGGACTGTTTGACGACGGTCGCAAGATTGGCCGTCTCGCGGAATTCTATGCAAAAGCCCTGCTGGCCAGCGGCATCGAATTCGACATGGTGTTTGGCCCCGCGTACAAGGGCATTCCGCTGGCTGCCACCGTGGCCGTGGAGCTGGCGCGCCTGGGGCGCAACGTGCCCTTTGCCTACAACCGCAAGGAGGCGAAGGACCATGGCGAAGGCGGCACCCTGGTGGGCGCGCCTCTGAAGGGCCGGGTGCTCATCGTGGACGATGTGATGTCGGCCGGCACCGCCGCCCGGGAGTCCATCGCCATCATCAAGGCGGCAGGCGCCACGCCCCATGCAGTGGCCATTGCGCTGGACCGCCAGGAAAAAGCCACCGAGAATGGCCAGGACGTAGACCACAGCGCGGTGCAGTACGTGCGCAACCAGCTGGGCATGCAGGTGTGTGCCATTGCACGGCTGGCAGACTTATTGCTCTTCCTGGAGCAAAACGGGGAAGAGGGGATGCGTTCCCATCACGAAAAGGTGCTGGCCTACCGCCAGCGATACGGCGTCAACGAGGGGTAGACGGATTGAGCAAATCGGCGTGGATCGTGGGCGGGGTTCTGTTGGCCACCCTGGGCGCTGATTTGGCGTGGGCGCAAGCCCCCAGTCCGTCGGGTGGCATCTACACGTGCGTGGACCGCAATGGCCGGCGCCTGACGGCCGATCGTCCGATTGCTGAATGCCTGGACCGCGAGCAGCGCGAACTCGGGCCCTCGGGCATTGTGCGGCGGCAAATTGGCCCTTCGCTGACCGAGCAGGAGCGCGCCGCGCAAGAGGCCCAGCGCCGCAAGGAGGCCGAAGCCCGTGCCCGCGAGCTGGAGGAGCGCCGCCGCGAACGCGCGCTGACCGCCCGTTACCCGGACAAGGCAGCACACGATGTGGAGCGCGCTGCGGCCATCCAACTGGTGGACGATGTGACCGCCACCGCCGAAAAGCGCCTGGTCGAGCTGACACAGCAGCGCAAGGCCTTTGACGTCGAGATGGAGTTCTACAAGAAGGACCCCAGCAAGGCGCCCATGTCGCTGCGCCGCAAGATTGCCGAGAACGAAGAGAGCATTGCCGAGCAGCAGCGGTTCATTGCCGGCCAAGACCAGGAAAAGCGCCGCGTGCACCAACGGTTTGACGTGGAGCTGGCCCAGTTGCGCAAGCTGTGGGATGCGCAGCGCATGCCCCTGCCGGGCGCAACGCCTGCCAGCGACGCCGCTGCACCCGCCGCCACGCGGTAGGGCCATGCGCTGAGAGCGCTCCCTTCACCTACGCTACGCCAGAAGATCCAAACAACAAAGGGCCGCGAGGCCCTTTGTTGTTGGTGTTGCAGCCGATCGGCGTGCCTCAGCCTGCCAGCTTGGCGCGCAGCAGCTCGTTAACCTGCGTCGGGTTGGCCTTGCCCTTGCTGGCTTTCATGATCTGGCCGACCAGTGCGTTGAACGCCTTGTCCTTGCCCGCACGGAACTGCGCCACGTTGTCGGGGTTGGCGGCAATCACCTCGTCGATGATCTTCTCCAGCGCGCCGGAGTCGTTCATCTGCTTAAGCCCCTTGGATTCGATGACGGCGTCCACGTCGTTCGACTCCCCGGTCCACAGCGCATCAAACACCTGCTTGGCGGCGTTGTTGGAGATGGTGCCGTCGGCAATGCGGCCGATCAATGTGGCCAGCTGCGCTGCAGTCACAGGAGCCTGCTCGATACCGGTCTCCGCCATGTTCAGGCGGCGCGACACCTCGCCCATGATCCAGTTGCTGGCCAACTTGGGCTGGCCGCAGGCCTTGGCCGCCGCCTCAAAGTACGCTGCCATGGCCTTGCTCTGCGTGAGCGTGGTGGCGTCATACTCGGGCAGGCCATAGTCCGCCACAAAACGCGCTGCCATGGCGCGGGGCAATTCGGCCATTTGCGCCCGTTCTTCCTGCACCCAATGCTCTGAAATGTGGAGCGGAGGCAGGTCGGGGTCGGGGAAGTAGCGGTAGTCCGCAGCATCTTCCTTGGTCCGCATCGCACGCGTTTCACCCGTGTCGGGGTCGAACAGCACGGTGGCCTGCTGGATCGCGTGGCCGTCTTCGATCTGCTCGATCTGCCAGCGGATTTCGTAGTCGATGGCCTGCTGCATGAACTTGAACGAGTTCAGGTTCTTGATCTCGCGGCGCGTGCCCAGCGGCTGGCCTGGCTTGCGCACCGACACGTTGGCGTCGCAGCGGAAACTGCCTTCCTGCATGTTGCCGTCGCAGATGCCGATCCACGTCACGATCTTGTGCAGTTCCTTGGCATAGGCCACGGCCTCTTCGCTGCTGCGGATATCGGGCTCGGTCACGATCTCCAACAGGGGGGTGCCCGCGCGGTTCAGGTCGATGCCCGACTGGCCGATGAAGTCTTCGTGCAGCGACTTGCCCGCGTCTTCTTCGAGATGGGCGCGCACCAGGCGCACGGTCTTTTTCTCGTCGCCCAGGAAGAACGACACCTCGCCGCCCTGCACCACTGGGATCTCGAACTGGCTGATCTGGTAGCCCTTGGGCAGGTCGGGGTAGAAGTAATTTTTGCGCGCAAAAATACTCACGGGCGCAATGTGGGAGCCAAGGGCCAGTCCCAATTTGATAGCACAGGCCACGGCCTCGCGGTTCATCACGGGCAGGGTGCCGGGCAGGGCCAGGTCCACGGCGCAGGCCTGGGTGTTGGGCTCGGCGCCAAACGCGGTGGCGGCGCGGCTGAATATCTTGCTCTGGGTGGCGAGCTGGGTGTGGGTTTCGAAGCCGATGACGACTTCGTAGCCATGGATCAATTTGGCGGTCATGTCAGAAGCCCTCCGGACGGCGGAGGTGGAAGTCGGTGGCTTGCTGCAGGCGGTGCGCAGCGTTCAGAAGGCGGGCTTCCTGGAAGTAGTTGCCCAGCAGCTGCAGGCCCACAGGCATGCCGCCTTCGCCAAAACCAGCGGGCACGCTCATGCCGGGCAGGCCAGCCAGCGAGCCGGGCAGCGTGAAGATGTCGGCCAGGTAGTCGGCCAGCGGGTCGTTGCCGTGGTCACCCAGCTTCCAGGCCACGGTGGGGGCCACCGGGCCGGCGATGATGTCGCACTCCTTGAACGCGTTCTGGAAGTCGTCGGCGATCATGCGGCGAATCTTCTGCGCCTGCAGGTAGTAGGCGTCGTAGTAGCCGTGGCTCAGCACATAGGCGCCGATCATGATGCGGCGCTTGACCTCGTCGCCAAAACCTTCGGCACGGGTCTTCTTGTACATGTCCACCAGGTCGGTGTAGTCCTTGGCGCGGTGGCCGAACTTCACGCCGTCAAAGCGGCTCAGGTTGGACGACGCCTCGGCCGGGGCAATGATGTAGTACACCGGGATGGAAAGCTGGGTGCGCGGCAGGCTGATGGGCACGAGCTTGGCGCCGAGCTTTTCGTATTCCTTCAGGGCACCGTCCACCGCTGCGCGCACATCGGGCGCGAGACCTTCGCCAAAGAACTCGGCGGGGATGCCGATGCGCAGGCCGTCGATGCTGTCGTTGAGCTTGGCGCTGAAGTTTTCGGCAGGCACATCGAGCGACGTGGAGTCGCGGTCCGGGTCCGGGCCGCACATGGCGGACAGCAGCAGCGCGCAGTCTTCGGCCGAGCGGGCCATGGGGCCCGCCTGGTCGAGGCTGGAGGCGAAAGCAATCATGCCGTGGCGGCTGGCGCGGCCATAGGTGGGCTTGATGCCGGTGATGCCGCAGAACGAGGCGGGCTGGCGGATGGAGCCGCCCGTGTCCGTGCCGGTGACGGCCGGGGCCAGGCGCGCAGCCACGGCCACGGCGCTGCCGCCGGACGAACCGCCCGGAATGCGGTCGGTGGCCCAGGGGTTGCGCACGGGGGCGGGGGCGTCAAAGCCCACGGGGGCGACGGCCGAGTTTTCGTTGGCCGAGCCCATGGCGAACTCGTCGCAGTTGAGCTTGCCCAGTGTCACGGTGCCCGCATCGGCCAGCCTGGTGACCACGGTGGCGTCAAACGGCGACTGGTAGCCCGCGAGCATCTTGGAGCCCGCGGTGCTGGGGAAGCCCTTGGTGACGAAGATGTCCTTGTGCGCAATCGGCACGCCCGCCAGGGGGCCTGCGGTGCCTGCGGCAATGGCGGCGTCCTGGGCGCGAGCCCGGGCCAGGGTGATGTCAGGGTTCACGGCCACGTAGGCGCCCAGGTTCTGGTGGGCTTGTGCGCGGGCGAGGAAATGCTGGGCGGCCTCGACGGCCGAGACGCGGCGCTCGCGCAGCTCGGTGGCCAGCTGGGCCACGCCCAGGTCATGCAATGCGGTGGAAGTCATGCGGCGGGGTTCTTACTCGATCACTTTGGGCACGAGGAACAGGCCTCGTTCGACGGCGGGGGCGCTTTGTTGGTTGGCTTCGCGCTGGTTGGGCTCGCTGGCTACGTCGTCGCGCAGGCGCAGCTGCACGTCCTGGATGGCGGCCACGGGGTGGGCCAGGGGCGTGACGCCCGAAGTATCCACAGCCCGCATCTGTTCCACGATGTCAAAGAAGCCGTTGAGCTGGGTGAGCATGCGCTCACTTTCGGAAGGTGTCAGCTCAAGCCGCGCCAAGTTGGCAATGCGGCCGATGTCCTGGGGGGTCAGTGCCATAGGGAGGAAAATTGAAAGAAACCAGACGTAAAGCTGTGATCCGGCCCGCGCCGGAGGGAGTTATTCACAGGGGATGCGGTATTATCCCGGCTTTGCCGCAAAGCTCCCGGAATGGGAGTCAATTGCGTGAAAAAAGCCAATAAACACCCCCTGAAATACCTGGCGATGGCAGGCCGACGCGCATGCCGTGCCCGAGAGGACTTTTGAATGTTCGGAGCTTTCCGTCGGTACTTCTCCACCGACCTGGCCATTGACCTTGGCACAGCCAACACCCTCATCTTCGCCCGCGACAAAGGCATCGTCCTCGACGAACCCTCTGTGGTCGCCATCCGCCACGAGGGCGGTCCGCACGGCAAGAAAGTCATCCAGGCCGTAGGTCACGAGGCCAAGGCCATGCTGGGCAAGGTGCCCGGCAACATCGAGGCCATCCGCCCGATGAAGGACGGCGTGATTGCCGACTTCGTGATCACCGAGCAGATGATCAAGCAGTTCATCAAGATGGTGCACCCGCGCACGCTGTTCACCCCCAGCCCGCGCATCATCATCTGCGTGCCCTGTGGCTCCACCCAGGTCGAGCGCCGCGCCATCAAGGACGCAGCCGAGGCCGCAGGCGCCACGGCCGTCTATCTGATCGAAGAACCCATGGCGGCCGGTATCGGCGCCGGTCTGCCCGTGTCGGAAGCCTCGGGCTCGATGGTGGTGGACATCGGCGGCGGCACGACCGAAGTGGGCGTGATCTCGCTGGGCGGCATGGTCTACAAGGGCAGCGTCCGCGTGGGTGGTGACAAGTTTGACGAAGCCATCATCAGCTACATCCGCCGCAACTACGGCATGCTGATCGGTGAGCCCACGGCCGAAGCCATCAAGAAGAACATCGGCTCGGCCTTCCCCGGCTCCGAAGTGCGCGAGATGGAAGTCAAGGGCCGCAACCTGTCCGAAGGCGTGCCACGCAGCTTCACTATCTCCAGCAACGAAGTGCTGGAGGCGCTGACGGACCCGCTGAATCAGATCGTCTCGGCCGTGAAGAACGCGCTGGAACAGACACCCCCCGAGCTGGGCGCCGACATTGCCGACCGCGGCATGATGCTCACCGGCGGCGGCGCGCTGCTGCGTGACCTGGACCGCCTGCTGGCCGAAGAAACCGGCCTGCCCGTGCTGGTGGCCGAAGACCCGCTGACCTGCGTGGTGCGGGGCTGCGGCATCGCCCTGGAGCGCATGGACCGCCTGGGCAGCATTTTCACGAGCGAGTAAGTCGGCAGGCCTGTATGCTGCAGGCACTTTTTTTGCGCTCCGAATTGCATGACTGCCCCTGCTCCAATGCTTGTTTCTGAGCACCCGCCCGTGGAGCCCGCTCCCCGCGGCAGACACTGACCGCTGCGCACCATGCCCCTGGGTACTCTGGAGCGCAGCGCTCCCCCTTTCTTCAAACAGGGCCCTTCGGCCCTGTCGCGTTTGGCCGTGTTCAGTGCGCTTGCGCTGTTCCTCATGGTGGCCGACGCACGCTTCCAGATCACCGGTCCCTTCCGCCAGGCCGTGGCTACGGTGCTGTACCCGGTGCAGTGGCTCATGCTGCAGCCGGTGGAGTTCGCGAGCCACGGGCGCAGCTATTTTCAGTCGCTGCAAACCGCGCAGGAAGACCTGGACGCCGCCCGCAAGAAGATGACCGTGATGGGCCAGCGCGCCAACCAGGCCGACCAGCTGGCCATGGAAAACCAGCGGCTGCGCAAATTGCTGGAGCTGCGCGACCGGCTGCAGACTCCTGCGCAGGCGGCCGAGGTGATCTATGACACCGCCGACCCCTACACGCGCCGTGTGGTGCTGGACCGGGGGCAGCTGGGCGGCGTGGAGCTGGGCGCTCCCGTGATGGACGAGGCCGGCGTACTGGGCCAGGTGACCCGTGTTTTCCCGCTGGTCAGCGAAGTCACACTGCTGGTGGACCGCGACCAGGCGATCCCGGTGCTGAACATCCGCACCGGCGTGCGCGGCGTGGCCTACGGCGACCCGGTGGCGGGCCATGGTGGCGGCATGGAACTGCGCTTCATGCCAGCCAACGCTGACATCCGCGAAGGCGACCTGCTGACCACGAGCGGCGTGGACGGCTTGTACGCCCCCGGCCTGCCCGTGGCGCGCGTGGTGAAGGTGGAACGCCGGGCCGACTCTGCCTTCGCGCGCATCTACTGCGCGCCGCTGGCCCAGGTGCAGGGCGCACGCCACGTGGTGGTGCTTAAGCCGCTGGGCGACAACGAATTGCCCCGCCCGGATGCGGCCCCGGCCGCGCCTGCGACCAAACGCGGAGGCCGCAAATGAGCCACTGCTTCACTCCGAAGACCCCGATACAAGGAGGCCCGCGATGATCATGCCGCGGGGTGAGCCCCTGTTGATGCCGGTGAACCCGGTGTTCATCTGGGCCAGTCTGGCTGCGGGCCTGGCCATCAACATGCTGCCGCTGGGCCGCGTGGTGTGGATGCCCGATCTGCTGATGGTGCTGCTGGTGTTCTGGGGCGTGCACCAGCCCCTGCGCATTGGCATGGGCGCGGCGTTTGTGCTGGGCCTGTTCATGGACGTGAGCCAGTCTGCGCTGCTGGGTCAGCACGCGCTGTCCTACACCGTGCTGTCGTTTGGCGCCATCGCCATCCACCGCCGTTTGCTGTGGTTCAGCGTGCCGTCGCAGGCGCTGCAGGTGTTTCCGTTGTTTGCGATTGCCCATGCCATCGAGCTGATGCTGCGCATGGCGGCCGGCGGAATTTTCCCGGGGTTCTGGAGCTTTCTGGCCCCGTTCCTGGAGGCGCTGCTGTGGCCCCTGGCCAGCTGGGTGCTGCTGGCACCCCAGCGCCGCCCGCCTGACAGCGACCAGAACCGGCCTTTGTGACATGACGCACCGTATGAGCTGCTTCGCGTCGTTGTGCTGTGCTACGCCCCTGGCGCTGGTGTGGCGCCCGGGAGTTGGCGCATGACCGAGGTGCGCAGCAGCGAAGCCGACGCCTCGCGGTTCCGGGTCCGCGCCGTGGTGGTGGGCTTGGTGGTGATGGCAGCGTTCTGCCTCGTGGCGGCGCGCCTGGTGTACCTGCAGGTGGTGCGCCATGAGGACCTGGCAGCCCAGGCCGAAAGCAACCGCACGGCCGTGGTGCCCATCGTGCCCAACCGGGGGCTCATCCTGGACCGCAATGGTGTGGTGCTGGCCACCAACTACTCGGCCTATACGCTGGAGATCACGCCCTCGCGCGCGGGGGTGCTGGACGAGACCATCGATGCCCTGTCCAAGGTGGTGGACATCCAGGCGCGAGACCGCCGCCGCTTCAAGCGGCTCATGGAAGAGTCGCGCAACTTCGAATCCCTGCCCATTCGCACCCGCCTGACCGACCAGGAGGTGGCGCGGTTCACCGCCCAGCGCTACCGCTTTCCGGGCGTGGACATCAAGGCGCGGCTGTTCCGCAACTACCCGCTGGGCGACGTAGCGAGCCATGCCATTGGCTACATTGGCCGCATCAACCAGACCGAGAAGGCGCGCATCCAGGACTCGGAAGACGAGGCCAACTACCGGGGCACGGAGTACATCGGCAAGCTGGGCATCGAGCACAGCTTCGAGTCGGCCTTGCATGGCGCCACGGGCGTGGAGCAGATGGAAACCTCGGCGGGTGGGCGTGCCGTGCGCAAGCTCTCCAGCCACGCCGCCACACCGGGCGACAGCGTGATGCTGTCCATCGACATCAAGCTGCAAAAACTCATCGAAGACCTGTATGGCACCCGCCGGGGCGCGCTGGTGGCCATCGACCCGCGCAATGGCGAGATCCTGGCGCTGGTGAGCAAGCCCACCTTCGACCCCAACCTGTTCGTGGAGGGCATCGACGCTGAAAACTGGGCCGCACTCAACGAGTCCATCGACAAGCCACTGCTCAACCGCGCCCTGCGCGGCACCTACCCGCCCGGCTCCACCTACAAGCCCTTCATGGCCCTGGCGGCTCTGCAGCTGAACAAGCGCTCGCCCAGCCTGGTGGTGAACGACCCCGGCTTCTACACCTTTGGCGGCCACACCTTCCGCAGCCACGAAGGCGGCCTGGGCGGTGTGGACATGCACCGCGCCATCCAGTTCTCCAGCAACACCTACTTTTATTCGCTGGCCGTGGACATGGGCGTGGATGCGATCCACGACTTCATGAAGCCGCTGGGTTTCGGCCAGTCCACGGGCATCGACCTCAACGGCGAAGTGCGGGGCACGCTGCCCAGCACCGAGTGGAAGCGCAACACCTACAAGCGTGCCGACATGAAGCGCTGGTTCCCGGGCGAAACCGTGTCGCTGGGCATTGGCCAGGGCTACAACAACTTCACCATGCTGCAGCTGGCGCTGGCCGAGGCCACGCTGGCCAACGGTGGCGTCCGCTACCGCCCGCACATGGCCAAGGCGGTGAAGAACTCGGTCACTGGCGCCATCACCGAAATCGTGCAGCCCCCCGGCGTCAACCTGGGCTACCTGCCCAAGAACGTGGAACTGGTGCGCAATGCCCTCGTGGCCGTGAACAAGGGCGGCACGGGCACGCGGGTGTTCATGGGCGCGCCCTACACCTCGGCGGGCAAGACGGGCACCGCCCAGGCCGTGAGCCTGGGCCAGAACGTGAAGTACAACGCCAAGGCGCTGGAAGAGCACCAGCGCGACCACTCGCTGTTCGCCGCGTTCGCACCGGCCGAAAACCCCACCATCGCCCTGGCGGCCATTGTGGAGAACGCCGGCTTTGGCGCCGCCCATGCGGCCCCGATTGCGCGACGCGTGTTTGACTACTGGCTGATGGGCGAATACCCCAGCGAAGAAGACATTGCCGCCGTACAAAAGGGCCAGGCCAGTGCGCCCATCGGCAAGCCCCGCAAGGCCAGCGAGGTGCCGCTGCTGGCGCCCTGATCAGACGCTAGGTTGCTCTAAAAATCATAGCTGTTGGCGCAATATCGACTAGCGCTACCGGCCGTTTTTGCTTGCAGAGGGTGCCTAAGCACCGGCGGTGCGCGGTGACGGCTGGGTTTGGCTGAACACCACCGCCGCCACAATCAGCGCCGCACCGCTCAGCCCGGCCCAGCCCAGCTGTTCGCCCAGCAACACCCACGCCGTGAGCGCGGCAAACACCGGCTCCAGCCCGAACACGATGGCGCTGCGCATGGCGTCCACGCGCTGCTGGCCCCAGGCCTGCAGCGTCACCACCACCACACTGGCCAGCAGGCCCAGGTACAGCAAGGCCAGCAGGGCGTCCACCGGCAGGTGGGCCGCAGCGCGCAGCCAGTCCATGTTGCCGCTTTGCATCAGCAGCAGCGCGGTGGAGGCCAGGGCCATCACCGTGGCCTGGGCGGCGGCCATGCGGGTGGCGCGCAGGGGCTGTGCGGCCGTGCGGCGCGCGCATTCTTCCAGCGCCAGGATGTACAGCGCATAGAACACGGTGCTGGCCAGCGTCAGCGTATCGCCCAGGTTCCAGGGCTCGTTCTCGTGGAACATCAGCGCCATGCCCGCCAGCGCCATCCCACAGGCGGCCCATAGGCGCCAGCCATAGCGACGCCCCAGCGCTGCCATGGCAATCAGCGGTACCACCAGCACGTTCAGGCCGGTCACAAACGCGTTGCGGTTGCTGCTGGTGCGCGCAAGGCCCTCGATCTGCAGCCAGAACGCCAGGAACAGCAGCAAGCCCAAAGCACAGCCCCAGCGCCGCTCGTGGCGCAGCATGCCGCGCCACAGGGGTGCCAGCACCAGCAGCGCGATCACAAAGCGCAGCCAGATGATCTGCAGCGCGTCCAGGTGCGCCGAGAGCAGTTTCATGGCCGGGAAGGTGGTGCCCCACACCACGGTCACGGCCAGCAGGGCCATCAGGCCCCAGCGTTCAGTACGCATCGACAAATTCCTCAATACCAAAAAGAAAAAAGGGCCGCCGGTTGCCCGGGCGGCCTTTGCAGTGCGGCGCGGATTCTGATCAGTGGCTGACCTGGCCCAGGAACGCGCGGATGCGGTCGTTGGCCGGGTTGCTGAAGAACTCCTGCGGCGGCGCATCGTGCGCGATGCGGCCCTGGTCGAAGAACATCACCCGGTCGGCCACCTCGCGGGCAAAGCCCATTTCGTGGGTGACCACGATCATGGTCATGCCGCCACGGGCCAGGCTGCGCATCACGTCCAGCACCTCCTTGACCATTTCGGGGTCCAGCGCCGAAGTGGGCTCGTCAAACAGCATCACCTTGGGTTGCATGGCCAGCGCCCGGGCAATGGCCACCCGTTGCTGCTGCCCGCCCGACAGTTGCCACGGGTACTTGTGCGCGTGGTCCTGCATGCCCACGCGGCGCAGCAGCTGCATGGCTTCGTCGTTGGCCTGCGGGCGCGGTGTTTTGCGAATGCGGCGCGGCGCCAGCGTCACGTTGTCTAGCACGCTCATGTGGCCGAACAGGTTGAACTGCTGGAACACCATGCCCACCTCGCAGCGCTGGCGCTGCAGGGTGGCGTGGTCGTCGCTCACCTCGACGCCGTCGATGGTGATGCGCCCGCTGTCGTGGGGCTCCAGGCGGTTGATGGCGCGCAGCAGCGTGCTCTTGCCCGAGCCGGAGGCGCCAATGATCACCGTCACCTCGCCGGTGTGGAACACGGTGGACACGTCCTTGAGCACCTGGTGTGCGCCAAACGACTTGCACACCCGCTCGGCCACGATGTAGGGCTTGGGCTGGTTCGTCGTCGCGGTCATCGGTTGCGCCCTTCCACGTCAAAGCGGTATTCGACGGCGTTGGAGATTTGCGTGACCAGCGTGGTCAGCAGCAGATAGGTAATGGCCACCGTGGTCAGCGTGGCAATGGGCTGGAAGGTGGCCGACTGGATGCGGTTACCCACGTTGGTCAGCTCCACCACGCCGATGGCGTAGGCCAGCGAAGAGTCCTTGAGTAGCGCCACAAAGTTGCTCACCAGCGGCGGAAGCGAGATCTTGAACGCCTGCGGGAACACCACATCCATGAATACATGCATGCGGCCCAGGCCCAATGCGCGGGCGGCCTCGGTCTGCCCGCGCGGCACGGCCAGCAGGCCCGCGCGCAGGGCCTCGGCGTTGTACGCGCCCACGTTCAGTCCCAGGGCCACCACGGCGGCCGCAAAGTCGGGCAGGTTGAGCCCCGGCACCAGCACCGGCAGCGCAAAGTACACAAACAGGATCTGCACCAAGAGCGGGGTGCCGCGAATGGCCCAGATGTACACGCCAGCAATCCAGCGCACGGGCGTCCAGCGGGCCGTGCGGGCCAGCGCCGCTGCCGTGCCCAGCACCAGTCCCACGGCACCGCTGACCAGCGTGAGCCACAACGTGGTGCGCGCACCTTCAGAAAACGCCTGGGCGTTGGGGCCGATGGGGTCGGGAAAGAACGACAGCAATTGGCCCAGCAGCGAGAGAGCCAGCACCATCACCACCAGTGCAGCGACCAGCGTGGCATTGCTGCGCTGCTGTCGGGACCAGCCTTGTGGCCAAAGAGCGAGAAGCATGGATCAGACGACCATACGGTCTTGGTTGGAAATCGGACTGGGTGCGGGGCGATCATGCACCCGCCACCAGAAACGGCAAAGGGTGCGCAGCAGGCCTGGGCCCTCTGCGCACCCCGTGACGCGTTTTTACATCAGTTGCAGCGCACGTCTTCGTTGAAGTACTTCTTGGAGACGGCGGCGTAGCTGCCATCGGCCAGCACTTCGGTGAACGCCTTGTTCCAGGCATCGGCCAGACCGGTGTTGCCCTTGGCCATGGCGGGGGCGATGCGCTCGATGAACAGCATGTCGCCCAGCTTGAAGCCGGCCTTGGCGTTCTTGGCAGCGGCTTCCTTGGCCACGAACTTGTCGCTCACCCAGGCGTCCACGCGCTTGGAGATCAGGGCGCGCTGGGCGTCGGTGTCTTGCGGGAAGTTCTTCACTTCCTTCACGCCGCTGACCTTTTTGACCTGCTCCAGGTAGCTGGTGCCGGTCTGCACGGCCACGACCTTGCCGGTCAGGTCCTTGGCGTTGCGGATCTTGTCGTCCATAGCCACGATGATGCCGCCCGAGCAGTAGTGGGGGTTGGCGAAGGTCACGGCCTTGGAGCGCTCGTCGGTCACGCCGTGCGAGGCGATCACGGCGTCCCAGCGGTTCTGGCCCAGGCCGGTCAGCAGGGCGTCAAAGCCCAGGGTCTTCCATTCGAGCTTCAGGCCCATCTTCTTGACCACCAGCTCCGCCACTTCCACCTCAAAACCCGTCAGCTTGGTGCCTTCGAAATAGTTGAAGGGAGCGAACTGGCCTTCGGTGGCCACGATGATCTTGCCGTCTTTCTTGATTTCGTCCAGCGTGCGGGCCTGGACGGCGAGGGCAGCGCACAGCGCCACGGCGGTGACAACGACAGACTTGAAAAATTGCATGACAGGTTCCTGTGGGGGGTGGTTCAGGTACAAAAAATCCGGCCTGCGGGTAGGCAGGCCGGAGCGGGTGGATGCGGACATCGCCGTTGGCGATGGGCCTCGTCATCAAACGGAAACGTGCGGAAATTATAGGACGCGCGTTCACATTCGGGCCATGCAGGGCAACCCCGATGACCTCGGGGCGCCCTGGTGGTAGGCCGTGCAGCGCGTTGCAAGTTGGATGCCACCCTGGCAGGCGACACCTGGTGGGTGAAAAGCAGGCCTACCGCAGGAAGGCGTCGTACCCCGTCTTCAGGATCAGCGTGCTCACCACCACGATGAAGATGCCCCGCACAAAGCCGGTGCCATGCTTGAGCGCCATGTGCGTGCCCAGCAGGCTGCCCAGCACGTTGGCCACGGCCAGCGTCACCGCAAAGTGCCACCACACATGGCCCTTGGCGGCAAACAGCGCAATGGCGGCAATGTTGGTGGCGCAGTTGAGCAGCTTGGCCGAGGCCGATGCATTGAGAAAGTCGTAGCCCAGCAGCCGCACAAACAAGAAGACGAAGAAGCTGCCGGTGCCCGGGCCAAAGAACCCGTCGTAAAAGCCGATGAGCACGCCAATCAGGCACGCGGCAATCACCTCGGCCCGGCCCGCAAACCGGGGGGTGTGGTGCCGCCCCAGCTCCTTCTTGGCCAGGGTGTAGAGCAGCACGCCCAGCAGCACCAGGGGCAGCAGCTTGCGCAGGAAGTCGGCCGACACCACGGTGACGGCCCAGGCGCCGACGAACGAGCCGGCAAAACCGGCGGCTGCGGCCGGCAGCATGGCCGACCAGCGGATCTGCACCTGGCGGCTGTATTGCCAGGTGGCCATGGCGGTGCCCCAGACCGAGGCCGCCTTGTTGGTGCCCAGCAGCGTGGCCGGGGGCGCGCCCGGAAAAGCCGCAAACAGCGCCGGTACCATCACCAGTCCACCGCCTCCCACGATCGCATCCACAAAGCCCGCGAGCAGCGAGGCCACGGTCATCAAAATCCATTCCATCGCAGGATTGTCGCACCGGGCCTGCTATCGATTCAGGACCGCTCAGGATCTAGGGATGGCCTGCATAACCCTCGCGAGTAGGTGGTAGTGCGGATCGGGATGGGCCGCAAGGCGTCTTTTTGCAGTCAATAGCCCGGCTATTGGCTAGAAAAGCAACGCAGCGGATGGCCCGAGGCCGCGCTATCACCGACCGCAGGGAGTTATGCAGGCCATCCCTAGCAGGCAAGAAAAAGGCGCTGGGATCGCCAGCGCCTGAAAGGGTGTACACCTCGTTGGGTGTTTGGACTGTATTGTTGGTAGAAAGGTTGTCTCCTCGGGCCCCTCGCTTGGCACACCGAAGCGCGCTTTCGAGTGCCGTGACTGTAACGGCTGCACCCCGCTGGTGCATTGGGAGTTTCCCGCCCCCCCGTTGTTGGGCGTCGGACGGCTTTCGGGGGCTTGCTCTGCCCCGATTCGGTGGCAACCGGCTGGCATGGCTCGTGCAATGCGCTTGTAACAAATTGCGAAAGGGAGCGTGCATGCGTGCAGTCAGCCACTGGGTGTTTGTGGTCGTGTCGTTGTGTCTGGGGCTGTGCACCTGCGCGCTGGCCCAGAGCGTGCCAGAGGCTCCCGCCATAGCGGCGCCCCTCACACGCCCCGCCCTGGTGGCCCAGGACACGGTGAATGCGGCCCACACCGGCTGGATGATGACCTCCACTGCTCTGGTGCTGCTGATGACGCTGCCCGGCATTGCGTTGTTCTACGCAGGCATGGTGCGAAGAAAGAACGTGCTCAACACCATGGCCTGCGTGGTGGCCATCGCGGGGCTGGTCAGTCTGCTGTGGTTTGCGGCGGGGTATTCGCTGGCGTTCACACCCGGCAGTGCCTGGCTAGGGGGCTGGGACCGCGCCGGCTTTGCCGGGCTCGACTTTCAGCTGGAGGCGGGCAAGCTGGCCGTGAGCCACATTGCGCCGCTGATTCCCGAGTCGGTGTACGCCATGTTCCAGCTCACCTTCGCCATCATCACGGCCGCTCTGCTGGTGGGCGCGTTTGTGGAGCGCATGCGGTTCTCGGCCATGCTGGTCTTCGTTGGGCTGTGGACGCTGGTGGTGTACGCGCCCGTGGCGCACTGGGTGTGGGAGCCCGGGGGCTGGCTGGCGCAGATGGGCGCGCTGGACTTTGCGGGCGGCTCGGTGGTGCACGTGAACGCGGGCGTGGCGGGGCTGGTGTGTGCCTGGTTTCTGGGTCGCCGCACGGGGTATGGGCGCGAGCCGTTTGAGCCCTACAACCTGGGGCTCACCATGGCGGGTGCGGGCATGCTGTGGGTGGGCTGGTTTGGCTTCAACGCGGGCTCTGCGGTGGCGGCCGATGGGCGCGCCGGGCTGGCCATGGCAGTGACGCATCTGGCCGCTGCGGCGGGGGCGCTGTCGTGGATGCTGGGCGAGTGGGTGGTGCGCGGGCGCCCGTCGCTGCTGGGGCTGTGCTCCGGCCTGGTGGCGGGGCTGGTGGCCATCACGCCCGCCGCCGGTTTTGTCACGCTGCGCTCGGCCGTCGTGATTGGTCTGGTGGCCGGGCTGGCCTGCTACTGGGGCGCCACGGGGCTCAAGCGGCTGCTGCGGGTGGATGACTCGCTCGACGTATTTGGCGTGCATGGCGTTGGCGGCATCGTGGGGTCGCTGCTGACAGGCGTGCTGGCCAGCAAGACCGTGGGAGGCGCTGCGGGCAGCCTGCTGACCCAGGCCATCGGCGTGGGCGCCGTGGCGGCCTACAGCCTGGTGGTGACGGCCGCGCTGCTGTGGGTCGTCAACTTTGCGATGGGCCTGCGGGTGGACGAGCAAAGCGAGCAGACCGGGCTGGACATTGCCCAGCACCGCGAGCGCCTGGGCGGCTGAATGTGTCGCCGCGTCCTGTGATGTGCGGGCCAGCGAATGCAGTCCGATGGATGACCCCAATGCAGTAAGGAGCCGAACATGTCCGATTCCGACAAGCTGGCGATTGCCGCCCACCTGCATGTGCTGTTGCGGCGCAAGACAGGGCGCGTGACCGATACCGAATGGATGGCGGCCAACGCGGACTACGCGCAGGAGATCGTGCGGTTTGCGCGCCAGCGCGCCACCGAAGACAACGCGCCCGACTTGGCCGAATGGGCCGACCGCCTGGAGCACGCCCTGCACGCCAGCCCGCCGGCCGCTCAGCGCCGACCGCTGCTGGATGCAGCGGCGCAGGCGGTGCGTGCGCGCCCCGCACCGCCCCCCGAGCCAGCCCCCGAGGTGCCGCGCTATGTGGGTGGCATCCGCTGACCTGCCAAGCGGCTTCTGCGCCGCGACTTGAAAAAACTAGTGGGGCGCAGTGCCCTGTGTGAACAGCGCGGCCGTGGGCAGCAGCCCGGCGAGCTGGTTGTCTCCGTAGGTGCGCAGCACCTGAGCAATCACCACCTGGTAGCCATTGAGCCACTGCGCCTGCGCGGCCTTGGCTTTCAGATGCGCGGGGTGCTGCATCAGCGTTTGCAGCGCCTCCAGCGACTGCCAGTAGTACACGTTGGATACCAGGCCGTTGCCGGTGTCCGTCCACGACTCCTCGCCCAGGTAGCCGTCGATAGCGCGTGCGGCGGTGGCGATGGCCTCGTCCAGACGGTGGAAGGCTTCGTCGAATTGAGAACCTGTTCAAGCTATGTTTGGGGATCGCGTTGGAGTGCAATCGGGATGAGTGGATGCTTCGGATACGCTGCATGGGCTCGTGCCCATGCAAGCAGCCGGGGCGTTCAATCACCCGATTTCACTCCAACCCTTCGGGCAAGTGCCTTGCCGGGCGGTCTGCGGCGTTGCGGCGCTTGCCAATAGCCGAGCTATTGGCTGCGCACCGCGCCTAGCACCCCATCCCGGAAAGGCGCTTGCGCGACCCCGAACATAGCTTGAACAGGTTCTTGGTCGCAAAGATGAAGGTGGAGGAATACATCGGCGCGATGGTACTCACGCCGCCTGCCGGGCCTGGATGATCCACTCCGCCGCCTTCTCCGCCATCATCAGTGTGGGCGAGTTGGTGTTGCCGCTGGTGATGGTGGGCATGGCGCCCGCATCCACCACGCGCAGGCCGGCCACCACACCACCACGCCCATCGCGCACGCGCAGTTGCGCATCCAGCACGGCCATCGGGTCGCCGTCGCGGCCCATCTTCGTGGTGCCCACGGGGTGGAAGATGGTGGTGGCAATGTCGCCCGCCAGGCGCGCCAGGTCTTCGTCGCTTTCAAACTGCACGCCGGGCTTCCACTCCTGCGGCTGGTACTTGGCCAGCGCAGGCTGGGCCACGATGCGGCGCGTGACGCGCAGGCTGTCGGCCGCCACCTGGCGGTCTTCGGGCGTGCTGAGGTAGTTGGGCGCAATGGCGGGGGCAGCCTTGAAGTCGGCGCTCTTGATGTTCACCGTGCCCCGGCTCGTGGGGTTGAGGTTACACACGCTGGCCGTGAAGGCAGGGAAGCTGTGCAGCGGCTCGCCAAACGCATCGAGCGACAAGGGCTGCACGTGGTACTCGATGTTCGGGTAGGGCTGGTCGGGGCTGCTGCGGGTGAAAGCGCCCAGCTGCGAGGGCGCCATGCTCATGGGCCCGCTGCGCTTGAGCGCGTATTCAAGCCCGATCTTGGCCTTGCCCACCAGCGAGCTGGCCATGGTGTTGAGCGTCTGCACGCCCTGCACCTTGAACACCGCGCGGATCTGCAGATGGTCCTGCAGGTTGGCGCCCACGCCGGGCAGGTCCACCTTGACCTCCACGCCGTGCTGGCGCAGCAGCGCGGCGGGGCCGATGCCCGACAGCTGCAGCAGCTGCGGCGAGTTGACGGCGCCCGCGCTCAGGATCACCTCACCCGTTGCGCGGGCCGTGACCATCTCGTGGCCGTCCCACACCAGCACGCCGGTGCAGCGCTGGCTGCCATCGGGCTGGGTTTCGAGGATGAGCTTGGACGCCTGCGCGCTGGTCCACATCTCGAAGTTGGGGCGCCCGTAGCAGGTGGGCCGCAAAAAGGCCTTGGCGGTGTTCCAGCGCCAGCCGCTTTTCTGGTTGACCTCAAAGTAGCCCACGCCTTCGTTGCTGCCGCTGTTGAAGTCGTCGGTGGCCGGGATGCCCGCTTGTTGGGCGGCGTGGGCAAAGGCGTCGAGCACATCCCAGCGCAGGCGTTGTTTTTCCACCCGCCACTCGCCGGTGCTGCCGGTGGACTTGTTGCCGTGCAGGCGTTTGAAATTTTCGTTCACACCCCCGGGCTGGTCCAGGCGCCAATGGTCTTCGTGGCGGCGGAAGTAGGGCAGGGCGTTGTCCCAGCGCCAGCTGGCGTCGCCCGTCAGTTCGGCCCACTGGTCGTAGTCGCGGGCCTGGCCGCGCATGTAGATCATGCCGTTGATGCTGCTGCAGCCGCCCAGCGTTTTGCCGCGCGGGTAGCGCAGGGTGCGGCCGTTCAGGCCCGCGTCGGGTTCGGTGTTGTAGAGCCAGTCGGTGCGCGGATTGCCGATGCAGTACAGGTAGCCCACGGGGATGTGGATCCAGTGGTAGTCGTCCTTGCGGCCCGCTTCAATCAGCAGCACGCGGTGGCTGCCGTCGGCGCTCAGGCGGTTGGCCAGCAGGGAGCCGGCCGTGCCCCCGCCGATGATGATGGTGTCAAACGTGGTGTCGCTCATGGAGAAGGGGCGGTGCCGATCAAGGGTGTTAACGGTGGGCCATTGTGCGGATGGGGCAGGCCCTGTCGATAGGGTGTGTGCCTATTGCTACATTTTTAGTAGCTGCTGGCGCTTGTAGATATTGCGCTTGGCGTCGATTTGATAATAATTACATGCTTCGCCGCCTGTCTTTGCTTGACAGGCTGGTGTCCGACAGCGCGTGCAGGATTCGCTCCGCTACCATGCACGCTCTTCCTTGCTGCTTCTTGACGTCCTTACCCCTGCGGCTGCCCTGGCGGCCAGACCCATGACCGACCACGCCCCCCACATCGTTCGCGCCGATACGCCCCAAGGGCCGTGCGCGCAGCTGCGTGGGCGCTGGGGCGCGGCCGAGCTGGGCAATGCGAAGCAGTGGCAGGCCGTGTCGGACCAGCTGCGGGGCGCACCGCCCGCACCCAGCCTGGGCTGGGACCTGCGGGAGCTGCAGTGGCTGGACCATGTGGGCGCGCAGCTGCTGTGGAACCACTGGCAGCACGCCTGGCCCGCACAACTAGCCTGCACCGACAGCCAACGCACCATGCTCGCGCGCGTGGCCCAGTTCACCTGCGTGGCCCCGCCGCCCGAGCCCTGGCGCCTGGGCGAGCAGATCGACCACCTGGGCGTGCTGGTGCTGCATGGCGTGGACCACGCCCGCCACCTGCTGGAGATGGTGGGCCAGCTGGTGCTGGACCTGGGGCGCCTGGCGCGCGCGCCGCGCAAGGGGCCGTGGCGTGATGTGTCCGGCCACCTGTACCGCATGGGCGCCACGGCGCTGCCGATCACGGCGCTGGTGGGCTTCCTCATCGGGGTGGTGCTGGCCTATCTGATGAGCCTGCAGCTGCGGCAGTTTGGTGCCGAGTCGTTCATCGTCAACATCCTGGGTATTTCGCTGATCCGCGAGTTGGGCCCCATGCTGGCGGCCATCCTGGTGGCGGGCCGCTCGGGCTCGTCCATCACCGCGCAGATCGGTGTGATGCGGGTGACCGAAGAGCTGGACGCCATGCGTGTCATGGGCATCCCGCACGGGTTCCGCCTCGTGATGCCGCGCACGCTGGCCTTGGCGCTGGCCATGCCGCTCATCAGCGTGTGGACCACGCTGGCGGCCCTGGCGGGCGGCATGCTGGCGGCCGACATCTCCATGGACATCTCGCCGTCGTACTTTGTGCAGGCACTGCCTGCTGCGGTGAAGATCGGCAACCTGGGCCTGGCCATGGCCAAGTCGGTGGTGTTTGGCGCGTTCATTGCGCTCATCGGCTGCCACTGGGGCCTGCGCGTCAAGCCCAACACCCAGAGCCTGGGCGAGGGCACGACGGCGTCGGTGGTGTCGTCCATCACCATGGTGATCATCGTGGACGCGCTGTTTGCGGTCGCCTTCAAGAACATTGGGATATGACTGAGCGCATCGCCAAGCCCGAACACATCGCCGTCGCGCCCGGCGAGCCGCCCATCGTGGACGTGCAAGGCCTCTGGACGCAGTTTGGCAAGGGCGATGAAACCTTCACCGTGCACCAGGACCTGAACTTCACCGTGCAGCGCGGCGAGATGCTGTCGCTGGTGGGGGGCTCGGGCACAGGCAAAACGGTGCTGCTGCGCCAGATCCTGGGCCTGGCCCGGCCCACGCGCGGGCAGGTCACGGTGCTGGGCCGGCCTGCGTCCGAGATGGGGCGCGAGGGCGCGGCCAGCCGGGTGGGCATGTTGTTCCAGCACGGCGCGCTGTTTTCGGCCTTCAACGTGCTCGACAACGTGGCCTTTGCGCTACGCGAGCAGGGCACGCTGCCGCCCGAGCTGGTGCGCGACGCCGCACTGGTCAAGCTGCAGATGGTGGGGCTGAAGCCCGAGCACGCCACGCGCATGCCGGCCGACCTGTCGGGTGGCATGGTCAAGCGCGTGGCGCTGGCCCGTGCGCTCATCATGGACCCGCCGCTGTTGCTGCTCGACGAACCCACGGCAGGCCTGGACCCGAGCAGCTCCGACGATTTTTGCGCGCTGCTGCGCGAGCTGCGCGCAGCGCTGGGGCTGACGGTCATCATGGTCACGCACGACCTGGATACGCTGTTCGCACTCAGCACCCGCGTGGCCGTGCTGGCGGATAAAAAGGTCATCGTCACCGGCCCGCCACACGAGGTGGCGCACTTTTCGCACCCGTTCATCGAGCACTTCTTCATGGGCGAGCGTGGCCAGCGGGCCATGGCGCCCGTGCCTTCTGTGCAGCAGGCTCCGGCGCAGGTCGCCCCCCCGCCCGCGCCCCACAAGGAACATCCCTGATGGAAAACAAATCCCACGCCCTCGCCGCAGGCATCTTTGTGCTGGTGGTCGCCGCCATGCTGGCGGGCCTGGCCGTCTGGCTCACGCGCGACAACGCCAACTACGAGCAGTACGAGCTGTCCACCCGCGACGGCGTGAGTGGCCTGCAGCCCCAGGCCGCGGTGCGCTACAAGGGCGTGGCCGTGGGCAAGGTCACGCGCATCGGCTTTGATCCGCAGGTCAACGGCAACGTGCTGATTCGCATCGCCGTCAACGAGCAGGCGCCCATCAGCCCCACCACCTTTGCCGTGCTGGGCTACCAGGGCGTCACCGGCCTGGCCCACGTGCTGCTGGACGACGCCGAGCAGCCCTACCCCGAGCTGCCCCCCGGCCCCAGCGGCCTGCCACGCCTGCCGCTCAAGCCCTCGCCGTTTGGCAAGCTGGCCGAGCAGGCGCCGGCCATCCTGGGTCAGGTCGAAGAGGCCACGCGCCGCATCAACCAGCTGCTGGGCGACAGCAACCAGCAAAAGCTCACCGAGGCGCTGTCCAACATCGGCCAGGCCGCAGGCAGCGTCAACACCCTGACCCAGCGGCTGGATGCCACCGTGGCCCAGCGCCTGGACCCGGCCCTGGCCGCGCTGCCGCCCCTGGCCAGCGACGCGCGCCAGACGCTGCAGTCGCTGCAGCAGGCCGGTGCCAGCGTGTCCGCCCTGGCGGTGGACCTGGGCAAGACCAACCAGCGGCTCAACGCTGAGGGCGGCCCCATCGACCAGATCACCGCTGGCACCCAGTCCCTGGCGCGTGCTGCGGACCAGTTCAGCACCGCCACCCTGCCCCGGGTAAACCGCGCCGCCGACGACACGGCCCGCGCCGCCCGCCAGATGAGCCGTGCGGCTGGCGGCGTGACGGAGAACCCGCAACTGTTTATCTACGGGGCCGGCCGCATTCCGCCCGGACCTGGCGAAGCCGGATTCGCACCTTGAGAGGCTGTTATGAAGACTACTATTTTGATAGCAATCAAGTCATGTGCGTTAGGCGCAATGGGCGGGTTGGTATTGGCGGTGGCGGGCTGCTCAGCGCTACCCTCCCAGCCCGCACGCCCCGCTTTGTACGACTTTGGCCCAGGTGCCGTGGCACCGTCTTCCGTGGATCGCAGTGCGCCATTGCCGCCGCTGGCGATGGCCGATGTGGAGGCTCCCGGTCTGCCTGAGGGGAGCAACGCCGTGTATTACCGGCTTGCCTATACCGACGGTCAGCAACTACGTCCCTACAGCCAGGCTCGCTGGAGCCAACCGCCAGCCCAGCTGGTGCAGCAGCGCCTGCGTGAGCAACTGGGCCAGCGCCGCGCCATTCTGAAAGCCGACGACGGCGCCGCCCAGGCCCGTGACCCTGCCCGGGGCGGGGCGTTGCCGTTGGTACTGCGTGTGGAGCTTGAGGAGTTCAGCCAGTTGTTTTCCAGCCCTGGCGACAGCGTGGCTGCAGTCCGTATGCGTGCGACCTTGGTGGACCTGACCCCTGCCGGTGAGGTGCTGCGTGGTCAGAAGGTGTTTGTTGCTCAGGTCCCTGCGCGTTCTGCGGATGCCGCGGGGGGAGTGCAGGCTCTGTCAGAGGCCGCAACGCAGTGTGCCAACGAGTTGTCTGCTTGGATTGATGCTGCATCTGCGAAGTAGACGGACGTGCTGGCCACCATCAGCGTGCGTTGGCGTCAAGCTCCCGCCACACCACTCAGGCAAGCACCCGAGGCAAGTCAACGGACGAAGGCAGCTGCAGTAGGCCGCTCAGCGGCTCCGGTTGGTGCAAAAAGTAGCCTTGGGCATGGTCCACGCCCAAGGTGGTGAGCATGGCGAGCGCAGCCTCTGTTTCCACAAACTCTGCCACCGTCTCCTTGTGCAGCAAGTTGGCCATGTCGGCAATGCATCGCACCGTTGCGAAGTCCACGGCGTCAGTCGCCAAGGCTTTGACAAACTGCCCGTCGATCTTGAGGTAATCCACCGGTAGCGCCTTAAGATAGCCAAACGACGAGCTGCCGCTACCGAAGTCATCAAGTGAAAACTTCACATCCAGCGCCTTGAGCTGGCCTATGAAGCTGATCGCATCCTCGATGTTGCGGATGGCGCTGGTCTCGGTCACCTCAAAGCACAACTTGCTCGCGGGGATGCGTCCGTTCTTGATGGCTTCGATCAGCCGTGCATGCACCTTCTTGTCTCCGATCGACTGGCCCGACAGGTTGATGCTGATCTTGTCAAATTGATTCAGGTTCTGACACTGGCCCAGGAGCTCGATGGTCTTGTTCAAGACCCACAGGTCGAGTCTGGCTGCAATGTGATACCGCTCTGCCGCCGGGATGAACACCCCTGGCGAAACCAGATCACCGTTTTCATCCCTCAAGCGCAGGAGCACCTCCAGGCTGGGGGCGCGTTGCTTGTCCTGTAAAGGCTCTATGCGTTGCGCATAAAGGATGAACAGGTCGCGCTCCATGGCGTCGTCAAGGCGTGTGGCCCAGTTGGCGACGCCTGCGCGTTGTTTCACAACTGTTTCGCTCAGGTTGAAATAGGTGTGCACCCGGTTACGGCCTGCCTCCTTGGCTGCCATGCAAGCCGCGTCTGCAGCCTGTAGTAAGGCGGGTGCACTGGTCCAGTGGTGATCGAACTCCACCAGCCCGATGCTGGCGCCAATGCGGAAGCGATGCTGATCGTGGATGAATCTGTAGCGGTCCAGACGTTCGCATATGGCTTCGGCCACCAGCTGGCCGGAGCGGGTGGCGCAGTTCTCCAGCAGTACAGCAAACTCATCACCGCCCAGCCGCGCCAGGGTATCTCCTGCCCGGATGCATTTTTCGATCATGCTCGCGGTGTTCTGGAGGACGCGGTCACCCACTTCATGGCCACAGGCGTCGTTGGCAAGCCGGAACTGGTCGAGGTCAATCAAGAGCAGGCAATGCTTGGCTTCCTCTTCCCGCACCGTCTGCTTGAGCACGCGTGTCAGGCGCAGGTTGAACTCGGTCGAGTTGATCAATCCGGTCAGGGCATCGTGGGTGGCGCTGAATGCAAAGGCCTCGTTGATCTTGCGCCGCTGCTCTGTGACGTCGTGAAAGACCACCACCGCGCCGACGATATTGTCAAAGCGGTCTCGGATCGGTGCTGCGGAGTCTTCAATCAGATACTCCCCGCCGTCCCGTGAAATGAGAAGGGTGTTTTTCGGCAACCCCACGATGCGCTCTTCGGCAAGAGTGCGCGCAGCAGGGTTCTGGATGCTGCGCCGGCTGCGCTCGTGCACGATCGTGAAGATCTGGTCGATCGGCAACCCCTGCGCCTCGGCCTGGAGCCAGCCGGTAAGCTGCTCTGCCACACTGTTCATCAGTGCCACATTGCCCAACGCATCAGTGGTGATCACGCCGTCCCCGATGGAGTAGAGCGTGATACGCAGCAACTCATGCTCTTGCTCCAGTTGCTTGGAAACGGCGACGCGGCGAAGCAAGTTGCCCACACGCAAGCGCATCAGCCGTACGTTGAAAGGCTTGTGAATGAAATCGGCGGCCCCAAGGGCAAGCCCGCGGCTTTCGCTGGCTTCGTCATCCAGGGCGGTCAGAAAAACAATGGGTATGTCTCGGCACTGCACGAGCGCCTGGATGCGTTCGCACAACTCAAAGCCGTCCATGCCGTCCATCATTACATCCAGGATGCAGAGGTCCGGGCGGCTGTTTTCCAGCAGCCGCAGCGCTTCGGCGCCGGAGCTTGCAAACTGCACGTCGTAATCTGACTCCAGTGTTTCGCCAAGCAACTGGAGGTTGGCGATGGAGTCGTCAACGATCAGAACTTTTTGTCGCACTGGCATGGCTTGTCTCAAGGGGCTAGGTGTTTGTACTTAGCGCAAAGAAGCATCAAACGATGTCCGGAACTCACGCAGCGCACCCGAAGCTGCAGCGAACTGGAGTTGACTGACGTGAGAGTGCACGAGGAGGTATGGCATCTGCCACCGGGTGCCTTTCAAAATCTCCTGCAATCGATCGGAATGTTTCAAAGCCTGCATGCGTTGCTCGTTGAGCAGTGCCGGAAGCTGGTCCAGCAGGGTCACGACTTCTTCCAAGTCCTCGTCCGCGAAGTTCTCAGTTCTGGCGCCATCCGAGATACGGGGAGCCACCGGAACAGTCTGCACCATTTGTGCAGAAAACGCCCGTAGATATTTACAAAGCAGGGATATTGCTTCCGCAGGCCTCTGTTCCGGTTGCTGCTTCAAAGCAATTTCCAGATCCGCACACGACGACGCCACCAGGGTGAGCCCCAGGTTGGCACATTCGCCCTTGACCTTGTGGGCCAAGGCTGGCAAGTCGGTCAGAGGCAGGGTTTTCAACTGCTCCACCAAAGAGTCTGCACGGCTGGCAAAACCCTGTATCAAGCGCAGGTAAAGGTCTCTGTCGCCCCCCATGCGCGTTATCGCGCTGGCGATATCCACTCCCTCGACTAGCCTCAGCCGTTCCAGGGCCTCATCGGAATCGCTTGGGGGTACAACACGGGCCACAGAGGTAACAGGGGTGGGAGATGCGGCTGTGCCGGTCCATTTGCGCAATGCGCCTATCAGCTCTTCGGGTTCTATGGGCTTTCCCACAAAATCATCCATGCCGGCATCGAAGCAGGCTTTCTTGTCTTCCTGCATAACAGCGGCAGTCATGGCGATGATGGGGGTCGTTGCGCATGCGGGGATGTTGCGAATCTGGCGCGTGGCTTCGAGCCCGTCCATCTCGGGCATATGCATGTCCATCAGAATGGCCGCAAACTTGGCTGATTGCGCCATCTCCACGGCCTGCAGGCCATTGCAGGCCACGCTCACCTCCAACCCCGCGGACTGAAGGAATGCCGTGGCGACCTGCTGGTTGACCTCGTTGTCTTCCGCGAGCAGGATGCGCTTGCCGCGCAGCGGGGCTGCTGCGGCGATGTAATTGTTGTAGGTGACCGTCGGTCCTGGCGGAGCAGGCGCCAGTGCAGTGTTTTCATAGGCCGCCCCTGTCAGAGCGTTGAGCAAAGCAGAGGGCAGAACCGGTTTGCTCAGCAATGCTGCGATCGGTCGATTCTGCAATTGCGCTTTCAGATCCTCCTGGGCGTGTATGCTGACCATGACGATGGTTGGCGTGTGCGGTAGCGAGCCGCGTGCTACCAGTTGCTGGATGCGGTCCACGAACCCCAGACCGTCAATTTCCGGCATCAGCCAGTCGGTGAGCACCAAGTCGAAAGGGCAACCGGAGGCCATTGCTTGCGTGAGTGCTTCAACGCCGGTTGCGGCATTGTCACAGCAGGTGGAGTCAACGTTCCAGCTGTGCAGCATCACTTGCAGCACATGGGCGGCAGCAATCTGGTCATCCACAATCAGCGCCCGTTGGAAGGGCAGCCTGCTCGGCTTTTTGGGAGGAGACAAGTCCGTGACGGGCAGTGCCATGTCTATGTCGAAAAAGAACTCGCTGCCTTGACCTGGCGTGCTGCGTACTTCGATGACACCTCCCATCAATTCCACCAGGCGCTTGCAGATGCTCAACCCCAGCCCGGTGCCTCCATATTTGCGTGTGACGGACGCATCGGCCTGGGTGAAGGGTTTGAAGAGCTGCGCGATCTGCGAGCTGTTCATACCGATGCCGGAATCTGCGATGCTGAAGCGCACGCGGCACATCTGCGCTGATGTCCGCTCGGTCCGTGCGCTGAGGGTCACCGAGCCTTCTGACGTGAACTTCAGTGCATTGCTCAGCAGATTGGAAAGAACCTGCGTGAGGCGAAGCGGATCGCCCAGCACCTGGGTCGGCAGGTCTGGCGGTATGTCCAGAATGAACTCAAGACCTTTTTGCTCGGCTTGGTGGGCGAACAACGAGGCTGCGTTAGCCAGCAGGGTTTCGAGCGAGAGCTCACGCACCTCCAGCTGCATGTGCCCCGCCTCGACCTTGGAATAGTCGAGCACATCGTTCAGGATGTTCAACAGGGCTTTGGACCCCGCAAACGCTTTTTCCAGCAGCGAGCGCTGCTGAGGGTCCAGCGGGCCTTGCAAAACCAGCTGGGTCATTCCCAGGATGGCATTCATGGGCGTGCGAATCTCATGGCTCATATTGGCCAGGAAGCTGCTTTTGGCCATGTTTGCCCGCTCTGCGGCCACCCGGGCGGATACCAGCTCCGTCTGGTAACGCTTTTGCTCGGTCAGGTCAGCCGCCAGGCCCACCGTTCCGAGAGGCGTTCCGGCATCATCAAAGATGCCCGTGACAGACAACAGGACGGGCTTGCGTTGCCCGCTCTTGGTTACATACGTCCACTCGTTCGTGTCCACCTCGCCACGCAACGCCTTGGCGCCCAGCGTTGCCAGCCCGGGCTTGACGGAGACTCCCAGCTCCTCCGACAGAGCGCGTGCCTTCTCCGCAATCTCGTCACGGTCGTGAAAGGCCGCAGGTGTGAGCTTGCCGATGACTTCGTCACTGCGATACCCGAGCAGGCGCTCCGCGCTGGGGTTGAAGAGCGTGATGAAGCCCTTCATGTCGGTGGTAATGATGGCAACGCCAGCATTGTCCAGAATGGCCTTCTGCACGCCTACCAAGCGTTTGAGCTCGATTTCCTGTGCACGTTTCTCGGTCAGGTCGCGGGTGATCTTGGAGTATCCCGTGATCTGCCCCTCATCGTCGTGGATGGGAGTGATCGTGACGCTGGCCCAGAAGCGCGTGCCGTCCTTGCGAACGCGCCAGCCTTCATCGTGCGCAAAACCGCTTTCGCGCGCTACCGCAAGCCTCTGTTCCAGTGCTTCCGGCGTGATCTCGCCCGGCGGGTAAAACACGGACATGTGCCGACCCAGGATTTCATCGGCGCTGTAGCCCTTGATACGTTCTGCGCCGCTGTTCCAGCCAGTCACCCGCCCTTCGGTATCGATCTGGATGATGGCGTAGTCCCTTACCCCGTCAATGAGCTGTCGGTAGCGGCGGTTCGTTTCATTGAGACGACTATCCGCTTCAGCCCGCTCGATGCGCGAGTTAGCCCTTTGCAGCATATACGTGGCAACCGTTCCCACGAGACTGAGCGTGAGCACGATTCCAAAAGCCAGCCAGGGAGAGTTCAGATTCGACGAAGTTGCCAGCGCGGGTTGCTCCTGCACCGTCAGCTGCCACTCCTTGCCGAAGACCTCAATGTGCTGGGTCTTTCGCCGAAGCACCGTGTCAGCCTCCGCCATACCCCCACTTTGATAGAAAGGTTGCACTGCCCCAGCCCCATCTACCGCGCTGATGCTGATGGCGATACGGCCCTCGTAGAAATCAAAGTCGCGCAACACCTCCTCAATGGACAGCGGGGCGTACACCCAGCCATAGCCCGCAGCATCCCGGTCGGCTTCCGAGGTCAAGGGAGTGCCCACACGGTAGGCGGGCAGCAGAATCAGAAAGCCTTGGTTCTTCTTACCGTCGACCTGAACCAGCGTGATGGGGTCTGTGATCACCGCGCTGCCGGTGCGCAGTGCCTGAATTGCGGCGTTGCGGCGGTTGCTCTCTGATGCCACATCGAGGCCCACTGCAGCGCGGTTGTTGGCTACGGGCTCAATGTACTGGATGACAAAGCGCTCGCCCGCGTGGGGTGCCAATTGCCGGATGGAGAAGTCCGGCCAGTCGTCCGCCCGGGCGTAACGCAGGAACGTCTCCTCATCAGATGCCGGGACCCGCCGGATGAACCCGAAACCGCGGGCACCAGGGAACTCGCGGGCATATTCGCGCGAACCTGAATAGGCGAGGAAACGCTCACGGCCTATCCACTCGTCACCTCCTGCGATCAGGGCCCCGCGCGTGCCACGCAATCCGTACTCGTAGAGCTGAATGCGCCGCTGCAGTTGCAGCGAAGCGCGTTGGGTGAGCAGATCAAAGCTTTCATCCAGATCAGACTGGTTTTGCCGGTGCACGCTGATCGCCAGCCAGCTGGCGAGCAACAGGCCAACCACCAGGCCAATCAAGGGGGACCATCGGAGCAATGCGGCTGTTTTCAAGTCGAACTCCTTGAGGGGCCAATCTATCCGCTGACCCGATTGCGCCCCTGCGCTTTGGCGTTATAGAGTTGCTGGTCGGCCAGGTCGATCAAGTGCGAGGGGGCGTGTTCATCTGACGGAAGCATGCACGCGACCCCTATGCTGATGCTCACGATACCAGCTGGCACAGCACCCGCGTGCGGTATGGCCAGCGAGGCGACGGATTGCCGCAATACCTCGGCCTTTGCCTTTGCGCCGTCCAGACCGCATTCGGGTAGCAGGCACGCAAATTCCTCGCCCCCGTACCTGGCCACCAGATCGTGAGAGCGCCGGAGCTCTTGCGCCAGTTGCGCTGCAACCCGCTGCAGGCAGGCGTCTCCCGCCAGGTGGCCGTAGTGGTCGTTGTACTTCTTGAAATGATCAATGTCGATGAGCAACATCGACAACGGCGTTGCACTGCGGCGGCTGCGACGCCACTCGGCGTCGAGTGCGGCATCGAAACGGCGGCGGTTGGCCACCCCCGTCAACCCGTCCACAAAGGCGAGATCGCGCAGCAGGTCGGACTGCCGCTTGAGACGGATGTGCGTGCGCACGCGTGCTCTGACCACCTCGGGGTTGATGGGCTTGGCGATAAAGTCGACGGCACCCGCCCGAAAGCACTGGGTTTCCTCCTCGGGCGAATTTTGCGCGGTGATGAAGATCACGGGGATGTGCTGCGTGTGCTCTGACGCCCTGAGATGTCTGCAAACCTCATAACCCGACATGCCTGGCATCTGAATGTCCAGCAAGATGAGATCGGGTGGCGCGTCCTCGACAAGGCGCACCGCATCCGCACCGTTGGTGGCCATCCGCACATCGAATTCTTCGCCCAGCAACGCATGCAGCACCTGGATGTTGGTGATCTGATCGTCCACCACCAGCACAGAAGCTGTGCGAGGTGCTGGCAAGACTGGGGTGTTGACTTCTTGGGACAGTGTGTAAGCTGTGATGATCATCCTTCGCGATTCCCGGGGCAGCAGGACTTGCGTCTCGCCTACTGTGCGGCCGTCGCGCTGGACGCGACACAATAACAGCGCGCAATGTTCGCAGACTTCCAGTGTCCCACCCATTTCGCAGGGTCATTCTGCACGGGGTCCTCGGTCGATACCAGTCACCACCCGCGCATAGCGCGCAAAGCTCCAGTACGCCCAGGCCCAGTCCAGCAGCACCACCAGCCGGTTGCGAAAGCCGATCAAAAAGTACACGTGCGCAAACAGCCAGAACAGCCACGCAAAGTAGCCTGAGAACCGCACTGGCCCAGCGGGCGAGGTGAGGTCCACCACGGCAGAGTTGCGGCCGATGGTGGCCAGGTTGCCGTAGTCGCGGTAGCGAAACGGCTGCGTGGGCTGGCCCGCCAGTCGGCGCAGGATGTTGGCCGCCGTGGCGCGGCCCATCTGCTTGGCGCCGGGCGACACGCCGGGCACGGGCTTGGGCTCGTGGCCGGGGGCGTGGCTCTTGGCGGCTGCCAGGTCGCCGATCACGCTGATCTCGGGGTGGCCCGGCAGCGTCAGGTCGGGCTCCACCACCACGCGGCCCGCGCGGTCGGTGCTGGCGCCGGTGGTGTCTGCCAGATGGCGGCCCAGTGGTGATGCGGCCACGCCCGCTGCCCACACAATGCATTTGCTATTTATTTGATAGCTACTTGCGCTTGATGTAGTAGCGCTTGCGGGTGATTCGACCTTCAATCCATCGCTGTCGATGGCGGTGACACGCGCGCCCAGGCGCACGTCCACGCCCAGCTTTTCCAGCTGCTCCTTGGCGCGCTGGCTCAGGGCCTCGGGCATGGCCTGCAGCACGCGCGCACCGCCTTCGAGCAGGATGATCTTCGCGCTCGCAGGGTCGATGTGGCGGAACTCGCCGGGCAGCGTGTGGCGCGCAATCTCTGCCAGCGTGCCGGCCATTTCCACGCCCGTAGGGCCCGCGCCCACGACCACAAAGTTGAGCCAGTCTGCGCGGCGAGCGGGGTCGGGCTCCTTCTCGGCCGCCTCGAACGCCAGCAGCACGCGGCGGCGGATCTCGAACGCATCGTCCAGCGTCTTGAGGCCGGGCGCATAGGCTGCCCAGTCGTCGCGGCCAAAGTAGCTGTGCGTGGCACCGGCGGCCACGATGAGGTGGTCGTACGGCAGCATGGCGCCGTCTGCAAGGTGCACGGTGCGCTGGCCCACGTCGATGCGGGTGACCTCGCCCAGCAAGGTGGTCATGTTGCGCTGCTGCCGGAACAGGTGCCGGATGGGCGCCGCAATGGCCGGGGCCGACAGTCCGGCCGTGGCCACCTGGTAGAGCAGGGGCTGGAAGAGGTGGTGGTTGGTCTTGTCCACCAGGGTCACATCCACCGCCGCGCCCCGCAGGGCGCGGGCGGCTTCGAGGCCGCCGAACCCGCAACCGATGATGACCACGCGAGGGCGAAGCGGGGGAGCAGAGGGAGTCGTCATGCCGCCATTATTGGGGAGCCGCGTGGTGGCCCAGCCTCGTGACCTGGGCCTGACCTGCGGCCCCCGGGGTGCGGGGGCTCAATGCGTTAAAGGAACCCCAGGTCCACCGGGTAGTCCGGCCGCCCCGCCGCTGCGCCAAAGTGCGTGATGTTGGGCAGCACACCCGCCATTTCGTTGTCGGCCACGCCGAACCACTTGGCCAGGGTGGCGGCGTACTGGTCCACCGAGGTGGACGGCAGCAGGCGGCCCTGGCCCACATGCCACTGGTCTTCGGGGGCGGCCGTGTTGGTGATGCTGACCGGCGGCGCGCTGCCGTAGAAGGCTTTGCCTTTCACCGCGCCGCCGACCACCAGGTGGTGGCTGCCCCAGCCGTGGTCCGAGCCATCGCCGTTGGAACTGAGCGTGCGGCCGAAGTCGGACGCGGTGAACGCCGTGACCTTGTCGGCCACGCCCAGTTCCACCGTGGCGTTGTAGAACGCGGTCATGGCCTCGCTCACGCGCTGCATCAGCACCGGCTGTTGCGAGATCAGGTTGTCGTGCAGGTCAAAGCCGCCCAGCGACACCAGGAACACCTGGCGTTTGCTGCCCAGGCTGGTGCGCGCGCCAATCAGGCGGGCCACCATCTTGAGCTGGTTGGCCAGCGAGTTGTTGTTGGGGAAGCTGGTGGACAGCGTCACGCCCGCGAGGCCGTTGGTGATCTGGCTTTCTGCCGTCACGGCGCGGGTGGTCACGCGGTTGTATTCGTTCTCCAGCGTTTGCGTGCGCGGTTGCTGGATGAGCGACGTCAGTGCACTTTGCACGGCCGATGAGCCGTAGACCCGGTTCTTCACCCCGTTGATGGCCACGGCTCCGTTGGTGCTGACCTGGTACTGCAGCGCCGAATCGCCCGACAGGAACACCGCATTGCCGGTGACCGAAATGCAGGTGAACAGCGAGTTGCCGTTGGACGACAGCGCCAGGTCGCCGACGTTGCCGCCCCAGCCCACGGTGGAGCCTTCGGGCGACGACGACTGCCACACCGACTGCTGGTCGTTGTGCGAGAACAGCTTGGGCGGCACCGGGTAGGTGGCGCGGTCGGCACTGTTGTACTGCGCGCGGGTCAGTGGCACCACCAGCGGGCCCACGTTGAGCTGCACGGCCGCCTTGCCGTTGTTGAACAGGCCGGCCAGCCCCGTCATGGCCGGGTGCAGCGCGTACTGGCGGCCGCCCGGTAGCGGCGTGGTGGGCGTCAGCAGCGTGGGGGTGAGGGCTGCCTTGGCCAGCGCGATGCCGCCGGCCGTCTGGCCTGCGCCACCGCCCCGGATGGTGTTGTAGCGGTTGTAGCTGTCATCGTCGTAGGTGACCACGGTGTTGGCGTAGTCGTTGCCGCCGTATAGGAACACGCAGACCAGCGCCTTGTAGTCGGTGGCATTGAAGGCCGCCGCCTCGCCCATGGCGGCCAGGTTGAGGGCAAAGGGCAGGGCCGTGCCCGCCAGGCCCAGCTGGGTGGAGCGGCGCAGGAACGCGCGGCGGGTGTGGAGTTCGGGTTGAAGCAGGTGCATGACAGGGCTTACTTTTGAACGAGGTATTCGGCCGAAGCCATGACCAGGAAGACGGCGGCCGCCACGCGGTCGAGCTTGACGGAGTCGGTGCTGGCGTTGGTGACGGGCGTCGCCTTGAGTGCGTCCGCAATGAGCTTGACGGTGGCGGCAGATAGCTGGCCTGCGCACATCAGCAGGTTGATACGGGCGACCAGCGCATCGGCATCGGTCACGATGGCCAGCTCGTTGGTGTAGCTGGCCTTGATGTCGTACCCGTTGTTGGAACTACTGGCATTGTTGGGCAGCTCCGGGGCATTCACAAAGATGCCGTTGCGAATTACGCCCTGCATGTAGTTGAGGTAGCCCCCCACGCTGCTCTCGTTGACCAGCTGGAACTCGGGGGCCACGGCGCCCGCTGCCGCCAGGGCCGTGGATGGTGGAACGTAGCCTGGGCGGAAGAAGTTGAACACTGAGGGCGAACGCAGCGGGCTCTGGCCCAGGCGCGAGCCGGGGTCGCTCAAGTCGCCGATCTTCCAGCTGCCCTGCACCGAGTTGATGCCAAAGGTACGGCCCCACTGCACAAAGCGCAACATGGGCTCGCGCAGCTTGCCAAAGCCGGGCTGGGTGAGGCCTGCGGGCGAGCGTGCCTCGTCGTCCAGCAAGATGGCCTTGACCACTGCGCGCAGGTCACCCCGCACGCCGGCGCCGTTGTTGTTGAAGGCAGCCGCCACGCGCGCCACGTAGGCGGGTGACGGGTTGCTGGTGACCAGCCGCTGGATCAGCTGCTTGCCGATGAAGGGGCCCACGTTAGGGTGGTTGAACAAGGTGTCCAGCGCGGTTTTGAGTGCCGCGGCGCCGGGCGTGTTGGCGGGCACGGTGGTGCCCAGGAAGGTGGCGGCCAGCGTAGAGTGGCGCGATGCATTGAGCGCCATGGGCAGCCGCGCAAAGGTGGTGTTGGAGACCACCCGTGTGGTGCCTGGCACGGTGGTCGGCACGTTCTGCGTCTGGTCGTAGTCGTAGCCCGTGAACACGCGTGCCAGATTGGTCACGTCGTTCATGGTGTAGCTGTCAATGGGCTTGCCCGAGCCGTCCTTCTTGGGGGTCCCGTCGATATTCAGTTCGACCAGCCCGATGGACATGAGCTGCATGACCTCGCGGGCATAGTTTTCGTCGGGCTGACGGCCCGTGGCGGGGTTTTCCTTCTGGTTGCCACGGGTGTTGAGGTAGTAACCCATGGCCGCGTTCAGCGTCACGTTCTCCAGCACGGAGCGGTAGTTGCCGAAGGCGTTGTTCACCAACTGGTCCCAGTACCAGGCCATGGCGTGGCAGCGCCAGGTGATGTCCACGCCGCTGAGCGAGACCACGCAGATCTCGGACAGCGCCAGCGCCACCCGTTTGCGCAGTCCGTCCGGCGACTTCATGAGCTGGTACCAGATCATGTAGTCGGCGGGGTAGGAGTTGTCGTAGTAGGCCGTGTCGTTGCTGATGTCTGCGTAGCCGCGCTGGTTCAGCCAGTCCCAGCCCCCCTGGCTGGGGCCCGCATTGAACTGGCTCTCCAGCCAGTCTGCATAGGTAGTGGCGCGCAGGGCGGCGATTTCGGCGGTCGATGCCGAGAACTGGGCCTGCAGCAGAAAGCGGGCGGCCTCGTTGTCCGACGTGGCTGAAGGGTGTGCGTAGTTGCCCAGGGAAGGGGTGGTGGGTGCGGGTGTGCCTGGGGTGCCGGGGGCGCCTGCACCTGGGGTGCTGTCGCCCCCGCCGCCGCCACAGGCGGCCAAGGCAGTGGACGCGAACAGCGCCGTCAGCAGGGGCGCATGGGCCCGGCTGCTGGCGGCTGTTGATTCGGTGGGAAGGGGCTGGCCCTCAGGTGCCTCTGCAACCGCAGTTGCCAGAGTCTCCTCGTGTGGATGTGTCATGGTGGTCGTGGTCAAAAGTCTGCCGCTGGCAGCACAGCCGTGACTAAATCACACGCCGCGCCCGCCTGGAAACACAAGTGTTACCAAGCGAAACACGCCTCTGCAATGCCTGCCGCGCCCAGGGTCTGAATGATGGGCCATTGCAACACTTTGTACCTTGCAGGGGCGGTGTTGGGCCTTCGCCAGAGGGCCAGAGTCACTGCATCGGCGATGTCCGTCACGCCCGTAGTCCTGTGCTGACGCGTGCTGCGTGGCGCGGACTACGGCGTCGGCGCCAGATCATTTTTACAGTGAACTCCATCGCATCACGCAAAGGTTCCACGCACTTCGAGTGGATGGCTGAAGCGAAATTCGCACAAGGAGTCACACCATGAATGAAGACACCATCAAGGGCAACTGGAAGCAGTTCAAGGGCAAGATGATCGAACAGTGGGGCAAGCTCACCAACGACGATTTCGATGTCATTGACGGCAAGCGCGAACAGTTCCTGGGCAAGCTGCAAGAGCGCCAGGGCATCGCCCGCGACGCGGCTGAAAAGCAGCTCAAGGAATGGCAAGACCGCCACCCCGACTTCCGTTTTAACGACTGATAGCGCAAACAGCGCCAACGCGCTGCGGGGCCTTGGCCCCGCGCCCCGCCAGGCCACCCCTGGCGCACCGCCCCCACAAGATTCACATCCATTGCATTCAATTTCATCGAGGAGAAAACCATGACATTCCAACGCACCCTGATCGCCGCCTGCGCAGCTGGTCTGATGGCTACCACCGCTTTTGCCATGACCCCTGCGGAACACAAGGCCGCCAAGGAAAGCATCTCGGCAGACTATAAGATGAACAAGAAAAAGTGCGATGCCCTCAAGGCCAACGCCAAGGACATCTGCGTGAAGGAAGCCAAGGGCGCGGAAGACGTTGCCAAGGCGGAACTTGAAGCCCAGTACAAACCCAGCGCCAAGGCCAGCCAGAAGGTGGCTGAAGCCCGCGCCGATGCCGCCTATGCCGTCGCCAAGGAAAAGTGCGACGACCTGACTGGCAACGCCAAGGACGTGTGCGTGAAGGATGCCAAGGCCGAACATGTGAAGGCCAAGGAAAACGCCAAGGTGGCCGCCGCCCAGGCAAAGCCTGCAGACACGGCCGCCGAGAAGGCCGCCAACGTGGCCGAGGCCCGCAAGGATGCCACCGCCGAGAAGAACGAAGCCAACTACAAGGCCGCCAAGGAGCGCTGCGACGCCATGAGCGGCGACCTCAAGTCCAAGTGTGTGGACGACGCCAAGCGCATGTACGGCCAGAGCTGATCGGCCGGGCGCTGAGCGCCTGACCTGATCCCTTGCCCTATCAGGCTGTATCAGGCCCTGCCCGCTGCGCGCGGTGCAGGGCCTGGCTGCGTATGGGGATGCCATGACCTGCATCAACACCCGGCCGGGCCGGGGCTTCTAAGCTCGCAGCTTCGTTTGATCTGCCGCCTACCCAAGGAGTCCCATGGCCCACCTCGAATGGTCTGATGCACTGAACCTCGACCTGCCCCTGATGGATGACACCCACCGGGAGTTTGTCGATCTGCTGGCCGCCGTGGACCAGGCCAGCGACGCGGAACTGCTGCCCCGCTGGCGCACGCTGGTGGAGCACACAGAGCAGCATTTTGGCCAGGAAGATGACTGGATGGCATCCACCCGCTTTGCCTCGGGCAACTGCCACAGCATGCAGCACAAGGTGGTGCTGCAGGTGATGCGGGAAGGCACGGCCCGCGCCGAGCAGGGCGACCTGAAGGTGCTGCGCGTGATGGCCAGCGAGCTGGCGCTGTGGTTTCCGCAGCACGCGCAGAGCATGGATGCCTCGCTGGCCCTGCACCTGCGCCGCGTGGGCTTTGACCCCGCCACGGGCGTGGTGCACGCTCCCACAGCGCTGCCCGAGGCATTGATCCACGGATGCGGTGGCGCCACCTGCTCAGACTCCGGCGCGCCCGGTGCCGAAGAACCCGCTACCCAGCGTGATGCCGCACCTGCCTTGGCAGCCTGACTCCATAGATTGACGGACTGCCCGCTGCAGCGGGCACACCGAACGCTGCACCAGAGCATCAAGGTAAGCGTTCCGCCTGACGAAGTCATGGGGCAATCGGGCTAACACCCATGCAGCTGTGCGGCTTGTATGGCATGCTGCCCCATCTCAAGGCAAATGGGGGCGGCGCGGCCGCTTCGCGTCATGGCCGACACCACCCCTTCTGACGACCCCTGCGACGACACCGACCGCCTGAAAGCCCTGCAGCGCTACGGCATTCTTGACACCCCCATGGAGCCCGCTTACGACGAGCTGGCCGACCTGGCGGGTTACATCTGCGAAGCCCCCGTGGCCCTGATCAGCCTGCTGGACAACCAGCGCCAGTGGTTCAAGGCCGCACGCGGGTTTGCGCTGCGGGAGACCCCGCTGAACGAGTCCGTGTGCCGCTACGCCATCCGGCAGTCCGGCGTCTTCATCGTGCCCGACCTGGCGCAAGACCCGCGTTTTGCGCACTACGCCATCGTCACGCAAAAGAACCCGCTGCGCTTTTACGCCGGGGCGCCCCTGGTCACACCCGACGGTTTTGTGCTGGGCACGCTGTGCGTGCTGGACCACCGGCCGCGCGAGCTGTCTGCCAAGGTGCAGGACCTGCTCAGTGCCCTGGCGCGCCAGGTGATCCGGCTGCTGGAGCTCAAGCGCGCCAATGACCGCCAGGGCCAGATGCTGGTGGAGCTGGAGGCGGCCCGCCACCAGATGGACGTGTTGGCCCACACCGATGTGCTGACCGGCCTGGCCAACCGCCGCTCGTTCACCGACCGCCTGCGCCAGGAATGGGCGCTGCTGCAGCGGGGCCACGAGCCAGCTTGCCTGCTGATGATGGACCTGGACCACTTCAAGCGCGTGAACGACGTGTACGGCCACCATGTGGGCGACCAGGCCCTGCAGCTGTTTGCCACCCTGTGCCGCGACGTCTTCCGTGCTGCCGACGTGCTGGGGCGCTGGGGCGGCGAGGAGTTCTTGGCCCTGTTGCCCGCCACGGGGCTCGACCAGGCACAGGTGGTGGCCGAGCGTGTGCATGCGGCGCTGGCCGCCCACCCGCTGCCCGGCATCGAGCCGGCGCTGGTGCTGTCGGTCAGCATGGGGCTCACGCTGTTCGACCCGCTGCGGCCGCTGGACATCACCCTGCGCCTGCTCGACTCTGCGCTCTACACCGCCAAACGCGAGGGGCGTAGCCGCACCGTGGTGGTATAGATGCTCTGTTTTTGATAGCTGCTAGCGCATATTGCACTAGCGCTACCGGCCATTTCTATTAAAAATTGTGCCCAGGGACCTGCGCAAGGCCCCCTGGCACACCTTCAGCACTCCGGGCGGCGCGACAACAGCAAGGCCGCTGAGTGCCACGCCAGGTCGCGCAGCGCCCGGCGCAGGGCGGGCGAATCTGCAGCGCCGCCCGCAGGTCCTCCGTGGTCGAGGTCCGCCTCGGGGCGGCCGGGGCAAAAGGCGGCGTCCAGCACCTGCTGCTTGGCACAGTGCAAGGCCAGCCGGTCCTGCGACCGCAGGGCCGCCATCAACTGATCGCGGTGGCGCTGCACGCGGGCCGCTTCGGCGGCAGTCAGCGCGGTGCCCCTTGCGGGGCCCGTGCTGGCGGGCGGCGTCAGGGCCTGGGCCTGCGCCAGGTACTGGGCCCAACGCGTGGTGTGGGTGGCGGTGGCGTTCATGCAGCCTCCGTGCGGGGCGCTGCAGGGCG
>ERZ778028.638-NODE-638-length-62542-cov-7.452606_pt1 | contig 62542 bp, 57 predicted proteins | sample MGYA00375758_ERZ778028 | MGnify/ENA primary metagenome ERZ778028 (study PRJEB29350, sample SAMN05389828) | bioreactor metagenome | isolation source: Thiocyanate bioreactor | place: South Africa: University of Cape Town | collected 2014-03-17 ...
CTCTCGTCAGGCGGTAGTCGCAGCCGAGAACTCCGGCCGCGGCGAACAGCGGAGGCAGCACGGCGAGCGTCGGCCCGCCACGCCCGAGAAGGGTCAGTGCGACGACGAGAAGTCCACCCGCTCCGAGCCCACCCACAGCCCATCCGAGCTGCCTGGCACGAAAGGTCACGACATCCTGACGCCACCCCGCCTGACGCAGGCGACGCGCGACACTTCCTCCTCCTCCGAGTGCCACCCAGGAGGAGGCCAGGCGGTCCCGCAGAAGCCGCCACGACGACGTCACCGCCGCGGGCGGGAGCGGAGTGATGCCGAGCGGATCGGCGATGTCGCGCAGATACGGCGCGACACGACGCGAGAGCGAGGGCGCCGCCCACCGCGGGAGTCGTCCGACGACCAACAGCAATCCCGTGCCGAGCGCGACACCGAGGACAACGGCGGATGCAGCGAGGCTCAGAACGCTCATGCGAACCACCGCCGCGGTTCCGGCAAGCGGCCGATGCGAATCGTGAGTCGGTACGCGCCGACTGAGACGACCGCACCGACGAGAATCACCGCGACGCCGGCAGGGCTCGCGTAAGCGCTGGCCCCCTCGGGGCGAAGTGCCAGCAGGCCGAGAACGATCCACGGCGCCACGACCCCGACGATCGCCGCTCCGCGCACCCAGGACTGTCTCGCCCCCACCTCGGCGCGGAGGGTGGCGTCGGCCCGCACGGATGCCGAGAGCGCACGAAGCACGGCGGTCAGCTCGGTTCCGCCGACCTGCCGCGCCATCCGGAGAGTCTCGATGATGCGGTCGGCCACCGGATCGGCGAGGGCTGCCTTGAGGCGGAGTGCGCTGGAGTCGAAGTGTCCCGATGCGGCCATGTCGACGCGGAACCGGTCGAACGCAGGTCGCAGCGGAGGGGGTCCGCTCGTGGCGAGAGCGGCCACGGCATCCGGCAGCGACATGCCGGCCCGGGCGGACGAGATCAGGAGGTCGCACACGTCCGACCACAGCGCGCGGCGTGACCGCCGAAGCCGCCGCGCACGCCCGCGGAGCCAAGTGAAGGGCGCTGCCGCTCCAGCCGCCGCCGCGACCAGCGCGACGGCGCCGAGTCCGGTCGCCAACCAACTGATGGCGCAGAACAACGCAGACAGGACAGCCGCGATGAGCACCGGGCGCATCGTGGAGGCGTGGGCGAAGCCCGCCTCATCGAGCATGCGCGATACACGACCGTCCCGCTGCGGTGCCTCGCGGCGCTCGTTCGCCGGCCACAGCCAGGGCGACAAGACGAGGAGGATGCCGGCAGCGAGCACCGCGCCCCAGACGACCGTCATGAGCGGCCCCGTCGAAAGACGACGCGGGTGTCGATGGCATCGTCGTGAATGCGACCGGTCGTCTCGATGACCTCCTCGACGAATCGCTCACCGCCGGTGCCGCGCCGACAGTGCACGACAAGGTGGACGCCGGTCGCGATAGCAGGTTGGACGAACGCGGCGTCGATGTTGCGGCCCGCAAGCAACGGCAGGGTGGCCAGGCGCGACAGGGCATCGTCGGCGCTGTTCGCGTGGATCGTCGCCGCGCCCGGCACGCCGGTATGCAAAGCGAGAAGGAGATCGAGTGCCTCCGCGTCACGGACCTCCCCGACGATCAGGCGATCGGGGCGCATGCGCAGCGCCTCCTTCACGAGGCGACGCAGGCTCACCGCGCCCGTCCCCTCCAGACTCGGCTGGCGCCCCTGCAGGGCGACGATGTCGGGAGCCGTGACCGCCAGTTCGAAGGTCTCCTCGACCGTGATGATTCGCTGCTCGGGGCGACACCCGCCGACAAGCGCCGCCAGCATCGTCGTCTTGCCCGCATGTGTGGCTCCGGACACCAGGACGTTTCGCCCCTCCACCATGGCGTCGCGCAGCATGTCAGCGACGTGCGCGGGCAGCGATCCTGCGCCGACGAGGTCGTCCAGACTCCGCCGCGCGGGAAGGAACTTGCGGATGTTGACGGCGAGGTGCGAGCGCGTGATGTCGGGGATGACGACGTGAAGTCGGCTTCCGTCCGGAAGTGACGCGTCGACGAACGGCTGGCTGAGATCTACCCGTCGTCCGGTGGCGTGCAGCATCTTCTCGACGAGATCGCGCACCGCCTCGTCGCTGAGGCGCATCGGGACGCGCTCGCTGCGCCCCGCGCGCGCCGCGAAGACCGCACCGGGACCGTTGATCCAGATCTCCTCGACCTCCGGGTCGTCCAACAGCGGTTGCAACGGTCCGTAGCCCGTCACCCGCGCAAGCACGTCGCGGACGGCGGCGCCCTCGTCGTCGACGAACTCGAGCCCACGGGCGAGGGCATAGTCGTTGTGACGGCGAACCTCCGCTACGGCCGCCTGGTGGGCGCAATCGGGGTGGCGGAGCGGATCGGCCTGTTCCTCACGAAGCCGGTCGCGCACACGTTCCGCGATCGCCTGCACAACACTCGCCGACGCCCCCGCCGACACGAGCGGCGCGTCGGGCGTGTACGTGGAGGGGCTCACCCCGGCATCGTGGCATCGTCGACGCACCGCCGGTGAGAGATATCCACAGCCCGACGCCTGTCCGGCGACAGCTCTCTGCCGCGGCAGCAACGTCGTTGAGCGGTGCTTCAACAAGCTCCCGCAGTGGCGCGGGATCGCGATGCGCTCAGACAAGACCGCCCGCGACTACCACGCCGGCCTCTGCCTCGCCGCGACACTCCACCGGCTCACCACCGGCGTTCTCTAGGCATCGAAGTCGACTGCTTCACCCTCGCTCATCCGCTTCAATCGCGCCAAGTGGTATCGCCACCCCTCTGCGTGTTCCGCAGGCAACGAGTGCGGAGTTCGAGCACGGCAGAATCCTGACTCGGTGAGGGTGACCGAGGTTGCCTGCCCGTGCGCTACCAGCTCGATCACGACGTCGAGAGGGTGCTCCCAGCCCTGTTCGGTCCAACTGAATCCGAGCACATGCGGCTCGTCACAACGCGTGACGCTCCCCGTCGCGCATACCTGACGGCCTTCCTCGACCCAGGTCTCGACGAGCGGCGAGCCAACGGCCGCCTCGAAGTGCATCTCAGGCCACCATGCACCTCGTCCAGCCGTCAGGAATCGCCAGACAACCTCGGCGGACGCATCAACGTCCGCCGCCACCGTCACCGAATCACGAGGCATACAGCCAAGCTATCGATCCAATCGAGGCCTTTAGCAACACGCCCTAGCTCGACCGGGAAGCGCGCATCATCCATGACCACCACGCCAACGCAGGCATAGCGATGCCGACGGTGACGGCGGCAGCGGCATCCGGAACCGCGATGCTCACCCCCACGCCCATCACGATCATTCCAAAGGTGAGGGCTGTGGCGAAGAGGTGCGGGCCGGGCCGCGAAATAGTGGTGAACCAGCCAGGCCGGCCCTCCTGCTTGTCCTGCATCATCATCGATACTCACCTCTCTGCACTGGTCGACACACGACGAAGGCGCACTGCTGTCGGCGCGAGAGCCGCTGCACGCCCCGCTGCGAACCTACCCGTTCACATCTCAGTGCTCGATTTTCCACAGCCCAACCACCCCATGTGGTCTGACCACTCTTCGTAGACTGCCGTCGTGCTCACGATTCCCGAGACCCTGCAGGTGCAGGCCGATGCCGCGGTCCACAAGGCCGACGGACTGCGCTCCCCCAGCCGCTTCGCCGTGTCCGGCATGCTCGCCGGCGCCTACATCGGCATCGGCGTCGTGCTGATGGTCGCCACCGCCGGACCACTCATCGCCGCCGGTGACGGCCTGGCCAAGCTCGTCGCCGGCCTCGTGTTCGGCGTCGCCCTGACACTCGTCGTCTTCGCCGGCGCCGACCTTCTCACCAGCGCGATGATGATCCTCCCCCAGGGCGCCCTGATGGGCGCGGTCGGGTGGTGGCGCGCGATCGGCACCATGGCAGCCACCTTCGTCGCCAACCTCGTCGGCGCCCTCGTCTTCGCCGGACTGATCGTCGCGTCGGGGGTCCTGCATTCCAACGCACCCGCCGGCAAGATGATCGCCGACATGCTCGCCGCCAAGGCGGAGGAGGGTCCGCTGCAGCTGTTCGTCCGCGGCATCCTCTGCAACGTGCTCGTGTGCCTCGCGATCTGGATGTGCGCGCGCGTGCGCTCCGACGTCGCCAAGATCCTGCTGATCTTCGCCGCGATCCTCGCCTTCATCAGCTCGGGCTTCGAGCATGTCGTCGCGAACATGACCACCTACGGCATCGGCCTGTTCAGTGGCGACCCCCACTTCACCTGGGGGCTGTTCGCGAACAACATGCTCTGGGTGGGGCTCGGCAACCTCGTCGGCGGCGGCATCGTCGTCGGACTCGGCTACTGGATCGTCGGCGGTCGCCCCCGCGCTGCGGCCCTCACCGACACCCACGCCCCCGAGACGGCCGACGCCGCCGGATAGACTGACTCCCGCGCGGGAGTGGTGAAATCGGCAGACACGCAGGATTTAGGTTCCTGTGCCTTCGGGCGTGTGGGTTCAAGTCCCACCTTCCGCACAGAAGCATGGACGGAGGGGCGCACCGACGCCCGATCAGAGCGCGGTGTAGCCGTAAAGGTCGCTCTGGCGTTCATTGATCCAGATCGGCTCGCCGCCGTCCGGTCGCGGGATCAGAAGCGTCCGCCCATACGACTCATCCACGACGTGCGCGTCCACTCCCTCCGCGCGCACCCGCGCGGCCAGCTCGTCCACATCACCCTCGTACTCGAACGACACCTGCGCCGCAGGTACATCGCCGTCGTGCACGGCCGCAAGCCCGGCATCCGCCACGAGCTGCACCCACCGGCCGCTGTCGCTGCGCACCTCGGCGCGCAGTCCCAGACGCTCCAGCACGGATGCCGCGGCATCCACATGCGCACTCACCCACAGGCCGAGCGCGCGCAAGCCCTGCGTTCCGTGCCGCTCCCCCGGGGCAAGCTCGAGCACCACGAGCTCGAGCTCGCCGGCGATCGCGACGCCCGATGCGCCGTTGTCCGCGACGAAGCGCCGGGCCGCATCACCGAAGGCGTTGGCCGCGGCATCCAGGTCGTCGGACTCGAAACCCAACGCGGCGAGGCCGTCCAGCGGGTCACCCGGCTCCACGCGGTGCAGCGCGACGCGCCCGTCTCCCGCTGCGTAGACCGACCAGTCCGCCTCCTCCACGAGAGCGACCAGCCCCAGCGCCGCGAACAGGCGCCGGTATCCGGCAACGTCGGAGGTGTACTGCACGGGACGAGTGACGATCATGAGAGATCCTCCTTCTGACGGGTCGAGGATGGAGTGTCGAGAGAGGCCTGTAGCACCCGCTCGACGAAGCTGCTGAGGCTCAGCCCTTCATCGATTGCCCGGTGTTTGACCTGCGTGATGAGCCCACGTGGCAAGTAGACGTTGAACTGCGCCTTGTCGGCGCGACCGGCTATGGGGTCGAGGGGCATGACAGCATGCTAGCAATCTAGCCGCGACCGCTCAACGATCCGCGCCTGGATTGATCAGCCGATTCACCGCGATCACTCGGGAACAGCCCCGGTAGACTGACCGCGACCGCTCACCTCTCGGAGCGGGCCCCTCCACCGCCGATCTACCGACGGGAAGTCTGTGCACGCTCTCGCCCTCATCCCCTGGCTCGACCCCGCAGCCATCATCCAGAACGCGGGCCCGTGGGCTCTGCTGGTGGTGTGCTTCATCGTCTTCGCCGAGACCGGTCTGCTCATCGGGTTCCTTCTTCCGGGCGACACGCTGCTCGTCATCTCCGGCCTGCTGTCGCACGCCACCGCGACGACGCCGCACGGGATCTTCGGCATCAGCGTCTGGTGGGTGGCGCTGCTGATCGGACTCTCCGCGTTCATCGGCGGCGAAGTGGGCTACTTCATCGGTCACAAGGGCGGACCGGCCGTGTTCGAACGCAAGGAATCGGGTCTGTTCAGCCGCAAGAACGTCGAGCGCACCAACGCGTTCTTCGAGCGCTACGGCGGCCTCACGGTCATCCTGGCCCGCTTCGTTCCGATCGTGCGCACCTTCGCGCCCGTCGCGGCGGGCGTCGGCCACATGCCGTGGCGCAAGTCCTCGCTCTACAACCTCATCGGCGCGGTCCTCTGGGGCTTCGGCCTCACGATGTTCGGTTACCTCATCGGGTTCATCCCGCCGGTGGCCACGTTCGTCGAGAACTACATCGACCTCATCCTGCTCGCCGCCGTCGGCGGCACCGCCCTCGTCACGATCTGGCACTACTTCTCCGAGCGCCGCGTCGTGAAGAAGGAGAAGGCGGCCGGACTCACCCCCGAGACCGTCGAGCCGCTCGAGGACGACGCGCCCGCCGTCTGACTCAGGACGCTTTGGTGGCCTTGCCCTTCTTGGGCGAGGCCACCTTCTCTTTCTCCGCCCGCGCCGCGCGGCTGCGCTCCACGCTGGCCTTGAGGGCCGCCATCAGATCGATGACCTCACCGCCGGCATCCTTTTCGCCCTTCTCACCGAAGGTCTCGGACGTGTCGAGCGCGTCGCCCTTCTCGAGCTTGGCGTCGATGAGGGTGCGGAGCTCCTGCTGATACTCGTCGACGAACTGGCCGGGGTCGAAGTCGGCCGAGAAGCTCTCCACGAGGGATGCCGACAGCTCCAACTCCTTGTCGGAGATCTTGACCGGCTCATCGAGGGCGGCGAATGAGGCTTGCCGCACCTCGTCGGCCCACAACAGGGTCTGCAGAACCAGCACGTCGCCGCGGACCCTCAGAGCAGCCAGTCTCGTCTTCTGGCGCAGCGAGAAGCGGACGACGGCTGTCCGATCGGTCCGCTCCAGGGTCTGGCGCAGCAGCACATACGCCTTCGGCGACGACGAGTCGGGCTCGAGGTAGTACGGACGGTCAAGGGTCAGCAGATCGATCTGGTCGCTCGGGACGAATTCGACCACCTCGATCTCGCGACTGCGCTCTGACGGCAGTGCGGCCAGGTCTTCGGCCGTGAGCACCACGGTGCGCTCGCCGTCGTCGTAGGCCTTGTCGATGTCGGCGTACGGCACGACCTCACCGTCCAGCTCGCAGACGCGCTGATACCGGATGCGGCCGCCGTCGGCCGCATGCACCTGATGCAGCGGGACGTCGTGGTCTTCGATTGCCGAGTAGACCTTCACCGGCACGTTCACGAGGCCGAACGTCAATGCGCCCTTCCAGATCGCTCTCATGTGGCCATCCAAGCGGCTGCCGCCCGCCGACGCCAGGGGCTGGACGCTAGCCTGGCGCCATGGCACAGTCAGCGCAGGTGGTCGACGTGGGCGGTCGTCGCCTGCGTCTGAGCAACCTCGACAAGGTGCTCTATCCCGCCACCGGCACCACCAAGGCCGAGGTGATCGACTACTACTCGCGAATCGCTCCCGTGATGCTGCCGCACCTGGCCGGCAGGCCGGTGACGCGGCTGCGCTGGCCGGAGGGCACCGGCGAGCCGCCCTTCTTCGCGAAGGACCTCGAAGCCGGCGCGCCCGAGTGGATGCCGCGACACGCGATCGACCACTCGGGGGGCGCCAAGGACTACCCGCTGGTCACCGACGTCGCCGGGCTCGTGTACCTCGCGCAGGTCGCGAGCCTCGAACTCCACACGCCGCAATGGCGCTTCGACCATGGCGGACGCGGCTGCCCCGACCGCCTCGTGCTCGACCTCGACCCGGGCCCCGGAGTCGGGCTCGCCGAATGCGCGGAAGTGGCCCGACGGGCCCGCGGCATCCTGTCGGACATGGGCATGGAACCGTTGCCGGTGACGAGCGGGTCCAAGGGCATCCACCTGTACGCGCCGCTCGATGCCAACCGCTCCAGCGACGAGATCTCCGCGTTTGCCCGCGAACTGGCCCGCGCCCTGGAAGCCGACGACCCCGCCCTCGTCGTCAGCGCGATGAGCAAGGCGGCTCGCCCCGGAAAGGTGTTCGTCGACTGGAGCCAGAACAACGCCGCCAAGACCACGATCGCTCCCTATTCGCTCCGCGGACGCGCGCACCCCACGGTCGCCGCCCCTCGAACCTGGGCCGAGCTCGACGATCCCGACCTGCGTCACCTGCTGCTCGACGAGGTGCTCGCGCGGGCCGCGTCCGATGGTGACCTGCTCGCCGCCCTCGCATCCGGCGCACCCGACCCCCTCGCGCCCTACATGGCCAAGCGCACCCCCGCCGCCACCCCCGAGCCCTTCCCGTCGAGCCGCCATGTATCCGCCGAGCCGCCACGTTCTGGCGCGCCGAATCATGGCGGCTCGGCAGAATCATGGCGGTTCGTGATTCAGGAGCACCACGCGTCGCGGCTGCATTGGGACCTCAGGCTCGAGCGCGACGGGGTGCTCGTCAGCTGGGCGGTGCCGCGCGGCATCCCCGATTCTCCCGACCGCAACCATATGGCGGTGATGACCGAACCGCATCCGATCGAGTACCTCACGTTCGCCGGCGAGATCCCCGCCGGCGAGTACGGCGCCGGCACCATGACCGTCTGGGACTCCGGCACGTTCACGGTGGAGAAGTGGCGCGACGACGAGGTCATCGCGACGCTCAGCGGGCGCACCGGCGGCCCCCTCGGGCAGGTTCGTCTCGCCCTGATCCGCACGTCGGGTACCGGTGAGAAGTCGCAGTGGCTCCTGCACCGCACGAAGGATGCCGCGACGCCTCCCGTGCGCGCCGCTCGCGCCGGTCACCGCGCCACATCCCGCGCGTTAGCCGGAAGTGACGCGCCGATGCTCGCCGTGTCGACGACACCGGCGCTCGCCGCGTCCGCCGCCCGGCGCTGGGGCGATGCGCCCTGGGTCGAGTTCAAGTGGGACGGCATCCGCGCGATCGGCACGTGGGATGGCGAGCGGCTGCACCTGCGCGCCCGCAGCGGCACCGACATCACGGAACGCTACCCCGAGCTCACCGCCGCCGACCTGGGGCTCGGCGCTCTGCCCGCCGTCATCGACGGAGAGATCGTCGCTCTGGATGCCGACGGCCGCCCGAGCTTCACACGGCTGCAGTCGCGCATGCATCTGACCGGCGTGCACGAGATCGCCCGCGAAGCCCAGGCGACACCCGTTCACTACTTCGTCTTCGATCTGCTGCGCGTCGGCAACGACGATGTCTCCGCCCATCCCCTCCGCGAGCGGCGCGACCTGCTCCTCACCCTCACCGCCGATGCGGCTGCCCCGCTCGTCGTCCCCCCGGTCACCGATGACATCGCCGATGCGTTGACGGCGGCCGCCGACCTGCAGTTGGAAGGCGTCGTCGTCAAGGACCCTCGCTCTCCCTATCGGCGCGGCGAACGCTCGCAGGAGTGGCTCAAGGTCAAGCTGACGGCCATGCAGGAGGTCGTGATCGGCGGCATCCGCCCCGGCAAAGGCGAACGACGCGACGGCATCGGCTCGCTGCTGCTCGGCATCCCGGATGCCGAGGGCCTGCGCTATGTCGGGCGCGTGGGATCGGGGTTCAGCGAGCGCGAGCTCGGTCGTCTCGAACAGCAGCTGCAGCCGCTGCGCACGGAGGCGAACCCGTTCATCGGTGTCCCCGCCTCAGACGCGGCGGACGCGCTCTGGCTGCGCCCGGAACTCGTCGGCGAGGTCGAGTACGCGGAGTTCACTCCGAACGGCACGCTGCGCCACGCGCGGTGGCGAGGACTCCGCGCCGAGAAGCAGCCGGCAGACGTCCGCCGCGAGGAGTGATCCTCACGCAGGTGCGCTGGTCGGCGCAGGCGGGTCGGCCGCAAACACGGCGACGGCGGTGCCGTCCCACACGAACTGGAGCGCCGTGCCGACGGGGAAGTCAGCCCTGAGTTCACCGGGACTGTCGAGCTCGACTTCCCGGCTAGCAGTCGCGGAGAAAGGGCCCGCCGCGCAGCCCATCGTGAACCGGATGCCTTCATCACCCGACGACGAACACTCCGAGCCCACAAGAATGCACGCCTGCGTGACGTCGAGAACACCATCGTCGAAGAGGGCGATGACGAGTCCGTGGTAGCGATAGACCGTCGTCGCCTGCGTGAGAATCGACATCGACTCTCCGGTCGGCAGATCGGTGATCGGCTCGTCGAGGCTGGCGACCTGACGTGCACCGGTCACTGCCGATACCGGCCGCAGTGACGCCAGTCCGAAGACGAGCGCACCCACGACGATCGCGACCGCGACGATCGACGCGGCCCACCCGATGAGCAGCGCACGACCGATCCGAGGAGGGGTCGGCGTCGCGCAGGCGTGAGCCTCCGCCCGCTGCGGCTCAGCGGAGCTGACGGCGATGTCGAGGGCCGACGGAGCCTGTGCCGCCGGCGGCACCGAGCTCTCCGGTCGCGACGCACGAGGTCCGAACAGGACCTCCGCCTCCGCCATCCGCGCCGCCGTTGCGGGGGTCGAACCGCGGTCGTGGCGCTCCTCGAGCTCGCGAAGCCGAGCGAGCGCTACCGGGTCGTCTGCGATGTCAGCGTTCGGCCCATACGCGCGTCGGCGCAGCGCCGCGAACTCCTCGCGGGTGGCGGCATCCATGCTCTGCATCGTGACACATCCGAACGCCGATGCGTCATCAGACGCACGTCCGCGTGTCAGACGTGCGCCTCGTGCTCGCGGTGACCGGCGGGTTCGAACTGGAAGGTCGAGTGCTCCACATCGAAGTGTCGCGACAGGCACCCCTGCAGACGGGACAGCAACGCACCCGTGCCCCCGGATGCGCCGGCCAGCACGCCCTCGGCGACGACCACGTGCGCGGTGAAGACCGGGGCTCCCCGGGTGAGCTGCCACACGTGCACGTCGTGCACGTCGACCACGCCGTCCTCTCCGAGGATGTGGTCGCGGATCTCCGCAACCTCGGTCCCCCTCGGCGCCCGCTCCCCCAGCACCGAGAACACCTCGCGCAGCAGACCGACGGCGCGGGGCAGGATCATCACCGCGATGAGCAGAGAGGCGAGCGCATCCGCCGGCATCCACCCAGTCGTCCAGATGATCGCGGCGGCGACGATGACCAGCGCCGACCCGATGAGGTCGCCGAGCACCTCGATGTAGGCACCGCGCACGTTGATGCTGCGCTTCTGCGCCGCGCTCAGCAGGTACATCGAGACGGCGTTGGCACCCAGGCCCACCGCCGCCACGAGAAGCATGAGCCCACCGGCGACCTCAGCCTCGCCGGGGGTGACGAGTCGCTGGACGGCCTCGACGGCGATCCACACCATCAGCGCGATCAGGATCGCCGCGTTGACGAGCGCCCCGAAGACCTCCGCGCGCTGGTATCCGTACGTGTTGCGGTCGTTCGCGGGACGTGCGGCCACCGTCGAGGCGATCAGGGCGATCACGAGCGCCGACGAGTCCGTGAACATATGCGCGGCGTCGGCGAGCAGGGCGAGCGAACCCGTGAAGAGTGCGCCGACGACTTGCACGAGCATGACCGTGGCGGTGAGGCAGAGCGAGATCGTCAGCAGACGACGGTTGCTCGACTGCCTGATTCCGGACGGTGCGTGATCGTGCATAGATCGAGGCTAGGGCGCGCACAGCCTCCGCACGGCAGCTTTCGCCTAGTCGGGAATGAGAGCGGTTATCGCTCCAGCGTGCTCAGCAGCGGCGCCAGCGCCACGAACGCCCGAGCACGGTGTGATGCCGCGTTCTTCTCCTCCGCCGATAGGTCGGCGGCCGTGCGGCCGTCCTGATCGTCGGGCAGGAAGATCGGGTCGTAACCGAACCCGCCACGGCCCGACGGCGCGGTCGCGAGCCTGCCCGGCCACACGCCTTCCACCGTGTCCTCACGGGCGACGCCGTCCGGCCCCGGAACGACCAGGGCGATCGTCGAGACGAACTGCGCGGTGCGATGCGGGTCGGCGATGTCGGAGAGCTGATCGAGCAGCAGCTCCAGATTGGCGCGCGCGTCCTTGCGATGGCCGGCCCAGTACGCCGAGAAGACGCCGGGGGCGCCGCCGAGCACGTCCACGCACACACCCGAGTCGTCCGCAAGCGCCGGCAGCCCGGTGTGCGCCGCGGCGGCGCGGGCCTTGATGAGCGCGTTCGCCGCGAACGTCACGCCGTCCTCGACGGGCTCGGGGCCGTCATAGCCGATGACCTCGAGGTCGGGACGTACGCGCGCGACGATCGCCCCGAACTCCTCCACCTTGTGCGGGTTGTGGGTCGCCAGCACGATCCGGCGGAAGCCACCGGTCGGCGTGGAGGAGTTCGGGACGCCGGTCACGACGCGAGCACCGCGGTCTGCGCGTCGCGGAGGTCGGCGCAGCCGGCCACGCCCAGTTCGAGCAGGGCGTCGAGTTCGCGCTTGTCGAAGGGCGCGCCCTCGGCCGTCCCCTGCACTTCGACGAACAAGCCGCGGCCGGTGACCACGACGTTCATGTCCGTCTCGGCACGCACGTCTTCGACGTAGGCGAGGTCGAGCATCGGCTCGCCGTCGATGATGCCCACCGACACCGCGGCGACCGAGTCGAGGAGCACCTTCGCGTTCTTGCCGACGAAGCCCTTGGCACGCCCCCACTCGATCGCGTCGGCCAGCGCGATGTAGGCACCGGTGATCGCTGCGGTGCGCGTGCCCCCGTCGGCCTGCAGGACATCGCAGTCGATGACGATCGTGTTCTCGCCCAGAGCCTTGGTGTCGACGACGGCGCGCAGCGCGCGACCGATCAGGCGGGAGATCTCGTGGGTACGCCCGCCGATCTTGCCCTTGACGGCCTCACGGTCGTTGCGTGAGTTCGTCGCGCGCGGGAGCATCGCGTACTCCGCGGTCACCCAGCCCTTGCCCTTGCCGGTGAGCCAGCGCGGCACCCCTCCCGTGAAGGATGCCGTGCACAGCACCTTGGTGCCGCCGAAGGAGATCAGCGCCGAGCCTTCGGCGTGCGCGGACCAGCCGCGTTCGATGGTGACGGGACGCAGCTGATCGGGGGTGCGGCCGTCGGCGCGGGTGGTGGAGTCGGTCATGGGGTCCCCTTCCAGGGGTGCGGGAGGTCGATGGCGCCGGTCTGCACCAGGCGCACGCTGGACACGCCGCGGCCCATCAGCCGATCGGCGAGACGAATGAAGTCGTCGGCGGAGTCGCCGGTCGCTTCGTAGACGTGGGTGGCCACGGCATCCGGCCCGGCCAGCAGGTCACGTGAGACGAGCTGGCGGTAGACGTCCTTGGCGGTCTCGGAGTCGCTCGAGACCAGCGAGACGTCCGGCCCCATCACGTAGCTGATCGCGCCTTCCAGGAAGGGGTAGTGCGTGCAGCCGAGCACCAGAGTGTCCACGCCGGCGTGGCGCAGCGGCGCGAGGTACTCCTCGGCGACGGCGAGGACCTCGGCGGACCCGGTCACACCCGCCTCGACGAACTCGACGAACCGCGGACAGGCCTGCGTGAACACCGACAGATCCTCGTTGACGCCGAGCATGTCCTGGTAGACGCCCGATCCGATGGTGCCGACCGTGCCGATCACGCCCACGCGGCGATTGCGAGTGGTGGAGATCGCCGTCCGCACCGCCGGCCCGATGACCTCGACGACGGGCACGTCGTAGCGCTCGCGCGCGTCACGGAGAACCGCCGCGGATGCCGTGTTGCACGCGATCACGAGCATCTTCACGCCCTGGTCGACGAGGGTGTCGAGCACCTCGAGACTGTAGCGCCGGACGTCCGCGATCGGCTTCGGCCCGTACGGCGAATGCGCGGTGTCGCCGATGTACAGCACCGACTCCCGCGGCAGCAGCTGCGAGACGGCGCGGGCGACCGTGAGTCCACCGACACCGGAGTCGAAGATGCCGATCGGTGCGTCATTCACGGTTCTCCACCCTACCCGCCGCCGTGCCGGCGGCGACGTCACCAGCCCCGTCGCTAGAGTGACGGCATGACCCGCGCCGAGGCCCCGTCGTCCGCCCTGCTCACCGATCGCTACGAGCTGACCATGATCGACGCGGCCCTGCGAGACGGAACCGCCGCCCGCCGCTGCGTGTTCGAGCTGTTCGGACGGCGCCTGCCGGGAGCGCGCCGCTTCGGCGTGGTCGCGGGCACCGGACGGCTCTTGCAGGAGCTGCGGGCGTTCCGGTTCGGGGACGACGAGCTGCGCTACCTCCGCGACAACCGCGTCGTCGGAGCCGAGACGCTGCGCTACCTCGAGAACTACCGTTTCACCGGGAGCATCCACGGGTACCGCGAGGGCGAGCTCTACTTTCCGGGATCACCGGTGCTCACCGTCGAGAGCACCTTCGCGGAGGCGGTCGTGCTCGAGACTCTGGCTCTCAGCATCCTCAATCACGACTCCGCGGTGGCCAACGCCGCCGCACGCATGAGCATCGCCGCCGGGGACCGTCCGCTCGCCGAGATGGGCTCGCGTCGCGCAGCGGAGCGTTCCGCCGTCGCGGCCGCTCGTGCCGCCTACATCGCCGGATTCGGTGCCACGAGCAACCTGCAGGCGGGACGGGAGTGGGGCATTCCCACGATGGGAACCGCCGCTCACGCGTGGACGCTGCTGCACGACAGCGAAGAGGACGCGTTCCGCAGCCAGATTCAGGCACACGGCACCGACACGACGCTGCTCATCGACACCTACGACATCCGCCGCGGCGTCGAGACCGCGATCCGCGTCGCCGGCACGGGCCTGGGCGGGGTGCGCATCGACTCCGGAGACCTGCCCACCGTGGCTGCGGAGGTACGAGCGCAGCTGGACGGGCTCGGCGCGACCGGCACGCGGATCACGGTCACGAGCGATCTCGACGAGTTCGCCCTGGCTGCACTCGCGGCATCCCCCGTCGACGCCTACGGCGTCGGGACGTCGGTGGTGACCGGATCGGGCGCGCCCACAGCCGGGATGGTCTACAAGCTGGTCGCCCGCCAGGATGCCGCCGGAGGCTGGGTCGCAGTGGCCAAGACCTCGACCGACAAGGGGTCCAAGGGTGGCCGCAAGGCCGCGTTCCGCACCCTGTCCCGCGGTACCGCAACGAGCGAGCTCATCGCCGTCTCCGACGGGTTCGAGCAGATGCAGACGGCGGCGGATCATCCCGAGGCGCGCGCCCTGCAGGTGGCGCTCGTCGAAGCCGGTGAGCCCGACCCCGCATTCGAGGGGGCCGAGGGCGTCGCTCGCGCGAGGGAGCATCACGCGATCGTTCGCGAAGAGCTTCCCGTCACGGGGCTCGCACTGAGCCGGTCCGACCCGGCTCTGCCCACGGTCTACATCGACGCGTGAGCGGGACGAGTCAGCTCATGAGCGACTCGTAGATCTCCTTGCACGTGGGGCACACCGGGAACTTCTCCGGGTCGCGACCGGGAGTCCACTTCTTGCCGCACAGCGCGCGTACCGGCTTGCCCGTGAGCGCCGACTCGAGGATCTTGTCCTTCTTGACGTAGTGCGAGAAGCGCTCGTGGTCGCCGGGCTCGATGTTCTCCTCGCGCAGAAGCTCTTCGAGCTCGCGATCAAGGGTGGCGACGCCGCCGTCACCGGGTGCGTCGGGGCTGTCGAGGGGGCTCATGGTGACCGATTCTATCGGCGGTAGGGCGCCCCCGGACCGGTTCGTGCACAGAGGGTCACGTCGACTCGGCGAACTCCATCAGACGCTCGCCCGTGCGGTCGAACACGGCCCCGCCGGCGAAGATCCCGATCAAAAGCGCCGCCGCGCCGATCCCCGCGCCGCCCCACAGCGCGGTCCACGCCCAGCTCTCGTCCACCGTCAACGCGAGCCAGGCCCACCACAACGCCGGAACGCTGAGGAGCACCGCACCGAACATGACCACCGCCTGCGAGAGTCCGCCGCCCGTGCGCTGCGGCTGCTGAAACGGACTGTCGCCCGGCCGGGAGACGGCGTAGGGGGCGATGACCGAGGTGAGCGAGGACAATCCGAGACCGCCCAGGAAGAGGCTGGCGCACACGCCCGCCATCGCGGGGAGCATCGCCCAACGGCCGTGCAGGGAGATCGTCACCGGCACCGCTACCGCCAACAGGACCACGCCGACGACCGCGATCGGCACGAGACGTCCGGCCCGGTCGGCCGCACCGCGCACGGCCCCCGCGATGTGCATCCACAAGGCCGTGGAGTCGTAAGCGAGGTCGTTGTGCGGCAGCCATCCCAGGAAGAGTGCGATCAGCGGCGCCGGTAGCAGCACCGCGAACTCGAAAGGCACGCCGACCAGCAGGAGCGGGATGATCGTCAGGGCCGACGCGATCGGCACGATGATCATGTTGACCAGATATCGCGGATCGCGGAACCAGTAGATGATGCTGCGCGCCGCGATGCCGCCGGCAGCCGTGCCGCCGGTCAGATCGAACCAGCCGAGCCCGCGTCGCTGACGTGCGGCCCCCGGGCGCTCCGTCGTCGTCATCAGCCGGTCGACGAGCCAGAACCACAGCGCTGCAAGCACCGCGACCGACAGCACCGCGATCACGGCGGGGGCGGCGGCGCCGCCGCTCAGCGCGCGTTCGGGAAGCGCCCAGGCGGCACCCAGAGGCGTGAGCGCGAGCAGGTCGACGGCCGCGACGAGGGCGGACGGGACTCCTTGCGTCCACTGCAGGGACGCAAGGAAGACGACGACGGGAACGACGACGACGATCAGGGCGATGAGGAACACGCCCGTCAGCTCTCTCGAGCGGCGATCGCGGACCATGCTCGCCAGGGCGAGGCCGATCTTCGCGAGCAGCAGGCAGGTGAGCACACCCAACACGGCGGAGACGATGGACGCCCACACCGGAGCTCCGCGATCGGTCCACAGCGCGCTCAACGCCACCGCGACGACGATCAGGGCGAGCGCCGGCACGCTGATCGCGCTGGCCAGCAGCGTCACCCCGGCGATCTCGCGGGGCGAGGCTCCGACCATGGCGAATCGTCGCGGGTCGAGCTGGTCGTCCACGCCGCCCACCAGCACTGTCACGAAGAACCCGAGAGTGAGGGCGGATGCCGCGACGATCGTCACCGCGAAAGCCGCATCCTCCGAGGAGGCGTGCAGGCGCCATGCGGCGATGCACACCGCCACCACGACCACCGCGATCACCGCGCCGCCGACCAGGGTGCGCACGGTCTGGCGTCGACCTCCGCGCAGAGCGCCGAGGAGGAGGTCGAGCCTCAGTCGGAGAACGTGTGCAACCACTCGAGGCCCTCCGCATCGCTGATGCCGCCGGACAGCTCGATGAAGCGCTGTTCGAGAGTGAGCTCCCCTCGCACCTCGTCGACGGTCCCCTCGGCGAGCACGCGGCCTCCGACGATCACTGCGAGTCCGGAGCAGACGCGCTCCACGAGCTCCATCCCGTGACTGGAGAGCACCACCGTGCCGCCGTGCGCGACGTAGGCGGACAGGATGTCGAGGACGACGGCGGACGAGACCGGGTCGACCGACTCGAACGGTTCGTCCAGCACCAGGACGCGCGGTGAGTGGATCATCGCGCCGGCGAGCATGATCTTCTTCGTCATGCCGGCCGAATAGTCCGACACAGGTCGGGACAGGGCATCGGTGAGATCGAACGCCCGCGCCAGCTCGGCCGTGCGACTCTCCACGACCGCCGACCGCAGCCCTCGCAGCACGCCGTAATAGTGGAGCAGCTGTCGACCGGTCAGCCGGTCGAAGGTGCGCAGCCGATCGGGGAGGATGCCCATCTTCTGCTTCGCCTGACGCGGCGCGGAGGCCAGGTCGACACCTGCGATGCGAATCTCGCCACTGTCGGGGCGGAGCAGACCCGCGATCATCGACAGCGTCGTCGTCTTGCCCGCCCCGTTGGGCCCCACGATCCCGTAGAACGTACCGGCGGCGATCCGGAGGTCGATCGCGTCGACCGCGACGGTCGCACCGAAGGTCTTCGTCACGCCGCTGAGGCGGACCGCGTCGACCTGCTCGTCCGCGACGGACTCGTCGACTGGGCGTTCGTCGTCCGCCGTCGACGACGCCGTGACGGCGAGGATCTCCGCGAGCGGGGATGCCGCGTCGTCCGGATCGGGCAGAGGCTCCGGGTCCACGAGGGACTCGACGTCAGCCTCGACTTCGGGCGAAACCTGAGGTGCGGCCTGGACGTCGTCCGCACCCACCGGCTCGTCCTCGACGCTCACAGCCGCCTCGGTCACTGCGACAGCATCGCCCTCGTGCTCGACGTCGACTTCGACCTCGACGGCGGGCTCCGGCTGCTCCGTTTGGGGCTCTCGCTCGACGGGCGAAATCTCCACGGCCGTCGTCTCCGCACCGCTCACGGCGGTGGTGTCCCCTGCGGCAGGCCTCGGCGGGAGTTCATCCGGCTCGATCGATGACAGCGGGGCGGCGGCCTCGAATCGTGCGGCCGCCACTGCCGGCGGCACATCCGGCGGCGGCGGCGTCGCCTTCGGCTTACGAGGCCGGGGCGCGCGTTTGGCGGCGGGCGTGGCCGCGGGCCGGCGCGGTCGCGGCGGCGCGACCGGTTCGTCTTCGCGCCCGCCGTCGCGGCGATCGAGCTGAGCTGCCGCCTCGGCGGCGGGCACGACAGGCAGCGGCGGCAGTGCGTGCACGCCGTCGTCGTCGTCCGCGGGGGTCGGATGGGGGGCGCTCACCCGTCAAACCTAGCAAGCCGACCCGACGATCGCCCCGATCGTCCACACACCCGCGTCAACGCTCAGCCGCTCTTCAGCGGCCGTCCATAGGATCGTGCCGTCATGGCCAAGATTCCCCGCATCCACACGCTCCCCGATGACGCGCCGTGGGCCGGCGGCCTGCCCCCGGAGGGGTCCCCCGAGCACCCCCGGACCATTCGCGCACTCGACCGGGTCCTTCAGGTTCAGCGTCCCGCCGTGATCGCACATCTGCGCAGCATCCGCCTGCGTCACCCCGACGCTTCGACCAGCGACATCGTCCGCATGCTCGAACGCCGCTACCTCGCCGCGGTGACCACCGGCGGCGCAGCCGTGGGGGCCACCGCCGTGGTGCCCGGCATCGGCACCGGCATGACCCTCGCACTGTCCGGCGTCGAGACGGTGGGCTTCCTCGAGGCCACGGCGCTGTTCGCGCAGTCGCTGGCGGAGCTGCACGGCATCCGCGTGGAGAACCCCGACCGCGCACGCGCTCTCGTGCTGACGCTCATGCTCGGCAAGGAGGGCGTCGATCTCGTCGCCCAGCTCGGCCGGCAGATCGCCGGCTCCGGCGCGTCTCGGCCCGCGTACTGGGGTGAGCTCGTCACGAAGTCGCTGCCTCGAGCCGCGGTGGGTCCTCTCGTCGACCGGCTGAAGTCGGCGTTCATCCGTCAGTTCGCCGCTAAGGGCAGCGCCTCCGTCATCGGCAAAGCGCTCCCCTTCGGCATCGGCGCCGCCGTCGGTGGCACCGGAAACCACCTGCTCGGGCGACGCGTCGTCGTCGGATCCCGCCGCGCCTTCGGGGTGGCACCGCTGCAGTACCCCGCAGAACTCGAGCCGCGACCCGGCGCGACGCGAGTGGAGCGCACCGCGTTCGGCCTCGTTCGACGCACCGGCAGCGCCATCGGCGTCCGGGGGCGATCGGCGGCGACCACGGTCGCCGGTCTCATCCCGCGCCGCAACACGCATCGGTCCCCCACAGCGCCCGGCGAGGATGCCGCGACCCACGAGACCGAGTGATCCTGCGCGCGGCGGGAGCGCGTCAGAGGCGCGTCGCGCACAATGGGCCCATGGGTATCTTCCAGAGCCGGCCCGAGGATCCGTCGCAGTGGGGCGGGCTTCCCGCAGACCCCCCGGACCAGCCACAGCCCGCGGAGGTGCTGCCGCCGCCGGTCGACGATCTCGGCGTGTTCGGCGCGGCGGGCGTCGCGATCTCGGTTCCGGTGGAGACCTTCCTTCCTCACGCGGCGCCGTCCGCGGACGCCGACCGCGACGGGGATGACGAATCCGTCGACCTCGACAGCCCGTGACCGGCTGACTAGCCTCGACGCATGCAGACGACGCTGGGGCACCTGGCTACGTGGATGCCGCAGCAGCGGTGGTACTCGCCCACCGGCCGCTCCCCCCGCCTGCGTCTTCTCGACCAGCGCGAGCTGACGAGCCGCGACGCGGATGTCGCCGTGCGCGTCGTGATCGTCGCCGACGGTGACGACGAGAATGCCGTCGTCTATCAGGTCCCTCTCGTGACACGTCCCGCCGAGGTCACCGGGCCGTGGACGATCGCGCTCCAGGACGGTCGCGCGGTCATCGACGGACCCCACGATCACGCGTTCGCTTCTGCGCTGCTCGCCGAACTCGGGCGCAGCGATCTGGATGGCCCCTCCCAGGTGCTGGTCGGCGAGCAGTCGAACACCTCGATCATCTTCCGTCCGCATCAGGCCGCCCCCACGATCTGCAAGGTGTTCCGGCGACTGCATCCGGGCATCAACCCGGACATCGAACTGCAGTCCGCCCTCGCCGCTGCGGGCAGTCGCCACGTTCCGCCCGTCGTCGGCCATCTCGACGGGCGCTGGACGATGGCGCAGGGTCGCGACGTGCAGCAAGGCTCGCTTGCGTTCGCGCAGGAGTTCCTGCCCGACGTCGACGACGCATGGCGGGTGGCGTTGGGTGCGGCGGGGGGCAACACCGACTTCACATCCGAAGCCGCCTCCCTCGGCCAGGTCACCGCCGCCGTCCATCGCGATCTCGCCCGTCTGTTCCCCACCCCGTCTGCCGACGACGCCGCCCGCCACGCGATCAGCACAGCGTGGCGGCGGCGACTCTCCATCGCGATGGTGGAAGTTCCCGCCCTCGCCGCGCACGAGGCGGCCATCTCCCGTATCTACGCTGCCGCCGCGGCCTCCGCGTGGCCGGCCTTGCAGCGTGTGCATGGCGATTACCACCTCGGCCAGGTGCTGCACTCGCCGACACGGGGCTGGATGCTGCTCGACTTCGAGGGCGAACCGATGCGGCCGATCGCCGAGCGCCGAGCGCCGGATCTCGCCCTTCGCGACATCGCCGGGATGCTGCGGTCGTTCGACTACGTCGCGGGCTCTCTGCGTCTGCAGCGTGCTCCGCAGCAGCACGACGCTGCCGTCGACGAGGATGCCGAGGCCTGGGCCCGCGCGGCGCGCGCCGCCTTCCTCGCCGGCTATGCCGACACCGGCGGCGCGCCCGCGGTGACTCTGCTCAACGCGCTCGAACTCGACAAAGCGGTCTACGAGGCCATCTACGAGGCGCGGCACCGACCCGCGTGGCTCGCGATCCCGCTGTCGGCGATCGAGCGTCTGCTCGCCCACTGACTCCGCAGCCCTCGCATCCGACGACGAAGACCACCGCGCGAAGAACTCGCACGGTGGCCTTCGGTGTCGCCCGGTGTCTGCGGGCGGTGAGCATCGCTACTGCTGAAGCTGGCCCAGCGTGACCTCGGCGGAGGCGGTCTTTCCGCCACGGTCGTAGACGATGGTCGCCTTCGACCCGGCGGCGAGCGCGCGGACCTGAGCCGTGAGGTCGGTGGCGTTGGTGATCGGAACGCCGTTGAAGGACGTCACGACGTCGCCCTTGCGCAGGCCCGCGGCGGCAGCGGCACCGCCCGAGGTCACCTCCGCGATGTACGCTCCGGCGGTCGTCGCGCCCTCCTGCGTGGCGGCATCACGCACCCCCGCGCCGAGCAGACCATGAGTGGCGATGCCGTTCTTGATCAGGTCGTCGGTGATGCGCTTGACGATGTCGGACTCGATCGAGAAGCCGACACCGATCGAGCCGGACTGGCCGCTCGAGCTCGAGCCGCCGGCCGAGGCGATGGCGACGTTGATGCCGATCAGTTTGCCGTTGCCGTCCACGAGAGCGCCGCCGGAGTTGCCGGGGTTGATCGCGGCATCCGTCTGGATCACCGCGATCGAAATGGAGCTCTGCGGAGTGGCCTGCTGCCGCCCCTGACCGAAGTCGAACTGGAACGGCGAACCGTTGCCGTCGCCCTGCTGCGGGGTCTGGTCCTGCGTGTCGCCCTTCGGCGCCGCCGACGAGGCGATCTGGATGGATCGGTTGAGCGCGCTGACGATGCCGGTGGTCACCGTGTTCGACAGCCCCAGTGGCGCACCGACGGCGACCGTCGCGTCGCCGACGTTGAGCTTGGACGAATCGCCGAACTCGATCGGCGTCAGTCCCGATGCGTCGGTGAGCTTGATCACCGCGAGATCGTAGGTCGGATCGGTGCCGACGATCGTCGCCGCGTACACCTTGCCGTCGGATGCGGTGACCGACAACTTGGCATCGCCGGACTGACCGTCGAGGGTGACGACGTGCGTGTTCGTCACCACGTACCCGTCGGAGGTGAGCACGACGCCGGATCCGGTGCCGCCCGAGGAACCGGCCGTCGCCGAGATCGTGACCACGCTCGGGACGACCTTCGCGGCGATCGCCGTCGTCTGGTTGACCGACGCCGTGTTGTTCACCGTGACCGTGGACGGGGCTCCGTTGACCACCGTCTGCGACTGCGGCAGGAACGACGCCCCCGCCGCCGCGCCGCCGATGCCGGCCGCACCGCCGACGAGCGCCGCGGCGACCATGATGCCGACGATCTTTCCGGCGCCGAGCTTTGCGGACGGCGCGTGTTCGGGCCTCGTGGTCGCAGCCGGGTACGCGGCGGTGGGCTGCGCGCCGAAGGCGGAGGTGCCGAATGCCGCGCCGGAGTAGGACGGGGCCGGGTACGCGGTGTGGGGAGCCTGAGGGCTCGTCGCGTGAGCGGACGGCGCGGTCGGGGCCGTGTAGGGCGCCTGCGCGGCGTAACCGGCGTTGTGCTCCGGCGCGCCGACGGGCGCGGGAGGCGCCGTCGGGGCTGCTTCCGGTGAGCTCTGGGCCGCGTGCGTGGCCGACTGCTCGGGCAGCGGCGGACGCTCCGGCACGGTCTCGCCCTGCTGTGCGGCGTCGATGCCCTGCACGGCGTCATCCTGCGGTTCGCTGTTGGTGGGGGTGTTCTCGCTCATGTGTGCTTCCTTCTTCCCAAGACCTGACCAGGATGTCGCGCGATTCTGTGTGTTGCTTATGCCGGCACCTCGCCCAGCCTATGCATGTAGCCTGAGCGCGATGCGAGAGATTCCCGGCGCGTGGCGCCGTACGGCACAGGGGGCGGGATTGCTGTCGGCAGAAGGTGCCGCTGCGCCGACGATCTTCGCGGAGATGAGTGCTCTGGCCGCACAATCGGGGGCGATCAACCTCGGCCAGGGCTTTCCCGATGAGGACGGACCCGCCGCGGTGATCGATGCCGCCCGTGCAGCCATCGCGGACGGGCGCAACCAGTACGCGCCCGGTCGCGGTGTCCCGGCGCTGCTGCGGGCTATCGCGGCGCATCAGGAGCGCTTCTACGGGGTGAGTCTTGATCCCGACCGCGAGGTCGTGACGACCGCCGGAGCGACCGAGGCCCTGGCCGCGACACTCCTCGCCCTGATCGACTCGCCCGACGACGAGGTCGTCGTTTTCGAGCCCTACTACGACGCGTACGCCGCCGCCGTGGCGCTGGCCGGCGCGCGACTGGTCACCGTGCCACTGCACTGGCCCGACTTCCAGCCCGACCTCGACGATCTGGCGGCCGCCGTGACCGACCGCACACGGATCATCCTGGTGAACGATCCGCATAATCCGACCGGCGCCGTCTTCTCCGCCGATGTCCGGGCGGAGATCGTCCGACTCGCCGAGCGCCACGACGCTCTCATCGTGACGGACGAGGTGTACGAGCACCTCGTCTTCGACGGCGCCCATGTTCCGATCGCGACGTATCAGGCCGCCGCCGAACGCACCCTGTCGATCTCCTCCGCGGGCAAGACGTTCTCCACGACGGGATGGAAGATCGGGTGGATCACCGGTCCCGCCGATCTGATCGATGCCGTCCTGGCGGTCAAGCAGTTCCTCACCTACGTGTGTGCAACCCCGTTCCAGGACGCCATCGCCGTCGGGCTCGGGCTTCCCGACGCGGTGTTCGCCGGCATTGCGGCCACGCTGCGGGCAAAACGCGACCGACTCGCCGAAGGGCTGAACGCCGCCGGGTTCACGGTGTCGACGCCAGCCGGTTCGTACTTCACGGTGGCGGATGCCGCGGCGCTGATGGAACCGGGAATCGACGCGGCCCAGTTCTGCCGCGAGCTGCCGGCACGCGCGGGTGTCGTGGCCATTCCGCTCACGGCCTTCGTCGCTCCTGAACGCCGCCGCGACTACGCGACGCTGGTGCGCTTCGCCGCGTGCAAGCGGATGGAGGTCATCGCCGAGGCAAGCCGCCGTCTCGCGCTGATCAGCGCGGCGCGACCGTGAACCGGCGCAACTGCAGAGCCGGGTTGACGCGCCGGACACGGTCGATGGTGCCGGCATCCGCAAAACCGACGGCGACATCCGTCGCCGTTCCGATCCCGGCGATCTCGACGCCCTGAGGGTCCACGACCACCGATGCGCCCACGCCCAGCGGCGGCGGGTGATCGGCGCCGGCGACATACAGGGTGTTCTCAATGGCGCGCGCGTGCAGAAGCGTCCGCCAGTGCTGCTCCTTCAGCGGCCCCCTGACCCATTCCGCAGCCACCAGGATCACGTGGGCGCCCGCGTCGGCGAGCACGCGCCCCACCTCCGGAAAGCGCAGGTCGTAGCAGGTCATGAGCGCCATCGTCAGACCGCCCACGTCGAAGGTCTCGGGAGCGCTGACCGGTGCCGGTTCGACCCAATCGGACTCTCGCTGTCCGAATGCGTCGTAGAGGTGAAGCTTGCGCGAGACGGCCCGCACTCCCGCAGCGTCCACGGCAACCACCGTGTTTCGCACGCGGTCGGCCGCGCCGCGTTCGACGAGGCCTGCGACCACCACGACACCGCGATGTGCCGCGATCTCCGTCAGCCCTGCGACGAATGCTCCGTCCAGGTCCTCCGCGTTGGCAGCGAGCGTCGCATCGAACGGATCGACGAAGTAGCTCGCGTACTCGGGGAAGAGCACCACCGCGGCGCCACGAGCGGCGGCCACGCCGCTCAGCTCGTCGATGACGCGGAGGTTGTCGGCTTTGTCCGCCGTGGGCGCGAACTGGGCGACGGCGACACCCACGGCATCCGTTCTCATCGGTGGTGTCCTCTCGAAGGGCGGGCGGGCGTTCGTCCCATCCTCCCCGACCACCGCGTCGGGAGCAACGACCGGCCGTGCCCGCCCGTGTACTCCGGCACGCGAAACCCGTGTTAGGCTATTCCTTGTGCCGCGGGGTGGAGCAGCTCGGTAGCTCGCTGGGCTCATAACCCAGAGGTCGCAGGTTCAAATCCTGTCCCCGCAACCAATCGATCGGATGTGTCATCCGGTCAACGAAGAAGGCGTCCCGATCGGGACGCCTTCTTCGTTTGTGAGCCCGACGCGCGACTCAGTCGACCATCGCGTCGTCCATGTCGTCGAGGAAGCGCGCGACGACACGCAGCTCGTCGTCGGTGTAGGCGTTCATCACATCGCGCATCTTCACCATGCGCGCGCCCAGGTGATGAAAGAAGTCACTGCGGGCGCGGTCGGTGAGCACGACGATGCGAGCGCGTCGGTCGGCGGGGTGAGGCCGGCGCTCGATATGCCCGCGCTCGGCGAGGCGATCGAGAAGCTTCGTCGTCGAGGCCGTCGAGATCGCGAGGTGTCTCGCGATCTCATGGGGCGACACCCACTCACCCCGCTGCTCTCGCACGATCAGCATGCGCAGCGCCGCCAGATCGGATCCGTTCATGTCCATGTCGCTGCGCAGCACGCCGTGCATGCGGTCCATAGAATCGCTGAAGGAGCGCACGGCGACGAGCGCGTCGCGCACAAGCTGGTCGCGGTCGGTCGTCGGGATCCATCGGTCTGTCACGCTGGACACCCCCCTCACTCGAAAGGTAGTATCCCTTAAAATAGCTAGCTAAACTAGCAATAAGGAGAAGCTCGTGTCCCCGACAGAATACGTGGTCCTGCTCGACGACAACGGGGATGAGATCGGCACGGCGCCCAAGGCGAGCGTCCACGGCACCGATACCGCACTTCACCTCGCGTTCTCCTGCCACGTGTACAACTCGCGCGGCGAGACGCTGGTCACACGCCGGGCACTCGACAAGAAGACGTGGCCCGGAGTGTGGAGCAACTCCTTCTGTGGACACCCGCGACCGGCAGAACCGGTGATCGACGCGGTGCACCGCCGCGCGGAGCAGGAGCTCGGTGTCGCCCTGCGCGACGTGCAGATCGCCCTGCCGCTCTTCCGCTACCGCGCGGTCGATGCGAGCGGCATCGTCGAGCACGAGATCTGCCCGGTCTACACCGCACTCGTCGACGACGAACCGCGCCTGAACCCGCTCGAGGTCGCCGAGGCCCGTTGGGTCGATCCGTCCGATCTCGCCGTCTCGCTGCGGGCAACCCCCTGGGCTTTCAGCCCGTGGCTGGTGCTCCAGGCCGAGCAGCTCGGCGTCTTCGAAGAATCCAGCGTGCGGAGAGCGTCGTGATCACGCTCCTCGATGACGACGCGCGGCAGAGTATCGACGCCGCCATCGGCGGCGCGCTCAAGCGCCTCGAACGCCGGGCCGCGCCCCTCGGCGACGGCGCGCGGGCGCTGGCAGCCGCGACATCCGCGGCCGCCGCGGATGGCAAACGCCTGCGGCCGGCGCTCGTCGTCGCGGCGTACCGCGCGTTCGGCGGGTCGCCCGACGCCGCCGATGCGGCCGTCTGGGACGTCGCCGCCGCCCTCGAACTTCTGCACACCGCCTTCGTCGTGCACGACGACCTCATCGATCGCGATCTGGAGCGGCGCGGCATCCCGAACGTCGCGGGTCGCTTCCGCACTCGCGCGCAAGCCTTCGGAGCGTCGGGCGACCAGGCGGCGACCGTCGGCGACGCCGCGGCCGTGCTCGCCGGCGATCTCCTGCTGTTCGAGGCGAGCCGACTGGTCGCGTGCGCCTCCGTGGATGCTCCGACACGCGTCGCCCTGCTTCAGATCATCGACGACGCGATCCTCGTCTCGGCATCCGGCGAGCTCGCCGACGTCGAGCACGCTGCCCGCGCGGACTATCCCGAAACCGACGCGCTGCTCGGCGCCGCGCACGACAAGACGGCCGCCTACTCGTTCGAAGCACCACTGCTGGCCGGAGCGGTGATGGCCGGTGCGACCGATGCCGCCCGCGCGCAGCTCTCGCTCGCCGCGGCCGACCTCGGGCTCGCCTTCCAACTGGTCGACGACCTCATCGGGACGTTCGGCTCACGTCGTCAGGCCGGCCGCGACCCGGGGGCCGACCTTCGCGAAGCCAAGCGCACTCCTCTCATCGCGCTCGCGCGCGACACCGCTGCTTGGCCGCGGGTCAGCTCGGCTCTCGCCGTCGCGCATACGGGTCCGATCGCCGTGCGGCGCGCACAGCGCGAACTCGAGGCCAGCGGCGCACGCGACGACCTGGTCGCCCTCATTCACGATCGCCTCAGCCGAGCCCGCTCGCGGGCCGCGTCGCCGTCGCTGCCGCCTGCCGCCGTCGCGCTGCTGGCCGAAGTCGCGAACACGATCGAGGGGCGCATCCCGTGAGCGGTGGATCCCTGTACGACCGGTGCGCGCAGGACGCGGCCGCGACCGTGATCACGGCCTACTCGACGTCGTTCGCGCTGGCATGCCGCCTGCTCGGCCCGCGCGTGCGCACGCATGTGCGCAGCGTCTACGCACTCGTACGGGTCGCGGACGAGGTCGTCGACGGCGCGGCCGAGGCGACCGGCCTGCCGGCACCCACCCAGCGGCTGCTGCTGGACGAGCTCGAAGCCGAGACGCTGGCGGCGGTCGCGCGCGGCTTCAGCACCAACCTCATCGTTCACGCGTTCGCGCTGGCGGCGCGCGAATGCGGGATCGGCCATGATCTCATCCGCCCCTTCTTCGCCTCCATGCGCACCGACCTCACGCGCACGCAGCATGACGACGCCTCGCACGACGCCTACGTGTACGGGTCGGCGGAGGTGGTCGGTCTGATGTGCCTGCAGATCTTCGTCAACGCCGGTCGCAGCACGCCGCTGAGCCCCGACCCGACGCTGGTCGAGGGCGCCCGCCGCCTCGGCGCCGCCTTCCAGGACGTCAACTTCCTCCGCGACCGCGCGGACGACGAGAACCGACTGGGCCGTGACTACCTCGGCCTCCAGGACGGACACCGGGACCGGATCGCCGTCCTCGACCGCATCGACGCCGACCTGGATGCCGCGGCCCGGGCGATCGCCGACCTGCCCGTCGACTGCCGGCGCGCGGTGACGACCGCACACGGGCTGTTCGCCGAGCTGGCCCGCCGCCTGCGCGACGACGACGAGACCGTGCGCGTCTCGGTGCCCACTCCCGTCAAAGCAACCATCGCGGCTCGCGCCCTCGCCGGCCGCCCCCCGAAACGGAGCACCCCATGAGCCGCACGGCCCTGGTCATCGGCGGAGGCATATCCGGGCTCGCGACCGCCGCCCTGCTCGCGCGCGACGGCTGGAGGGTCGACCTCCACGAGGCCGCGGATGAGGTGGGCGGGCGCGCGGGCTCGTGGGAGAGCGATGGCTTCCGCTTCGACACCGGACCGAGCTGGTATCTCATGCCGGAGGTCTTCGATCACTTCTTCCGCCTGTGCGGCACGACGGCGGCCCAGCAGCTCGATCTCATCCCACTGACCCCCGCCTATCGTGTCTACCCCGAGCCCGACGGCGACGCATCCAGCACCCCGATCGATGTCGTGTCGGGTCGCGCTCACGCGCGGGAGCTCTTCGAGAGCCGGGAGCCCGGGGCCGGAGCCCGCCTCGACGAGTACCTCGACTCGGCGCACGATGCGTACGAGCTTGCCGTGTCGCGATTCCTGTACGACACCTACGCCTCCACCAAGGGTCTGCGATCCCCGGCCGTCGCCGGCCAGCTCCCCCGCCTCGCCCCCCTGCTCACCCGCTCGCTCCACGATCACGTCGCACGCCGCTTCTCCGATCCCGTCCTTCGCCAGATCCTGGGCTATCCGGCCGTCTTCCTCGGGTCGTCACCCTTCGACGCACCGAGCCTGTACCACCTCATGAGCCACCTCGATCTGGACGAAGGGGTCCTCTACCCACAGGGCGGCTTCACGGAGGTCATCGCGGCCGTCGCCCGTGTCGCCGAGGCCCAGGGCGCCACGCTGCACACGTCGTCGCCGGTGGCGGAGATCCTCACTCAGGACGCGCGCGCGATCGGCATCCGCCTGGCCGACGGAACGGTGCACGAGGCCGACATCGTCGTCTCCTCGGCGGACCTGCACGCGACCGAGACGACGATGCTGCCCGCGTCGTTGCAGACCTACCCGCAACGGTGGTGGCGACGGCGCAATCCGGGCCCGGGCGCCCTCCTGCTGCTGCTCGGCGTCGAGGGCGAACTGCCGGAGCTGGCTCACCACACGCTGCTGTTCGCCCGCGACTGGCAGAAGAACTTCGGCGACGTGTTCGGCCGTGACACGCGGATCCCCGACCCCGCCTCGCTCTACGTGTGCCGCCCGTCGGCCACCGACCCGACGGTGGCACCGGTCGGCAGCGAGAACCTGTTCGTACTCGTTCCGATGCCCGCCGACCCGTCGCTCGGGCGCGGTGGGATCGGTGGAGAAGGAGCGCCCCTGATCGAGGAAGCCGCGGATCGCGTCATCGCCCAGATCGCCGCATGGACCGGCATCCCGGACCTCGCGGCCCGCATCCGCGTGCGACGCACGATCGCGCCGGCCGACTTCGAAGCCGATCTGGGGGCGTGGCGCGGCGGTGCTCTGGGGCTCGCGCACACTCTTGCTCAGAGCGCCGTCTTCCGACCTCGCAACGCATCGCGAAAGGTCGGCGGACTGTTCTACGCCGGCACGTCGGTGCTGCCGGGCATCGGCCTTCCGATGTGCCTGATCTCCGCCGAACTGGTGGTCAAACGGCTTCGCGGCGACGACGGCGCGGCCCGCCTGCCAGAACCGAGCGGTGTCGGGGCAGGACGGGGCGTCGGCCCCGGCCGAGACGACGCCTGAGATGCCCGGCGCCTATCTGCTCATCCTCCTGGTGTCGCTGGGAGGGATCATCGTGCTGGATGCGCGCTTGCGACTCGTGCTGTGGTCGGCGCCCGGGCACGTCGGTCCGACGAGGGGGCGCGCCATCGCCGCGGTCCTCGTCGGGACCGTGTTCTTTCTCGCCTGGGATGCCGTCGGCATCGCCACCGGTGTGTTCGTCAAGGGCGACAGCCCCTATCTTCTGGGGATCGACCTGGCCCCGCACCTTCCGATCGAAGAACCGGTCTTCCTCGCCTTCCTGTGCTATCTGGCGCTGGTCGTCCACGCTGCCGTGCTCCGGGTGCTGACCGCACGGGGCGGGCGGGTGCGGAAGGCGCTATGACGTACGCCCTGATCGTCGCGCCGTTCGCCGTCCTCGGGCTGCTCGCGTTCGCAGCGACGGCTCGCCGTCCGGCACTGCGCAGGCGGCTGGCGGCAAGCGTCGTGACGGCCGTGATCCTCGTCGTACTCACCGTGATCTTCGACAACGCGATGATCGCGGCGGGCCTGTTCACCTACCCCGACGCGCTCATCAGCGGCATCCGTGTGGGCCTGGCACCCATCGAGGACCTGTCCTACCCGATCGTGGCCGCCTTCGCCGTCCCGGCCATCGCTGAGCTTCTCCGCCCGCGTCGACGCGTCCCTCCCGCCCCGACCGACACCGAGACGGAGCCCGCACGATGACCGCGACCGCCACCGCACGCCAGCTCCTGGTCTCTTCCCGACCGGTCAGCTGGGTCAACACGGCCTACCCCTTTGCAGCGGCCATGCTCCTCACGACCGGCAGGGTCGACGCGCCCCTGATCATCGGAACCCTCTTCTTCCTGATCCCCTACAACCTGGCGATGTACGGGATCAACGATGTCTTCGACTACGAGTCAGACCTCCGCAATCCGCGCAAGGGCGGCGCTCACGGCGCCGTGCTGGAGCGCCGTCTGCACCGCACCACGCTGTGGGCAGCCGCACTGTCGTGCCTCCCGTTCGTGGTGTACCTCGTCGCGGTCGGTACGCCTGTCTCCTGGCTGGTGCTGGCGGTGAGCCTCTTCTTCGTCGTCTTCTACTCGGCGCCTCCCCTCCGCTTGAAGGAGCGTCCCCTCGCCGACTCCGTGACCAGCAGCATCCACTTCTTCTCCCCCGCGGTCTACGGTCTCGTGCTGGCAGGCGCGACGTGGACGTGGCAGCTGGAGGCGGTGATCGGCGCCTTCGCCCTCTGGGGGATCGCTTCGCACGCATTCGGGGCCGTGCAGGACGTCGTGGCGGATCGCCAGGCCGGCATCTCATCGATCGCCACGGTCTTCGGCGCCCGCGCCACCGTCCGTCTCGCGATCGCCGGCTACGCCGCCGCGGGCGTCATGATGCTCGGCGCCGCATGGCCGGGCCCGCTGGCAGCGGTGCTCGCGCTGCCCTACATCGTCACCGTGTGGCCGTACCGCAACGTTGCCGATGAGGATGCCGAGCGCGCCACACGCGGGTGGGATCGCTTCCTCTGGCTCAATCAGTTCACGGGCTTCGCGGTCACGCTGCTGCTGATCTGGTACGCGCTCGGCCGCTGACGACCCCGGCGCGCGCATCCTCACGCGACCACGCAGAAGGGCCGGAGGCATCACGCCCCCGGCCCTTCGCTCCTGCGTGCGAACTCAGCCCTGACCCTCCAGCTGGATCAGCTTCTGCAGCGCCGCCGTCAGCCGTGCGTCCGCTTCGCCGTACTTCGTCCAGTCGCCCTGCGTCAGGGCGCTCTGCCGATCCAGCATCGCCTGCTGCGCGTCCTTGAGCGCCGCCTGGAACTCGACGCTGGTCCCGGTGCCGCCGCCGGTCGCACCCGAGCCGGACCCCGAGCCGGCGGTCGCAGAGGGGCTCGGCGTCGCCGACGGGGTGACGTCGCCGTCCCCGGCGCTCGCGCCCGAGTCGCCACCGAACAGTTTGTCGAGCGCATCTTGGAGCGTGCTCTCGAAGGCGACCTGGTTACCGAAGGCCACGAGCACCTTCTGCAGCGTCGGAAGCTTCGTCGAGCCGGACGACTGCACGAACACCGGCTGGACGTAGAGCAGTCCCCCGCCGACCGGCAACGTCAAGAGGTTGCCGTTGATGACATCCGACTGTCCCTGTTTCAGAATGTTGATGAACGCAGACACGCTCGGATCGGCGTCGAACGTGTTCTGCACCTGTCCGGGTCCGGGCACCGGCGTCTCGGCGTTGATCTCCAGCATGCGCAGCTTGCCGTAGTTCGGACTCTTCACGCCCGCCGTGGCCCCGGCATCCGAGTCCACCGACAGGTACCCCATGAGCACGTTGCGGGTGTCGTCACCGCCCGGGATGAACGTCGTGAACATGGAGTAGCTCGCGGCATCCTGTCCCGGCATCTTCATCGTCAGGTAGTACGGCGGCTGCAGCACCGGGTTCTTCTGCGTCGGATCGTTGGGGGTCTTCCAAGCGTTGTCACGCTGGTAGAACGACCCTGCATCGTCCACGTGGTAGGTGCCGAGCATGGCGCGCTGCACCTTGAACAGGTCGGTCGGGTAGCGCACGTGGCTCATGAGGTCGGCGCTCATGTCCGACAGCGGCTTGACCGTCGACGGGTAGATCTTCTGCCACGCCTTCAGCAGCGGATCGGTGTCATCCCACGCGTACAGGGTCACCTTGCCGTCATACGCGTCGACGGTGGCCTTGACGGAGTTGCGAATGTAGTTGACGTCGTCGAGGGCCACGCGCGGCGTCGTGTTCGTCGTGTCGCTGATCGCGTCGCGCAGGCTCACGATCGACGAGTAGGGGTAGTTCGCGCTCAGCGTGTAACCGTCCACGATCCAGACGATGCGTCCGTCGACGACCGACGGGTACGGGTCGTTGTCGAGCTCGAGATACGGCGCGACCTTGTTGACGCGGTCGATCGGATCGCGGTCGTAGAGGATCTGCGAGTCCGCGTTGATGCCGTCGGAAAGCAGGATGTCGGTCGACTGGAACTTCAGCGAGTAGATCAGACGGTTGAAGGGGTTGCCGACGTTCGGCCCTCCGTTTCCTTCGAAGGTCGTCTTCGTCTGCGCCGCATCGCCCGTGCCGCGAGGGTAGTCCAGCTCGATGTCGGGGGTGCCCTCCGGAGCGCCCACGATCGAGTACGGCGGCGAGTTCTCGCCGAAGTAGATGCGCGGCTCGTACTTCTCGCTCGTGGTGAGTGCGCCGGTGGTCGGGATGCCGCGCTCGATGAAGACGGGATTGCCGTCGGCCGTGCGCTCATTGCCCTTGGCCGCCACCATCCCGTAGCCGTGCGTGTAGACCAGGGTCGAGTTGTACCACGACGCGGCCTGACCGAGCTGGGCCATGTTCAGCTCACGCACCGACACGACGGTGTCCTGGGACTTGCCGTCGATCTGATAGCGGTCGACATCGAGCGGGTTGGTGAACTGGTAGTACGCGCGGTACTGCTCGATCTGACGCACCGTGGGCGAGATGATGGCGGGGTCCATGATGCGGATCGACGCCGTCGTCTGGGCATCGGAGCGGAGCTGGCCGGGTGCGACGTTCGTGACCGCCTGGAAGTCGTTCTTGGTGAGGCCGTCGATGCCGTAGGCCTTCTTCGTGGCGTCGATGTTGCGCTGGTAGTACGGGCTCTCCAGCGTCTCCTGGTTCGGACGCACCTGCAGGTTGGTCACGACCCACGGGTACGCCACGCCGACGACCAGGGCAGAGACGACGAGCAGGCCCACACCGATCAGCGGGAACCGCCACCGCCCGATGATCGCGGTCACGAAGAAGAGGACGGCGACGATCGCGGCCGCGATGGCGATGATCGTCAGGCCGGGGATCACCGCATGGTCATCGACGTAGCTCGCGCCGGTGATGCGATCGCTCTGCTGAGTCAGTGTCTTGTAGCGGTCGAGCCAAATGCTCACACCCTGCACCAGCAGGTAGAGGCCCGCGAGCACCGCAAGCTGGATGCGCGCGGCCTTGGAGATGCGCAGCTCACGCTGCCCGACGCGCACCGATCCGTACAGATAGGCGACGAGTGCCGAGAGCAGCAGCGAGACGAGCAGCACGGCCGACGCGAACCCGAGCACGGAACTGAAGAACGGCAGCGAGAACAGGTAGAAGCCCGTGTCCATCTGGAACTGCGGATCGAGATCGCCGGTGTCGACGCGGTTGAACCACAGCCAGGCCGTCTCCCACTGCGCCGAGGCGGCGAAGCCCGCAAAGAAGCCGAAGAAGACCGGGATGCCCCACATCGCCAGGCGACGCAGCGGCTCCACGACCTCCTGGTAGTGATCGAGCTGAGAGGTCAGACGCGCGTAGACCGGGCGCAGACGGTAGGCGAGCTGGATCGCGATGAAGACGGGCACGGCCATCGCCAGGAAGCCGACGACGAACATGATCACGCGCGCCGTCCACTGCGTCCACAGGACGCTCGAGAACCCGAGCTGGTCGTACCAGAGCCAATCGGCGTAGAGGCTCGCGAAGACGAAGAAGCCCACCACGACGACCGCGATGACCGCGAGCGTGATGGCAATCGCGCGACGGACGGGGTTCGGCGTGGCCTGATTCGGCGCTGAGGTCGTGGTCACACCACCATCCTAGGTGGGGTGATTCTGGCGGGACGCCGACCAACCTTCCAGGATGCCGTGAGCTCAGCGGCAGGTCGGCAGCGCGTCGAGGTCGCCCTTGTCGCGGATCGTCGACAACACCTGCAGCGAGTCCTTGAGCGTGGCGACCGAGAAGACGCGAAGACCGGACGGAACGTGACCGACCACTTCGTCGCAGTTATCTCTGGGGGCGAGGAAGTACGTCGCTCCGGCGCCGACCGCGCCGTACATCTTCTGGCGGATGCCACCGATCGGCCCGACGGTGCCGGCGGCGTCGATCGTCCCGGTGCCGGCGACCTGCGCGCCGCCGTTGAGGTTCCCATCGCTGAGCGTGTCGATGATCCCCAGGGCGAACATCATGCCGGCGCTGGGCCCGCCGACGTTGTTGAGCTGGAGGGTGACGTCGATCGGGAAGTCGTAGTCGTGCATCGTCGAGATGCCGACGAGCCACGTGCTCTTGCCGTCGACGGTCGCCTGCTTGGGGGTCACCTCGACGTTCTCGCTCGCGCCGGAGCGCTCGATCGCGAGTCGCACGGGAGCGCCCGCACCGGCGTTGATGATGGTGCGCAGTTGATCGGTCTCGGTGATCGCCTGACCGTTCGCGCTGCGGATGACGTCACCCTTCTGCAGGATGCCTTGCGCTGCGGAGTCGTCGGTGAGTGCGTAAACCTCCACCATCGGCTTGACGTCGTAGCCGAGCTGCGTGAGAGCGGCAGCCGTCGCCTCCTTCTGCGAGTCGACCATCATCACCGCGCTCTCCTGGTTGCGCTGCTGCGTCGTCTGCCCCTGCGGGAAGACGTCGTCCAGCGGCAGCACCGCCTTCGCGGGGTCGAACCAGGCGAGGGCGAGCTCGAACCACGACGGGGTGCGTTCGCGATTGCCGACGACCTGCACCGTCAGCAGGTCCAGTGCACCGGAGGTGGGGAAGGTCGGCGCGCCTTTCACGGTGATCAGCGGCACATCGGCGCCCGAGGAGTCCGGGGCCGACCCCAGCGTGTTGAAGACGGGGCCCGGACGCTGAATGACGTAGGTGCTCGGCAGCAGTGTGAGCGTCAGCAACGCCACGAGGGCGACAGCGAGAGCCCAGACTCCGACGCGCAGGGGGCGGGACACCGGACGGCGGCGAGCGGGCACGACGGTCGTGCCCTCGTCGAACAGTGCCACAGCAGATCCTCCCGGCCGATCGTTCGCGATCGGCGTACACGGGACATCCTCCGTGGCGGGCCGAGGCGGCCGTGCGGGGAAGTCCAGCCATTAGCGTAGAACGCGACGGTATCCGCCTGCTGAAAGGCGCCTGATATGGCTGATGAGACTCCCGACCGCCCCGAAGACGACTTCCAAGAACTGCTGCGGAACCTGCTCGGTGGTGGAGGCGCAGGCCTTGACCCCGAACAGCTCGAGAGCCTCTCGCGCATGGGCGTGGATCCCGCCATGCTGCAGCAGATGATGGCGCAGATGCAGCACGCCTTCGCCACCGGCAGCGATGACGGCATCGACTGGAGCGCGGCGAAGACGCAGGCTCTGCACCTGGCGAACAAGGACGGGCTCGGTATCACGACGGGCGCTCGCCACGACTTCGATCAGGCCTTCGCCCTCGCAACCCTCTGGCTGAGCGAGGCCACGACGATCTCGGACCTTGCGGCCCCGGCGCAGGCGATGACCCGCGGACAGTGGGTCGAGACGACGCTTCCGGTCTGGCAGGAGCTCGCCGAGCCCGTCGCCGACTCGATCGCGGGGGCCCTGACGGCCGCGATCGACGAGCAGACCCCGGAGGAGATGCGACAGCTCGTCGCCGGAGCGGGCACGTTCATGCGACGCGTGGGCGGTTCGCTGTTCGCCGCTCAGCTCGGCGGCGTCATCGGACGCCTGTCGCAGGAGGTGGTGTCCGGCGGCGATGTCGGCATTCCCGTCATGCCCGACGGCGTCGCGGCGATCCTGCCGCAGAACTTCGCCGACTTCGGCCGTGACCTGGACGTGACCGACGACCAGCTCGCGCTGTATCTCGGAACCCGTGAGCTCGCGCACGCTCGCCTCTTCCGCCACGCCCGATGGCTGCGGCTGCACGTGATCACCCAGGTGACCGAGTTCGCCCGCGGCATCCACGTCGACACCACCGCCCTCGAAGACCTCGCGTCGCGCTTCGACCCGTCCTCACCGGAGGAGCTGCGCTCCGCCCTCGAGTCCGGGGCGCTGCTTCCTCAACGCACGCCCGCGCAGGATGCCGCGCTTGTTCGGCTCGAGAACCTCCTGGCGACCATCGAAGGCTGGGTGGATGTCGTGACCGCCGACGCGACCTCGCGCCTTCCCGCCGCGGCGAAGATCGCCGAGGCCGTGCGTCGCCGGCGAGCCGTAGGCGGTCCCGCCGAGCAGGCGATGGCCTCCCTCGTCGGGTTGGAGCTGCGCCCGCGACGACTGCGCGAAGCGGCGGCGATGTGGCGCGCCGTGACGGATGCCGTGGGCATCGAGGCCCGCGACCGACTCTGGGACTACCCCGACCTCATGCCGGGGGCGAGTGACATCGACGACCCGCAGGCGCTCGTGGCGCGTCTGGTGGCCCACGAGCGCGGCGAGGACCCCGAACGGGACGCCCTCGACGAGGCGCTGGACGCACTGCTGGCCGAAGCGGCCGAGGAGGCGGAGCACGCCACCGGCGAACCCGGCGCGCAAGCCTCCGACGACGACGGTCCGGAGGATCCGCGCCCGGTGTGATCCGACGAGGCCTCCTCCCCCTCACGGGTCTGGACACCCGCACGTGTCGCGGCTGTGGAAAGTCGCGGCACGGGGGCCCGTCTCGCCTCAGAATCGGGACATGCTCCGCTTGGCCGCTTCGTCCCCGCCGCTGTGGCGCACGCCCTCGAGTCTCCAGCTCGGCACGGATCCGGCGATCCGCGTCGACGGCGTGCTCCCTTGGCAGGAGCGCCTCCTCGACGCCCTTGCCGACGGCGTGGCCGATGCGGGACTGGGACCTCTGGCACGCAGCTTCGGGGCCACGGCCGCGGAGGCCGCGGAGTTCACGGGACGAATCGAGCAGGCCCTCATCCGAGAACCACCGACCCCGCGTGCCGTGCGGGTGGAGGTGCCCGAGTCGCTGACGAGCGCCGAGCGTGAAGCGCTGCTGGCAGGGTGGGACGCCGCAGGCCTGGCGCGCGTCTCGATCAGCACCTGGGCCGTCGACGCGCCGCAGCGCGGGGTGCCGGTGATCGTCGTCGCCGACCGGCTCATGTGCCCGCGCCGCGCCGCGCGGCTCATGCGCGCCGACGTCACCCACATCCCCATCGAGCTCGCCGGTGACCGCGTGCGCGTCGGACCCGTGGTCATCCCCGGTGCGACGGCGTGCACCGCGTGCGAGCACGCACGCCGCACCGCCGAGGACCCGCAGTGGCCGCTCATCGCCGCCCAGTTACTCGGTCGTGATCCGGTGCGCACGGATCCCGGTCTGCTGATCGAAGCCGGAGTCCTCACCGGCCGGCTCCTGCGCGACGCCCTGGACGCGCCCACGGAGCGCTCCGGGCAGGCACACACGAGCATGTCGGTCGGGCTCAGCCTCGCCCACGTCCGGCGGACGTGGCATGCGCACCGGCCGCACGCACAGTGCCTGTGCCGATCTCCTGAAGGAAGCGGGAGCGCTGACGTGAGCGCGATCCCGACCGTTGCGACCAGCTCATCGAGAGGGTACGCGCAGCCCGCGTGACGCCGACGTACGCGAGTCGTCGTTCCTCGTCGATCTCGTCGAAACCGGTGGCGTAGGAGATCGGCAGGAGTCCTTCCGCGAGGCCGAGGAGATGGACGTGATCCCATTCCAGGCCTTTGGCCGCATGCAGCGTGGCGAGTGTCACGGTGCGCAGAGTGGGCTCATGCTGACCACGTCCGCGCACCATCAGCTCGTCGGTGAATGCCCGCAAAGTGGTGCCCTCCGGCGCCTGCTCGGCCAGACGCAGGACGGCTGCGCGTGCCTCCCAGGCGTCACGCAGCGCTCCGCCGGCCGGAGGCGGATCATCGGTCAGGCCGACCGAGCGCAGCACGTCGCGCACCGCCGCGACCAGACCGTTCGGGGTGGGCGCGACGGAGGCGCCCCGCAGCAGCGAGACCGCCTGACGCACTTCGGGCAGATCGAAGAACCGCTTGCCGCCGAGAACGGTCGCGGCGATTCCGCGCGCGGCCAGGGCCGAGAGCACGGGCGCCGATTGCGCGTTGGCTCGATACAGCACGGCGATCTCGTTCGGCTCGATGCCCGACGCGAGCTGGGCGGCCACCGCCGTCGCCACGCCTTCGGCCTCCGCCTGATCGTCGTCATAGGTCGTGACCGAGGGGACCGGGCCCGCAGAACGATCCGACCGCAGCGCGAGGGCGCCCGGTCGGCCGCGCATGAGCGCGTTCGCGACCCCGAGAATCGCGGGGTCGGAGCGATAGTTGCGTTCGAGGCGCACCACGGTGGCCTCCTCGTAGCGGTCCGGGAATCCGAGCAGGTAGCGCGGGTCGGCCCCGGCGAACGAGTAGATGGTCTGGCTCGCGTCGCCGACGACGCAGATATCGCGCCGATCCCCGAGCCAGAGCTCCAGCAGGCGGTGCTGCACGGGCGAGACGTCTTGGAACTCATCGACCGTCAGATGGCGATACTGCTCATGCACCGCGGCTGCGACCCGCGGCTCCGATTCCAGCATCCCGGCGCACGCCAGCAGCACGTCTTCGAAGTCCAGTTGACGCCGCTCGTCCTTGACCTTCTCGTAGCGCCGCTGCAGATCCGCCAGCACCTGCGCATCCAGCGTGTTGCCGAGGCCCTCGGGGTGTGCAGCGGCATCCTGATCGATCGTTCGCATCGCGACCTTCCGCCACTCGATGCGGCTGGCGACGTCGCGCAGGGTGGTGCCGTCCAGACGGAGGCCGAGGCTGTCGGCGGCCTGCCCGAGCACACGCACCTTGTTGTCGATGATCGACGGTGCCGTATCGCGGGCGAGCTGCGGCCAGAAGAAGTTCAGTTGCGCCAGCGCGGTCGCGTGAAACGTGCGCGCCGCGACCCCTTCGACGCCGAGCGCCCGAAGACGCCCGCGCATCTCCCCCGCCGCCTTCGCCGTGAAGGTCACCGCCATCACCCGCGACGGTGAGTAGGCGCCGGTGTCGACCCCGTGGGCGATGCGGTGGGTGATCACGCGTGTCTTGCCGGTGCCGGCTCCCGCGAGCACGCAGACCGGTCCACGCAGCATCGCCGCCGCGACCCGCTGCTCGTCGTCGAGGCCCTCAAGCGCACGTCCGCTCACGCCGGGTCCCCCGCCCAGTCGGCGATCAGGCGGTGCGCGATGGACGTCGTGCCGGGAAGCAGGATATCGCCGTCGCCGCGCAGCGCCGCACGGATCTCCTCGCGCGAGATCCACCGCACGTCGACGATCTCCTCGCCGTCGGCGCGAGCCGCGGACATGTCCGCCGCCGTCGCATGGAAGCCGAGCATGAGTGACCGAGGGTAGGGCCAGGACTGAGACCCCCGGTACTGCAGCGCCTCGACGAGCACGCCGGCTTCCTCCTGCACCTCGCGGACGATCGCCGATTCCAGCGACTCCCCCGCCTCGACGAAGCCCGCGAACGTCGAGTAGAGATTGCGATCCGCCCACAGCGCGTTCTTGCCCAGCAGCAGCGACGAGCCGTCCGGAGAGATCACGGCGACGATGACGGCGGGGTCGGTGCGCGGAAAGTGCTCGCGCCCGCACACCGGACAGTGACGCGCCCACCCACCCGTGCGCTCCTCGGTGCGCGCACCGCAGCGGGAGCAGAAGGGCGCCTCGACCAGCCAACGCCCGAGGGCGACCGCCTCGACGAGCAGCCCGGCGTCCGTGGCCGACATCTCGCCGCCGATCGCGCGCAACGACCCCCACGCGTCGGCGGGATGCGCGGCCACGGGGATGTCCTCGTCGGCGCCGGATGCCGCGAGCAGCACTGCCGCTCCCTCGGCATCCCGCCCGAGGAACGCCCACGACACCCCCTCGCGGATGTGTCCGACGGGTACCGTCAGCAGAGCGCCGTCGCCGTCGAGCGGCGCGCGATCGCCGTGCACCGCGACAACCCGCGTCGGCGCCTCGCCCCGCAGACGCGCGAGCAGATCCGGTGCGCTGCGTTCGTCGGCGCAGCGGTCGATACCGCCGCGCGCAAGCGCGGGAGGACGCACGGGAACAGGCGGCTCAGCCGATGGCGACATCCGGGACCTTCCTCGACGGGCGTGGCGCACACGGGGACGGGGCGCGGCACACCTACCCTGGGGGCATGGCACGCTCACCTCTCACTCTAGCCGCGTCGGTCACGTCGGCCCTTCCCCGCGTCGCGGTGGTCGGTGTGGCGCCGCTGACCGAGGGCGTCTCCGGCCGCTACGACAGCGCCATCGCCACGCTCGACGACGGCCGGCGGGTCGTGGTGCGTGTGCCCGTCAACGACCAGGCGGAGCAGGATCTGCTGTCCGAGGCGCGTGCCCTGACGTCGCTGACCGCCGGCGTGCGGGGTGTGCTGCCGTTCGGCGCCCCCGATGTTCTGGGCCAGACGACGGTCGACGGTCGCAGCGCCCTCGTCCAGACGCTGCTGCCGGGCTATCGGGTCGATGCGGCCCACGTGCCCGCGGGGCGGGGCGTCGCCACCGCTCTGGCCGCCGCGATCGCGGCGGTCCACGATCTCCCGGTGACCGTGATCCGTGACGCGGGACTGCCCATGCGGACCTCCGCGCAGGTGCGCGACGACGCCGAGCGCCTCCTGGATCGGGCGGAAGCGACCGGGCTCCTGCCCTTCGGGCTGCTGCGACGCTGGAGCACCGCTATCGGATCCGATCCGCTGTGGCGCTTCGAGACGACCGTCGTTCTCGGCGGGGTCGACCCGGCATCCTTCGTCTTCGAGGACGACGCCGAGGGCACACCCGCCGTCACCGGTCTTCTGAGCTGGGGCGCACTCGGCGTCGGCGATCCGGCGATCGACGTGCGCTGGACGGCGTCGGCCCCGGCTGCTCAAGCCGACGTGCTCGACGAGTACGCGCACCGTTCGCACCGTGCTCCCGACGCCCTCCTCGCCGAGCGCGCCCGGCTGCATGCCGAGCTGGAGTTCGCGAAGTGGCTGGTGCACGGTCACGAAGCCGGGCAGCAGGACGTCGTGCGCGACGCCGTGGCACTGTTGGAGTCGCTCGACGCCAACGTTCGCGACGAACCGGTACGGGCGCGCGACGATGTCACGCTCGATCAGGCGCTTGCGGCGACCCAGCGTGTCCCTGCCGGTGCGGGCGAGGCCGCCGACACCTCGATGCAGACCGACAGCTTCGACCCGGAGACCCTCGCCACCTTCCTCGCCGATGAGAACGCGACGGGGATGGTCGAGACGAGCCGCCTGGACACCGTCGCGATCGAGATGTCGGAGTGGGCGCAGCCGGCGCATCCGTCGACGACGCGGGTTCCGGTGCACACCTCCGACATCCCTGTTCACGATGGCTCCGCGCCCGCGGCCGGTCAGGGCGAGGCAGCCACGCAGGACGCCCCCGGCGAGCCCTCGGCCGACGACATCGACCGCGACACTGCCGCGCGCAACGCTCTGCGCCGCTGGACCGGCACGGCCTGACACCCGGCGCGCGCCGCCGCGACCTCAATCGCGCAGGATGAGGCCTTCCGCGACGTAGAAGAGCACCACATCGATCTGCTCGCGCGCAATGCCGTGCTTCGCGTGGTACGCCTCGCGATACAGGCGCAGCTGGATCATCCGCTCATCCCGCTCGGCGGCGGTGCGCGGCGCACGGCCCGTCTTCCAGTCGACGATCTCGATGCGCTCGCCGCGCCGGTAGACGGCGTCGAGCTTGCAGATCACGACGTGCGGTCGACCGTCTCCGAGAGCGTCCTCGATCGTGACGTCGATCTCCGTCTCCACTTCCAACGGCCGCAACGATGCCCACTCGGAGGCCAGAAAACGCTCCTGCAGCTCGGCGAGCTCTGTCGATGCCGGACCGCCGTCGGAGACGGCCGCGGTATCGGATGCGTCCTCATCCCACAGCGCGTCATCGAGCGAGGTGCCGGCGCCCACGACACCCGAGCGCTGCTCGACCCACGAGTGGAAAGCAGTCCCGAGCCGCGACTGGCGATAGGGACGCTCGGGCAGCGGACGGCGCAGGGCCGGCGCGTCGCCGAGGAAGTCCTTGAAGCGGGATGCCGGGATGCGCACCGGCGCCGCCGGTCGCGCCTTGCGTTCCCGCTCGGCACGCTCGGCGAGCAGGAGGGCGAGTTCAGCCGTGGGCTCGGCCTGCGCAGCTTGTCGTACCTCCTCGGCTGCGGCGGCGACGGTGCCGCGCCGGGCCCCGAGGGGATCGAGCGGCCACTGCAGGAGGCGGCGGCGACCCTCGAAGGGGTTGTCGCCCGGGTCGACGTCGGGCACGATCGTCCGGCCCAGAGCAGCGGCCATCTCCTCCAGGAAGGCGCTCGGGCGACGCGGCGACTTCGTCCCCGACCAGTGCGAAGCGCTCAGAAACAGGTGATCCCGCGCACGGGTCACGGCGACGTACGCGAGCCGACGCTCCTCCTCCCGCTGGCGCGCGCGCCCGGCCGCGACGAAGTCGTCCAGCGCACGGGAGAGGTCCTGCTGCGTCGGGGACTGGTCAGCACCCCAGCGAAAGGCGGGGAGCCAGTCGGCATCGCCGCGGAACTCGTACGGAAGAACGCCGAACCCGAGCCATCCGCGTGTGTCTTTGGGCCGGGTCGGCAGCTCATCCTCGACCAGTCGGACGACGGCCACGGCATCCCATTCGAGGCCCTTCGATCCATGGATCGTGAGCAACTGCACGACATCGTCCTCCGGCGGCTCGGTGCGCGGCGCGAACTCATCGAGACGCTCGGCATGGTCGAGCCAGGCGAGAAGGCTGGGCAGCGACCCGCGCTCGTCGGTCGCCAGAAAGCCGTGCAACTCGTCGACGAAGGCGCGCAACTGGTCACCGGCCACCCGCGCCGGACCGCGTGCCTCGTTCGCGGCCAGCTCGATATCCAGCCGGAGTTCGAGCTCGATCATCCGCACGAGCTCGGGAATCGGCAGTGTCGCGTGCCGACGCAGACTGGCGAAGACGGCCGCCGCCTCGCGGAGGCGTTCTCGTGCCGCCGCGGTGAAGTCGCTCAGCCAGCCGTGGTCGGCGCCGTGACGGAGGAAGAAGTCGAGAGCGTCGACGAGCGAGCCCTGATCATCCCCCGCCGACGTCCGCATCCGCGCGACGATGTCGGGATGCAGCGGCTGGAGGGCGCCGTCGTGACGGCTGATCCGCCGGGACAGCTCACTCAACGCCCGCAGATCTGCCACGCCGATCCCCCAGCGCGGACCGGCGAGCAACCTGATCAGCGACGACCCCGCACGCGGGTCGCTGATGACCCGGAGCGTCGCGACGACATCGACCACCTCCGGCGTGGACAACAGCCCGCCGAGGCCGAGGATACGATGCGGGATGCCGCGCCGGCCCAGGGCATCGGCGAAATGCACCATGTGCTTCTTGCTGCGAAAGAGCACGGCCCCCGTCGTCGCGGCGCCCGCTCGCGCGCGCTCATGCCGTACGCGCGCGAACCAGTCCGCCACCGCATCGGCCTCCGCGTCGATGTCGGTGTCGATGTGGATCTCCACCTCGCCCGAGCCCGCACCCGGACGCGGCCGCAGGCCTTCGACGGCGACCGGAACGCTCTCGGCGAGGGGCGCCAGCACGGCGTCGGCCGCACGCAACACGTCGACACTGTTGCGCCAGCTCGTCATCAAAGCGAAGGTCTCGGCCGCACCGGTGGTGCTGAATGCCGTCGCGAAGTCGCCGAGGTTGCCGGCGCTGGCCCCTCGCCAGCCGTAGATGGACTGATGGGGGTCGCCGACCGCCATCACCGCCGCGTCGCGGAAGGCGGAGGCGAGCAGCTGGGTCTGCACGACGGACGTGTCCTGGTATTCGTCCAGCAGCACGACGCGATAACGGTCCCTCAGCTCCTCGCCGACCGCCGGGTGCGCATCGATGATGTCGCAGGCTCCGGCCACCTGGTCGGAGAAGTCGATCACGCCGTGGCGGAGCTTTCGCCGGGCGTACTCCCGCGCCAGGTCGGCGAGGAGGTCGAGTGCGCCCACGGCGACGTGCGCTTTCGCGATATCGGCGTACACGGTGACGCGGGCCGACGTCGAGGGGCGTTCCAGGACGTCTGAGAAGCGCGCCGGGAAGCGCGCCAGCTCGTCGAGGTCGACCCGGTTGTCGGCGGCGTCGCGGGCGATCCGCAGTGCGGCGTCGATGATCGAGCGCAGCGCCTCCTCGCGCACCTCCAGCCGCGGATCGTCGGACTCGAGCACGACGCGCCGCATCAGCAGCCAGGCTGCGGACTCGCTGAGAACCGCGGCCTCAGCGTCACGGCCGAGTCTCACGGCGTGCTCACGCACGATGCTGTCGGCGAAGCTGTTGTACGTGGAGACGGTCGGCCGCTCCAGCAGTGCGTCCGCCGACAGGTCGTCCGCGACCGCGGCGGCGCCAGTGACGGCGACGAGCTGATCGAGGACGGCGAACCGGGACGGTGACGGCGCACCGCTGCGCTCGATCTCGCCGAGGACGTCGAGATGCCCCCGCGCATGGAGCGTCTCGAGGTGGGGAACAAGCCCACGGCGTTCGAACTCCGCGAGCCGCTGCAGTCGTCGATGCACGCGCTCGGCCAGCTCGCCCGCGGCCTTGCGGGTGAACGTCAGACCGAGCACCGCATCACGCGGAACGAGGCCGTTCGCCACGAGCCAGACGACCCGCCCCGCCATGGTCTCGGTCTTGCCGCTGCCGGCGCCGGCGACGACGAGCGCGGGCGAGAGGGGCGCGGCGATCACGCGCGCCTGTTCATCGGTGGGCGGGAACTGGCCGAGTGCGGCCGCGAGTGCGGCGGGCGAGACGATGCTCATGAGGCGCTCACCGCGTTGATCGTGTGGATCCGACAGAGGCCGTAGGAGTGATCGTCACGACAGTGCTCCTCATACGGCGCCGAGAACTCCGCGCCGCTCATGACGGTCGCCGCCTCACGCACCCGCGCGAGGAACGCGTCGCGGGCGGCATCATCCAGCGGCGGCTGGCGGGGTTCCACGTAGTCCTTCGTGGCCGCCGACGGGCGCAAGACGAGCAGCTTCGCGCCGCCGGGGGTGAGACCGGCAGCCTCGGGGATGGCGCCCTCATCGAGCGCGAGCTGATACGCGGCGAGCTGCGGATTGTCGACCACCTTCGCGTCGGTCTGCGGTTCGCGCTTACCCGTCTTCAAGTCGACGATCACCACCTCCCCCGAGGCGGTGCGCTCCACGCGATCGATGTACCCGCTGACGATGGCGCCGTGGCTGCCGACCGGATCGAGGGCGACCGGAACCTCGAAATGCGGCTCCGAACCGATGACGCTTCCGCCCGCGGACTCGAACCGCCGCAGATACACCGACAGTCGTCGGACGAGTTCGCGTGCCCGTGCGCGCTCCGCACGCTCCCGCCAGGCGGACTCGAACTCCAGTTCGCTCCAGCGCGCGTCCACGATCGCCCACAGCGCATCTTCGTCGGAACTCTCCGCACGTTCCATCGCCGCATGCACCAGCGTGCCGAGGCCCGCCACAGCTCCCCCGTCATCGGCCCCCAGGTCGGCGAGCAGCCAGTTGAGCTGGCACTCCTCCACGCTCTGGAGCCGCGACGGCGAGACGCGCACGTCCTCCCGCGTGAGATCGCGCAGCGGTGCCGTGGATGTCACGGGCGCGATGCCGTACCACTCTTCGGGGGCGGCGCCCGGGACGCCGGCCGCAGCGAGCAGCCGCAACTGCTCGGCGGCGGCGCGCTGCGCGGACGGGTCGGCTCGACGCTCCGAAAGCGTGCGCCGGTGCTGCGCCACGAGTCCTCGCAGGGTCAGGGGATGCGCGGCGGAGCGCGCCGCCGGCTGAGCCGGCGGAAGAAGCTCGAAGAGCGGACTCGGCCCCGTATCGTCATCGTCGACCGCGGTCACGACGAGTCGTCGGCGCGCACGGGAGCAGGCGCGGGCGAACAGCCGCAACTCGTCGTGCAGCACGCCGCGTCGCCGATCGAGTGTCTCGGTGGCATCGGGCGCTGCGCCGGCGGCGAGTGCTGCCAGCCGCCAGGTCTGCAACAGGCTCCCCCGCGCGCGGAGGTTCGGCCAGACGCCCTCCTGGACGCCGGCGACCACGACGGTGTCGTACTCGGCGCCGACGGCGCCGGCCGGGGTGAGAATGTCGACGGCATCCGCGGTCGAATCGTCGGCCAGCCGGTCCTCGGCGACGTCGGAATCGAGGATGCCGCGCAGAAACGCCCCGGGTGAGGTGCCGTCCGCTCTCTCACCGTGACGTTTGGCGGCCTGGAAGAGGGCCACAAGCGCATCCAGCTCGCGGCCGGATTGCGCGGCGAGCGGACCGGAGCCCTCCGCGGCGGCGACCCATGCCCGCTCAACGCCCAGACCTTGCCACGCGCTCCACAGAATCTCGTGCGCGGTGGGCGCCTCGGCGCCACCGGCATGAACGAGGTCCCATTGGGCGTGAACGTCGGCGAGGGTGCGCGCGATCCGTTCGGCGCGGCGTCCCTCTCGCGTGTCGAGCAGCGCGAACGCGACGGGATGCCCCAGTGCGGACACGAGCAGATCGGCGCTGGAGGTGACCGGCTCGTCGGGGGCCCGCTCGCCCACCGACGGGTCGCCGGCCAGCGCCGACAGCCGCAGGGCGGCGCGCAGTCGCCGGATCTCGACCGGATCCATCCCTCCGGCGCGGAGGGCGTCGACGGCGTCCTCGAGAGTCCAGGCGGTGGGCTCGAGCTCGGCCAGCAGCGCGACGCGCAGCAGATCCGCCACTGCCCGGGCCTGAGCCAGAGGTCGCTGCCCGCGGGTGCGCGTGGGCACCTCGCGGGCGGCGAGCTCGGCTTCGAGTGCCGCAACCTGTCGACTGTCGTGGGCGATGACGGCGCACGCCGACCAGGGCACCGCGTCGTGGACGTGGCGCTCTCGGAGCAGGCGCGCGATGACGTCGTGCTCTTCCGACGCGGAGCGAGCCGTGACGGCGCGGACGCTGCCGTCTCCACCGTCCTCCGGAGCATCACCGGAGGCGAGAGGGCGCAGGCGGTGCGCGACGACCCCGGCGGCACCGATCCGGGCCGTGACCGCGGCGATCAGACGTCGCTGGGCCTCGGAGCCGCGGTGCATGTGGTCGAGGACGTACACGGGCCCGGCGGCTGCCAGGCGCGAGAAGTTCTCCGGGCTGGCGCCGCGGAAGCTTCCCGAACCGACATCCGGATCACCGAAGGCGAGCACCGCCACGCCCCGCGCGCGGCAGGCCTCCAGCAGTTCCACACCGCCGAGAGTCAGCTCCTGGGCGTCGTCCACGACGATCGCCCGCAGTCGCTCCAACGCGGCGAGCCCCGGCGCGCCGGCCGGAAGCGTGCGGACGAGGCCCAGCGCCTCACGGACGAGGCCCGCGGCGTCGCGATGGGCTCCGCGCATGCGGTCGCGCGCATACAGGTACTCCCGCGAGAAGGATGCCGCCGCCGCCCACTCCGCGACGCCGTGCCGCGCCGCAAGATCCGCCAGGTGATCGGCGGAGACTCCGAGCTGCGCGCACTCGGCGAGCAGAGCGCGCAACTCGCCGCGGAACGTGCGCGTGGAGCGCACGGCCGCCGGCAGCGAGAGCGGCCACCGCACGATCCCGTCGATCTCATCCTCGGCGTCTCCGGCCAGCAGATCGGCGATCACCTGGTCCTCGTCCGGACCGGTCAGCAACTGGGGCACCGGCTCGCCACGATGGACGGCCTCGGCGCGGACGATCTGGTAGCCGAACGCCACGATCGAGCGCGCCAACGCGCCGGGTGTGGCGACGCCGACGGCGAGGGCGAGGCGGTCTCGCAGCGCAGTCGCGGAGGCGCGCGATGGCGTCAGCACGAGCACCTCGTCCGGCTGCAGGATGCCGTGCGCTTCGTCCGCCGACGGCCGAACGAGCGCGCCGACCCGTGCGATCGCGGTCGTGGTCTTGCCCGATCCTGGCGCGCCGACCACGACGCCCGACGCGTCGGCGGGAAGGTCGATGACGGCACGCTGAGCGGCATCCCACGTCACACGATCCATGCCTCTCACGCTAGCCGGAGGCGCCGACACGAGCGTTCGCGCACAGCGAGCGGCGCAGCGCCTCCGGCGCGATCCCGCTCCCGATCCGGTGTCGTAGAGTCGAGGTGCGGCCGGCTTACCGGTCCGCTCCGCACGCCGACGGCGGCGGGGTCATGAACAGAAGTGAGGCAGTCACCGTGGAGATCCGCATCGGCATCGCGAACACCGCTCGAGAGCTCAGCTTCGAGTCGGCCCAGTCGGCGGATGCCGTGACGAGCACGATCCAGAAGGCTCTCGAGGCCTCGGAGTCCTTCGTCACCTTCACCGACGTCAAGGGCAACACCTACATCGTCCCGACGACCGGCATCACGTTCATCGAGGTCGGCACGGAGGAGTCCCGCCGCGTCGGCTTCGTCGCCTGAGCGCCGGAGGACGACCGTGGACATCCTCCTCGCCTTCATCTTCGGCGGCGCCTACGGCGCAGTGATGCACTATCTGATGCCCGGACGCACCGCGCGCGGTAGCGCCGTGGCACCGGTGCTCGGTGCTGTCCTGGGTGGCCTGGTCTGGATGACCCTCACCTGGGCCGGTCAGACGACACTCGACCCGTGGCTGTGGATCCTCTCGATCGCCGTCCCCGCGATCGCCGTACCCGCGGTTCTGGCCGTCCTCACGCGCGCGCGTGCGAACCACGATGCGCGAGAGCGGCTACGACTGAAGATCTCCTGAGCTCGCTGCTGCGCCGCGCGCGGCTGACCGTCAGGCGTCCAGGCCCATCGCCGACATGCGGCGTGAATGGGCGCCGAGCAGGTCGGTGAACACCGGCTCGACCTTGCGCTCCTCCGCGGCATCCAGGGTCTGAGGACGAAGGGCGGCGCGCGCGATGAGGAGCGTGTCGCCCACGAGGCGACGACCCCACAGCGCGAGCAGCGACTTCCACTGCTCGTCGGCGGCGATCGCGTCGGTGATGATGTCGACGAGGGCTTGCCGGTCGTCGTCGCCGCGCAGGATGTCCGCGACCCGGCGCCCGGTCACGCCGTAGCTGGAAGACAGCGCGAGGTAGAAGTCGTCGAGCATGCCCGCCGTGATGTGCACCGAGAGCATCGTCTCGAGCGAGCGTGCACCGTGCGTCGACCGACGAAACGCGTCGAGGGGCTCACGGAAGGGCAGCATGAGGTCGAGGGGATCGTCGCCGCGTTCGCGGATCAGCGCGAGGATCGCGCGGTGCTTGTGCAGCGCCGCCCCGGCCGCCACCGAGATCGACTCCTTCTGCGTCAGCTCGGGGGTCGGTGCGATCAGCTCGCTGAGCGTCTCGAAGTAGCCGAGCTGCAGGTACGCAGCTTGCCCGAGGAAGGTGTCGATGTCGGGAGCCAGCTCTTCGAAGTCGACGCGCCGAACGTCGCCGAAGTCGCCGCGAGAGCGCACGCGCAGCGTACGTGCGACGGTGCGATCGCGCTGCCAGGGCCAGGTCACCACGCCCCCAGCCTAGATGCGACCCGCCGCTTCCGAGGTAGTCACGACACCCTCCGGTAGGCTGGTCAGGTCTCGGCGATGGATCGAGACCCCCGCGCCTGCGGATGAGTAGAAGGCGTGGACTTCCTCACCGGCGGCTTCTCACCGCCAGACAGGCACGTACTGTGACGACATTCGCTGAACTCGGAATCGATCCCGACATCGTGGAGGCCCTCGCCTCCAAGGGCATCGTGGACGCCTTCCCCATTCAGGAGCAGACGATTCCTCTGGGGCTGCCCGGCCAGGACATCATCGGTCAGGCCAAGACGGGCACGGGCAAGACCTTCGGTTTCGGCATTCCCGTGGTCCAGCGTCTCGGCCTCGACCCAGCACCCGGGGTGAAGGCGCTCATCGTCGTGCCCACCCGTGAGCTGGCCGTCCAGGTCTACGAAGACATGGACATGCTCACCCAGAACCGCTCGACGAGCGTGGTCGCCATCTACGGCGGCAAGGCGTACGAAGGTCAGATCGACCAGCTGAAGGCCGGCGCGCAGATCGTCGTCGGCACCCCCGGTCGCCTCATCGACCTCAACAACCAGCGCCTGCTCGATCTGAGCGGCGCGGTGGAGGTCGTGCTCGATGAGGCCGACAAGATGCTCGATCTCGGCTTCCTCGCCGACATCGAGAAGATCTTCCAGAAGGTCGCGCCGGTGCGTCACACCCAGCTGTTCTCCGCGACGATGCCCGGCCCGATCGTCGCTCTCGCGCGCCGGTTCATGAGCAACCCGATCCACATCCGGGCGACCGATCCCGACGAGGGTCTGACGCAGGCCAACATCAAGCACCTCGTCTACCGGGCGCATTCGCTCGACAAGGATGAGGTGATCGCCCGCATCCTGCAGGCAGAGGGTCGCGGCAAGACGGTCGTCTTCACCCGCACCAAGCGCGCCGCTCAGAAGCTGGTGGACGAGCTGAACGACCGCGGGTTCAACGCGGGCGCGGTGCACGGCGACATGAGCCAGGAGGCGCGCGAGCGGTCGATGGCCGCGTTCAAGGCCGGCAAGAAGGACGTGCTCATCGCGACGGACGTCGCGGCGCGCGGAATCGACGTCGACGATGTGACCCACGTCATCAACCACACGATCCCGGACGACGAGAAGACCTACCTGCACCGCGCCGGGCGCACCGGCCGTGCCGGCAAGACGGGTATCGCCGTCACGTTCGTCGACTGGGACGACCTGCACAAGTGGGCGCTCATCAACCGCGCCCTCGAGTTCGGGCAGCCCGAACCCGTCGAGACGTACTCCTCCAGCCCGCACCTGTTCACCGACCTGGACATCCCGGCGGGCACCAAGGGCCGTATCGCCAAGGCACCCAAGACGGAGTCGGTGCGCACGCAGCGCCCGGCACCCGAGCGGGCGGTGGATGCCGCGGCCGACGGGACCGGTGAGGCCGGCACGCGTCGTCGCCGTCGCCGTCGCTCCGGATCGTCAGCGGTCGGATCGACGTTCGCCGAGGGTGCATCGGCGGGCGCGGATGCCGCCGCATCCACGTCCGATGACGCTTCCCGCTCCGCCGACGGCGCCGGTACGCACGACGGCACCGGCAGCGAGCACCACGACGGCAAGCCCGCCCCCGCGCGTCGCCGTCGGCGCCGCCGCGGCGCGGCTGGCGGCGCGCCGGCCGCTCCCCCCGTCGCCGGCGCCTGACCCCACGGCCCGCGGTGGCCACCGCGCCGGACGCTCACGCCGCACGAACTCCGCAGAATCGCACGTCCTCCGCATCCACATCGGCGACCCGATGCGGAGTTCGTCACCATCTGCGGAGTTCGCGCGTCCCGGCCCGGCGCCGCCACCACAGCCGCTCGAGCGGAGTGGAGTGCTGCATCGCGTCGTCAGGCGAAGACGGGCGCGCTGCCCGTCGCCCTCTCGATGATGCGCTGCACCATCTCGTCGGCGGTCGTGAACTCGCCCGGCTGGTTCGGCTTTCCCAACCCGTGATAGTCGCTGGAGCCGGTCACGATGAGATCCCGCTCCGCCGCGAGCGTGCGCAGCGCCCCGAGAGCCGGCTCGCGATTTTCCCGATGACCGAGTTCGAATCCCGCGAGCCCGGCGTCGAGCATGCGACCCAGCAGCTGGGCGGGGAGCAGCCCGCCGCGGCCGGCCGGATGAGCGATGATCGGCACACCTCCGGCATCCACGACAGCGGACACCGCGGTCACCGGATCCGGCGCATACAGGTCGACGTAGTAGTCGCTGCCGGGGTGCAGGATGCCGGCGAAGGCCTCCCCCCGATCGCGGACGTAGCCGCGCGCGATGAGCGCGTCGGCCAGGTGCGGCCGCCCCACGGTCGCCCCGACCGTCGTCTGCGCGAGGATGTCGTCCCAGGTGAGGTCGTAGTCACGACCGATCCGCTCGGCCATCGTCTGGGCGCGCGTCAGACGCGAGTGGCGGATCCGGTCGGTCAGCGCACGCAACCCCGCATGCTCCGGTTCGAACAGGTAGGCGAGCACGTGGATGCTGCGCCACTCGTGACGAGCCGACAGCTCCATGCCCGGAATCAACGTCATGCCCAGCGAGGCGGCCGCCTCCGCGGCCTCCGACCAGCCCGACGTGGTGTCGTGGTCGGTCAGGGCGGCGGTGTGCAGACCCACCGCATGCGCGGCGGCCATCACCCGCGCCGGAGGCTCAGTACCGTCCGAATGGTCGGAGTGCAGGTGCAGGTCGCTGGGCCCGCGAAACCGCGGCATCCGCTCCTGAACCGACGACACAACCATCCCCCGAGCGTACCGCCGGCTCGTGCGGGGCTCCCGCCTGCGGCATTCGCGGTCCGGGAACTCCCAGGAGCGTTGGCGTAGAGTCCCCCACGTGCTGCGCCTGCTCGGAATCCTCGTGACGGTGGCCGCCGCGATCGCCACCGCGGTCGTCACGTGGCCCCAGTTCTTCCGCCTCGAGCAGACCTTCCCGTTCGCACAGATCGTCTCCCTGCGCCCCGTCGTCGTCGTGGTTCTCGCTGTCGTGTTCGTGCTCGGTCTGCTGCTCGCCTTCGTGCGCCCGCTCCGGGCGTTCGCGGGCGCGATCGCGGTCATCGCCCTGCTCGGTGCCCTCGCGAACGGCGGCGTCCTCCTCGTGCGCGGGGTGGGGACCGGAAGCCTGCCGCCGGCGACGGATTCCAGCATCCGTGTGATGACCTGGAACACCGCCGGCGCCGCCACCGATGCCGACCTCATCGCCCGAACCGCTGTGGCGATGAAGGCCGACGTCGTCGCCCTACCGGAGACGACCATCGAGACTGGTGAAGCCGTGGCGATCGCGATGCGCGAGATGGGCGCACCGATGTGGGCGCATCACGAGAACTACGGTGAGCGTCCTGGATATCCGGACTGGGCCGCGAACTCGACGACCCTGCTCATCTCCCCCACCCTCGGCGACTACGCCGTCGTGGCGTCCACCTCCGACGGCGCGACCAACACCTCGGCCGTCCCCAGCGTCGTCGCGATGCCCATCGACGGCAGCGGACCCACGATCGTCGCCGTCCACGCGGTCGCGCCGCGTCAGGACCGCATGTCGGACTGGCGCAGCGACCTGACCTGGATCGCCAATCAGTGCGCGAGCGATGACGTGATCATGGCAGGAGACTTCAACGCCACGGTCGACAACATGGCCCGTTTCGGCGTCGACGGCGGCGACCTGGGCCGATGCACGGATGCCGCGGCACGCACCGGTTCCGGCGCGGTGGGAACGTGGTCCACGTCGCTGCCCCCACTGATCGGCACCCCGATCGATCACATCATGGCGACGGCGAACTGGAAGCCGACCGGATCGGTCGTGCTCGGCTCGCTGGATGGGAGTGGCAGCGACCACCGTCCGCTCGTCGTGCAGTACGAGGCCGAAGGGTAGACCCCGGGGCCGCCGGCCGCCCTCCGACGAAGGGAGGAGGTGCGAGACTTGTCCCATGAGCACGAGCGAGAGCGACACGATCGCCACGACCGACACCGCCGGCGCACCCGTTGAGAACGCCAACCGCAAGCAGCCGTTCCCGCGCGGCTTCCTCGACGCCATCTCGACCGGCTGGGCCGAACGGCCCGAACTCACACCCTCGCCGCGACCGCAGGTCCCGTACACGGCGGCGCGGCGTGCGGCCGTCTCGGCAGCCTTCCCCGGGCAGCGCCTCGTGCTGCCGGCAGGAACATACAAGCAGCGATCCAACGACACCGACTACCCGTTCCGCGCGCACTCGGCGTTCGCCCACCTCACCGGCTGGGCGAGCGACAGCGTGCCCGACTCGGTCCTCGTCTTCGATCCGCGTGAGAGCGGCGACGGCCACGACGTGACGCTCTACCTGCGCGAGCGCGCCGACCGGACCACGGCCGAGTTCTACAGCGACGCGACCATCGGCGAGTTCTGGATCGGGCCGCGCCCCGCCCTGGCGGGCGTCGCCGGCGAGCTGGGACTGACCACCGCCCCGCTCGAAGACTTCGCGGCGACAGAGAGTGACCTCGTTCTGGACGAGGACCCGGAACTGACGCGCGTCGTCTCCGAGCTGCGGCTCGTCAAGGACGACTACGAGATCGCCCAGCTGCGCCTCGCCGTCGAGGTCACCGCTCGCGGCTTCGACGACATCGTCGCCGATCTCCCGCGGATCATCCAGACCCCGCGCGGCGAGCGTGCGGTGGAGGGCATCTTCCACCATCGCGCCCGTATCGAGGGCAACGGCGAGGGGTACGACACGATCGCGGCATCCGGTCCGCACGCCTGCTACCTGCACTGGACGCGCAACGACGGCGCCGTCCTTCCTGGCGACCTCATTCTCATCGACGCCGGCGCCGAGGTCGACAGCCTCTACACCGCCGATATCACCCGCACGATTCCGGTCAGCGGCACCTTCTCCCCCGTCCAGCGCATGATCTACGAGACCGTTCGGGAGGCGGCCGACGCCGCTTTCGCGGCGGCACGGCCCGGGGTGACGTTCCGTTCGGTTCACGAAGCGGCCATGCGCGTCATCGCGGAGCGCGTGGCCGCGTGGGGCCTGCTGCCCGTCACCGCAGAGGAAGCGCTCGATGCCGACAACGGCGGCCAGCACCGTCGCTACATGGTCCACGGCACGAGTCATCACCTGGGGCTCGACGTGCACGATTGCGCCCAGGCGCGCCGCGAGATGTACTACGACGGGATTCTGGAGCCGGGAATGGTCTTCACGATCGAGCCGGGGCTCTACTTCCAGATCGACGATCTGACCGTTCCGGAAGAGTTCCGCGGTATCGGCGTGCGCATCGAGGACGACATCCTCATGACTGCCGACGGCCCGGTGAACCTGTCTGCGGGCATTCCGCGCACCGCCGACGAGGTCGAGGCCTGGGTCGCGGGGCGTACCGTCACCAGCTGAGGGCGTTCAGAAGCGCTGACGGAGCCACGGGACGATCAGGTCCGCGAGCTCGGCACCGATCTGGTCGGCGGGTCGGCGGCGGCCCTTGACCTCGAAGGAGTGGGTGCCGCCGTCGATCCACACGGTGCTGGCGTCTCGGCATCCGCTGAGGGCCTGATCGTACTGCGCCCGAGGCTGGATGAACGGGTCGTTCGTGCCTTCGACGAACAGCTGGGCGACGGTGATCTGCGGAAGGTGGTCGGCGCGGAGCTTCTCCGGTGCGCCGGGCGGATGCAGCGGATACCCGAGGTACACCAGCGCCGCGGGCGCGATCGCTCCGTCGGCGGCAGCCATCGACGCCATGCGTCCGCCGTAGGACTTGCCCGCCGCGACGAACGGCACACCGGCAACCGCCTGGCGCGCTGCCGCCTCGACGGCGGCCCAGGTCGCGATCGCGTGCGAGGCGGGGCCCGGCATCTTCCGGCCCGCTTGCGCGTACGGGAACGCGAAGCGCATCACGCTCACGCCCTGGCGTGCGCAGGCTGCGGCCAAGCCGAGCAAGAACGGGTGGTCCATGCCGGCCCCCGCACCGTGAGCGAGCGCCATCACGGCCCACGGGTCGAGCGCCTTGTCCAGCGACGTCGAGACCTCGACGGCGCCTGTCGGCAGCGCGACCTCCATCACCGCTCCGGCGGCGTCGGTCCCTGTTCGCCGCCGTCTCCGACAGCGGCATCGTCCGTCGGAGGGGTCGCCGGTTCGGCCGGAGTGGTCGCGGGCGGTGCCAGGCGTTCGCCGTACTGCGGCGGATCGACGCGCTCACCGTACTGCGGAGGCGTGCTCGTGTCGGGCGTGGGTGCGGGGACCGGCGCCGCGGGTGGGCGGTGCGCGGCGGCAGGCGTCACCGTCTTGCCGACGACTTCGCGGGCGCGGTGGATGCTGCGCGGGAGAACCGTCACCTCGTAGCGGTCGGCCAGCACCTGCGTGATCGACGTGTAGTCGCGCCGGCGGCGGACGATCGAGTAGGTGATGATGCTCATCAGCATGCCCAGTGCGATACCCACCAGCATGACGCCGATGAAGAGCTGGATCGCCGCGTTCGGCGTACCCAGCACGAAGATGGCAGAGAAGAGCAGACCCAGAAGGATGCCGTTCACTGCTCCCGAGCGCGCGGCCGCCGCGTACCCGAGTCGCCCCGTGACGGTCTCCACGGAGCGCAGGCCATGGCCGACGATCGCGATGTCGCGGGCGGGGATATCCGCCTCCACGAGCTGAGACACCGCCTTCTGCGCCGCCGGGTACGTCGCGAAGTCGGCGATCTTCTCGCCGTGTTCCTGGGGTATTCCGCCCAACATGCTCACCCGACCATCTTGGCATGCGCACCCTGTGCATCCGCCGCGGCGCATCGTGCGTGTGGCCCCGGTTCCCCATGGGCGCGGACTACGCTGGTCAGGTGAGTACGCAGAGGGTTTTCGTGGCGCGCCTGGTGGGCTGCACCGTCTTCGACCCCGCGGGCGACCGGCTCGGCAAAGTCCGTGACGTGGTCGTCATCTACCGAAAAGACGACCCGCCGCGTGTGGTGGGCCTGGTCGTCGAGATCCCGGGGCGTCGCCACGTCTTCCTGTCGATCGGGCGCGTCACCTCGATCCAGTCCGGCCAGGTCATCACGACCGGACTCATCAACGTTCGACGCTTCCAGCAGCGCGGCGGCGAGGTGCGCGTCATGAGCGAGCTTCTCGGTCGTCGCGTGTACTTCACCGACGCGTCGGGACACGCCGTGATCGAGGACGTCGCGATCGAGCGCAACCGTCTCGGCGAGTGGGACATCGGTCAGCTCTTCCTCCGCAAGCCCAAGACGAGCGCCTCCCCGTTCGCGAAGGGACCGACGACGTTCGCGAGCTGGGGCGATGTGCGCGAACAGGCTGTACCCGGGCAGGCGCAGTCGGCCGAGCAGCTGGTGGCGACCTTCTCCGAGCTCAAGCCGGCCGACCTCGCCAACACCCTGCTCGACCTGCCCGACGAACGCCTCCTCGAAGTCGCGGAGGAGCTCTCCGACGACCGTCTCGCCGACGCACTGGAGGAGATGCCCGAAGACGACCAGGTGCATATCCTCGAAGCCCTCGGCGATGAGCGCGCCGCCGACATCCTCGATCAGATGGAGCCCGACGACGCCGCCGACGTTCTGGCGCAGTTGCCGGAGGAGCAGCGTGAAGAGCTCCTCGAGCTGATGGAGCCCGAGGAGGCGGAAGACGTCCGTGCTCTCCTCAAGTACGGCCCCGACACCGCGGGCGGTCTGATGACGAGCGAGCCGATCGTCCTGTCGGCCGACGCGACCGTCGCCGAAGCGCTCGCGCTGATCCGCCGCCACGAGCTGCACCCCGCCCTGGCCGCGGCGGTCTTCGTGACGCTCCCCCCGTATGAGACTCCGACGGGGCGACTGCTGGGCACCGTGCACTTCCAAAGGATGCTGCGATATCCACCGCACGAGCGACTCGGCGCGATCATCGATGACACGCTCGACCCGGTGCCCGTCACGGCATCCGCCGCCGAAGTGGCACGCCTGCTCGCGAGCTACAACCTCGTCTCCCTCCCCGTCGTCGACGCGGCGCACCGCCTCGTCGGAGCGGTCAGCGTCGACGACGTGCTGGACTACCTGCTGCCCGAGGACTGGCGCTCTCACGACGGCGACGATGATGCGCTGACCACCCCCGCGACCACCGCGACGCTCCCGAGGAGGCTCTGATGGCGAAGGACCGCCGCACCTTCTCGCTGGACGCGCCGCGCGGGCGCGCGGGCATGCTCAGCCGCAGCCCGCAGCCATCTCGCGACCGGTTCGGCCGCTTCTCCGAAGCCTTCGCCCGCGCGATGGGGACCTCCGGCTTCCTCATCGGCATGACCGTATTCGTTGCGGTGTGGCTCTGGTGGAACACCGCAATGCCGCGCGAGATGCAGTTCGACGCGGCGGAGAACAACTTCACGCTGCTGACCCTGATCCTCTCGCTGCAGGCTTCGTACGCCGCGCCGCTGATCCTTCTCGCCCAGAACCGGCAGGACGACCGCGACCGCGTGCAGATCGAGCAGGATCGTCAGCGCGCAGAGCGCAACCTCGCCGACACCGAATACCTCGCCCGCGAGGTCGTCGCGCTGCGCATGGCGATGACGGACGTCTCCGAACACGTCGTCACCCGCGACGTGCTGCGCCAGGAGTTGAAGGCTCTGCTCGAGTCATTGGAGGACTCCCGGGACCGTGACCACCGCGGCGAAAAGGCCGACCAGCCGTGACGTCTGCTCTCGCAGGCGCCGGCGACGCCACCGGTGCCGAGGGTGATGCGCGGACGGATGCCGTCCGGCGGGCCGTCGGCGCGGTCATCGACCCGGAGCTTCGCCGTCCGCTCGCCGAACTCGACATGATCCGCAGCGTCGGTGTGAGCGGCGCGCGCGCCCGTGTGGAGATCGCCCTGACGATCGTGGGATGTCCCGCCGCCGACCGCATTGAGCGGGACGTGCGCGCGGCGGCATCCACCGCGCCGGGCATCTCCGATGTCGAAGTCGTCGTCGGGGTGATGTCGCCGCCAGAGCGCCAGGCGCTGACCGCTCGGCTGCGCGGAGGCCGTGCCGCGCGGACCATGCCGTTCGGTCCCGATGCCCTGACGCGCGTCATCGCGGTCACGAGCGGCAAGGGCGGTGTCGGCAAGTCCAGCATCACCGCGAACCTCGCCGTCGCCCTGGCCCAGCGTGGGCTCGCCGTCGGGCTGATCGACGCCGACGTGCACGGCTTCTCGATCCCTGGACTGCTCGGTCTCGTGGATGCCGAGGGCCGCCCACCCGCACCCACCCGCATCGACGACCTCATGCTGCCGCCCGTCGCGTTCGGGGTGAAGGCGATCTCGATCGGGATGTTCCTCCCGCGAGACCAGCCCGTCTCCGCGGCCGTGGCTTGGCGCGGCCCGATGCTGCACCGCACGGTGCAGCAGTTTCTGACCGATGTATTCTTCGGCGACCTCGACGTGCTCCTCATCGACATGCCCCCCGGAACGGGCGACGTGGCGATCTCCGTTGGGCAGCTCCTGCCGCACGCCGACGTGCTCGTCGTCACGACGCCGCAGACCGCGGCATCCGACGTCGCCGTGCGCAGCGGGCTCGTGGCGGCGCAGACCGGTCAGCGGGTGATCGGCGTCGTCGAGAACATGGGGGCGATGACGCTTCCCGACGGCAGCACCCTGGATCTATTCGGGGCCGGTGGTGGTGACGCGGTGGCGGCGTCCCTGTCCTCGGCAGATCATGTCGTTCCGCTGCTCGCCTCCGTTCCGCTCAGCGTCGATCTGCGGCGCGGCGGCGACGAGGGAGCTCCGGTGGTCGTTTCACGACCCGAGGATGCCGCCGCACGGGCGATCGCCGCGCTGGCCGAGCGGATCGCGGCGACACCCCGCGGCCTTGCCGGCAGGTCGCTGCCGGTCACGCCGCGCTGACGCTCCGCGCTTAGGTGGCCTCGTCGTCGAACGGGACCACACCGTCCGGATCGAACGTCGACAGCGGCGACGCCGTGGCTGTGGCGGCGATCGCTGTTCCGACCGCTGCGGCACGAACCGTGGGAACCGGCGCGTCATCGAGGAGGGCGTCGCGGATGATGCGACGCGGGTCGTACTGACGCGGGTCGAGGCGACGCCACTCCACGTCGTCGAAATCGTCGCCGAGCTCCTCCTTCACGCGCGTCTTCGCACCACTCAGCCACTCGCGTGCGCGCACCGTGAACTTCGCCAGGGTCTCCGCGTACTGCGGGAGGCGCTCGGGTCCGACCAGGAGGGCGGCCACGATCAGGAGCAGGACGAGCTTGTCCGGGTCGAGGCCGAAGAACATGCCTCCAGGTTACCCGTGCGCCTGTCGGATACGACGCCGACCGCCCCGTACGCTGGGCAGTGGAGGAACAACACATGGCCGATCAGGACGCGATCCGCAGGTATGTCGACGACGTCACCGTCGAACCCGAGGCGATCGAGCGTGCCCGCGCGCATGCGCTCGAACTCGGCGCGGCCCCGATCAGCCCGGCGGTGGGAGCCCAGATCGCGGTGATCGCCGCAGCGACGGCGGCCTTGAACGTCGTGGAGATCGGCACGGGTGCGGGGGTGTCCGGCCTCTGGCTGCTGCACGGCGCACCCCGCGCGACTCTCACCACCATCGACAAGGAGCCCGAGCACCTGGCTGCGGCGCGCACGGCATTCGCCGACGCGAAAGTACTGCCCGCTCGCGCCCGTTTCATCACGGGCCTCGCCAGCGACGTGCTGCCCCGGATGAACGAGGCGTCTTACGACATCGTCCTCGTGGATGCCGATCCGGAGAGCGTCATCGACCACGTCGAACACGGCCTGCGCCTCGTGCGCGCCGGCGGAACCGTGCTCATTCCTCGGGTGCTCGCCGGCGGCGCGATCGCCGACCCGGTGCGGCGCGATCCCGTGACGACGGCTTTTCGCACGCTGATCAAGGAGACCCAGGCCTCGCCGGCGGTGCTCGGTGCGCTCTCCATCGTGGGCGAGGGTCTCCTGCAGCTGACGACCGTCGCCTCCGAACTGCGCTGATCCTCCGCGGGGAGGGCCCATCGGCGCACCCCGGACACGGAAAAGGGTCGGTCCGAAGACCGACCCTTTTCACCGTGGGAGATCGTCAGGCTGCGCCGACCACGTCGCCGAGCACGCCGTGAAGTTCCTTGGCCTCTTCGTCATTGACCGAGACGACGAGTCGTCCGCCGCCCTCGAGGGGGACACGGACGATGATGAGGCGCCCCTCCTTCACGGCCTCCATCGGTCCGTCACCGGTTCGCGGCTTCATGGCTGCCATCGCGGGCTCCTTTTCGTCGTCGGACTACCTGTCAAGTTTATCGGTATGCCGAGACACCGGCCGCACGCGGCGTGCCGGAGGGTCGCGATCAGGGGATCTGGGTGTACGAGTTCCCGATCGCCAGCATCTGGTAGATCCACCACCATTGGCCGATGAGTCCGACCAGGAGCGCCCCCCACCGCCAGAGGGGATGCCGCGGGGCGGCGATGGCTCCGTAGAGAGGCGCGAGAGGCAGGAGCAGGCGGAAGATGCTCGACTGCGGAAAGAACACCACCAGCAGGTACAGCACGTAGCTCGCCGACCAGAGCCGCATCTCGGACCCGAGCCGGCGCACGTGCGGCTCGAATGCGATCACCGCGGCGATCGCCACGACGGCCGCCGCGAGTGCGAGGTATGCGACGATCTCGAGGAGCCCCCAGAGGCGGAACCAGAGCGCAGCTCCCTGCACGAACCCGTCGAAGGGCACGAAAGCGCCCTCGCCGATCCACCCGCGCCGCCACGACAGCTCGGTCTCCATGTACGCCGCCGGATCGCCCGTCACGGCGCCGGCGATCACCTGCCACGAGAAGCCCACCGCCACCGCGAGAACGCCGAGCGCGACGATGTGCACCACCTGCACGGTCGGCAGCGGGTCGCGGCGTCGGCGCAGCCACCGCACGACACCGTAGGCGCCGAGCAGGAGCGCAAATGCGAGCACGCCGGGTCTCGTGTACCCCATGACGACGATCAACGGGTACAGCCACACGAACCGGCGCCGCACGAGAAGCCACAGGGCCAGGAACAGCCACAGCAGGAAGAGCGACTCCGCGTAGCCCATCTGGAACAGCGCTGCGAGAGGGGATGCCGCCAGCAGCGCGACCGCCCACAGCGCCGTGTCCGCCGTGAGCTTCTCACGGAGGAGGTGAAAGAAGACGAGGCAGGCCCCGTACCCGGCGACGAGGGCGAGGACAACGGCGGCGAGGGGGTAGTTTCCCGCGAACACGACCGACAGAGCCCGCGTGAGCGCCGGATAGACGGGCATGAAGGCCCACGCGTTCTGCGTGACCGCTCCGGTCGCATCGACGGGAAGGTGTGCGGGGTAGCCCGCGCTGCCGACGACCCAGTACCACTGCGCGTCCCAGCCCATCGAGAGGGTTCCGATCGTGGCGTCTGCGCCGAAACGCGACGTCGGGCCGGACAGTTCGGCCGCGATGAGCAGGAACGCCGTGGTGATCAGGCGGGCCGCGAGGTAGACGACGGCGACCGCAACGGCGGGGCGCAGGACGAGGAGCCGTCCGAGCGGCCCGGTCCCTCCCCGCGGCGCCGCCTCGGCGGTCAGCGCCCGTTCAGCCATGCCCGCAGGCTCCGCTCGACGTCCTCGATCTGGCCGAACGGCACCCGCTCTTCGTCGTGGTGGGCCAAGATCGGGTCGCCGGGTCCGTAGTTGACCGCGGGTACCCCCAGAGCGGAGAACCGCGCGACGTCCGTCCAGCCGTATTTCGGGCGCGCCTCAGCACCCACGGCGGCGAGGAACTCCTGTGCGAGCGGTGCGTCCAGTC
>ERZ778028.667-NODE-667-length-59795-cov-22.080817_pt1 | contig 59795 bp, 69 predicted proteins | sample MGYA00375758_ERZ778028 | MGnify/ENA primary metagenome ERZ778028 (study PRJEB29350, sample SAMN05389828) | bioreactor metagenome | isolation source: Thiocyanate bioreactor | place: South Africa: University of Cape Town | collected 2014-03-17 ...
TCCACGATTTCCTGGTGGGTCTTGGCGACGGGCGCTGCTGCGCTTTTCTGGGGTTTAGCCATGGGTAGCCTCCTGCGCTTCACTGCGCACGGTGGCGGTGGCGGCCTCTGTGGTGGGCTTGGGCTTGCGGGGCTTGTAGCCGATGAGTTTCTGGAACTGCTTATTGCCGATCTGGAACCGGCGGACGCCCATAACTCGTGGACGCACAATGCTCTCGACCTCTGCATAAGTGAGGCCAAGGAACCACTCTCGGCCATGTACTTCATCGGCCAGTGCGGCCAAATCTCGGCAGATGCTGCTCTCGACTCCGTATCCAGCAGGAGTGCCTGGCATTACAGAAAACCTAGCCATGGCATCGCCACGCTTGCGGAAATCGCTAGCAATGGCCTGTGCCCTGGCTTTGGGGCGCGTTGTGATGCCAACCTTCACAAACCGCTCTCCGCTCGCAACGTAGATGAAGTGCATTTACGCGGCCTCCTGTGCGGCGGTCTTCGCAGGCTTGGTGAACTCACGAGGCACCGAAATTCCAGAGCGAACGCAAGCAGCAATCACCCGATCAGCGAGACGGGGCGGCAGCGTGTCAGGCCACTGTGAAATCGCCTGGGAGTTGATGCCAATGGCGTCGGCTGCTTTTGCAACCGTGCCGCCCAGCAATTCGATGGCTTTGATCTTTTCCATGCAGCCATGTTAGCACTCTTACAACTAAAGTTCAAGCATGCTAACGGCCTTATTTAGTAAGCTGGCTTACATGAGCACCCTGCAAGACAGAATTTCAGAACTGATGCTTGCGACCGGCTTATCAGTCGGCCAGTTGGCAGAAATTGCCGGCGTTAGTTCGTCTGCCGTGTCGCAGTGGAAAGACGGGCCGACAAAAGCGCTAAAAACAGGGCCAGCCACCAGACTTGCCGAGCGCACCGGCTATCACGCAAGGTGGATTGCTGACGGCGACGGTCCAAAAAAGTCCAGCGCCTCAGCGGCCAACACCGAGCCCGGCCCCGATCTACGGGGCAAAGTGCCGCTGATCTCCTGGGTGCAGGCCGGGAAGTGGTGTGACGCTGCCGACCCACATCTACCTGGCCAGGCGGACCGCTGGATGGACTGCCCCGTCAGCCACAGCGCAAGCACATTCGCGCTGCGCGTGCGCGGTGACTCTATGACGGCGCCGCACGGCAACAGCCGCACTTACCCAGAAGGCTGCTACATCTTTGTTGACCCGGAGAAGCGCACCCCCAACAACGGCGACCGCGTAATCGCTTGCTTGGAGGGCACCGATGAAGTCACCTTCAAAATTTACAAGAACGAGGACGGGCGCCAGTGGCTGCAGCCGCTGAACCCGTCGCATGAACCAATCCGGGAGAACTTCAAGATACTGGGCACGGTGCTGGGTAAGTGGGAAGATGGGTAGGTTGGGTTGATCCCCGCCATCCTTTGCCTAGTCGTCGCCATCGCCGACGGCGACACCCTCACGGCGCGCTGCGGCCAGCCAGGCGCCTACGATCAGGTCAAGATTCGCATCAGCGCGATTGATGCGCCAGAAAAGCGCCAAAATTTCGGCCAGGTGTCGCGCCAGCACTTGGCCGCCCTGTGTTTCCAACAGCCGGCCACCATCACGCCGAAGGCCAAAGATCGCTACGGGCGCACCGTTGCCGATGTGGAGTGCCGGGGCAAAGATGCGGGGACTGAGCAAGTCCGCTCAGGGCTGGCGTGGTACTACGTGAAGTATGGGAAAGGGTATGAGTACCTGGGCGGGCTGGAGGCCGAGGCTCGGGCGGCGCGGCGCGGGCTGTGGTCAGTCGAGGCGGTGGCACCGTGGGAGTGGCGGAAGCGATAGGGAAAACAGGATGGAAAGATAAGGCGTGCAGAATAGAGCCAAGCGACCACGCAAGATGGCGCGCTGACGGGGGGGGGAATGAAGCGACAGAACTATCTTCAAGTGTTGGACGCGCGACACCAACAATCGCGCGGTTTCTTCGTGGCCGTGGCTCACTTGGTAGGGCATGTGCTGGGCGGGGCAGTGTTGTTCCTTGCCGTTGCCAGCGTTTCATGGGGCCTTGGCTACGCCGTGGAGTCCTTGAATAGAATTCACCCTTTCCCGTCAACGGTACTCGGCCTATTGCATAGTTTCGAAATCGGCCTACTATGGGCAGACGCATTTCTCAGTGGGTTTGTAATCCTCTATGGGTTCTGGCACTTCCTTCGACAACTTGGAGGAAACCAACATGAATAAAGCAAGCAAGTCTTTTTTTGACGGATTCTTTGAGAGCTTCAAAGTGGCCCTGACCATCGTCGTCGTTGTCGGCTCGATGGTGTCCGCCTTCCTCCATGCTGGGGCACATGCGGCAATGAATGTGGCTAGAGAGTCTGTGCAACGGTAGCTGGGCACTTAAGCGCCCATACCAAACCGCCTCCGGGCGGTTTTTTTGCGCCCACTTGGCATAGGTTGGGGCGGTTGCTTCTGAGATACTGGCGCTGGGCGTTTGCACCGCCCAGGCGGCCCGCTAAGCCGCTGAAGGTGAGGTGGTCGCCAGCTTTGGGACGGATGTCCCGTGGCCCGCTCTGCGATAAGAGCATTGCAAACGACCAGTGAGCCGATGCCAGAAGCCCATTCGCGGTAAGCAACTGGCCGCGCCAGCAAGGGCGCGTAATAAGTTCATCGGGCTTTGTCCCGTGGCCACGGGGCTTCACCGGAGCAATCCAATGAAGACCTCTGTGAAGGTGGACGTGAAGATCGATCTGGCAGCGTGCCTTCGGGCAATCGGCTGGATCGTTCTTCTCATCGTGACCTAGTGTGGGACGGGCCGTCGCAAGCCGGCCCGTCACCCGCTGAACCCATCTTCTCGACTCCCCTTCCCTGTCTCTCAAAAGAACCGCCCCAGCCTATGCCGAGGTCCGCCGCGCGATGGCGGCTTTGCCATGCCTGGATCAGGCAGGCATGGGGAAGTGTAGCGAAAAAGTTAGTTCTCTAACAAATACAGCTTGACTTTGATGTTAGTCCGCTTACAATCAACCCATCGCACCACACCGCGACACACCCCAGCCCTAGCGATACGAGGGCTAAGCCGAAAGGAAGCAAAGGCGGGGTCAGCTCTCAGGAGCGCAGCGGGTGCGACGGGTGACAGGCCATCGAGCAGGCCACCGACACGCACAGCGGGGCCACCGCTCAAAACAGGCAGTCAGCGCAGGTGCCGGGTGAGCCGGTGTGCAGTGGATGTGAGTCCGGGGATCGTAGGCATGGGCCTAGACGATGGAGCTACTCAGAAGGCCACCTCAGCCTCAACAGCTTTGAACAAACTTCGTACTCTCAAAAGGGGTGCGTGGCGCACATAGACGCTTTCAACGTCGCGCGCTGGGTGCCGTATCCAGCGAAATCAAAAAGATCGGGCGCCGCTCTGGGCGTGCCAAGTACAGATGAGGTTGGCCCCACCAAGAGCAGGAAGGGGCCAAAACCTGAGCCGCGTGACAGGCGGTTGAGGTTTTCAACAAGGAGATAGAGATGGAAATCAACCAGCAAAAGACAGTGAAGGTGAACGCCAAGACTTTGCGCATTCACTGCAAGGTGTCCGACCGATTCGCCTACGCCATTGACGACGCGCAAGGTGAGGAAATCCACTGCCAAGAAGACGGCTACGTGCCCGACTTCATGCCCGGCAAGCACTACGGCGACTACGTGATTCTGGATATTGATCTGGACACGGGCATGGTCACCAACTGGAAGAAGCCCACGGCAGCACAGATCGAGGCGGCGATTAGGCCAGAAGACGACTAACCCCACCCCGCACCTACACCAGGGGCTGGGCCATGAGATAGCACCCCTGCCCCTATGGGGGCGAATGAAGGAGAGAGAGATGGATCAGACACAGAAGCAAGTTTTGAAGTGGCTAGCTACAGGGCGGGTTGGGATGAGCAGCAAATGCATGGCCATGTGGCTGGCATTCGGTGAACACACAAGCGATCGATACTGCCCTGCGGACCCAGACGACTTGGATCGATGCCTCAAGCTCTTGGCTGCGGCGCCGGGTTTGCGCCCGCTGATCCCAAACATGGCCGACGTATCCGAGGAATGGGCTGCGCTGGTCCCACGGTGGGACGAGGTTGAGGCCTCACATCTTGAAGAGGTTGGCATTGGCTGGACGAAAGCCGGAAGCGCGCCAAAGACCTACGCCCTGATGGCGAGCATCTTGCGCCCCGACTCCGCGCGCTGCTACCCCGATTAACCCCCTCGCCCCACACAAGGGGCGTGATTGCTTTGATGGGCGGCGGCGTGGAGCCTTTTGGCGAAGCTGGCAACAGCGAGGACACGTACAAGTAACAACCCTCCCGAGGCCTGTGTGTTGGAGGGTCCGGCAGATGCGCCTTAGGCGACCCGTGGTGCATCACGGGGCTGTCGCGCCCAGCTCAGGAAGCCGGTATCAAGCCCGGCCCGCCCATCAAAGCAATCCCCCCTGGCACATAGCCAGACACCCCACACACCAGCCCGCCTAGCGGGCTTTTTTACGCCTGCAAGGAGGCCCCATGCAAAACGTACACCCAACGATGGCCGCCTTCCTGGCGCCATTCGCGCCCAGCTACTACACGCTGCACCCCGATCTTGACGCGGCACGCTGGGAAGCAGACCAAGACGCGCAAGCCGAGCGCGAAGAAGCAGAACGCGCGGAACGGCTGGAAGACCTCGAATACAGCTTTATGCGGGCGCTTGAAGCCGGCGAGACGCTCCCGACTCAGGTAATCGGCGCCGACCTCGACTCGCTCATTTGCGAGCAGATCGCGCAGGTAGAGAAGGTATTGCGCTGGGCGGCACAACACCGGGCGGCGCACCCCGAGCTGCGCGCCCTGCTGCAACCGCTGGCCCAGGCCTGGGCGCGGGAAGTGGAGAGCTGCACATGAGCCGGCTTGAACGTGACAGGAAGGCAGCGCTGGCAGCGAGTGAAGCGGCACAGCGCAAGCAAAAGCAAATCAACCAGGAGCACACCCATGAACACCAGCCGACTGCGCCAAGTGCGCCGAGCCTTTCCACACCAGCCGAACGTGCCGGCAAGCACCGTGCGCCACAACCGCCGCGCCTGGGTAAGAGCAGTGCGCGGCCTGGGCGATAAGTGGCTGCTGGCCGAGCCCGTAGCGAAACGGGAGGCCGCATGAAGCGGTACTTCGTCGCCTACGGGTGGGTGCTGGTGCTGGCCGCTGCATTTGTCTTTTCATTCTTGCTGACCGGCTGCGCAGACGAAGCGCAGACCTGGGCGGCAGATCAAGCCAGTTTGGCCGATGCAATTGCGCAGGCCAGCAAGGAGGCGGGGCGATGACGGACCGCGAACTGTTGGAGCTTGCCGCGAAGGCGGCCAACATCGAACACGGCGAAGACCGTCTCGACTGCGGCCTGTCGATCACACTGCCGAGCGGTCGTCACCACTCGCTGCCGCGATGGAACCCGCTCACCGATGACGGCGATGCGTTACGGCTGGCGGTGAAGCTGCATCTCTGGTTTCGCCCGATGGCCTTTCTCCACGCGCCGGCACACGAGGTCGATGTCTACCTGGGTGGCGATGGCAAGCTGGCAACCGAGCGCGCCAATGGCGACCCCTACGCCGCCACCCGCCGCGCCATCGTCCGCGCAGCCGCAGCCATCGGTGAGGCCATGCCATGAGCAAGGCCGCTGATTTTCTCGCCATGTACCGCCTGTACCGCCGCTGGAACCCGCGCCGCGTGGCGTTTAAGGCTGCGTGGCTGCATGTCACAAGGAGATAGATATGAACGCAACCACCAAAGCCGAGGCCGATGTAATGGACCTCGAACCCATCGCCCGCCCAGCCCAACAGGTCGCCGTCCAACAGGGCGGCGCGCTCGCTGCCAATTCCCCCATGGGAATGATGATGGCCGCGATGAACCAAGGCGTCCATGGCAAGCCGCTCAATCAGCTCATAGCCAGGGTGGAAAAATCTTTCGCCATCCCAGAGTGGTTTTCCTATGTGCCTGAGACTGGCGCTGTTCTGTGGAGGCGAAGCCCATCCAGAAAAGTCCGCGTTGGCACGCCAGCCGGAACGCCGTGCGGCAAGGGTAGAAAAAAGTACCTAAACATCAAGATCAAGGGTGGATACATCCTGGCGCATCACGTTGCTTTTTTCTTGTCTTTTGGGCGCATGCCTGTGACAGAGATAGACCATGAAGATGGAAACGGCCTAAATAACAAGCTTGGCAACCTCAGAGAGGTTACTCATGCGGCCAATATGAAAAACGTCAGGATTGGTTCGCGCAATTCTTCCGGGGTCGTTGGCGTTACGTTTTCGACGCGAAATAGCACCTGGGAATCTAGCATATGCGTCGATGGGCAACGCATCTACCTTGGGTCATTCAAAGAAAAAGACTCTGCCATTTGCGCCCGGAAAAGCGCAGAGATGCAGTACGGATTTCATGCAAACCACGGGACCAAATCATGAGCGAAATTCTAGAAATTGTGACAGAGCGCGCAGCGCTGCCAACCCCTCAGTCGGCATCCTTTAGGCCTTCCGACCTGTTGCGCATGGCGATTGACCAAGGCGCAGACTTGGATCGACTGGAGCGGCTGATGGATTTGCAGGAGCGCTACGAGCGGCGCGAAGCCGAAAAGTCCTACAACGCGGCCTTTGCCGCATTCAAGGCCGAAGCCGTGCGGATCATCAAGGGCCGCAAGGTGACAGACGGCCCATTGCGCGGCAAGGAATACGCAGAGTTGCACGATGTGGTGGATGCCGTCACCCCTGCCCTGTCTCGTCACGGCCTCAGCACCGCATGGAAGCTCACAAAGGACGAACCGCAATGGCTGGAAGTGACCTGCACGCTCAAGCACACCAGCGGGCATTCGGAGTCGGTCAGCATGGGCGGGCCACCAGATGCCGGGGGCGCCAAGAACGCCTTGCAGGCCCGCGCCAGCACCAAAAGTTATTTGGAACGCTACACCCTGAAAGCCATCTGCGGCGTGGCCGAAGGCGGCGACGACAGCGACGGCAACCCACCGCCCGCCGCCGTGCCATTGGAACTGCTGACCGCCGCGCGCGAAGCCGCCATGGGCGGATGGGCCGCACTGAGCAAGCACATCAAGAGCCTGTCCCCAGCGGACCGCGCCGCGCTGGAGCCCGAAAGCTACGCACTCAAGAAGGCCGCGAAGGCCGCAGACGAAAAGGGCGCAGCATGAAGATGCTCACCAGCTTTGAACAGGGGTCGCCAGAGTGGAAGCAGGCACGCGCCGGGAAGGTGACAGCCAGCCGCGCCAAGGATGCACGCGACAAACTCAAGTCCGGCGCCGCAAGCGGAAAACAGATTGCCTACGCCTGCCAAGTGGCGTTAGAGCGCGTCAGCGGCCAGCCTGCCGATGCCACTTTTGAGAACTGGCAGATGCGTGAAGGCCATGTGCAAGAGCCAATCGCCCGCGCATCGTATGAGCGCCGCACCGGGAATCTGGTTGACGAGGTTGGAGCCTTCGCCACCGACGACGAACTGTTCCTGTACTCGCCCGATGGCGTCATTGACAACGACGGGTTGCTGGAAGTGAAAACGCTTTTCAGCCCTGAGCGAATCATGACCATCGTCGGCAACGGGGATGTGTCCGACTTCATCGATCAGTGCATGTTCGGCCTGTGGCTTACCGGGCGGCAATGGATTGATCTGGTCATATGGGTTCCTTCGCTGGATCACCTGAGCATCCGTCGAATCGAGCGGGATGACGACTACATCGAGGCGATGGAAACCGACTTGATCGCCTTCGCCAAGCTGGTGACGCAGTACGAAACCACCCTGCGCACCGCCATTCAATCAACCACCGAAACGGCACTGGAGGCCGCATAAAACCATGGCAACCCTCACTGGACTTTTCACCCTGGGCCGCGATGCGGAAACACGCGTCACCCAAGGCGGCACGACAGTCGTTCAATTGGCTGTGGCCTACAACTACGGGCGCAAGGGCGACGACGGCAAGAAGCCAAGCCAGTGGGTTCGCGCGTCCATGTTTGGCAAGCAGGCCGAAGCGCTGGCGCCCCACCTCACGAAGGGCAAGCAGGTTTCGCTGGTGATCCGTGACCTGCACATCGCCACCTTCCAAAAGCAGGACGGCAGCACGGGTACATCGCTGGAGGGCGTGGCCGACTTCGACGACTTCGCGCGTGGGCAGAAGCAGGAAGGCGGCACGCCCGCCCCTGCACCGCGCCCCGCTCCGGCGCCGGCCCCGGTGCAACGTTCTGCAGGCAGTGGCTTCGACGACATGGACGACATACCTTTCCGCGACCCCATGAGCTATCGCGGCGCGCACCTGGTGCTTTAACCCCCACCGCCACCCCACAACCCAGCCCGCAATAGCGGGCTTTTTTACGCCTACCAATGAGCATCAAAACATCCTCTACCAACGCGCATTTACAGCGTGCCACGCCCAAGCCATTGCGCAAGGCCGGCCTGCACAGCATCGAAATATCGAGCCCTATCTACGGCGATGTCCAGCCAATTGCGCTTACGCGGCCGGCTGCAACGCCGATTCGCAACAGCACCATGCGCGGCGATTCCTACCCCTGCCCCGAGCTGGCGCCAAGTGGCCGGCCTGGGGCTATGGATGCGTACCGCCTGCCTTCCGGCGGATACGAAGAACAGGCGGCGCGGGCGCGTGTGGAGGCCAAGCGGGCGGCAAGAGCGCCGGTGGGGCAAATGATCCCGCTGCGGAGGCGGGCGGCATGAGTGCGAATTCCAAGATCGAATGGTGCGACCACACCTTCAACCCATGGGAGGGCTGCCAGAAAGTCGGCCCGGGCTGCGACCATTGCTATGCCGAGGCACGCAATGCGCGCTTTGCTGGTGGGCAGGCGATCAACTGGGGGGCGGGCGCGCCACGGCGCCGCACTACCGAAGCCAGCTGGCGCATGCCTCTCAAATGGAACGCCAATGCGTGCTGGTTCGTTCAGTGCGGTATTTGTGGCTGGCGCGGAGAGAGCAAGGGTGCAATCTGTGGTGGCTGCCACGGCTGCGACACCCAACCCGCACGCCCACGCGTGTTCTGCGCCAGCCTGGCGGACGTGTTCGACAACGCCGTCGATCCAGGTTGGCGTGCCGACCTGTTCGAGCTGATCGCCGCCACGCCCAATCTGGACTGGCTGCTGCTGACGAAGCGGATCGGCAACGTGAACGGCATGCTGGCCGACATTCGCCACGGCAATGACCCGGACCTGAGTGTGCTGGACATGATGCCGCTGCCCAATGTGTGGATTGGCGCCACTATCACCAGCCAGGCCGAGGCCGAGCGCGACATCCCCAAGCTGCTGGCCGTGCCTGCCGCAAAGCGCTTCTTGAGCATGGAGCCGCTGCTGGGGCCAGTGGACCTGACCCAGCTGCTGCATCAACCCTGCCTCCACGCGCACCTTGCAGGCACAGACCCGGACACCGGGACTTGGGAGTGCTGCAAGGCCTGCGACTACACGGGTATCAGCGACGACCTCGGTATCGACTGGGTAATCGTCGGCGGCGAAAGCGGCCCTAACGCGCGCCCCATGCACCCCGACTGGGCTCGCAGCCTGCGCGACCAGTGCGTGGCCGCCGGCGTGCCGTTTCTGTTCAAGCAGCGGCTACCAGAGCAACGACCGCAAGAGCTTCGAGGGCTCAGCCGTTGCCGTCCGCTTGATTCCCCTTGCTTCTTGAGTCCTTCAATTCTTTTCACTAGGAGCCGACATGGCAACCACTGAGAACACGAATACTGCTGCGAGCGCGGCAGTACCCCAGCCACAAGCGCCAACGCAGGAGGGGTATTCATACTCAAGTACGCAAGCTACGAACTGTGCGCAGTGCGGTCAACACAAGCACACGCCGTTGCGAATTGACGCCATGGGTGGTTATGTCTGCCTGACATGCATCGACCAAAAGTTGGGATCGTTGCTGGGTGAATTTGGCTATGAGGGAGCGCCAGCGCAGGAGCCTAGCCCCACGGCGGGCATGACCCTCGCGCAGCGCATCCTGCACGTCGGCGGGCGCAATAACGCCGCTGGATACGTCGAATTCGGCAGCACCCAGGCCGTTGACGCCTTGGTGCGCCAAGTGCTCCGGGACTTGCCACAAGCGCCAGCAGCTCAGGGGGATGCGCTGTTGCGGCGACTGTTTGATGCCGGATGGAAAGCCGCCGCTCGATACTGCGGACGCGATGACGTTGTGGCGGACGGAATTATTGGATTCGGTGCATGTCCTCAGTTTGAGAGGGCGTTCGACGCAGCCATAGCGGCGAAGGGAGAGAAAGCTCATGACCGACACCAATAAACAGCCGACCGACGCGGAGCTGCGCGCTTATGTAAGAGCGCTGATTGCAGACGACGATGGCGTTCGAACGAACGACGAGCAAGATCACGTGAACCTTATCCGTGCTGCGCTTGCAAAGTGGGGCACGCCGCCAGCAGTGGCGGGAGAGCCGGTGGCTACAGGCACATGCACGACGATGGCTGGGAATATTACGACGCTCCGACAGGGAGCGATTGCCCTGGATGCAAGCCGCTCTACACCACCCCACAACCCACCCAGGTGCAGGCCGGGGCGGTGCCGCTGACGGATGAGCAAATCAAAGCCATGTGCAAAGAGTCGTGGGTGTTTGAAACTGCCAAGCAATGGGTTCGTATCACAGAGCGCGCACATGGCATCAAAGGAGGGAGACATCCATGAATGAAACCACATCTTGCACGGCGATTCTCCGCCCTGACGGCTACGGGATTCAAAAGCACACGGGCCTAGAGGGCGCGCCGTGGTACCGGGGCCATGTCCGAACGCCCGATGGTTTCGTGACTGTCTATAGCGAAGCTAGCGTCACTACGCTTTGCTTCATCCGCAATGGCCGCGAGTATTTCCGCCAGTACGAGCGCGGCTTTCAGCCTCGCCACCTCGTCACCCTCGCCAGTAGATTTGCCAAGGAGTTGGAGAGCAAGCCATGAATCGCATGGCCCAGGCAATCGCCGCATCCATCCGCGCAAGGAGCGAGCCATGAGTCGCCGAGCGCGCCCTGGCCAGCATCCGCGCGCGGGCCACCCAGGGCGGCGCCTGGCGGGCGACGGCGCTGCACCACCACGAGCTGGAAGCCGTGCGCCAGGCATTGGACTGCCACGAATTCCAGTTGCGCCACCTCAGCGCCGGCGAGCTGCATGCCGTGGCCCGAAAGCTCATAGCGCGCACGCAAAGCAGCGGCGGGAATTTCACCAGGCGCACGTTGGAAGAAATAACTTTATAGCTACCAGCGCTTGCCAGATAAGCGCTAGGGGCGAATTTAAGGATGAATATGAGCGACACCGACACCGACGAAGAAAAATACACCATCACGCCCTATGGCCTGCTGGGGCAAGTGATTGCCGACGCCGATGCCAATGCGGTGATTGATGCACTCACCCTCTACATGCTGCGGCATGCAAAACCGGGGCATGTGATGGGCATCGTTGCGGATGGTGGGCATCTGGCTTTTGTGCAAGTTTGCAAGGGGGAAGAATGAGCACGACACAACCGGAAGCGCTGCGGGAAAACTACACCGCCGCCGACATGGCGACAGCAGAAGCGCGGGGGTTCAGGGATGGGGTGGCATCCGTCGCAGCAAATGCGGGGAGTGAGCCAGTGGCGTGGCGCATCGACTGGCCAGACGAACCGGAGCTAGGTCACTACTTCTCGGAGGCCCCAACGGACTCTGGTCGATGCCAGCCCCTCTACACCCACCCCTCTCCCCCAGAGGGAGCAGGGTGGCGGCAGGGTGTTGAAGCTGCTGCGGCGATGCTGTCGAAAAAGGCCGACGACTTTGCGCGCGAACACGGCTACGCCGACATGGGCAGTCTGTCATTCGGATGTGGGTCAAACGCAGACGCGAAGCTCGACCACCACAGCTTGCTTTGCGAGCTGGCCGAAGAAGTGCGCGGGTTGATCCCTCCCACATCAGCCGAGGGGGTGGAGCATGCCGATTAAGCCCGAGAACAAGGCCCGCTATCCAAAAGAGTGGAAGGCCATCCGCGCCCGCATCTTGAAGCGTGCGGGCGACTGCTGCGAGTGGTGCCATGTGCCAAACAAAGCGCGCATCACGCGCGGCACTGGCGAAGACGCCGAAACCTACATGGACGCCAATGCGAACGTCTGGTGCGCGAACACGGGCGAGCACTTCGGCCAAACGCACATGTCGAGCTATGAGTGCAACGGGCGTTGGATCAACATCGTTCTGACCATCGCCCACCTCGACCACACGCCAGAGAACTGCGCCGACGAGAACCTGCGCGCGCTCTGCCAGCGCTGCCATCTGAAACACGACCGCGAGCATCACGCCGAAACGGCAAGGGCTACCCGCCGCGCTCGGCTGCAGACACTCGAACTTTTCTAGGAAGAGCCTCATGACCCCCACCACAACACCCGCCCAGCCAGCCGAGGGGGTGGAGCATGGTTGACCGGGTGCGCAACCTGCCCATCGGCGCGCACTTCATCCTCAAGCGCACCGGCGACCGGTACGAATTGCTGGGCCACAAGCGCGACACACCGGGCGGCACGCAGTACGTAGTGCGGCGCTCCGGCTTTGCCAAGCCAACCACGCTGCATCACTCATGCCACGTTGAAATTATCAAGGACACCCCATGACAAACCCCACCCCACACGGGCAAGTGCCCGAAGCGCTGCCCGCAATCCAACGCTTTGAAGTCGTTGATTGCCTAGATAGCGAGCACATTCCCGCTGTGATCCCCAAGCCGCACGGCCCGTGGGTGCGCTACGAAGACCACGTTACCGCACTCAAAGCGGCGCAGCCTGCGGGAGCACCCCAGCCCGACACGGCTTATGCGGCGCTGCCTGATGCGCCAACTGCATCCGACGCAATGGTCGATGCATACCTGAAAGCTCAACGCGAGGCCGTCGAAGAAGCCGACCGCTTCGGACGGCCGAACATCGGCGGGCTGCATACGAACACTGTGCGTGAAGCGTGCCGAGCGGGGCTGAATGCGGCTCTTGAGGCTGACTGCGCATCCCGTGGGCAAGCACCAGCACAGGCAGCGCCTGCCTACAAGGACAGCACGCCCGAGCTGCACGTCGGAGACAGCGCCTTTGAGAGCTGGTACAGCGCCTACAACCCGTCGCACAAGAGCGACAAGCAGCGCGCCCGCGACGCCTACGCCGCAGGCATGGTAAATCACAAGGCGCAAGCCATACCGGGCGTGCAATGGCAGTGCGGCCCGCAGGCCAGCGGGTTCACGGCGCCCCAGGCAGACAGCCAGCCAGCGTCAGCCAACACAAGGCAGATTGCAGAGTGTTACGGCGATTGCCCGGAGGACCCAAAGACATGCCGCAACCAATGCAAATTTGAAGGCCGCGCAGCCCGTGCCCCGGCAGACAGCGTGCTGGAGGATGCTGCGCGGTGGCAGGCACTCCCCGCCTTCTTCGAGGAATACCAAATCGACGCCATGAAGCTCTACCGTGACATTGACGCTTACTTGGACGCAGCCCGCAAGCAAGGAGCAAACCATGAATAAAGATGACTTTTGGGTGGGCGCGATTGCGGGAGCAATCGTAGGAATGCTGTTCATTGCCGGTTTGTCAATCTATCTGCGCGACCGTGGCCGCGATGAGTGCAACATAAAACTGCCGCGCACCGAAAAATGTGTGCAGGTGTGGGTGCCAGAAGCAAGGAGCAAACCATGACTGAGCCGACCGATGCGGAGATTGACACCTTGATTTTGGAACATGGAGTGATGGACCAAGCATGGCCTACTCAACGACAGTTGCACGCATTCGCCCGCGCAGTCCTCGCCAAGTGGGGCCAACCGCAGGCCGTGGCGGGCGGGGAGCCGGTGGCATGGCTATCTGTCGATTGCATCGGCGAACGCTACCTATGCTTCACACGCCCTGATGACGACGACCCGGTGAGGCCGCTCGTTTTCGGCGACACGGCCCCGCAAGCTGTGCGGGAACCGTTCACCCCGGCGCAACAAGAGCGCATGTATCGCAACCGGCCGAACAACGTTGGCAAGAGCGCGTCATTGGCCGAATGGCGCAGATTAGAGTACATCGAGCGTGCCTACGACATCGCCAAAGGAGGCCGGCATGGCTAGCCGCCGCGCCCGCACGCGCAGAGACAAGCGCGCACCCTGGCCCAGCCAGGAAGATGACAATCAGGCCGCCGTAGGGCGGTTTTTCTTTCTGTAGAAAGGAAGAGCCATGAATGTGAAAGAAGCGGCCCGCATGCTTGGCGTATCGCCCGGCATGATGTACGGCCTGGCAGCGCCCGGCGGCCCGATCCCTTGCACGCGCATCGGTCGGCGCATAATTTTCGACCTGCCCGATGTACTGGAGTTCAAAGCGTCATGCCGATCTACCGAGACAAAAAACGCGGTGCGTTCGTCTTTGAATTCGACGTCCGTATCGGTGGCGAGCGCATCCGGGCTACTAAGCACCTTCCGAAAACTTGGAATCGCGCCCAGGCTGACGAGTTCGACAGGAAAGAATCAGCCGCCCTCTACGCCCGCGCGCAAGGACTCGGACGCGACGATCAGGCCATTGAAGACGCTGTGAACCTGTACCTCATGCACCGGGCCACGGCCTTGAAGCATGGGCGCAACGTGGCGGCGGAGCTGGCCTTGATTTATCCGCACTACAAAGGCCGGCCCATGTCGGCGCTTGCGGACGTGTGCAAGGTCATCCAGATCAAAGGCGCAGGGCTATCGCCGGCCACGCTGAAAAACCGCATCAGCTACCTGCGCGCTGCCTGCCGCTACGCCTGGAAGCACCACGATATGGGCGATGCGGACCCCGGCGCACGGGTATCTGTGCCAACCGTTCGCAACGAGCGGCATGTGTACATCACCCGCGCCGAAATGCTCATGATGGCCCGCGCCTGCCGCAGCCGGCCCGTGCGCGCCCTGATTCGCATCGCCTACTACTCGGGCATGCGCCTGGGCGAAATCGAGCGCGCGCAAGTGATTGACGGGCGCTTTGTTCTGACGGACACGAAGAACGGCGACCCGCGCATCATTCCGATTCATCCGCGCATTCGCTGCTGCCTGGGGTACCCGCGAATCAACCGCGCCAGCCTGCACTTTTACTTCTCAGAAGCCAGGGCGGCCATCAAGCGGCCCGACCTGCATTTTCATGACCTGCGCCACAGCGCGGCGAGCGAAATGATTAACCAGGGCGTTGACCTCTACACCGTGGGCGCAGTGCTTGGACACAGAAGCGCGGCGAGCACGAAGCGCTATGCGCACTTGGCAACTGACCGCCTGGAGGAAGCGATCAGGAAAATGGGCAAAAGGGCATGATGGTCAAAAAATCCCCATGCTACTTGCCACTTGCTACGTTGTTGATAGCTGCAAACGTAGGCTGATATTGGAGGCGCGGACCAGAGTCGAACTGGTCTAACCGGATTTGCAATCAAGCCCGCATTCCACGCAATGCCTGGGAACCCGCATGGATACTGGGCTTATGTGTTTGCATACAGCGCAGGAAAAGCGCTGTTTTTGCCCAGTTGGTCAAAAAATTCCCATGCGGGTTAGGGTCTCATTTCAGCGCTGCCCTGGCGCTTTCATACTGCCGTTCGCAGGCCGCAAGCTGAAATCTGATTTGGTCTGCGCGCTCGGCTTCTGAAACAACATCGTATCCAAGCGATCCAGAAAACTCGGGCCGGTCACGCTCTCCGGCAACTTGACCAGCGGCGGAAGCTGCGGCGGCGCCGGGCAGGAGACGGGCAGTGGCTGCACTGGCTTCTGCGTTGCGCAGCCGGCGACGAAGATCAGCGGTGCGAGCAGCAAGGGTAGCGATTTCAGCATTTTTGATTTCCTCGGATTGATGGGCGGCAGCGGTAAGGGCCTGCTCTTTTTCGCGCGCCTGGGTGGTGGCAAAGGCAAGCGCGGTGGCGGCGTTCGCTCGCTCGTCCGCCCACGCTTCGCGCTCGCCTGCCACTTGGACTTGCAGGGTTTGGTGCGCCTTCTGCTCCTTGTGCAGCGCCAGCGTTTGCAGCACCAACAGGACGGCCAGGATGGCGCAGCCGATCAGGGCGGCGTAAGCTTTGAGTTTGTCGAAGATCATGCCCAGTACCTCCACCAGCGCCACCACATTGCGAGCAGGATGGGGTTCATTGCATGGCCTCGCATTCCGCGCTGCTGCGGTACCCGTTGCGCGCCTCCGCAAAGCACGCTCGCAGTTCGCCCTCAGCGCGCGCGTTCTCGCGGCCACAGCGCTCAAGCACGGCGCCCGCCTCGGTGTACCAGGCCGGTGCCAGGTCGGCTTCGCTCGCGGCGGTTTGCAGCAGCTCGCACGCGCTGTGCGCGGTGCCGGTGGGGACTACCGTGCAGCCGGCAAGGATCAAGGCGAGGAATATCAAGAGATGGATTTTCATGATCAGTTGTCCTGCGCGGCGTACCGCAGATTGCCCGCCACGCGGCGCGTCCAGCCCCTGCCAAAAGTGTCGAAGGTCTGCAGCTTGGCGTAGAACTCAAGGCGCTCGGCGTTGAATGCGAGCACCAGGTCTGCAGGCTCAGATCGGGCCACGGCTGCCAGCGTCATGGGGCCAATCACCCCGTCGTCAGCAACTCCGGCGGCCCGCTGCATCCAGCGCACGGCGTTGCCTATCCCGTGGTTCACCGCAGCATCGAGCGCTTGGAAGGCGAACTGGCGCGGCAACTTGTCGCCCTGCACGCGCTGCCAGAAGTCGCGCTCATAGATGGCGATCGCGCCCTCACGCGTGAGGTTGCGAATATCGACCGCCGGATAGCTGCGCTTGGCGATGCCGAATTTCGTCTCGCCTCCCGGGTCGTTCGGGTTGTTGACATAGCCGCCTTCGTGGGACAGCACGCGGTCGATGAAATCAAGAAATTTCGACATGGCCTACCCCTCCTTTACCCGTGTCCGAACAATGAGCACGGCGAACCCCAACAGCACGCACATGTCCTGCAGCGTGGGCGTTTCGAGGGGCAGCAAGGGCGTGATGAGCGCGCCCGCCCCGCCCATCGCCAGCAGCGCCCAGGCTATGGCCTTGAGCCACTCCATCGCGCGCTCGCGCCTGCACAGGCCGGCACGCAGGGGCGCGGTGCGCTCCAGTTTGTTCAGGGCTTCGGCCAGCACGATCACGCCGGCCAGCCAGTGCACCAGGTGGACGATGAGCGAGATCACGGCGCACCCCCTTGCGCGCCGCCGCCGGGCGGCAATTGCGCGGTACCAGAGAGCCGGCGGATGGCGAACAGCAGCACCTGCTGCGCGCCGCCGCCCACGGCAAACGCGCCGCCGAGCAGCAGCGCCTCAGGCAGTTGCGCCACCAGCATGGCGAGCGGCGCCAGGTAGCCCGCCGTCAGGCTGCTCGCGCAGGCAAAGGCCATGCGCCGCATCGTGGTGCGCAGCAGCTCGCGCCAGGTGTCGCCCGTGCTGGGCACCGTGCCGAGCAGGATGATGGCGACCAGCGCGCCGGCAAAGCCCGCCACCAGCAGATCCGCCCGCAGGCCCAGCGGCACGCCAAAGGCCGTAACGGCCGTGGTGCTGGCAGCGGCGGCGGCCATGGTTGCCACGGCGGCGGCGGTTGCAGTCGTGGGTTCAGGCATGGGGGGGCCTCCGGATTGCTGTCATTGCTTCTCCCAGCGCTTGCGCGTCAAACTCATCCACCGCCCCGGCACCGTGCTCCAAGTGACCGGCGCTTTGAGTTCATAACCAGGCACGGGGAACCACATTTGCGGCGTGTAGTCCCCGCTGAAAACGTTGTCGATTTCGTAGCCGCGCCGCGTGTTGATGGCCAGGTCACCGACCAACCGGAAAGATGTTTTGACCAGCCACGCGCCCGAGCACTGCCACACGATGACGCGGGTTCTGCCCCGCTCGCCGCGCCAGATTTCAAAGCCGTTTGCCGGGTCAATTGCTGCCCCGCGCGCCCAGGCTTCGTACTCGCCTGCATTGCGGCGGTACCAAGCCTTTCGGCTCGCCTTGCTGCGCGGGTGCGTGCCTGGAAGCCAGTAGTTCGCTTCCACGGCGGCTAGGTATTCCGCGCTCTGCGGGTCAGCATCCAGCCAGTAGCCGGAGAGCGGGCGCGAACCATCCGGCGCCCACGGCCCGTTGTCGCCGTGGGCCGTCACGTTGAGCATGGGTGCAATGTCCCAGCGGGCCATGTCGGGGCGCACGGTGCACAGGCGCTCATCGGCCCAGGCCAGGGCGTCGGCAATGTCGCCCGCGTGCAGCCAGCGGGCTTTGAGTTTGTGCGCCAGCAGGCCGCGCTTGGCGGCTTTCGCGCGGGCGATCGAGGCCAGGGCTTCGGCGTGGCGCGCCTCGGGCAGGCCGGCGAGTTGGAGGGCTTGTTGGGGGGTCATTGCGCCGCCCGGTGTATCTCACGCTGCCGCACCAGCACGCGCACGTTCCACGCGACGATGCCGACATAGCCAGCAACTACGAGCGCCAGCGCCTGCACGCTTACTTGGTCGCGCCAGTAAATCAGCGCGGCGATCAGCGCCAGCTTGCTGCCGACGAGCACGGCATCGCGCCCGAATTTGCCGATCAGGAGGATCAGAAGCTTGTTCGTCTCCCGGCCGCCCAGTCGCATGATGTTGATCGTCAGGGCCGCGTCCGCGATTTGCAGGGCGATCAGGGAAATGAGCAGGGCTGTGTGCAGGGTCATCATCACAGCCCCAACTTTGCGCGCTCGTCCCGCCCCCACTGCCGCGCAGCTTCCACCCAGGCGCCGAAAGCAAGCATCTCGTCCTGCTCGCCTGGCTCGAACGTGTACACGCCAAGCGCCGCTCCCACGCCAATGCGCGCGAAGTAGGCCTCATCGCTCTGGCTGTATTTGCTGCGAATGCGCGACTCCATTCGCTCTGCGATCAGCGCGCAGTGTGGGCTGGCGGCCTTGATCTGCTCGCGCAGCTCGGGCGTCATGTCCACAGGCTCGATCGTGATTTCTGGCGGCTGATCGGGCAGCAGCGCGGCGGCAGGGATGGCGACGTACGTCACGCCATCAAGCGTGCACAACTCCGTGCAGTGCAGCGCGTCGTCTACGCCCATCGAGTCCGGGAACACCATTTGGATGGTGGTATAGGGCGTGGAAACTTTTTGGTAGCGCACGATAGATGTCGTCATTGGTTAGGCCCTTTCATATCAGCCCAAGTAGCAACAGGCGGCGAACCCAACGGCGGCGCTCGCGGCGGACCGGGCGTAGTTCAGATAGCGAAACCGGCCCCCGGCATTGCTGCCGTTGTTCCAGTTGCCGCGCGAAATCACACAGAGCATGTCAAGCCCCTACCGCATCAGGGGTTGGTGGCCCCTGAATTTCTGCCTTAACCCACCCGCCGATCATTCGGCCAAGCTCGTCCACCATGCGCAGAAGCACCACAAAGCGGTGCGTGCCAGGCGCGGCGGCATCCCTGCGCCCGCCGCTGTAGTCGAACAGGCCAAGCTCATTGGCCAGGTGCACCAGCATGCGCAGCTGCTCGTGGCGCACGTCGAGCTGGGTCAAGGTCGTTTTCTTGTGATAGCGTTTTTGCGCCTCCGTGGTCAGGTTGTAGACATCCAGGTACGCTTGGCGAATCCCCTGGGTGAGTGTGTATTTGTGGCAATTGGGGAAGTGGGCCAGGTAGCCCTCCAACTGCACGGCAAACAGCACCAGCTTGCGGTGCAAGCTGGCTTCTGCGTGTACTGAAGTGCGTTGCTTTGTCATGGCATTGGCCCTGGTCGCTCCCGCTCAGGGCCTTACAAATAACAAGAGGCGGCGAAGCCAACGTTGTAGTGCGCGTTGGATCGTGCGTAGTACAGATGGCGACACCGCCCGCCGGCATTGCTGCCGGCGCTCCAACTGCCGCGCGAAATCACACAGAGCTGATTGACCGCATGCTCGTAGTAGTAATCGAGCCCCGTCAGGCTGCTGCCAGCGGGGCTCACGCCGCCAGCGGCGGGCATGCCCAACATGGTGCGCGCGCGGTCTGCTGCGGTGGCGTTGGAAAACACAGCATTGCTGCCGTTGCCGTAGCGTTGCCCAAGGGTGTTGTTGGGGTAGTCGGTGCGGAAGTTAAGCGTTATCGGGTCGAAATTCGCAGCGACGCCAGCAGCGCCCCAGTGGTCAGTTGAAAGCGTGGCGCCATCGGTAATCGCGGTGATGTCGGCCGTTGGTTTGAGCGCGTAGAACGTTGCGTTGTAGAGGGTGCCGCCGCTTGTGTACGTTCCGAATGCAGTTCCATCTACGCCGTCTAGCGTGAGGTTATTTGCATCAACAACCGTGACAGTAAAAGCCTTGGTGTTGATTTGCGTCATCCCGACAACGCCTTCAATAACTGCGACATCCCCAGTAATGCGCCCATGCCCCGTTACCGTGATTTGCACCGGGTTGGTTTTGGTGGCTGCGGAGATGGCTTTCGTGGTGCCAATGCTCGTCATTCCGGGGTTGATCTTGTAGATATTCCCCGCTACGTCTGCGATGCCGCAGGCCTGCCCGTTGTGAGTGGTTTTGGCGAAGTTGCTGCCCGATCCTGTGAGCGCCATATTGGGGTAGCTCGCTGCGCCAGCGCTGGTGAATGTCAGCGTTCCGTCGTCGGTCGAGCCCAGCGCGTTGTTGTCGCAGCCCTTGGGGTAGTTCGTAGAACCTGCAGACCACCAGGCGCAGTAGGTCGTGGCTGTTGACGCCTGTGCATGCGCCTCGCTGATGCGGGTAATCGCATCGGCCTGCTGCACAGTCTCAGGGTGAAACTTGGCGCCGCGCGTGCGCGCTGCAGCAAACGCACCGTAGTACGCATTGGCCGCGCCCACCGCCGAAAACCCAACTTGCCCAGCAGCCGGCCCGGATACCATGGGTATGGCCAGGGCGATGCTGGATGCCACTGAGCCATTGGCAGAGCAGTCGTATTTGTCGCGGAAAAATCCAGGCTGCGCAACGCCAGCATTCATGAAAGCTGCGTGTAGATAAAAGCCCTCAGCGTTCGCCGTGGCCTCGTCGGGGTGTGCGCTGACGGGCACGATGCGAATCGTGTTCGCGCCGTAGGTGGCATAGCCTGGGTCAGCAGCGTTTCCGAGGCGAAAGCGGTACGCGGGCACCCACACCATGATGCTGCCATCGCTGTGCTGGTAGTTGCCGTAGTTGGCGCTGGCCGGATCTGTGGCCCCGGCCATCGGCGTGAATCCCGCAGGCACTTGCGGGCAGATGCCGACGCCAAAGCCCTGCGCGCCAGGTACGCCGATGTCGTTGAACTTGATGCTTGGGAAGATGGCGGAGAACCAGCTTTGGTCGAGTTTCCCCGTGGCGCCTGCGATAGGCGTCTTGTTCGGCGCAGCTACCGCACTGAGCGTGGCGGTATCTACTTTCAGGGCGAACGCTGCGGCCTGGGCGGTGCTGACGGGTTTGCTTGCATCGCTGGTGTTGTCCACGTTGCCGAGGCCCACATCGGCCTTAGCCAGAGTTACTGCGCCGGTCTTGCCTGCAACGGACAGCACCGCGTCGGTGGGCGTGCGCAGCTCGATCCAGTTGGCAAGCGTGGATGCAGGCTCTGCGGCCAGGGCGAAGGACTTATTCAGGTCACTGCGCACAGCCACGTCGCCGCGCTCTGCGGTCAACGCCAACATGGCCGCTTGTGTGGCAACCGAGAACACGTCGGTAATGGCGATTGCCGGCAATTGGCTCTCGGGCACCTTGCCCCCGACCAAAGACGCCTTCGCTGCCAGTGTCGCATCGAGCCCCACAATCGTGCTGGTTGCCTGCGTCCCGGTATGCGTTGCCCGGTCCCGCAGTTGCGCATCGGTGGCGTTGGCCGTGGCACCGGCCGCAACCCCGGCCAGCTTCGTCTTCTCTGCGGTAGTGAAGTCGGCCTCGCTCAGGCCCTTGCCCGCGATCTTGTCCACCTTCGCGGCATCGAGATCGTCCAGCGCCGCGTAGGCAAGCTGCATTTGCGTATCCAGCTCCGCTTGCGTCGCCATATCCACGGCAAAGCCGGGGTTGGGATAGTTGCCCGAGAGCACGCCGCCTGCGCCGCCAGTGGGTGGGCGGGCGTCTGTGAGCCGCGCGTCGTCGCCGGCGGCCACTGTGCCTGCCGTGGTGCCTACGTCCAGGCTCGCCGCTCCGCCAAGATCGCTCTCCTTGGCATATTGCGTGTGCGGGTCCGCAGCGTTAAGGTGGCTGGTCATCGCCGCGGCAATCGCGCTGATGTCTTGCGGCTCCATCGAAGAACCCCCGAGCATGAAGTCCACCCACTGCAACTCGCCGGGCACGTCTTCAACGATTCCAGAGAACTCGCGGAAGCCCTCGAACTGCACGCGGCACTTGTACTTGGTTGCCCGGTTGCCGCGCGTGTTCGGCCACAAGTCCGCCGTGAATTCGCCCGCTGCGTCCGTTGTCGCCACTACTGTTTCGCCGCCTACGCGCTCGTTCGTGGTCGCGTCCCAGGCGTCGGATGCCCGGCCTCCTGCATCCATCAACTGGAAATGGATCTTCACGCCGACCAGCAAATCCCCATCGGGCGAATGCAGCGGCGCGCCAGCGTTGGTGATGGTGCGGGTAACGAGTGCCATGCCGAGCAGTGTTCCCGCCCAGCCTTCGCACGCCAAACCCTATACGGGGGTCAGCCGCCCAGCAGAGTCTCCCAGTCCGTCACATCCCGCTCGTTGCCCCGGTAGTCTCCGCGGGCGCTCACCTGGTTCATGAGCGTGGTAACCATGTTGCCGAACAGGTCCACCACTTCATTGGCGTTCATCATCTTGAGCTTGCCCAGGAAGTCGTCGCGGTCGCGCGCCTGCGCCTCGGCGAACTCCAAACCGAAGCGCCGGGTGGCCGTGGTGCGCAGCAGGCTGGCCACGCGCTCGCTGAACTGCGCGTTCATGGCGTAGATGTTGTTCGCGGCGTCCAACACCTGGTTCTGGTCGTTGACCCACATGCCGCGCGCGCGCAGCTGCAGCTTCAGGGCCTCGGCAACCTGTTGGTGCAGTTTGCGCACCCGCTCCATGCTGGTGTCGAGCGAGGCGCGCGCCAAGCGCATCTTCTCGCTGCGCTCCTGCTGCAGGCGCTGCGCGTAGGTCTGGGCCAGCGCATCGGTGGCGCTGGAAATGTCGCCCCGGGCGCGCGCCAGCGCTTCCAGCATGTGGCCATGGGCGAAACGGTGCCCTGCCCCGGCCGCGAGCTGCAGGGCCTCGCGCTCCTGGCTTTGCACCTGGCGCTGGGCGCGCAGAAACACCGTCTCCGCCGGCGTGCTGTCCACGAGCTCGTCGTAAGACATGCCGGTGGCCGACTGCAGCGCGGCGGACACGAACGCCTGGGCGTCGGCGCCAGCCAGCCCCAGGCCCGGGAAAAGATGGTCCAGCTTACCCACGTAGTCGCTGAAGAACGAGCCCACCACGCCGTCGAGGAACAGCGGCAGGCTGTCGATGTCGGGGTTCTCGCCCTGCAGCGTGGCGTCCTCCAGGGCGTCCTGCGCCGCGTCCAGCCCCGGCGAGTAGCTGACCTGTCCCGCCGGCGCCCGCGTGCTGATGCTATCCAGGGCGGCGTTGATTTCCGTCCCGATGGCCGCGCGCATGGCGTTGTCGGCCGTGCCGATCATCTCGGAAATGCGGTCGATGGCGGTGTAGACGATCGCCGCAGAGATGCCCTGGGCTGCAATTCCGGTGCTCGTTGCCATGGCCTACGCCCCCGCGTCGATGTTGTTGGATTCGCTGGCCGTCGAGCTGACGCTGACCCCGGCGCTGTTGAGTGCGGCTGCCGCGCGCGACGAGAAGCGCCGCAGCAGCTTGATGTTCGCCTCGGCCGACATCTGCGCCAGGGTGTTGGCCCGCTCCACCTGTGCTCCGATGCGCTTGATGACCGCCTCGTGCGAATCGTCGTAGATCATGACGCGCTCATTCCACTCGGCGAGCTCGGCCGAGCGGACCTGCATGCGCGACCTCACGGCCGCCTCGTTGCGCTGCAGGCGGGTCAGGTAGTCGTTGTTGCGCCCAAACACGTCGAACATCAGGTGCATCTGCGTGAAGAGGTGGTCCATCACCGCGTCCAGCGCGTCGTTGTAGGCCTTGACCAGCGCCTCGGCCGCGTCCACACGCAGCTTGTGGCGCTCGGCCTGGCGGTCTGCCTGCATTCCGATCGCCAGCCGATCAATATGCAGGGCCGCCGCGCGCGTCTGCACCCCCTGCAGCGCATCCGCCGCGCCGGCCGGCAGCGGCAGGCCGTAGGGGTTCACAGGCTGCGCGGCGTAGCCCCGTGCCTGGTCCAGCCGCTGGTCCTGGCCGAGATAGCCTAGCCCGTCGGCGCCGTTGACCACGCCGCGCAGCCAGGCCACGGCCTGCTGGAAGCCCGGGCCGATGGGCACCACGCTCGTCAGCACCGCCTCGAACTGCGTCGCCCAGTGCTGCGCCACCTCCTGCATCTGGCCACGCAGCTCGCGGTCGTGGGCGCCCACCAAGGCCGCTGCTTCGTTGCCGGCGTACAGGCTCAGGAACTTCTCGATGGTCGGCCCGCCGCCGCCCGTGCTCACGCCGGACTCATGGGGCTGCTCGATGTTGTGCGAGCTGAAATTCGCCGCGTTGGCGTAGCTGTTCATCGCCATGTTCCAGGCGCGGCCCAGCAGCCAGTCGAACAGCAGGGCCGAAGGTAGCGCGCGTCCGTTGGGCATGGTCAGATCCTCCGCTGGCTGGCCAGCACGTTGAACGTGATGTTGTCGAGCTCGAACACGTCGCCCTCGGACACCAGTTCAAAGGTGAAGTAGTTCGCGCGCAGCCCGCGGCCCACGTCGAAGCGCTGCGCCTCCAGGGTTTCGTTGGCCGCGCGCGCGGCGTAGGTGTAGGTGTTCTTGCCGTCGCTCACCCGCAGGTAGAGCTTGCCGGCGGACGACACCCCCGCGTACACCGCCTCCAGGCCCTTGAGCGCCTGGGTGCCGAAGTCGTGCTTGCCCAGCGCCACGCCGGCGACGATCGGCTGCCCAGCGTCGCTGGTGCCCTCCAGCAGGTACACGCCGTCCTGGCGCACGCCGAAGTGCTTGCCATCCAAAACGAAGAAGCTGTTGAAGCCGTAGGCGTCGTAGCGCGTCGTCGCGCGGCTGTCCGTGTTCACCACCCAGGCCGGGCCCTCGTCCGCCGGCGCGTCGCCGTCGATGCGGAACATCGCCGTCACCAGGCGCTCGCCGGCGCCCAGCTGCTCAATCACCGAGTCGAGCATGGTCATCACGGCGGACGCGGCATCCTCGGCCGTGATTTCTTCGCTGGCGTCGGCTGTCACGGTGGCATAGGCCGCCGCCGTGGCGCTCCCGTCCACACGCTCGATGAAGGAGATTGCGATGTACGCCGCCGGCAGCGCGGGAGCACCTGCGGCCACGTATTCGATGACCTTCACGAGGGGTGTCAGCTCGCCGCTGTAGGCGGTGAACCGCGCCCTGGGCAGCTCGGCGACCAGCTCCGCATAGGTCGTCTCGGCCGACGCCCGCATGACGAACCCCGGCAGCGCAGCAGCCATGGAGCCGTAGGCCGGCCCCTTGGCCGTCATCCTGAGCCGGGGGAGCGTCGGGGCCATCACCGAGTAGCGCACGCTCGGGTCCGGAGCCCCCATGCCGATCCAGCAAGAGAGCGGACCGATCGCTCCGATCAGCACCGCGTAGTCGTCCCATTCCGCCATAAGCGCGTTCAGCGGGCCGATCGTCCCGGCCATGCCTTCGCCCACGCCGCATTCAAACCGCAGGGCGGACAGCTCGGCGGTGATGTCGCTCACGTTCAGCTCCGACAATCGCATGGCGAGACGCGGAAGCTCGGCCACCAGTGTCGGTTCGATGCCGCCGTCCGCTTCCATGGCGAGCCCGGACAGAACCACGGTCATGGAGCCGTCTTCGGCGTCGCCCCAGTCGAGCCCTGCGGTGAACACCGGGTTGTCCACGGCGTCGTAGGCGGTGTAGAGCGTGGCGTCGAGCGCGTAGTCCTCGGGCATGGTGAACGCGGCAGCGAACAGCGTGAGGTCGTTCACCACCCACTTGATGGCGTGCCCATACATGAGCGCCTGAACCGCATCGGTGCTCCCCCCCACCCCGCGGGCCGCGCGCACCGTGGCGTAGGGGACTTGGAGCACCACAACCCCCTCATGGATAACGCGCACGGCGTCTGCCGTGAAGATGATGCCGTAGCGCAGATGTTTGTAGCCGTTGCGCCCGGGTGTGGGCAGCTCAGATACTGGAGTGAGGCCGACAGCCACACCGCCCGGGCGCGCGCCGCGCACATCGGGCACGTCGAACGTGATCGCACCCGCCCAGCTGGCGGGTAGGCTCTCGATGCTGTGTGCACCGCTGTTCCAGCCTGGGTTGAATCCCATGCCGGCCTGCACCTCCGGGGTCACCTCGCCGGGCACGGCCACCACAACTTCGCCCGCCCCCGACGGGTCGGGAATGAAGTTGACCGGCGGCTGCGTTGCGCCAACATCCAAACCAGAAGATGCGCCACCGCCACCGGTCGGCGGCCGTTCGGTGTCGTCGTCATCCTCCACCATCCAGCACATCCACTCTGAGTAGTAACGGATGTCCACTCCGGAGCGGAGGTCTGTGACCGACACCCAGTTGCAGTATTCGCGTGCCATGGTTGCTCCTAAGTTGAGCGGATTCCGCCCGGCGTGATTTGCACGTACTGGAGCGACACACTGCCCCCGGAGCACGTCGCCCCGGTGATTTCCCAAAGGCCCATATCCGGGAGCCCAACCTGAATGCGCCACGGCCCACCGTCCGGCGGCTTGATGATGTTGGTGATCTGGGCGCCCGGGAACAGCTTTTTGATGGCCTCGTACATGGCGGTCCTGCACGGGGAGCCCTCGGGCGGAAAGCTCGATCCGCCCCCAGCGCCGCCGTTGCCCCCGCCGCCGCCACCGCCACCGCTGCCGTCATCGGCCGGCAGCAGCTCCTTGATCAGGGTGTTAGGCATAGTCGGGCTCCTTGATCTTGTGGTCGTTCATCCAAGGGCGCGCGGGGTTGGCGGGGAGCGTGTTGCCCTCCTTGTCGCGCAGCGTGAGCATGGGTAGCAACTCGCCACGGTTGTAGGCGTGGGAGGAGTCGCTGAAGTCTTGCGACAAGATCATCTCGCCGCGAGTGTTGTAGAAGACGACGTCCGGGGCAATGCCGCCATCGGCCCAGCTTTCCCCTGGCAGCGTGAACTTGTGCGACGTCGCTTTCCACGAGTCGCCCCCATCCCTAGAAACAAAAATCGTCGTCGGCACCGCGTCTCCGCGGGCTTTGCGCGCGGCGAGGACAGGCACCGCGAGTTCGCCCTCACCAACGGCCACGACAAAGCCTACCCGGAACGCCCAGGGCACCGGCAACAGGCGGCGCGTCCAGGTAGCTCCGCCGTCGTCGGACACCATGAGCATTGGGCGAGAGCCGGGGTAAGCAAGCATGCGCGGGTCGCTCTGCGAGTAGGTCCAGTACGGATCGAACTGCATCCACAGCCGTTTGTGCTTCTTGCCGTCGGCGCCCTTTCTATACGTCGCACCGCCGAAACCCAGTGGCAGGTAAGGCACGGTATATCCGCCGCTTATGGACGGTGCCATCAGCCCCTGGTTGAACACGCCCCGGGGGATGGAAGCAATACTGCTCCAACCACCGCTTGTGATCTGCCTTACATCGATGGCGGCAGAAGATAGCGAGGAGTTGTCCCAGGAGAACGTCAGCAAGGTGTTCTTGTCTTTGACGAGCACGCCCCCGTACGGCACCAGGATGACAGCGCTGGCGCCGCCCCAGGTCGCCCCGTTGTCGTAGGACCACAGGAAGATCGCGGCGCTCTGTGATGCACTCGCGGGTGCCGATGCCCCGAAGCGCATAGCATGCACGTCCGCCCGGAGAACCAGCGTGGCAGGCCCTGTCCGGTGCAGAGACATCCCACGCGCCGCCCAATACAAGGCCGTCGGGTAGGCTGCCACTGCCGGGAAGGTAATCTTGGTGGTCGCCATGTCCCCGCGCGGCGTGGTGTACCTGCAGGTCAGCCGGTAGGGGCCGGAACTGCGGCTGTCGTACACGTCGTCGGGCCCGGGGTACACCGCTACGATCGACGTGTACTCCCCGGTGCCAGCCTTGGCCACCGCCGGCTCGGCGACAGCGTAAGTGTCCGATGCGTCCCCCCCGATGGGTGTGTACTGGACGTCCGCTATCTGCGCGGCAGATCCGAACAGGACGCCAGCCAGGCCGACGTAGACCGTATTGCTGTCCCACATATCGGCGGAACCGCCGATAGAGATGAATTTATGTCCAGGGTAACCCCCGCCTAGACCGCTATGGACATCGAAGGAAAGGATGGGTTTGCTGACGGAGCCGGTCGTTGTGTTGATTTCTACGACCTCCACGCGCGCCGCGCGCAGGCCGCGCTTCTTCGTGTGCCCGTGGCTGTCCTGCGCGCGGTCAGAATCGTTGAAGAAACGGTCATCCCCCGGGAGGTTGATCTCACGCACCAACCAAACTTTTCCACCGCCCGCTGCGAACAGACGGCGTTTGCCGGCCTGCGATGTGTAGTTGGCCTCGGTGAGAGCCTCGAAGCGGTAGGGTTGGGTCTCGGCCAAAGAGTGATATCGCGAAATCCGCGTCTGGGCCTTGAACCCTCCAATCTCCCGGAACGGCAGATCTCCATTGGTCGGGTCGATCTCGGAAACGTACAGGCGCGAGCGCTTGCGCAGCTTGACGTTCGGCGCCACGCTGCGCAGCTCGTTGCCGGTCAGGGCGTTCCAGTTCTCGTCGTAGGTCTGCGAGGTTTCGTGCAGCAGCAGGAAGCGCGGGGCGGCCTCGCCCGATTCCTTCTCGATGCGCACGAACTCGCCCGATTTCTGCACCGTGCTTTCTTGGTCCTGGTAGGTGATGAACTCCGAGCCGACCGCCACCATGGCCTGGAGCTGGTCGCGCTCCTTGCCGTCGGACGTGCCCTTGGAGTTGTCGGTGATGAGCATCAGCGCACCTCACGCGAACCGATAAAGTCGGTCCAGAAAGCGGCAGCTGGGGGCGGCGCGTCGTAGGCAGCGTAAACGTGCACCTGTTGAACCAAGGCCTCGAAGAACGGCGAGCCGAACGCAGTCACATAGATGCGCTGCCCGCCATCTGTGTTCGAGTAGGCGTAACCAACAGAAAGATCCGTCGGCCCTATAAAGTCGGTGAAGTCCCCATAGGACTCGGCGATCATCGACGCAGCCGCCGGGCCTTTGACGCCGACCAGAAACAGCCCCGTGTTGTTGGCCGGCCCGCCGGAAGTTTCCGATATGTCGGCCCAGGCCCCAGAGGGCGTTGTGTATTTGGTGATCACCTCCAACTGGGCCAGGTCGTTCTCGTGGGCCCCTGACTCACCGAACATCCATGCCGCGTTGAAGTTGGGCAGCGTAGGGCCCGGGTATGCGGACACCGGCAACTGCCAGTGCGTGGGGATGCTCCAGCCAGGCGGTCCCGAGTACCCGCTGAAGTCGTCACAGGTAAAGACGGAAACCATCCCCTCCAGCGATTCAGCTTGCGCGTGCGTGAGTATCTGCGCCGTCTCCTTCCCGACGAGGAAATACTTGAAATCCGGGTCGAGCGTCATCCCGCCCCCTTACGCCGGCAGGCTGAGCGAGATGTAGTTGATGGCCTGGGTTTCGCCCGAGGTCAGCGCCACCGAGCTCAGGTTCAGCTCAGCCCCAGAGGTGCCCACCCGGCCCTGCAAGCGCGGCTGCGTGGTCGACGCCGCGCCGGTGTCGGCGCTGCCCACGAAGCGGAAGAACGCTGCGTTCCCGGAGACCAGGATGGTGCCCGACCAGGTTTCGCCCGCCGCCTTGCCAATGGCGCCGCCGTCGGCCGTACCGAGGTTCAGGCCCCCGGAAATACCGTCGCCGTAGACCGTGAGCAGCTTGGTGTGCTTCGCGCCGTCGATCGCGGCGTCCGCAGTGGCCGGAATATCCGCCAGCGCAGAGGCGTAAACGTGGATGAAGCCGCCTGCCAGCAGGGTTTTCAGCGAGCCGGTGCCGAGCAAACCGTTGCGCAGGCCGGTGGATTGGAGGATGGTCATGGTGGTGCCTCTTTAGAGCGAGATGAACTGGAAGCCCGTCAGGACTTCGAGGTAGACCGTCGAATCGACGGCGCGGGGGTTGGCGAAGCGCACGACGGAGAGCAGCTTTCCGGTCGCGGCCCCCTTCGCCTGTGCGGTACTCAGGAACGCGCCGTTCACCGTGGCGGTGTCGGTCATGTCGAAGCGCGCGAGCGAAGCGGCGTTGGAGCACGCACCGCTGGCGACAGCCCCCAAGGTCAGGGCGAGGCGCGTGGCCTGGCTGTAGTTGGTGACTTCCGTCACGAGCGATGCGAGCGTGGCGGCCGTTTCGGTGCCGTCCGGGACGTGCGCCCCGGACCACAGGCCGATGTAGAGGCCCGCCGGGCCGGCGCCGCCCTTGAAGTAGGCGGTCACGATGTCGTTGAGCCCCTCGATCGGCACGCGGTTCAGCGCATGGTCAAGGGACAAGATGCGCCCGTCCTTCTTGGCCTTCACGGTCAAGTCGTAGGCGAATCCACACGGGATTTGGTTGATCGTCATGGGTCTTTCCTCACGATTCGGGCTTGGGCGTAGGAGCCGACGCCTGCGGCGGATGAACTTGGTTCGGAGAGCGCGGCAACGACAGCGCGCATGCCGTCCGCTTCGCGAAACAGCGTTGCGGCGGAGCCGGTGACGGCCATGGCGACGTGCTGCTCTTGCAGGTTGACGAGAGCGCCCTGCTTGTCGCAGGAGCACAGGCCGCGCGCGCTCATCCAGTGCGCGCCGCCGTCGTCGCGGTAGCCGGCCTGCTGGGCTGGGCCGCCGTAGGGCAGCGCAGCGCGCACCTCCTGGGCCGGGAAGCCACCGGCGATGAAATAGGTCTTGTCGGCGAGCACGAACACGCCGCCCTCGACGGCGGCGATGCAGGTGATGGGCGCCGGGAACATTTCGAAGCCGCGCGCCGGGTCGCGCAGATGCGGCAGGAACGGCTCGCTGTAGACGAGCACGGAGCCCACCGCCACCAGCAGCCGCGCGCCGTGGTGCGCGATGCAGGAGCCGGGCGGCATCGGCACCAGGGCCTGGTCGCCTACCGTCGTGGCGGCAGCATCGGACCAGCTGGGGGTGGGCCCGGAGACGGGGTGGTAGGAGCCGACGCGCACGCCGTCGGTGAAGTAGATGGCCTCGTTCACCCGGGCGTAGCGCACCGGCGCGAGGGCGCCGTAGCCGCTTGCCACCAGGGAGCGCTCTACCTGGTCGCCCGACAGCTCAAGGCGGTAGACGTTGCCGGCGTCGCAGTACAGCGCGACCCCGTCGCTGTCGAAGGCCGAATGGCTATCCGCCCCCGCCAGCGCCAGCGCGTAGCCCGCGCGCGACTTCAGCGTGCCCTGCGGCGTCACGTCCACGTTGAACGCATCGCGCAGGAGGTGTCCGCCCGTGTCCTTGGGCAGCGCCATCTTGAAATCGGGCGCGCGGTTGTCCATCCCGAATGGGAATGGTCCGATGCGCTGGGTTTTTGCTGCCATGCCGGGGAGTGTTCCCCGGCCCCACTCCAGCGCCAAACCCTATACGGGGGCACCCTGCGCCAGTGCAAACCGCCCCTGCTCCATCGCATCCCTGCGCTTGGCCGGCAGGTACACGCCCTCCTTGGCCTCACGGATGCGTTTTTGCCGCTGGGCAACGCTTTGCATCAGATTGAGCGGCAGGATGCGTCGGGCCGGATTCTTCTCGTTGAACTTGGCAATCGCCTCCCGCGCCTCGGTCTTGCCCGCCTCATCCCCGGCCATCGCCGCCATGGCGAACTGCTCCACCAGGGCACTGCGCCGCGCCTGCAGCGCGCGGTCGTGCTGGACGATGGCGCTCTTGCCCTCATAGGAGCGGCGCACGTCCGACGGCGAGAACCCTGCCACCTGGCCCCACAGCGCAGCGGCGTCCACCTCGTCCTGCACCACGATGCCGGTCTTGTCCTTGACCCCCTCGCTCTCGTAGCGCCAGGCCTTGAGTGGCCCGCGCGCCACGCTTGGCGCCATCGCTTCGAGCCCACGCAGATAGCGCCCCTGGCTCATCTCCTGGACCCCCTTGAGCACGTTGACACCGATACCGGCCACCGGCCCGAGAGCGGCCGTCATTGCCGATTCGGCCAGCCGCTGTCCTTCCATCCCCTCCTGCACGTCGGGGAAGATGAGCCGGTCGAGACCGACGCGGCCCGACACGTCCCACGGCGTGAGGCGCGAGAGGCCATGCGCCAGCACCTCGGCACTCTTTTGCCCGAAGGTATCGGCCAGCAGGTTCTGCAGCGCCACCTGGGCGTCCCAAGGTTCATCATCGTCACCGCCCAGCATCGAGGCTGCCGCCAGCAGAGTCGTCACCATCGGCAGGCCCAGCACACCGGCGGCAGCCGCGTGCATGGTCAGCAGCCCGCCCAGCGTCTTGCGGGCTTCGGCGCGGGCTTCGGGCGTGGCCCCTTTGAGCGACTGGTGCGCGCTGCGCGCCAGGGTGTAGATCATGTTCTGGCTGTACTGCTTGAACAGCAGGAGCACGCGCGCCGTGTTGCCCTGCATGATGCGGGCGCGGTTGCTAGCCGAGTAATCAAAGTGCCCCTTGTAGGTGGCATCCGCCGCCTGCTCGTAGGCGCTTTGGTGGCTCGCTCCAGCTTCGCGCGCCAGCCGGTAGGCGGCCACAAACGTCACTTGCCGGTTGAAGCGCTCGGCATGGTGGAACATGAAGCTGGCCCACTTCATCACCGGGCGCAGCTTCCACATCACCCCGGCATCCTCGCCCTGCGAAATCCCGGCCAGGTCGTGCGCCATGGTCACGTCGATCACACCGGTGCGAACCGCCTCATCGTAGGCCTGGCGCTCCTGCGCCGTCAGCGCGCCTGTGATGTCGTTCCTGCCGCGCGCCGCCTCGCCGCTCGCCTTGAGCAGCGCCGCGCTCGCTTTACCGAAGCCCCACTTGGCTCCCATGATCGGGTAGGCCACAAGCGCCGTCTGGCTCAGGTTCACCATCGCCGAAGCAGGCGACAAACCCAGGTGGAAGATGAAGCCGAAGCTGGTCAGCGCCGTGGACAGCGGGTTGCTCTTGGGGTTCATCAGCGATTCGTGGCGCTTGTTCATCTCGTCCACCACGCGCTGCGCCTTGGGCTGGTCGAAGTCCTCCACTTCTTTCCAGTCGTCCACGTGCTGCTGCATGGCGTTCAGCTCGTCCTGCATCAGGTCCGAGTAGCGCAGCTTGGCCAGATACCGTGCGCCGTGGAACATATTTTGCGCAAAGGCCCGGCGCGCATCCTGGCTGAAGCCCGGCGTGCCCTTCCTGTGGATGCCGTGCTTGGCCCAGGAGAGATCAGGCAGCGAAGACAGGTACAACTGCCCCAGCGTGTCCTCCAACTCCGCGCGGGCCGCCGCGTCCATGTCCTGCTTGTCCAGCACCGCGTACAGCTCGGTCATGAAGCCCCGGCCCACGGCATCCCGGCCGGCGATGAACTCCTTGCCAAGAATCGGCCGCGCCACCGTGTGCCCGCTGCCCGCAGGGAACGCCTTGAGCAGGCTCGTCCGCAGCGCCTGTGCCTCGGCCATGGTTTCGGCGCGGTTGACACTCGCCACCTTGCCGTCAGCGTCCTTGACCACCACCACGTATTGGCCAAAGCGCGCCAGCGGGAAGTACACCCCCTTCACCGCCTTGAAGAACTCATCGTCCATCTGCTTGAGCAGCGCCGCCTTGCGCTCGCCCTTCAACTCGCTGCGCTCGATCCGGTCCTTGATGGCCTGGCGCACGTTGGCGTGGTGCGTCTGGTAGGCGCTGCGGGCATCGAGGTAGACCTGTTTAGCTTCTGGCGTCAGCGCATTGAAGCGCGCGCGCAGCATCTTGTAGCGCATCTGGTCGTCGCCGGGCACATGCTCCTTGGCCGGGTCCATCTGCGCCAGCGTGGCATCGTGCATCAGCTCGGCAAGCTGGCGTTCGTCCTTGAGCTTGCCCCAGGCGGTGGCCAGCTTGTCGGCATTGGCGCCGACCTCGTTCTTGTCCGCCTCCATCTGGGCGGCCAGCTTGTTGTACTGCGCGAGCGGCAGCGCGTCGCCGTAGATATCCACGATCTGGCGCCGGCCCAGGGTTTGGAGGCCCAGGCCCAGGTAATCTGTCGCCTTCCAGTCGGCGCGCTGCTTGAGGTTGGTGGCGGATACCGCCTTGATGGCATCGCCCGCGCGCTGGGCGGCGTCGCCCTCCGCTACGCTGCGGCTGTAGAAGAGTCCTTTGACCGATGGTAGCGATTGATCTGCGAGCCGAAGCAGATCCTCCAGAAGTCCATCGGGTCGCCCGTCAGCTCCTCGTTGCGCTTGGCCTTCGCTGCGTACAAGGGATGCGAGGACAGCTCGTCGCGCAAGCGTAGAGCCCCCTGCTCGGCTTCTTCTGCCGAAACCCGCCTCCGAGATGGCCCTGATCGCTTCACGGTCGAGCGTGCTTCCGCTTGCATCTCTAAACGCTCCGCCATCTGGATCAATTCGGATCGAGTCATCGCCATACCCCGCATTGTCCAAGGCCTTCAGGTTCAGGTCAATGAGGCGGCGGATATTGCCCAAGTCGTCTCCATAGACCCACTTGAGCGGCGGGATGCCCAGGCGCTTGTCGCCCGATACCTGTCTCGGGTGCGGCGCCAGGTGCGCCGTGGTGCCGAACTTGAGCGCGCTCGAGAGCATCTGCTCAGGCCGGCGCGTCATCGCATCGTCGCTGAAGCCGGCCGGGTCGCCAATGAAGATCATGCCGTTGTTGTGCGCGAAATTGGCGGCGATGGCATAGACCTCGCGCCCGCCCTCCCCGCTCTCGAGCGCCGAGACGTCGATCCACACGTCGCCGGTGCCCTCTGGCACATCCTCGGGGTTCTCTCCCGGCCGCTTGATCAGGCTGTCCGTGGCCTCTCCGTCCACGTAGTCGAACTGGTAGCGGCTCAGGCCCGTGGGCGCCACCATGAGCGATACGGTCTTGCCGTTGGCCATCGTGAGCTTGTAGTCCTGCCGGCCCGGCAGGCCGGGCACGCGCCGCACCTTGATGGCCGGGTCCACGTCGGCGGCAATTTCCGCCACAGTTTTGCCTTGCGACTTCGGGATCTGGAACAGCTCATCCACGCGACTGAGCGCCGCCAGGGCATTGCCAGCATCGGAGGTCACCCCATCCAGCGCCCCCGCGTGCTCCGGGTTCTCGCGCTGCGCGATGCCGAACGCCAGATTCACCAGATCCTGCGTGTCGAACAGGTCTGGCTTGGTGCTGAGTTTGTTCCACACCTGGCGCAGCATCGCGCGCACCTGCGCGAACCAGCGCGCCACCGTGCCCGGCTTGGCCAGCATGTTCGGGCGAACACCCTCTTCCAGCGCCACCTGCACCGCGTAGGGGAACAGCTCCTGGCTGGAATACTCCTTCCTGGCCTCCCCCGCCGGCCGCGACTTGCGCACACGCGCCGCCGCCTCGTCGTGCACAAAGCGCTCCATGCTGCCCTCTGGCGCGCTGGCCCACTTGCCAATGGCGCCATGCAGCTGGTTCCAGCCCGCTTCGCCCAGCACCGCCTGGCCGTGCTTGTGCATCAGCTCGTGCACCACCACGCCGAGCTCGTCACCGGCGCGGATGTGGTCGGCAATCAGGAAGACGGTCTTGGTTTTCGGGTCAAAGAAGCCCAGCGCATTGCCGGCCTCGCCACCGGCCTCCATCGAAACGCCGCCGATCAGCGGCTCCCAGTCCTGCTTGATCTCGGCGGACGTTGCCACCACGATGCGCCCGAGGCCATTGGGCAGCAGCCCGAGGCCGTTGACGACCTCGCGCACCGCCGCGCGCACCGAATCTTTGGTGGCGCGTGCGCGCGGCCGAATGCTCACCAAGTCCTGAGCCAACTCGGGGGACATCTTCGGCTGGGCACGCGCTTTGGCGGGCGAGCGGCTGAACATGGCCATACCCTTATCCGTCTGCTTGGTCTTGATGGTGCTCGCCAGCTTGTCAAACGCCGCATTGATGCGTGCGCGTTCCTCTCCCGTGGGGTAAGGGTTGCCCTTGTAGCCGCCACCAGCAAAGCGGTCTTCCTCCACGCCGTGGACCAGGTAATCCGACCGGGCGCCCATTGCGGTCACGCGATCAAATACCCAGCTCTCAAAGGCACGGGCGAACATCTCCGTGGGGCGAACCCAGTATCCGTCCACGGACTTGCCAGACAGCGCCTGCGCCTGGCTGGCGTAGTCGCTGCGCCCGCGTCCTGCGTACAGCTTGCCCTCGGGATCGTTGCGCAGTTCGTTCAGGGCCTCACGCTTGTTTTGCACCATGTTCTGGTACATGGCCTTCATCTCTGCGTCCTGCTCGCCGCGTGCCAGCGCTTCAGTGCGCTCCAAATCAAGCTCTTGGCTGCGCACCATCTCGGCCTTGGTGATCTGCTTTTGGAACAACGCGCGCATCACCTCGTCAAACGCCGCCGCCATCTCCGGGCGCAGGTTGTCCAGACGCCTTTTCTCGACGGCCTTCCACTCGTTGCCGACTCGCTCATGGCGCGTGCGCGGCACACCGTTGTACTGGTCTTCGGAGTACCAGCCAGACGCGCCGCGCGCCTGCGTTGTGTAGGCATCGGCCTTATCCAGTTCGCCAAAGTAGTGATCCATGGCGTGCGCCCACTCATGGGCCATCGACCCGCCACCGCGAATCTTGGTCATGTTGATGACCAGTTTGCCGGGCTCGTAGTGGGCGGCGAACCTGCCGCCACCACGGGCGCCGAAGGCCATGCCAAGCGTGCCGTTCAAGCTCATGGCCTTGGGTGGCACGCCCATGATCTCGGCCAGGTCCATCAAGCCGTCATAGGCCATGTTCAGGATGCGCTGGCGCTCGTCCTGGGCGGACCAGTTGCCAAATTCCACGCCCCGGAACCCTAAATCGCGCACGAAATCCTCGGACGTCACATCGCGGTCGATGCGCTGGGGCAGGTTTTCGCGCTTGAGTTCATCCAGGTTCGGGCGCACAGGCTCAGGCTTGCCGTCCTTCTTGCCCTTCATGTCGCGCTCGTACACCGTGGCCGCTGCCGCCTCGGCATCTGCCTTAGTGGGAGCGTAGGCAACCGTCTTGTTGTCCTTGGTATTCACCCGGAAGAACCCGGCCTCGATCTGCTCGCGGGTCAGCGGCGTACCCGCTTCGGCGGAGCGCTCCATGTACATTTCAATGCCGCGCTCGGTGGTGCCTGGCCCACCGTCCATGCGACTGACCGACAGGCGAGACTTCCACGGATCGGCCTTGGCGGGGAATCCATCCTCCACCAGCTTCTTCGCCTTGGACATTTCCGTGTAGCCCAACACAAACGGATCGCTGCGGCCCTTGTACACAGAGAACAGCAGCTCGCGCGCAATCGACTTGGCCAGCGGGTCTGCCGTATTCAGGCCAGCACGCTTGCGAATCTCCAGGTACGCATTCTTCACCGCCTCCGGCCCATTGGCCTCGGTGTAAACATCGCGCACGATCCGCATCATCTGCACGTACTGGCGCCGACCCTCGGGGGTGTTCTTCTTCGGCTTGGCGGCCAACTGGTCGTAGATCGTCTTGACCATGGCCGCCGTCACCGGCTCGGCTGCGGCAGACAGCGCCTCGTAGTCCGGCTTCCACACATTGGCCTTGGTTGCCAACTCGGCGCCTTCGGCTTCGGTCATGGCGTCCAGGTCGTCCAGATTCAGGCCACGCTCTTTCCATCGGTCTTTGCGTGCGCCTCCGATTTTCTCGCCAGCGTCTTCGATGGGCGATGCCTCTGAAGCCCCTTGCTTTACCTTCTTGCGGTTGTCTGCGCGGGCCTGCTGCTGGGCGTCCTCTACGTCTGCGCGGGTTATGGGTTGCGCTACAGGTTCTGTAGCTGCTGCCTTTGCCGGACGATCCGCGCCCTCACCAACTACACCGCCAGCCGATTCCCCGGCGCCACCTGCATCAGGTACAGCCGTTCGCACAGCGGCGCCAGGCTTTGCGGTACCGCCTCCTGCCCGCTGTCCAGTACCGACAGCAGGTGCCGCGCCTGCACCCGGTCCGCCTGCCCCGTCCTGCGCAGGATCAGCAGCGCCTGGTGCGCGCTCATCTGCCAGCCGTAGATTTCGTGGGGATGCAGCATCGGGCGCTCCTTGGGTCGATTGCGCACCGCTGGCGGCGGCGACGCTTGGAAACTCTGCCGCCTGCGCCAGCACTTCGCGGATCGGAGCCTGCAGGCGGATCACCTTCACCGGCTCGCCGTTGGCACGCCTGGCCAGCCACTGGTGATGCCCGTCCACCACATAGCCGTCCGACGACACCAAGATGGAGCGGTCGCCGCCCGGGAAGGCACGGGCCTTCTCCACCTTGGCCGGCGAGAACTCCGCCTGCGTGGGCTTGAGGTCGTTCGCCGGCATCTCGCCGGCGCGGCTGTCGATGCCTCGGGCCTTGAGGAAGTTCACCAGGGCGCCCCGGTGCGCGGCCCGGATCTGCGGCATCTCGGCGCGCGGCACGCCCAGGGTCCCCGTCTCTGGGGCGAAGGCGCTCCACTCGCGGTCGATCTTCCCGGCAGACAGGTCGGCGCCATCCTGCTGCACGCCGGCGCGCTGCGCATCCGCCGCATCAATCTCAGCCACCACTTGCGCCAGCCGCTTGCCGCGCGTCTCGATGCCCATGGCCTTGGCCACCGGGCCAGCCTTGAGCATGCTCTTGCGCCAGCCATCCGGGCGGGCTACTGCGGTTTGCGGCGCTTGTCCTTGCGCGCCTGCCGCTGCGGACTGTTTGCCACCGGATTGCACGCTGCCTTGCTGGGCTGGGCCTGCTGCGGCCTTCCGGCTGTTACTTCTTTTTGGAAACAGGCTGTCCGGTGCTCCGCGCTCACGGCTGTAAATGCCCTCTTTGACCAGTCGATTGAACTCCTCCAGCGGCAATCCAAGAGAATTGGCGCCGATTTCCGCCTGCGTGTAACCTGCATCGACCAACTGATTGACCAGCGCTTCGCGCTCTTGCGCCATGCGCAGCATTTGCGCAGCATCGTTGCCTTGCATAGCTGTATCGGCCCTGGCGGCTGCGACAAAGTGATCGCGCAGCAACTTTTCTGCGAGCGCGCCACGGCCACGCTGGATCGCTTGCGCCAGCGCATCCGCTTCATCTTCCGCCCAGTCGCTCAACGGCAGGCCAGCGCCGTCAACGTAGCGCACCATGCCTTGCACCATGCCCCTGTCAGCGGTCTCTAGTCTTGCGCCTTGGGGCAGTCTTTGCGGCGCAGCTTGCGCGCCTGCCGTTGGCGTGCCTTGCGCTCCATCGTTCTGAGCCGTGGCGGCATTGGTCAGCCCACCCGCTTGTAGGCCACTTCCTCCAGCCGGCGCGGTGCTGGGCGCAGCGGTTGCTGCTGGGCGCGCCTGGCCTCCTGCTTGCGTTGATTGCGCGATGCCTTGCTGGGCTTGGGCGGCTTCAGGGCCATTGGTCACTCCTGTGGTGGTGGGGGAAACGGGCGCAGGCCCAGCGGCTTCCAAGGCACTGGCTCGGGCTGCGGGAAGGGTTTGGGCGGGAGCGGCAGCTTGTTGCGTGGCAGCTTGGGCATTGGCGGCCTCCTGGCGCTTGGCGCGGATGCGCTCCAGGCCCTCGCGCAAACTGGTTGGCGTTCTCAGTGGCGCATTGCCGTTTCCTCGTCCACGAGGCTGTGCAGCGCCAGGTTTTGCACCGCCCGCTCCAACTGCGGTGGAACGTCCAGCGTTTGATTTATTTGCGCCGCTTCCATCAGGAATTGCAAGTGATGGGCTTCGGGCTCGGTCATCACCCACTGGTCCACCCAGTGCTGGTACTGCGGCTCCAGGGGTAGGTGATGGGTTGGCAAGGCGTTCTCCTTCGGCGCGTTGCTGCCGGATGCGGTCCAGCGCTTCCCGCAGATTGGTGGGCGCTGGCAGGGCTTGGCGTCCTGCTGGCTGCTGACTCACTCCAGATTGGGCGGCATCAATCAACCGGCGCGGCGTACCGATGGCGCGGTCTTCCACCACGCGGCCCTGCACGTCGATAACGTTGCTCTCGTTCGTGACGCCTGGCCCAGTCTGGCGCGTCTGAAGTGCGCGGCCAGTGGCGCCAAGGAACTGCACAGGGGTCGCGCCCGTATCCACCGCCGTGGCCGCAGCCGCCGAAAGAGGTCCTGCCGTGCGGTCGATGCCCATTTGCTGCGAGAGCGGGCGCTGGTCTATGGCGGGCGCTTCTGCGCTGACTTCGGGCGCCGGGCGCAGTGCATCGAGCTCAGCCTGGGCCGCGTCGCGCGCGCCGATCAAGCGCTTGTCCCATCCATTGGCTTGCGCCTGCTGCTGCACGAATGCGAGGCGCTCCTCGGCCGCGGCGATGCGCTCGACGTCGGTCGGCGGTTCGACCGGCGCGGGCTGGTCGGGCAAGGGTTCAGTGGCGGAAGGTTCGGCAGGGGGCAGAACGCCACCCAGCGCGGCATCCATCTGGTCCAACGTAGGTGCTGCTCCAGGCGCATCCGGCGCAGGTCCAGGTGCGGGCGGTTCTCCGGGCGCCAGGGGCGGAGCGTCTGCGGCGGCAGCTTCTGCGGCCTGGGCGGCCTGCGCATCCGCGCGCTGCTGGGCGCGATTGCCCGATGCGCCGATGGCGCCGCCGGCCCCGCCCATCGCGGCCCCAGTAATCAAGCCCTGCGCCGCCGCGGCGCCGACGCCCTCGCCTACCGGCTTGTCCAGCGCGATGTTCTGCAGCGCTTGCTCGGCCATCGACTGGGGCGCTTCTTCCAGCGCGCCTTCGGCCAGCGCGCCTTCGATCATCTGGCGCGGCATAGAGCGGGTCGAACCCTGCCCCGCCGCGCGCGCCGCGCCGCTGGCGAGCATCGTGTCCACGTCGCCGACGCCCAGGCGCTGCGCGACCTTGCCGCCCAGTGCACCCAGGCCGGCCGTCGCCAGGCCGGAGGCGCCCGCGAGCGCCGCCTGCTTGCCGGTGAGCAAACCATCCTCGGTCTGCCCGCGCACCTGTTCGGCGGCCGCACCGGCGCCCACCACGCCCTCGCCCAGCGCGCCGGCGAGCACCGGCCCCAGCTTTGGCGCCAAGGCCATTGCCCCGCGCGCCACGCCGGCGCCGCCGATCATCTGCGGGAGTGATTCTCCGACTCCGGTAGCGATGGTGCTTGGGTTCTCCAGCATCGCTTTGGCCGTGCCCAGGAAGCCATCGGCTTCCCGCACCTTGCGGTTGGCCGCCTGCTGCGCCGGCGAATACATCGTGTCCAGCGTGTCCTGGGCATCCTTGAATCGGACGCCCGCGCCTTCAAGGGCTTTGCCTACATGGCCTCCAGTGGGAATGTCGAGCAGGCCCACGGCGGCTTGCGGCAAACCCACGGCGCCTTTCAGGGCGACGACGCCCAGGTCGCCGGCCGTGCCGGCCAGAGTGCGCTTTGGGGCCGCTCCATCAAGTTCGCCATCGAACGGCTTGAGTCCTGAATATTGGCTCCATGGGCCATCTGCCTTGGGCGGCTTGCTGTAGTTGGTCCAAGGGCCTTCGCCTGGTTCATCGAGCTTGCCGGAGAACGGCTGGAGGTTGTCTTGTGCCATCCCCCCACTGTCGGAGGTTCAGGGCGCCAGGGCGAACCCTATAGGGGGGACACCGACAATGTCCTTTTGACCCCATTCCGGTAAACTGGAATCATGGCCAAGAAACCGGACTGGGACTACGCATTGCGTATTCGGGGTGTGACCCTGAAGACGCTGCCTGTTGCCGTCCTCGCGGACTACCTCAAGGAGTTTGCGGCACTGCTCGGCGACGACTCAAAACCGGTGCTGGATGGCATCGTCAAAGGCAGCGTGGTCGTCCGAGTCAAGCAGGTCGGCCAGCATCCCGCATACACCAGGGCAAGAATTCAGCACGCCGCCAATGACCCTCTGGGGCCGGGCGGACGCAGCTTCGTGAAGCTCTCGGAACTCATGAATCGTTCGGGGGCTCGCGGGGAGATCGTTGACCGGCAGGAAAACACCGTCGTCTCATTCCCGGTGTTTGCCGCGAAAGAATACGCCGCGCCGGAAATGACGGTGTCGGACGTCGGGACGCTGGATGGCCGGGTTGTGGGCATTAGTGGCGCAGATGACACCGTTCATCTGCGGCTTCTCGACAAGGGCAGTGTTGAGCATCGGATCGTTCTGCGGGATATCGCCATGGCCCAAGACCTGGCCAAGCGGTTCCGCTCAGACATAGTGCGTGTGCACGTCCACGGCACGTGGCGACGAACCGACTCAGGAAAGTGGGAGCCTCACGCCGTCTATGCAGATCGTGTCGAAATTCTTGATGGCGCGTCGCCGAGGGATTTCGTCCAGACGCTGCGTGCGATTAAGACCGGGTGGAGCGAGATGCAAGAGCCGCTGAAAGAACTGGCGGACATCAGGGGGACGGATGATCTGCACGCTTGATGCTTGCGTACTCGTGCTTTGGGCAAGCACAAAGACCGAGGAGTCCATCCTTGCCCGCCTTGATCATCTGCTTGAAACGGTTGCCAAAGCCGACGGAGTGCTCATCTTGCCAACCCCGGCCATCAGCGAATTACTGGTGCGCACCGACGAAGGCACCTCAGCATGGCTCGGTGCATTGCAAAAACGCAGCGTTGTGCGCGTAGCGCCTTTCGATTTGAGGGCTGCAGCAGAGTGCGCCATGATCCATCGCCTTGCGGTTTCTGCCGGCGGCAAGCGGCACGGCACCAAGAAGGGTGAACACTATCAAAAGATCAAGGTGGATCGCCAGATTGCTGCGATTGCAAGGGTGGCAGGCGCAGATATGCTGATCACCGATGACGACAATCTAATCGCCGTGGCAAATTTCATCGGCCTACAGGCGAAGCGCCCCCGGGAATTGGAACTGCCTGCTTCCGCTGCTCAGACCAAGCTGGATCTCGGTGCTGCCACGATGTCACACGGAAGCGCATCTATCCAGCCTGAAGTTTCTCCGCAGCCACCGATGCAGACCTGATACACCATGCCTGCTCGCTGGATCTTCGCCACCCTGGCACTCGCTGCGGCGCCAGCCTTCGCCGCCAACTTCGCCACCTGCCTGCTGGACAAGCTACCCGGCACGCAGAACGACGTGGCGGCGCAGGCGGTCTACCAGGTCTGCATCGGCGAGCACGCGGGCGGCATGGACGCCGTTGCACAGGGCTCCGGCCGCGGCCTGTTCGGCTTCGGCTCGGGCGCCGAGTGCACCGCCAAGAAGGCCAGCGAGACGCGGAGCAATCAGGCTGCGGCCATGGTGGGGGTGGCTTGTCGGAAGCTGTATGACGAGCCCTTCAAGCTAGTTCCGTTTAACGGGAAGCTGGACGGCGAACAATAGCTACCCAGCAAGGAAGCGTTTTCCGTTCGCGTCTTCGTACACCGGCTTGCCGCCAGACGTACCAACCTGCTTGGTCATACCTGGTGGAAGCGCGGCGCCCTGCCCCGGCTGTTGCACCACTTCCGTCTGCCCCGCCTCCATCCGGCGCATCTCCCCGGTGCGCTCGTTCACCGCGCCCAAGATGCTCTCTGTCCGGTTGCCCTGGGCGTCCGTGCCGCCTTGCAGCGCCACAGCCTTCCACTGGTCGCCCTTCTCCGTCCCCTGAATCTCCCGAATCTGCCGCGCCAGCGCGCCGCGCTCGGCATCGGTCTTGGCCGATTGGTAGGCCGACTGCAAGCCCTCAAGGCGCTGTGCGGCCCGCGTCTTGAACCCGGCCGCTGTCTGCTCCATGCCCAGGCGCTGCTGGTCCAGCCCGGCCGTCAGCGCGGTGCGGGCATTGGCGCCGCTCTGCTGCATGCCCTCGCGCTGCAACCCGGCGTTCTCGCGCATGGCGGTCTGGTCCATGCCGGGCTGCGCCTGCCTGAGGGCTTGGTCGGTGCCCAGCATGGCGAGGTAGGCCGCGCGCTCGGGCGAGACCACGCCCTTGCCGTGCTGGTCGAAGCGCCCGCCGTTGTTCATGATGGAACTGGCCGACACGCGGGCATTGCGTAGGTCGTTCTGTGCCTGCCACGAATTGCCCGAGTGCTGCACGGTGGGCGCCTGCACTCCCGTCACGCCGCCCGGCGCGCCGCCGGCCCCGGCCCCCAGCGCACGGAGTTGCTCACCAGCCGCCATGTAGCCACCGCCAGGGGTCTTGCCGTTGACGGTGATGTCGCCGCGGATGTCCGTGCCGGAATAACTGTTGCCCACACGGGTGACGTTGCCCGAGGGCGCTGCAGGGTCCGTGGTGGCAGCGGGCACCGCCGCCAGCATGGCCGCTGCACCCATGGGCGCAGTTTGCGTTCCGGCTGCAAGGCGCATGTCGGTTGGGTTTGGCGCCACCGTCTGCACGGGCTTCTGGAATGGTGCTGCAATGGCGCTCAAGGCTGACCGGGTGCCGCCAATACTCTGATTGCGCTGGGCAATGGATTGGTCAATCGCTGCGATGTTCGGGCTGCCAACGGGCTGGGCTTCACGGGCGCGGCGAAGCGCGGCCAGGGCCTGATCTTCCACAGCGCCGCCTCCAGTCAGCCGCTGAACCGGAGTCTGAAACCCGCGCACGTCGCCGCCGTCAGCAAACTTCTGCGCGGGCTGCATCGGGTCAAAGCCGACAGGAGAACGGCGCGGCGTAACCGATGTGTCCACAGGAGCGGTGCTTGGCACTGCTGGCGTCGTGTCGAATCGCCCGCCGTTGTTGGTGATCGAGCTTGCAGATACGGCGTTGTTGCGTGCGGTAAACGAATCAACCGGCTTGGCCACTGCTTGCGGTGTTGCCGGCGGTGTCGCCATTGCGGACAGCGCAGGGGTTGCGGGGGTAGTTGCAGGGGTTGACGGTTGCGTGTACTGCACAGCCTGCACCACGGGAGCAACTGGCGCTGGGCGTGGAGGTGTTGGCGTAGGAACTGGAGAGGAAGAGCTGAACGTACCGCTGGGCTGCTGCCCGTTGACCGTGATATTGCCGCCCACATTGCCGCCGCTGTAGCTGCTGCCGATGCGGGTTACATCGTTGGTCACTTCGCCGCCGATGGCGAACCCCTTCGCGCCACGTCCTTGGACTGCGCCTCCATTGGCGAAGTACACACCCGCATCCTTGGGCGAATGTGTCGCATCTTTCATCATCCGCAGTGCGTTGATGCCAACGGCATGAACCTGCTTTGGCGTGTGCGCAAACTCGCCGTTGCTGACCTTGGTCGGAACTTTGGCGATGTTCTCCAATACATCTGGGCCGATGGCCTTGGTCGAATCCGCCGGCATGATGAACGTGCCCGGCTTGAAGCCGCGAGGAATCGAATCGCTCGTCCCAGTGCCTGGGCCACGAATCAGACCTCCGTCCTTGCAGCTTTGTGCCTTCTTGGTGTTGAATCCGCGCACGGCGATGCTCCTTGGGCCTGTTATGGCCAAAATACTTTGGTTGTCTGAGGCTCGTCACTGCGGGTTGCTCGGCGCAAGTCGCTGTCGGGTCGAAGCCCGAAGTAGCGCGTGAACGCCTGCTCTGAAAGCGCCGCACGCGTAGGGTCGATGGTGTCTGAATCTGGCCTGCTGAACGCTCGGTGCAGCGCCCAATGCACAAGGTGGCGATGATGCGCAGCATTGATCTCTGGCGTGTCGGTGTCGCTTGACATGGGGGCCAATGGCAGTCGGTAGCCCTCCAGCAGAACCTTCCCGTCCTGATTCGGAACGGGCCACAAGGTCACTCTGGTGTCGTCCTGAATGATGAAGCGTGGCCTGTCGGATTCGTCGTTTCGCCAGTCTGGCCTGGTGCGTGTCAACTCTTCCCGTGTAATCAGGTCCAGTGGTTCGCTTCGCGTCTCGCCCGTCACCTGAAACCGTGGCGCGACAAGCTCGTACAGGCTTGCGTGTAGCGGGTAGGTGTTTGTTCCGGCAGTCACTGCAATCTGGCAGACTTCTGCGTTGCTTTCCTCGTAGATCAGCCGCCCGCGAATCGCAGCTTCCTGCTCTGCCTCATTGAGCCACTCGGTAATCCACTCGTCGGCGAACAGGTACGGGTTCGGTACAGTGTCCGTCGCATCAATGCGGAACCGGAAAATGAGGTCTTCGAGCGTCATGGCGCACCGTACTGATCAACCAGCATCTTGACCTTCTGGCGCAGCGTATCCACCGATTGCCTGCGGTCGAGTTCCTGGCCGAAGTTGACGCGCGCATAGCCTTCAAGCGCCACCTTGTCCATGGTCTGAATCACCATATCCAACTCCAGGCGTGCGTTGTCATCCGGCTGCGACTCGACCTTCGCCGCTTGGGCGGCCTCGCCACCGTAGACGCCAGCCCGGTACACGTCCCGGTTGACGGCAATCATTCTGGCGGCAATGGCTTCCGGCACCAGTTGCACGGCGCCAGGCGCCGGCCACTGAATGTAGGTGCCATACAGCCCGTCCGCGTGCGGCGTGCGCTTGCCGATGTACTCGACCGGAAGGAACCCAGCAGGCACGGCAGCGGGCGCCTTGGCGGCCTTTGCAGTGGATTCTTTCTGGTTTTCCGCAGCGGGCGCCTTGGCGGCCTTTGGTCGTGCCATGGTGTTCTCCAAATGTGAGCGGGGGCCGAAGCCCCCGCGTTCAGCTTTAGGCAACGCCTACGTTGGTGACATTCACCAGAATGTCGGTTTGCGATGCCTTGGCATTGGCGGCAGCGCCCGTGGTCAGGATGAGGTAGGCATCCTTGGGCAGCACCACAGGGCGCACACCCGTGTTGTTGGCGGCATATCGGCCAGGCGTGGCGATGGCCAGGGCGGAGCCAAAGTAGTCGTCGGCTTGGGGCACTGCCGTGCTGTCCACGCCGTCCACGTAGGCGAACCCAACCTTGCCGGTGACGGTAGCGGTCCAGCCGGTCGTAACCAGCGTCTTCGCATCGTCCAGGCGCATGCCTGCTGGCAGGATGCCCACACGCACTACGTCGCCAGAGGCAACGCCGGTCGCTACATCGCTGCCGATGACTGCGCCGCTGGAGTTGGTGGCCACGGAATAGTGGAGCGTGCTGGAAATGCCTGTGGGGGCGGTGGTGTGCTGCTTCTCGTTGCCGAGGAACTTCTTGGTGATCGTTGCCATGTCAATTCTCCTGAATGTGTGGGTTTTGGATGGGGCTGGATTGCTCCAGCCCCGCCCTCTTAGCCAGCAACGCCCAGCTTGACCGCCGTATCAATGGCGATGATGCCGTGATCGGTGATTTGCTTGCCGTCGCCGTGCTCGACTTCACAGCGAACCTTGGAGCGCCCGTTGATCGCGCCGACCAGCAGTTCCAGCTTGTCGCCGTGGTCCAGTTCTTTCTCGCTCCAGAAGAACGGATTGCCGGTCTGGCGATGCTTGCCCCAGGCCTCGGCCAGCGCCTGGCCGCCCAGCAGGATCGCGCGGTCCACGGCGTGCGTGGTGCTGAACGAAGACGGCACCAGGTCGGTGGTGGTTTCCGTCTCGCTGGTGTACGAACCGCACCAGTTGATCGCATCGCCTGCGTAGAAGCGGATGGGCTTGGGCATCTTGACAAGCAGAATGCCGTTCCACAGCGCCGTATCGCCACCCATGAACAGCGGGTGGTTGCCGGCCTGTTGGCCGCGCGCAATCGCGTTGGCCAGGTAGGTGCGGTATCCCGTGGTCTGGGTGAACCCGGCGTACTGCTCGGCAGAGCACAGCAGCACACGCAGGGGCGCATCGGCGGCCAGCTTGTCGCCGTCGAACTCCACGGCGGGCGGCGGCAGTGGCATGCTGTCCAGGTGCGAGCGCAGCGCATCGACCAGATCGGCGTTGAACACGTCGCCCGTGGTAATGGTGATCTCATTCGCCCCAGCAACAATGCGCTCCAGGCCGGTGCCAGTGCTCATGAAGTGGCGGTTCTTGGACGGTGCCTTGACGGGGTTGACCAGGATTTCAGCGAAGTCCGGGTCAGACGCCAGGGGAACAGCCCATTCGACGTTGTTGTGAAAGCCTCGCGCGCCCGCCATATGGACCAGTGAGAGCTGATCTTGCAGGCGGTTCATATAGGCCTCACCCAGCGTGCGGGCCAGCTTGCGCAGCTCGTGCGGCGTGCGCTGCTGCGTCATCGTGTCGCCCGCGCTGATGGGGTAGCGGGCCTGGTTGATGCGCAGGCGGTCCTGCGCAAACGACATGGCCTTGCCGTAACCCTCGGCGTTGCGCGAGCCCATGATGGGCTTGCCGCCAAGGTGGTTCACGAAGTCGAATTCGACCTCATCGCCCGCCATCTTCTGCAGGTCCATGCAGCGCACGATGGGCATGCTCGTGCTGGTCTGCTGGCGAATCATCGCCTCGGTTTGCGCCTGCTGCGGGAACTTGCCAGTCAGGCGGTTGATGGTGGTATTGCGCTGCATGTTCGCAGCGAAAAGGCCAGCGCTCTGCAGCTTGTTGGCAAGCGGCGAGCCGTAGGGGATATTCGTACCCATGGTGATAACTCCTTCGGTGGGATGGGGCGTCGCTTCACAGCGGTGCCGTTTTCAAAAACACAGGGCCTAAAAAGCCCTGTCCAGCAATGCGCGGATCTGCTCAGGGCTTTTGCCCATGAAATTCCCCATCACGTTGCTGTCACTCATTTCCATCAATGCCGCCGCCTCGTCGTGGTGCGCCTTGGAGCCGGCCGGGATTTCCGACAGGCTGGTGGGCGCTGGCGCCTTGGCTTTGGCAAGTGCAGCTTTCGCTGCGGCTGCCACGTCCAACGAATCGGACGTGGTTTGCTGGTTCGTTTTTCCTGTTGCGGCCTTGAACGTGTCGAAGAACTCAATCACTTCCGCCGTCGTACCCTGCGCCAGCACGGCTTGGTAACCGGCACGCGCAAAGGTCGGCTGCGAAGCGATCCAGTCGGCCAATTCCTTGCTTTCGGCGATGGAATCGGCGTCGGGGTGCTTCTCGTAGATCGCGCCCATATGGGCATTGACCTCTGCCTGTTGATGCCGCTGCTGAATCGGGGCGAGCTCGGCTTTCACCTCTGCTCGAACCTGTTCCAACAATTCGGCCTTCAACGTTTCACGCAGCGATGCCACGCTCTGCGAGTTGAGCTTCTGGATGCCTGCGGCAATCGCCTCATCGGAAAAGTCGCCAAAAATGGCCGGGTCCACTCCTTGCTCGATGGCGGCTGCAGCGGTCGCTACTGCCTGGTCTTGCTTGGTCGGCTCCTGCCCTTTGTCGGCGCGCTGCTGGGCCTGGGTTTCCAGACTGGCCAGCTTCTCCAGCGCAGCGGTCGCCTGCGCCTTCCAGTGCTGCTCACCCTTGCGCGCTTCGTCCAGCTTCTCGTAGGGGATGGTGTGAACACCGTCCTTTGCCAGAACCACAGCCTTTGAGGGGTCGGGCTCCGTTTGAGCTGCTGGCGTCTGCTCGCCTTGGCCTGTCTTCGTTTCGTTCGTGCCTGGCACTTCGTCGGCTTTGACTTCGGCTTTTGCTGCGGCATCGGGCTTGCCGCCATCCAGCAATGCGCTGGTATCGCCCTCGGGCAGATTCATCATCTGCAGCATCTGTGCGTCGGTCAGGTCGCCGTTGACGGCGTGCTCTTGGAAAAACTCTGCTTGAGTCGTCATTGCATCCCTGCCACTTATCGGAGTGGCGCCATAGGTCTGCATTCGACTGGCCGCGCAAGCCCGAAGGCCCGCGTCGGTCAATCTCCAGCTTTGGGAAATGCCTCGCTTCACAGCGATGCGGATTCACCCGGCGCTTCACAGCGTGGGGCTTGGCGAGACTATGCGCAGGCGCGCTAGATTTGAGAAACCCTAGAGGGGGTGACGCAAATTGCGGGCATGAAAAAGCCGCCTCAGTGGGCGGCTGTGTGGGTGGGCAGGCCGACAGATCCAGTCAGGCGCGTCATTTCGTTTCAAATCATGATGTCTGCTCATTTTTTTGACTCAAATCGTGAAACGCTTTGAAAATGTGTTCTGCCTCTGGCTGCGCCCAGCACCAATCAAAATACTGTTTGGCGCTATTGAAGCGAGTGAATCTCCCATCTTCCTTTGCTTTTTCCCATGCTTTGCGTACTGACGGGATACATGCTTTTGCGAATGATGCAAAGCTCTTATGCTGCTCTGGTGCCGCAAGTTCAAACCGTTCAAACGCAGATTGTCTGGTCATGCTGGCGCTCCTTGAAGGTTGTCAGCTGGGGTTGGTGTTTCAATCCTGCCTCAGTGTTTCGATGCCTTCATTTGCCCCAACATCGGCGCTGGTTGGCACGTCTGGCGTCATTGGCGAAGTGTCCCCCGGCAATCCTCCTGCATCGGCGACAGGAACGGCCTGCAATGGCGCCGGGATATTGGGGTCTTGCCCGGAAGGGGACGGTGCGCGCCAGCCTGCTTGCTGCATCACAACGTCTCCAACAGGGGCGATAGCGGGATTTAGCGCAATCTTCTCTGCCGTCTGCATTGCTGCGAAGGTGCTGGTGATACCCAGGTTGACGGCCTCCTTGATGGTTTTTTCGATCTCGGAGTCCGCCTTACGCTCCTTGATAGCCACCTCGCGCGCTTTCAGCTCCACTTGGGCCTTGGTCAGGGCGTCCTGAACAGCCTGGGCGATCTGCTGCTGAATCTGCTCAGGGCTAGATTGCGCTGCCGCTTCGCGCACAGCCTTGACGATTTCTTCCTTTTCGGGAATGTCCATCAGCGAAAGCATGTGCGGCAGCGCCACTACCTGCATGTTCTGCGGCATGGACTTGAACGCCTCGCTCATGGCGTTGAGCTGCTGTGCGCGGAAGCTGCTGGAAGCCGGCACGTCGTCCAGGGCTACTTTCAGGCGGGTGCGCTGCACGTCGTTCGTGCGGTAGTGGATGCCGGCCTGCTCGTCGTATGCGGGGGAGTTGAGCGAAACCCGGCGCTCCTGGCGGATTGCGTTGCCGGGGATCACCACCGTTTCCTCGTCCTGCATGTCCTCGATGATGAGCGACAGCAGTAGTTCACCCACCTTCGTGCGCGCCTGCTTGAAGTTGTCCATGAGCGCGGCCAGCGTCTGCGTTGCCTGTTCGATCTGGGTTTGCTCCTGCAGCCCGCTGGTGGCGGTGCCCTTTTGGCCCATGAAGCCTGAGCTGATACCGCTGGCGCGCTCGATGCCAATGCGCGAGTCCTGCAGCATCTTGTACTGCTGTTCATTGAGTTGGAAATCACGCGACACCCTGAACATCGCGCCAGGACGGGCCATCTCCTCGGCGTTCAAAACAATGTCCGCGTCCACCCGTCCCACCATCTGGCGGAATTGGGCGTCGCTCATGGCCACAGCACCCTTGGTGCGCTCGGTGCGGGTCGCACCAAGGCCCCAGCGGATTTTGCTGGTGGTCGCATTCACATTGTCCTGCAGGTACACCATGCCACGCACCCTGCCAAAGGGAATGCCGGTGCGGTCCTCGCGGTGGCCCCAGAAAGGCACATAGGGGAAATCGTGGTGTCTGTACGGCGTCGGGCCATCGTGCAGCTTGTGCGGTCCGGCCCAGAAGCTCACGTTCATGCGCGGCATCACGGCCTTTACCGGCTTGACCGCGCCAGTGGCTAACAGCACATCATGGGCGGGGTTGGTCTTGTCGTACTCCACCACGCGGCCGTTCTTGGCCTTGAGCACCGTCACCGGCACCCAGCGGCGATACCACATCTCGTACAGACACACTCGCCCGGTCTCCGAGTCGCGCCACTGCTGCTCCTCGATGCTCCAGCCGCGCTCATCCAATAAATTCATGGCCAGGCCGGTGGTGGAGCCGCCATCCATGGTCAGGTCGGTGCGGTCGGTCCAGCGCCCTATACAAGCGCGCAGCAGCTCGGCATGCTGCGGAAACTTCAGCGCTGCCTGCTCTACATCCGTCCAGCGGCGGCGCACCAGATAGCGTGCATCGCTCATGTCTGGATGCACGCTCAGATGGTCCCAATACACCTCGTTGCGGTGCACGGCCGTGGCGCGGTAGGGGAACTTAAACGGGTCGCTCTCGCGCGCCACTTCGACCCAGCCAATGCCGACGCACACCTGTGGGCGAAATGCGGCGGTGCAGGCGGCGTCCGCCTTGCTCTGGCGCTCGGCCTGGTTCAGCTTGTAATTCAGTGCGGCAGCTACCTCATCGCCTTCCTTGCCAGGAAGGTCGGCCGAGAGGCGCCAGTCCGTGCGCGTCTTGGCCTCCAGACCCAGTACCGCCTCTATGGCCGGGCCAATCAGCGGCTCGATAGCTGGCGGCATACCAAGTGCTTTTTGCCGCTGCAGCACCTCAGCATCCAGCTGATTGCCGTCCACGTAGTCCATCTCCCGGTCGGCACGGCTGCGCCAGGATGGCTGGTTCTCGATCTCGTGCAGGTAGCGGGTGAACTCGGCCAGGTCAATGCCTGCGGTCTGAGCCGATTTGGTGCTGTATTGCGTCATGGTCAGGTCCGCCAGTCAGGGGGCTCAGGGGGCTCGTACTTGTGGGTGTTCCCGCCGATGGCGCCCAGCTCTTTCTGCTGTGCCCACTGGCGCAGGGCGTCGGCGCCCTCGCTGCAGCCGTTGGACTTGTCGGGCTCGTCGGTGAAACGGTTTTCGGCGCGGTTGAACCGCTTGCGGTAGCCCTCGATGCGCTGAATGCCTTTCTTGCACCGCTCCTTGTCGAAGTAGGCGGTCTTCAGGTGCTTGCGCGTGGACTGGATGCCCGTAATGAGCTGCGTTACCAGGGGCACGATGTAGAACTTCTCGCCTGGCATCAGGTCCTGCAGCTGCTCTTTGATCGACTTGTTGTAGTCGCTCAGGCGCTTGTGGTTGGCGTCGTGCGGCAGATAGTGGCCGCCGAACAGGTAGCCCAACTTGCGCAGCTCGGCCACGTAGTAGCGCAAGTCCTCGTTGTGGGCTTCCAGGTAGTCGATGAAACGATCCTCTCCGCGCATCTCCTGCAAGAACCAGACCGCGCACCCGTCGCTGCGCCCAACGTCCCAGAACGTATAAACGGGCGCATCCAGCACCAGCACGTCACAGATCCCGCCACGCTTGCGCAGGGCCACCATGTCCTTGGCGTAGTAGTTGCCCTCGGCGGACATTTGGAAAGCCTCGTCCGGGGTGGACGGGTATTCCTGCCACATGCGTTCTTCGGCGCCCGAAAAGTCGGCCTGCTTGGTCGCCACGTACCAGGCTCGCTGGTCGGGGTCGATGCGGCAGTCCATGGCCACCTCGATGCCATCGAAGTAGTCATGCTCTGCCTTACTGACGGCAACCGTGCGGCTGTCGAGGCGGTACTTGGGCTCCTGCCACCAGGCATAGAAGTGAAACCGGTAGTCCTTTGGCGTGAGCGGCAGTTTGCTGGCCATCAGCTTCTGCGCCTGCTCCACCATCTTGAAAAACTCGCCCTCGCGCCCTTCGGCCGTGGACTCGATCACCAGCACGCCATTCGTGGGCACCGCAGGAATGGAGCCGGTCACGACCTCCTGGGCCTTGTCGGGGTACTTCGCGCAAATCTTCCCGAACTCGGACACATGCAGGCGGTGGATGGTCCCGGAGCGCATGGACGTGGCCACGCGGATGCTGCTGTTGTTGTGCGCGAAAAGCAGCTCGTCGGCGTTGTCGGCCTCCAGCGGGAAGCGCTCGCGCAGCTGCTCGGGCAGATTGTTGTAGGCGAACTTCACCTTGTCGCGGAAGATCACCTTCGCCGCGTCACGGTCCTGGGCGATGATCCCGCAGCGCTGGTCGGCGTTGAACAGTGCATGGTCCAGCCACAGGATGGCGATCAGGGTGGTGAAACCTAGCTGTCGGGCCTTGAGGATCAGGTTGCGGTGCCACAGGCGCTTGATGAATCGCCGCTGCGCCCGGTTGGGCTTGAACGGCATGACCATCGCCTCTTCGGCCTCGTCATCACCCTTGATCATGATCTTGTAGAGGCAGCCGGAGAACAGGCGCCACTCAGGATCTGCCAGCTTGAGCGCAAGGTCGGCCTCGTCCGTTGGCAGCGGAACCAGCGGCTCGTCGTGGGTGATGATGGGCACGGCGTCGGACATGGGGATCAGTCCTCGTCGTGCTCGGGGTCGTGAGGCACGGGCTTGAACGTGCTGTTCGTGCCTCCCGTTATGGTCTGCAGCAGGGCGGTGAGCGGGTCAATCTTTTGCTCGTTGTCCTTCTGGTAGAGGCCCAGATGCTTGAACACCTTTTCGAGGGCCGCGCCCCTGTCCTGAATCTTGATCTCGATACCATCCTTGGTCTGCTTTGCGCCCGCATACAGGGACACAGCTGCAGGGCTCAAGTTGCGTGTGTCGCCCAGCACCACGCGCGGCTGGCCATCGCCACCGCACTCAGGGCAGGCAGCGAAGGGCATGCGCAAGGGGTCGTAGCCAATGCCGCCCTTTTCGTCGAAGTCGGCGGGGGCGTTGTCCTTCTTCTCGGCCCAAGCCTCGCGGTCGCGGTTCATTTCGCCAACGGTGCGCTGGTATCGGTTGCCATCGCCATAGCAGTAGCGGCAGCAGCCCACTTTCACCTGCACCAGCTCGCGGGCGTCTGCGATGGCCACGTTCCAGGCTTCGCGCAATGCCTGGTCTGCGGCGATGCCGGTGCGCTCTGCCCGCTCCTGCTGGGCTTTGGCTATTGCCGTTTGAATAGACGGTTTTGACAGGTTCTCAGCGCCCATCTGCCGCGCCGTCTTATCGCTGTACCCGGCACGAATGGCCGCCTGGGTGGCGTTGAGGTCAATCAGGTACTCACGTACAAAGCACTCCTGGCGCGGCTCCAGCGCAGCAGGTGCTGGGCTTGGAGTTGCGGCTGCCTTGGGTGGCGCATCAGATTTCTGGCGCTTTAACGGCTTGGACTTTGCCTTACTTGCGCTGGCAGCTATCTTTTTCGGAGCGCGAACAGCTACGCCAGCACCCTTTCCTGCGGTAGCTGGCTTTTTGGCTTTGGGTGGCGCCTTCTTGGGCGCGGTGTTTGATGCCATGCCCGCAGTTTCGCGGGCTGTGGCGATTGGGTCGAACCCTAGAGGGGGGCAAAAGAAAAGCCGCCCGGATTGCTCCTGAGCGGCCAGCACTTAATTCAAAGTGACTAAAACTTTCCTTGCACTTCAATCGTTATAGGCCTTCAGGATCGTTGTCGTATCCCCAATCAAGAGCTTCGTCTTTCGTTAGATGTGGCCCATGCCACGGGGGGTTACGCGCTTTCCATCTATCCCACTCTGTGCCAGGTATTTCCACGGCAAACACGTGGATTCCCTCACTGACATCCCAGCATATCTGGACCGCGTACCAACCAGGCGCCGTAGGATGGTGGCTCCCATCGCTCCACTCTGAAGTATTCATGTCGTTGTCCTTGGCTCCGGGGGCCTTTCACCCGGATGGCTTGTAGGATTTTCGCCTCAATAACTTACGGCCCGCCTTTTGTAGGTGCAAACCCTAATCCGAAAGCAACTCCAACTGCGCCGCGTTCGCCCCAAGTTTGCTTTGCAGCCCCTCAACCTGCCTGCGCAGCCGGCGCACCATATCCGCGAGCTGTAAGGTCTGGTGCGTGTGTTCGATCACTGCGGTCTGCGCGGATGCTCCTGCGGCTACTGGGGCCACTTGGGTTCGCCACTCATGCGGATTGAAGGCCATCACCTGGTCGCCCTTTTCCAGCTTCACGTGTCCGGTGGGCATGACCGTAATGCTTACGGGCTCGCTGGGTTCGTGCCGCTGGCAGGGTCGGTACACGCCCCGCTCCGGGCACCAGATCTCGTCCCGCTCCTTCAACTCCTTGATGCAATCGTTCACTGTGACCGTCTTGAGGCCCGTGTGGCGCACGATGGTGGAGCAGGTGATCTCCATCTCTTGCTCGAACAGGGCGTGGATGGCCTCCAGCACCTGGACCCGGCTGCTGCGCTTATCGGTGAGAGTCGTCTTGTCGGTCATAGGTCCTCCCGGCTACAATCGGATTGCTCAGGTCCGCATTGACCGGGAAGGCCCGCTTCGGTGGGCTTTTCTTTTTTCAGTTCATCCAACTTCCTTCAGAAAATCCCTTAGCTCCTCCTCGGCTTCCTCGATCATTTCGTCCGCCTCGGACGGGTCGAGCTGGTAGCGTCTGCGTCGGTACATGACCTTCGCGTAGTCCTCGGCAAATTGCTTTGCACGGTCGAATATCTGGTCTTGCTCTTCGCGGGTCAGCATGGGCGCTCCGGCTGTTGGTCGTGTGGATACGGGATTCCCTTGGGCCACAGGCCCATGGCATGAATGCGGCGTTGTGTGTCTGCGGCCCAGGCCGGTTCGAGCTGGTGACGCACGGCTTTCGTGAATAGCGCGCCCTGGTCTAGCTGGCCGTGGCAGCCCCGTACACCAGGGCGGTCGCAGCAGGCCGGGAACAGCGTCAAATCGCAAGCCTTGATGCCCATGCCTTTGCCGTCCGAGCCGTGGGCCGCTTGCGAATACCCTGGGACCTTACAAATCACGCACGGAAGGCCGGCCACAGCGCGGCGGTAGGCTTCGCTGCGCACCGGCTTGTCCTTGGCGATGGGTGCGGCTGGCGCGGTGGCCACGGCTTGGGGCGCGCGAAATGCGCCGGGCGTGACGGTCGGCACATGGCGCACGCGGTCAGGGTCGCGCTGGGAGGCCTGCGGCGCGCGGGTTTTGAATCCGGTGCGGCGCATCATTCGAGCACCTCCCCAGTCTCCGCATCCGCCCACTGCCGCGCCTCGCGTAACTCCACGCCGTGGTCGATTGCCCACGACATGACGTAATCAAGGAGCGAAGCCATGCGGGCCTTGCCCATGCGCGCGGTGCTCTCGCGCAGGTTCAGGAATTCGCCCTCCAGGCCTGGCACAAGGTCGGCGCCCTGCTTCGTGGCGACGGAATGGCCGGAGACAAACAACAGCTTCCATTCCAGCGCCGTGCGCTTTTGGCCCATCCATTCGGATTGCTTGGCTACATCGGAGAAAAGCGCGTGCAGAAGGCGGTTTTGGGCATCGCTGCGCGTCTCGGGGCGCACCTCCAGCACCAGATTCCCGCCACCAGCGCACAGCCAGCCCTTGGCATGTGCCCATGCCTGCTGGATAGCACCGTGGGCCTGTTGGGCGTTATGCAGGCGCAGGGTTAGGCGGTTGTCAGACATTGCCCACCTCCACCCGCCACTTGCAGCCCTGGCACTTTTCGTCCTGCTGCCCAAGCGTCGTATGCGTGTAGCGGCAATCCTTCGCCATCACGAACGGCACTTCGGCCATCACAGGCCAGCGCGACGTTTCGGACTCTATCCAGCCGTCCTGCATGCGAATGTGCTGCGCAAAGGGGGCGCGGTTAAAGCAGCCGTTGCTCATGCTTCCTCCCCCGGATGCTCAGGCATATCGGTAATGCGCAGCTTGATGTAGCCGCCGATCTCGTCGCGCACGAACGGGAAGCAGCGAAACCGCTTGTCGTCAATCCCAAGGGCCAGGGCCACGCCATCGCGCCCGTGCTTGAAACTGGCAATCATGTTGTCGTCGTCTCGTGCACGGCGGTTTGGCGGGTAAAAATCAAGCCACAGCGCGATCTTCTGCGAGTCGGGTACTGCCAGCTTCGCCTCCAGCGTCAAAGCCCAGCACGCCTCTTTGTAGGCCTTTGCAATGGGTGCTTTTGCGCGCCAGTGCGTGCGCGCGTTGGGAGACAGCGCGCGAGGTGGCCAGGGGAGGATCAAAGCCATTGGCCGTGCTCCCCGGTATTTCCTCGGGCCATCTGCTCATTCAGATCAGCGCGCAATGCCGCTGCCCGGCCAGCTACGCGCTTGTCGGCGAGGTAGTCGCGCACCCAGGCACGGCCTTTGTTTGCGGCGGCGCGCAGGAGGCAACGAACTTCGCATTCGTGGCGGTAGCGCTCGGTCTGGTCATTTATCTCCATACAACCTCCGAACTTCCGCTCTTTCCTCTACAACGGGGCGCAGAAAATCCGCCTGGTTTTGAATGTCCAGAAGGCTTCCGTACGCCACTAGCAGGTAGTCGTTCCGGCCATCCCTGCGGAAAAATCGCATTCCGTTTCGCGCTGTGTCGGCAAGTGGCTCGACGTGAAAACAATTGGCGCTGCGGCTCCAAAGCAAAGCATAAATTTCGTTCATACATCCCCTTTAGTACGGCTTGTCTTGGTACTGCCCGGTAACGCGGTCGTAATTCAGCGTTGCCATGCCAACCTTGCCCACCGACTTCTTGCGAACCTTTTGCACATGCACTTCCACAGTGCGCGTGTCCCTGGCGGTGTCGCGCCATATGGCGATGCAGTTGTCGGCCTTGTTGCGCCAGTGAGCAGACCCGGCCACGTCGTAGGGCGTCGGCACGGGGTATGAGCCGTCCTGCTCTTTCTGCAATTTGGTGGGGTGGGCCACGATCCACAAATGCACCCCTGCCGACCGCGCGAAAGACCGCAGCTTTGACAGGCTTTGGCTGATGTATTCGGTTTCGCTCATCCCGCCTAACCGGGTGTGGTCTATTTCGTTCCATGGATCTAGCACCACGCCACGCACACCGCGCCGCTTCACGATGGAGCGCAACCGTTCAATCAGCACCTCAACCGTGGGCAGCTCCGGCATGAGGAACACAAAATGCTCATCCAGAAACTGGACGGCAGCGTTCTTTTCGTTCGGTGTCATCCGTTCGCTGGGGCCATTACCGAATGGCTTGCCGATGTGCTTTTCTGCCAGCTTGGAAATGTGGTACTCGGTCGGCTGGTTCTCCGGCGAGAAGATGGCAAAACACCAGCCGTGATCCTGCGCCAGGCGCACCATCAGCGCATCCAGCCATTCCGACTTCCCATGCCCAGGGATGCCGGTTACCAATGTCCATTCACCCGGCATGACCGTGTACAGGTCATTGACGCTTTCCCATCCAGTCCGAAGCCCCTGCGGTAGCCCGTAGCGGTAGAGGCGATCCATGTTGTCCGCGTACTCCGACACGGCGTGCTCACCCTCCACCGGCACCCATTGGGCAGCGTTGATGCACTGCGCCAGAGTTTCCGGACCGTGGGCTTTCAACACGTCGTTGGCATCCTTGCAACCGGCAGGCCAGCGCACCACCTTGCATGTGTCCCGCCCCAGGCGGCGCAACAGTTCTTCCTCCAGCCTCACGCCCGGTTCGTCGTTGTCCACAGCGATGATGTGGAACTTGGCGCGCTCCAGCTCGGGCGCATCCATGAAATCGAACTTGCTGTCGTAATTTTTCGTATTCGGCGTCGGGGCTCCATCCGGCACGCTCACGCAGGATGTGAACCCGGCCACTTCCACGGACAGCTTGTCCATCTCGCCTTCCACCCAAATCAGGGTTTCCGCAATGTCGTTCAGGCCGTACAGCACGCGCTCTGCGCCAGCTTCCATGCGGAAATGCTTGTCCTTGGTGCGGTACTTCACGTTCAACACTTCGTCGCCGCGCAGGTACGGGAACGTCACGGCGCTGGCTCGGTCTTCCAGTTGCGGGAAGTAGGCAGAGCACACGCCCACGCAATTGCGCTTGAGCACTTCTCGGGTGATCCCGCGTGCTGCAAACCACAGGTAAGCCTGCTCCGTGGGGGTTACGTCCTCGGGGCGGTACTGCGGTTTGCGCCACGTCTTCACGATGACCGGGCGGGATTGCTCGCCCGTTCCCAGCCCACCAGACCATCCGCAATGGTGGCAAGTCCAAACGCCCTTGTCGATGTTGACCGACAGGCAGCGGGCGCGCTTGTTTTTGCGGGAGTCTGAGCACTGCGGGCAGGTCGTGTCTTCTTCGCCGGACGTGCGGCGGACTTCGATGCCGAACTCGGCAAACGTCTTGGCGGTCATAGCACCAGCCCCCGTGGACGCGCTGCAGGTGGCGCCGCCCCATTGGAGGAGCGACCGCGCAGCTTGGCCCAATCCTCACGAACGGCCTCCATGAACGCTGACTCCCAGTCCGCGTAGGTGTAGCCGTTAGCCTGCGCTTTGCGCCGGAAGGCATCCATGTGATCTTCAAGCCGGTCGAACCCACGTTCTGACGCCCATGTGGCAATCCTGGCTGTCACGCCGAAGTCTGTCGGCATGGGGACTTTCGTGGCCCGCTTAGGTTTTGGCAGGTGCGTGACGCCGGAAGGCGTGGGCGTCACCCCTCGAATAGACGGAGACGGAGACGGAGACGGAGACGGAGACGGAGACGGAGACGGAGACGGAGACGGA